>OGYY01002765.1_pt1 | contig 12276 bp, 9 predicted proteins | sample 1576671 | NCBI WGS metagenome assembly OGYY01 (sample SAMEA3541593, study PRJEB24748) | human gut metagenome | biome: human gut; feature: human-associated habitat; material: faeces | place: China | collected 2012 | reverse complement strand
CAGGAGCAGATCCATGAGGACATCAAGAAATATGTATTTGATCCAATTCTTCCAAAGGAAATGATTGACGATGAGACAAAGTTCTTTATCAATCCTACAGGTCGTTTCGTAATAGGTGGACCACACGGAGATGCAGGTCTCACCGGTCGTAAGATTATCGTAGACACCTACGGTGGATATGCACGTCACGGCGGCGGAGCTTTCTCAGGAAAGGACTGTACAAAGGTAGACCGTTCAGCAGCATACGCAGCACGTTACGTAGCAAAGAACCTTGTAGCAGCAGGATTTGCTGACAGGTGTGAGATTCAGCTTTCATATGCTATCGGTGTTGCACAGCCAACATCTATCATGGTTGATACATTCGGCACAGGAAAGCTTGCAGATGACAGAATTGTTGAAATCGTAAGGGAGAATTTCGATCTTCGTCCTGCCGGAATCATCAAGATGCTTGACCTCAGAAGACCTATCTACCGCCAGACAGCAGCATACGGACACTTCGGACGTACAGATATCAAGCTGCCTTGGGAGGCACTTGATAAGGTTGAGGACCTTAAGAAATATCTCTAAACAAAGTACTTTATTTCTTAGAAAGAATTTAGAGAAAATTTAGACAGAAGTTATTGGATATATGATATAATTAAGTCATGGGACTGACATTGAGCCAGTTTCCATGGCTTTTTATTTTATATTATGATTAAAGGGTCAAAGGTGATTAATCAAATAATGATTATAGTGTTTTACAATAATCGTAGAATTATTAGGCCGCATACCGAAAGTATAAGTGATATGCGAATAATGAAATTTTAAATGTAACTATAAATAAATATATATACGATAACGTATAAATTTTCAGGAGGAACGTATATGAGCAGAATTTTGATAGTAGAGGATGAGGTTGCAATTGCTGATCTTGAGAAGGATTATCTGGAGCTGAGTGGCTTTGAGGTAGAGGTGGAGAATGATGGCACAAGCGGTCTGGCAAGGGCATTGGCGGAGGATTTTGATTTGTTTATTCTTGATCTTATGCTGCCGGGCATTGATGGCTTTGAGATTTGCAAACAGATTCGTGAGAAAAAGAACACACCGATACTCATGGTTTCAGCCAAGAAGGATGACATCGACAAGATAAGAGGACTCGGACTCGGCGCAGATGATTATGTCACAAAGCCGTTTTCTCCATCAGAGCTTGTTGCCAGGGTAAAGGCTCATCTGGCAAGATATGAGCGTCTCATTGGAAGCGCCACACCTGAAAATGATATCGTTGAGATTCGTGGCATCAAGATTGACAAAACAGCTCGCCGTGTGTGGGTAAACGGTGAGGAAAAGCAGTTTACCACAAAGGAATTTGACCTGCTCACATTCCTTGCGGAGAATCCAAACCATGTATTTACCAAGGAGGAGCTTTTCAAGGAAATCTGGAATATGGATTCAGTCGGAGATATCGCGACAGTCACTGTGCATATTAAGAAGATTCGTGAGAAAATCGAGATGAACACTGCAAAGCCACAGTACATAGAGACTATTTGGGGTGTGGGATACCGTTTTAAGCTGTAGTGATTTTTAAAAAATATAGTAGATATTGTAGTATTAATAGGACATATCAAATTCAAATGCGAAAGGATATGTCCTTGTTGTATATATAAAGTGACTTATTAATTTATTCAAATGGAGAATACTATGAAGATAAAAACAAAACTTGCTATATCATTCTGCATAATTATTTTTGTGCCTGTTGTGCTCACCAGTATAGTGCTTGTGGGTTTCAATAAGATTCAGCTAAAGGCCATAAACAAGACATATGGCATGGAGGATGCGGGCATGCTCGCGCTCACTGACACGGTGCAGTTTCTGAACAAGGTGACGGGGCGCACATATGATGAGCTCGAGAAGACATCGCTCATAGAACCATCCAGGCTTCTTGATAGTGATTATCTGACTAAGATAAATAAGAAGCTGGAGAAGAAGTATTCATATCTCATAGTGAAAAGTGAAGGAGAGCTCATTTTCAATGGTGGAATTGACAATGATGATATTTTGAGAAAGCTTCCGCGAATATCCAATAAGCAGAGCAGCTCTGATGTGAGCAGCTATATGGACAGTGATGACAAGGTGCTCATAAAGCAGCTTAATTTTCGTGACAGTGATGGTGACGAGGCGAGTCTTTACATAGTGACATCAACCGCGTGCGTGATTCCTGAGGTCAGGACTGTTTTGATAGAGGGAGCATTTGCACTTGTATTGATACTTATTACTACGGCTGCCATGCTTATAGTGTGGATATACAGGAGTATTATCACACCGATAGAGAGGCTGCGTATTGCCGCTGAAAATATCAAGGATGGCAATCTGGACTTTGAGCTTGAGACAAGTCCGAGCGACGGAGAGATTGGCGAGCTGTGTACTGCGTTTGAGCAGATGCGCGCGCGCCTCAAAAAAAATGCCGAGGAAAAGGTGACGAATGAGTCTGAAAACAGGGTGTTAATCAGCAATATCGCGCATGATTTAAAGACTCCTATTACTGCGGTAAAGGGATATGCCGAGGGTATACTCGACGGAGTGGCAAACACCCCTGAAAAGGTAGATAAATACGTCAGAACCATTTACAATAAGGCAAACGATATGGATAAGCTCATTAATGAGCTGACACTTTACTCAAAGATTGATACGAACAGGATTCCATACAATTTTGCGAAGATAAATGTCACAGATTATTTTAACGATTGTGTTGAGGAAATAGGACTCGATCTTGAGGCAAAAAATATCAGGCTTTCATATGAGAATCATGTGGATAGCAACGTGCTTATCATTGCTGATCCGGAGCAGCTTCGCCGTGTGATTAATAATATAGTTGGCAATTCGGTGAAGTATATGAACAAGACACAAAGCTATATAGATATCAGGATAAATGATGTTGGTGATTTCATACAGGTTGAAATCGAGGACAATGGGCGAGGAATCGACCAGAGAGATATGCCATATATTTTTGACAGATTTTACAGAGCGGATGCGTCAAGAAATTCGGCTACCGGAGGCAGCGGCATAGGACTTTCCATCGTAAAGAAGATTATAGAGGATCACGGCGGCAAGATATGGGCTACCAGCAAAGAGGGTGATGGAACTACCATGTTTTTCGTAATCAGGAAATATCAGGAAACACAGGATATGAACCGGCAGTAAACAAATAAACAGGATATTGACATAAAAAGTAAAACTATAATTAAAAATAACAGTTAGATATTAAAATTTAAATTAAGAGCTCCCGATTAGCAGCACAAATAGTGTTGCAGCCGGGAGCTTTAATGTATTTTTTCATCTAAAATAAGTCAAGGAAAAACACATAAAATATTTGAAAAATAAAGTCTGACGTAGTAAAATAGTAGCATTACGCGAAAGAACCATGGAGAAATCGAAAGGGGGACAAATATGCATAAATTCAGACAAAAATATATAGGAGACAAGGCATTTTATAAGCGCTATCTCATGCTGGCCATACCAATGATAATCCAGAATGCAATCACAAATCTGGTAAGCTTTCTGGACAACATTATGGTAGGACAGCTTGGTACAGAGCAGATGTCGGGAGTAGCAATCGTAAACCAGCTCATATTTGTGTACAATCTGGCTGTATTTGGGGCGGTGTCAGCGGCAAGTATATTCGGAGCACAGTATTTTGGCAAGGGAAATCATAAGGGGCATATGTATTCCTTCAGATTCAAGCTGTATGCAGCGCTGCTTGTTACAGCAATAGCGATGACACTGTTTATCACGAACGGAACAGGTCTCATATCACTTTATCTGACAGATACGGCAGGAAACGGTGCCACTGAGGTAGCACTGGCATATGGAAAGGAATATCTGGAAATTGTTATGATAGGTCTCATACCGTTTGCGGTGACACAGGCCTATGCGACAAACATAAAGGAAACAGGACAGACTCTTGTACCGATGGTTGCAAGCTTTGCAGCAGTTGGAAGCAATGCTGTGCTTGATTTTCTGCTCATCTTCGGAATAGGACCGATACCAAAGCTGGGTGTGGCGGGAGCAGCTATTGCCACGGTGATGTCGCGATATATTGAGACAATAATTGTTGTGCTGTGGGCGCATAAAAACAGGGACAGGAACAGATACCTTGAGGGTGCTTACAGAGGAATAGGAATGCCGTTTGGTGAGTTTAAGACTATATTCATCAAGGGACTGCCACTTATGCTCAATGAGCTTTTTTGGGCAGCAGGCATGACAACGGTTACACAGTGCTATTCAGTACGTGGGCTCTCGGTAATCGCAGGTTTAAACATTGCGACAACGATAACAAACCTTTTCAATATAGTGTTTATACAGCTTGGTGCATGCATCAGCATAGTTGTAGGGCAGTATCTTGGAGCAGGTGAGCTTGAAAAGGCAAAGGATGCGGATAATAAGATGATAGTGTTCAGTGTGTTCTGCTGTTCTATAATGGCGGCGGTCATGCTTCTGGTAGGCGGATTCTTCCCTCAGATATATAACACAACAGATGAAATCAAATCACTCGCAACAAGCTTCATAGCGGTATCAGCGATAATTATGCCGTTTTGTGCATTTACACATTCGTCGTATTTCACACTCCGCTCAGGCGGCAAGACACTGGTCACATTTCTGTTTGACTCCGTATTTACGTGGGTGATAGTGGTGCCGGTGGCATTTGTGCTCGCCAAATACACTGCACTTGGCATAGTAGCAGTGTACTTCCTCGTGCAGGCCACAGAGCTGATAAAGGTAGTCATCGGATACTTCATGGTGAAAAGCGACGTGTGGCTCGTGCAGATGGTATAGGAATGTAAGCCATTATCTTGCGGAAAAGTAAAATAAAAGTTATACTGTAGCAAAAGTCAGCATAACAGTTCTAACCCAGAATGAAACGGAGCATAAAATGAGCGAAGAAAAACAGCACAAGCGCCGCGTGCATTATAGCGGAAAATATCCCAAAAAATTTGAGGAAAAATACAAGGAATTAAATCCAAAGAAATACAAGGATACAATTGAGCATGTCATCAGCAAGGGAAATACCCCTGCGGGCATGCACATATCCATAATGGTAAAAGAAATCATAGATTTTCTGGACATAAAGCCGGGACAGACAGGCTTTGATGCTACACTCGGATACGGTGGCCACACAAGGGCAATGCTTGAAAAGCTTGAAGGACAGGGACATATGTATGCTACTGATGTTGACCCAATCGAGTCGGAAAAGACAAAAAAGCGTCTCGCTGAAGCCGGCTTTGGAGAGGATATTCTCACCATAAAGCTTCAGAACTTCTGCACAATAGATGAGATTGCAAAGGAAGTAGGAGGCTTTGATTTCATACTTGCCGACCTTGGAGTTTCATCAATGCAGATAGATAATCCTGAGCGTGGATTTTCATTTAAGGTGGATGGACCGCTTGATCTGCGTCTTAATCCAAATGCCGGTATCAGTGCGGCAGAGCGGCTTGATAATATATCCCGTGAGGAGCTTTCGGGTATGCTTTATGAGAATTCCGATGAGCCGTATTGTGAGGAGCTTGCAAAGGCAATCACAGACGAGATCAGGAAGGGCAACCGCATAGATACGACCACAAAGCTTCGTCACATTATAGAGCAGACACTGGATTTCTTACCTGAAAAAGAGAAAAAGGATACGGTAAAAAAGACCTGTCAGCGCACCTTCCAGGCGCTGCGCATAGACGTAAACCGTGAATTTGAGGTGCTATATGAGTTTATGGAAAAGCTTCCGGGAGCATTAAAGCCCGGCGGAAGAGCTGCCATCCTTACCTTCCATTCAGGAGAGGACAAGCTGGTCAAAAAGGCACTCAAGGCAGGATATAAAGCAGGAATATACAGCGATTATTCAAAAGATGTAATACGACCATCGGCACAGGAGTGTGCACAGAATGGGCGTGCCAGGTCTACGAAGATGCGCTGGGCGGTTCGTGCGGAATAGAAAAGAATAAAAATAGTCCTAAAAACCTATTGCTTTATTGAGAAAAATAGTCTACTATGAACGTGTTATATGACTGACGGATAAGTGGAATAACCACATGAAATATAACAAATAAGAGCCGACCGTCTGGGCGATAAACCCGGACAGCCGGCTCTTTTTGATTATTAAATCAGCCATAGTCGTATGAATAACTATGGAATGTATTTCAAAAGAAACAACATGGATATTGACAAAAATACTAAGGTAAGTATATACTAACCACAGTTAAATAAAACTAATCAACGAAGTAACATTCACACATTTTAAGGAGGATATTACAATGATAGAAATGAAAGAGTGGGATGGATTTGAAGGACGTCTTTGGAAAGAGGAAATTAACGTTCGCCAGTTCATTCAGGACAACTACACTCCATATGACGGAGACGAGAGCTTTTTAGCTGATCCGACAGATGCTACAAACAAGCTGTGGGATGCACTCCAGAAATTACAGAAAGAGGAGCGTGCCAAGGGCGGAGTTCTTGACATGGAGACAGAGGTTGTAACAGGAATCACAGCTTACGGCCCTGGATATATTGATGAGTCATTAAAGGATCTCGAGCAGATCGTTGGCCTTCAGACAGACAAGCCATTAAAGAGAGCATTCATGCCATACGGTGGAATCAAGATGGCTGTTCAGGCAGCAGAGACATATGGCTACGAAGTAAGCGACAAGCTCAAGGAGATTTTCACAAAATATCATAAGACACACAACACAGCGGTATTCGATGCATACACACCTGAGATGATGAAGGTTCGTCATGCAAAGATTCTTACAGGACTTCCTGATACATACGGCCGTGGACGTATCGTAGGTGATTACCGTCGTGTAGCATTATACGGACTTGATTATCTCATCGAGGAGAAAAAGAAGGACAAGGCAAACTGTGGCTGTGGACAGATGACAGATGATGTTATCCGTTTAAGAGAGGAAATCGCAGAGCAGATCAAATGTCTTGAGGATATGAAGAAGCTTGCAGAGATTTACGGATATGATATCTCAAGACCTGCAACAAACGCAAAAGAGGCAGTTCAGTGGTTATACTTCGGATACCTTGCAGCAATCAAGACACAGAATGGTGCAGCAATGTCAGTAGGACGTGTATCTACATTTCTTGACATCTACATCAAGAGAGATATGGACAAGGGCATCCTTACAGAGCAGGAAGCACAGGAGCTTATTGACCATTTTACAATGAAGCTTCGTATGGTTAAATTTGCACGTATTCCTTCATACAACCAGTTATTCTCAGGTGATCCTGTATGGGCAACACTTGACGTGGCAGGAACAGGTGTGGACGGACGTTCAATGGTTACAAAGACAGACTTCCGTTTCCTCCATACATTAGAGAACATGGGACCTGCACCGGAGCCAAACCTCACAGTATTCTACTCATCAAAGCTTCCTCAGACCTTCAAGGATTATGCAGCCCGCATCTCAATTGAGACAAGCTCAATCCAGTATGAGAACGATGACGCAATGAAGCCTGTATGGGGCGATGATTATGCAATCTGCTGCTGTGTATCTGCAACACAGACAGGTAAAGAGATGCAGTTCTTCGGAGCACGTGCAAACCTTGCAAAATGTCTCCTCTACGCTATCAACGGTGGTGTTGATGAGAAATCAGGTGAGCAGGTAGGACCAAACTACGCACCTATCACAGCAGAGTACCTTGACTATGACGAGGTAATGGCGAAATACGACAAGATGATGGACTGGTTAGTAGACATCTATGTAAATACATTAAACCTTATCCAGTACATGCATGACAAATACTACTATGAGGCAGCAGAGCTTGCACTCATGGATACAGACTTAAAGAGAACATTCGCAACAGGAATCGCAGGATTCTCACACGTAATCGATTCTCTTTCAGCAATCAAATATGCAAAGGTTAAGGTAGTACGTGACGAGAGCGGACTGGCAAAGGATTTCGAAATTGAGGGAGAGTTCCCTAAATACGGAAACGATGATGACCGCGCAGACGAGATCGGTGTATGGCTTCTTAAGACATTCATGGATAAGTTAAAGAAGCATCACACATACCGTGACTCAGAGCCGACAACATCAATCCTTACAATTACATCAAACGTAGTATACGGAAAAGCTACAGGAGCAATGCCTGACGGACGTAAAGCAGGTGAGCCGCTTTCACCTGGAGCAAACCCATCATACGGTGCAGAGCAGAATGGACTTCTCGCATCCCTCAACTCACTTACAAAGCTTCCATATGAGTGGGCACTTGATGGAATCTCAAATACACAGACCATCAACCCGGGCGCACTTGGAAACAACGAGGGTGAGAGAATCGACAACCTTGTAAACGTAATGGACGGATACTTCGATCAGGGTGCACATCACCTTAATGTAAACGTATTCGGTAAAGAGAAGCTCATCGATGCAATGGAGCATCCTGAGAAGGAGGAGTACGCAAACTTCACAATCCGAGTATCAGGATACGCAGTTAAGTTCATCGATCTCACAAGAGAGCAGCAGCTCGATGTAATCTCACGTACATGCCACGAGAGAATGTAAAAAAAAATATCCAACATTCCAGAATGTGCAGGCCAAGTGCCTGCATATTCTGATTTTCTAAATAACACCACAGCGTAAGGAATTTTCGGAAGGTGTGTAAAAGCCGGTCGCGTCAAGCATAGAAAACCTAAATCATAATTCATACAGCCTCTTAGCCCGAAGAACCTGAGCATTGCTAAGTCCCGGTCGGCGGGTTGCCGAAAATTCCGTACCATAAAATAAAAGTAGTAGCAACAACCTAGGAGGAGAAAATAAGTAATTGAATATATTGTTAAATGTGATTAAATGTGTTTAAATATACTCAAAGGAGTAAATTATTATGAATACATCAAATATCACAAATTATAAGCCAAAAGATTTTGCTGAACTGTTAGGTGTGTCTGTTAAGACATTGCAACGCTGGGACAGAGAAGGAACTTTAAAGGCAAATCGAACTCCAACTGATAGGCGTTATTATACTTATGACCAGTACCTTCAATTCAAAGGTACCGTTCAGTCAGAGCTGCCAGTTATATAACTATATGAAAGAACTGGGAAAAGAAGTGGAATTCTATAAACTTAACGATGCAAACCACGGATTCCTCGGATTCAACAACGATACCGTATTACATATCGTGCTGGAATTCCTGAAAAAACATATTTAAAGAGGAGGGTATACCGACACGGACTTCCCGGCTCTTTTCCTTGCACGGAAAGCCATGGTGTGCTACACTGTTCAGAGAAATAAACACAAAGGTGGAACAATACGTATGAAATGTACGATCATAGGAATAACCGGAGGAACCGGTTCAGGAAAATCAACATTTACCAATCGTCTGAAAAAAGCATTTCCGGACGATGTGACGGTTATTTATCATGATAATTATTACCGGTGCCAGGATGACATTCCTTTCGAAGAGAGAAAAAAAGTAAATTACGATCATCCGGATTCTCTGGAGACAGATCTTCTGGTAGAACATTTAAAAGAATTAAAAGCCGGAAGAGCAATTGATTGTCCGGTATATGACTATAGTCTTCATAATCGTTCTGATGAAGTGATTCGAATCGAACCAAAACCTGTAATTCTCGTAGAAGGAATTCTTCTTTTAGCCGATGAACGGATTCGTGATCTTCTGGATATCAAAATCTACGTAGAGGCTGACGCAGATGAACGAATTCTCCGCAGAATATCCCGAGATGTGGAAGAGCGCGGAAGAGATCTTAACGGTATCATTAAACAATACCTGACAACTGTAAAACCAATGCATTATCTGTATGTAGAACCAACACGTTCCAAGGCAGACATCGTGATCAACAGTGGAAAAAATGATGTAGCATTCGATCTATTTGTATCGAAAATCGAACAGCTGTTGGATGAAATGAATCAATAATTAAGTAAGAAAAAATGCATGAGTATGAAACTAAAAATCATACACATGTATTTTTTCGTTTATTTATCATATAACAAGTGAAAAGCAAACTTGTTCATGTTATAATTGATTCAAAGAAAAATGGTAAAAATTCTTTGCCAAACTTGATAAAATAGCGAACAATGAGGCAGTACACTAGCAGGAGGCAGAAAAATGTTTAACACAGAATGTAAAAAAACAGTTTCAAAAATAATCCTATCATTCATACTGATTATGATGACTCTATTGTCCGGCTGTCAAAAGAATACCACCCATTCTGCTATTGAGTTTGGAACTATAGATGTGTCTGAAATTGATAAAATCGAACTTTCTGGCACAACAGGTGGAAAAGATGGAAATTATTCCTATACATTGTCTGATCAGGAAAAGAAGGAGTTCGTCCATTTGCTAAATCAAGTTGAGCTTGGTGATGAAGTTGATAAAAATCAAGCATTATCAAGTGGAGCAGTTACTTACTATAAGCTTTATTTCCAAGGAAAAGACATCGTTACACTCTGTCCGGGACATTATTTCGGTGTTGATGAAAAGTATTATGAGTTTGTTAATTTCGATAAATTGTGGGATGAATTTGTCACTTTCAATAGTAAACAAGATACCTCTCAGCAAGACAAATGGGATTGTTCTGTTACTTGCGCAGAAACCTCTGAGACAAATAACTATGTAGTTACATATTCTGATAAAAAAGTATTCTCCCAAACTGGAATACTCACCTTTCAAAACAGCAATAATTTCAATATTATTGTTCATCTACAAATACCGGATGAAGAAGAAAGAACAGCAGAAATTCCAGCGGGCGGTGTTAGTTCCTTGTATCAGATATCCCAAAACAAGGCATGTACTGTAGGTGTATACGCTGATGTTCCTGAAAATGAAACGATAAAATTAATGGTCTATGATGGAGCTGTAGCAGATTTAAATTCAAGTCAGGAAAAAGAACAAGTATATTTTGATGCAACTGTTCTTGAAGTAAAGAAAAAATCAATTAAGGTAAAATGTTCAGAATCCTTTGATAGTGGTATTCCTGTTGATGAAGAATTCTCTGTAACAACGAATAGAGTAGAAAGTGGTGAGCTCCCTGATTTGAATGCCGGTGACCATATTCGTATTGTATTTGATGGCATCATCAAGGAAAGTTATCCTCTGCAACTTGGAAATGTCTTTGCTATATATCTTCTAGATGAAAACGGAAACTTGTGAAGTCCGTAGTCTGAAAGGCTCCTGCAGGAGCCTTTCGTTTTTTATGTCCCAAACCAATATATTTTATGGCCATAATATGAATGCGTGTTCGAAGTATGTTATACTGATACTGATTATGTGAGGCGAGGTGAATTCAACTTATGATAAAAATTGCAATCGTTGACGATGAAGAACAGACAAGAGAACAAATTCTCCGGACTCTAAAGGAAAATATACAGGAACAACACGAAGTAGAGATTAAACTATATGCATCAGGCGAAAGTTTCTTTGAGGAAATTCAGAAGGGCGAAACAGCGGATATTTTATTCACAGACATTCAGATGCAACAGCTGGATGGAGTGGAACTGGGAAAATTGGTCCGAAGGCTCTGCCCTGACATGTACATTGTCTTCATCACATCTTATGAAGAATATGCGGCAGAAAGTTATCGGATCGAAGCATATCAGTATATTTTGAAACAGGATCTAGAATTTCGTCTTCCCGGAGTTGCTGAACAGCTTATTGAAAAGCTGCAAAAACAAAAGAAAGAATTCTGTATTATAAAAGACGGTACAGAACAGGTGAAATTGCTTTATAAGGATATTCTTTATCTGTATAAATCCAAAGGTGCTAAGTATGTAAATTATGTTACTACCCAAGGCGTTGTGAGAGAGCGAACTTCTTTGGAAAATGCACTGAAAATGTTAAATAGTAGACAATTTCTTCTGGTGGAACGTGGATACGCTGTTAATATAAAGCAGATTTGCAGAGTAAGCGGTGACACTATCTATCTCGAAAAAGGATATGAAGTACCGGTAAGTAAGGCAAGACTTGCAGAAGTAAAGCGAGAAATCAATCTCTACTGGAGGAATTCGTAACGATGGATACACTTGGAATATGGATTGGACTGAATTTTCTTGAAACCTTCCTTTTCTATTATCTGTTATTCGGAACAGTTATAGACAGAAAGACTCTGAAAACGAAAGATAAATGGATTCTCTATTTTGTTTTGATCAGCACTTCAACAATTATTTCTGTATGGGTCAAAAGATCTGTGTTTAGTGCTTATGGATACCTGTTGACGATTTTTATTTTGGTTTTCGGAAGTTTCCTTGCCTATCGAAAGAAATTGATTCTTCTTACAGGGATCGCATCTATGTATG
>OGYY01002751.1_pt1 | contig 12324 bp, 12 predicted proteins | sample 1576671 | NCBI WGS metagenome assembly OGYY01 (sample SAMEA3541593, study PRJEB24748) | human gut metagenome | biome: human gut; feature: human-associated habitat; material: faeces | place: China | collected 2012 | reverse complement strand
TAAACAGCGAAGGGAGAGAGAAATATGTTCATGACGGATGTACTCAATGTGACGGGCATTTGCCCCATCCTGGCCTATGCCGAGACCGACAGCGATAAGCAATAGGGCTCCGGCAACGGTATAAACCCATTTGGGGATTGCCGCCCAGACAGCACCGTCAATCACGCTTCGCATACGGTTGTTGAGTTGTCTTGCTGCATCGCGGAGGTCGCTGGTCTGACTTGCGAACTCGTCGTGGATGCCGGTGTGTAGTGCTTTCTTGACGCTCTCATCGAGACCGTTCTTGAAGAACATAGCGAATGCTTCGGCAAGTTCTTTCGGAAGCTGAGAAAAATCGAGACTTTTGAGTGCATCCACTTTTTGTTTGGCGAGTGCTGCCTCAACGAGCTTTTTCACTGACTCGTTGGTGGCGATGCTTGCAGGTAGCTCGACCTGAATTTTCTGCGGCTCGGAAGTCGCAGGAGTTGTTGTTTGCTCCGGGGCTGATACCATGCGGGTATCAATATCCGTGAGCAAATCATTGTTTTTCTGTGCGATTTTGAGAAGGCCGTCAATCTTCTCATCTTGTTTCTTGACGATGGAATACATGTCTGCCATTATAGTGATCTTCCTTTTTTCTTTTTTGGTTTCTTTTTCATCGCACGGATGAAAGCTTCTTCTTCCGGGTCATAGCCGGGCCCGACTTGGAACAGTCCGCCGACAGCCTGACATCCCGCTTCGATTATGCTCTCTACGACATTCGCTATGGGCGATTCCTTAATTTTTGCCGTTACCGAAATCGATGCCGTTTGCTGAGACTGTGCCTCCTTGATCCCGGTGTTCTTGGCAAAGAATTTGTCAAGACGCTTGTAGGAAAAAGCACGGTCAATCTTTGATCCGTTGAAGGTAAATTCGCCGTCGGAGAAGTGTATGCCTTGCGGTTTGCCGGTGTCGCGGTCGTTGTATAATTCGACCGTTATACCTGCCGGAGCGAGGCGGCGACGGAACTCGTCCCACGATTTGCAGCAGTACATCGCCGCCTGAATCTTAGGTTTCATCTCGGCAATCGCGTCCTCATACAGCTTCTTTTTCGGCGAAAAGGTAAGTCCGTATTTCAGCTTGATTGCCTTGGTCGCATCACGACTTTTGTCGAAATTATTACTTTCGTCAATGGCTTTGCCGTGGAGATTGACGCGATTATAGACGATATGGAAATGCGGAGAGCCAGTTTCGAGATGACGCACAATCATATATTGTGTGTCCCGGATGCCCATTTGTTCCATATACTCTTTCGCCAGCTGTACCATAAAATCATCCGTTAGACGGGGCAAATCTGCCTTGTCGAAACTCACGGCGATGTGCCCGATTGGTTTGCTGATTCTCCTGTTTAGACTCGCTCCTATGTCGAAACTGTCCACAATTCTGCGGTAGTTATTGCCAAGAATTCCATCGGAATCTATCACTCGCCATGTATCGGCGGTGAACTGTTCCTTGTCGTGAAATTCCCTCATGACGTAGCCAACAATATCGGCTGCGGCTCCTTTTGCGAGTATTTTTGCTATCATAACAATGAGGAATTTGAGGTTTTCAACTTGCCAAGAGTGGCTAAAATCCCATCGAGACAAGCCTCAGCCTTTCGCTTTGTCGAGGGCCATGCGTTAGCCTGACACGCCTTGACTTGAGCGTTCAGATTCTTGCCTTGATACATCAGTTCCCGTATCGCCTCACGTTCAAAATCAGTAAGACGACCGACAATCGAGAGCCGGAAGACGCAAATTCTAAGCAGCTCGGCAATGCTGACACCGGCAGCCGTAGCTTTGGCTTTTACCTCGCGTTTTTCCGCATCGGTGAAATTCACAGAGACTTTTCGGTCTCTCTTATCGCTGGATTCTTTTTTGGGTCGCCCTCGGAGCTTGACTCCGGGAGCGTCCTGATTGAACTTTCTCATTCGTTGGGTTGGGGATGGTGACCGCAGGGAACAGAGAGCGTCCTTCGGGATGCGAGGGGTTTCGGGTGGGGAATTTTTTACCTCCCGAAACATACCCTTGCATTCCCAACTAATCCACTGTCGTTTCTTAGTTGCGCGCTGACGATAACCGCTCCCTACGGTCGGGTTAAACTTACGTCATTTTGTACTGAAGTAGGTACTGAGGTACCAACGTACCTTAGGAGGAAAGGTCGGACTACCAAACGGCCTATGGTTCGGAATGTCGGTAGACCTAAGTGATGTCAGATAGACATTTTTCATAGTTTGCGCCAAATTTCAATGTCATCGGCATACATTGTTAGATGCTCGACAAGGATAGCGTTGATATAGCTGCCAACAGTCGTATTCCTGTCTCCAAGGATACGGGCGATGCGCTCGAGCTTCTCCCATACGCTATCTTCGATGTTTACGGGATGACGCTTTGCCAGCTTTGACGGCATGAGATAGGCTGCCTTGAAGTCTGCGAAATCCGATTTGCGCTGCTGCTTGCCGATGCGCTGTTGCTTCGGCGGCTCTGTTATGGCTGTTGCCTCGGTTGCTGTCTGCTCGTTGCCAAACAGATTTTCATTGGCAACGGCGTTGGCTGTGGTGCAGTTAACAGCATTGTCGCTGTTGACTGCGGGATTGGAGTTGGTAGAGTTATCGGGTTGCATAATAATTTGGGGGGTTGAGGTTGATACTTGGTTTTCGGGTGCATTGGTCAACTTGGTTGACTTGGATGCGGTGGTTGAAGGTGTTTTTGTGGTTTTCATTGTTTTGGTGGTGTTGAGGTTTTGTTGATTGCATCAGTATCCGGGTTATACCGTTCAACTGACACGAGGGTGAGTTGCAGGTCATCAATGAGTTTCTGCAACATCGGATTTTTTCTAATCATCGCTTGCAGCACGGCTTGGTCAGGTTCGATTTGCAGGAGGTAGTCTGCTATGTCAAGTCCGGCTGTTCGCTCGTCATCAGTGGCAACTTCTTCAAGATAGTTGAAGATGCTTGCCTCGATACCGAGATTGCGGAGCAAACTCAGTTTATGCCGCCATTGGTCTGTCACGCCTATATCGGGATACAGGATTACCTGACGGCCTCGGAGAACACGGAGTGCATCAGTATTGAAGCAACCATTTTTACCGCCGGAAGCGAGCCACACATATTCGGGCAGATAGTAAGCTGCCACAAGTGCCGTCTTTTCGCTCTCGACAATGGCAACCGGTTTGCCTCTGTTCATCGGCAACAAGTGTTCACCGAAAAAGCACTGACGCAGATTGAAGTCGGGCAACTTCAAAAGCGAGTGAACCCATGTAACATGGTTGAACGGCTCCTTTACACGGTTGCCGTTGTCGGCATCGTAGAGCATGACTTTCCCGGTGTGTACACAGCCGTTGATGTCGGTCTGCCAGAATACGCATGACCCCGGCCAGTGCTTCGATGTGCCTACGCTATAATCTTTCATCAATCGTAGGGCTTCCTCGGCTCCGAACTTGGAGCGGAGGAAAAGATAGAGATTGTTCTTCTCATATCCGTGCAGAGTCTGTGCAACAGTCTCTGCCGCGATGAACGATGTCGGCTTTCGCTGCTCGGTCTGCTTTGCTCGCCATGCTGACGGTGCTGAGAAATCGGAGTGTAAAGGCTTAGCCTCCGGATTACGCTCAAAATATTCCTTCGGTGTCAGGTGGTAGCCGCAGCTCTGCTCATGGTCGCATCTGCCAACATCATCAGGAAACGAGATTTGTTTCTCGGTGTCGATATACCGGCTAAAACAGCGTTTCTTGTGGCAGGCGGGGCAACAGTGGCGGCTTCCAACTCCCTTATAGGGCTGGAGAATGAATCGGTGTGTGTTCATAGATTCTCAAAGATTTTGTTTGCATTTTCTGCGTAACCCGCATTTTGTCTGTTCAAAATGCGGAAAATGCGGAAAGCGCAGGTGTCAGAGTTTGGAATAATGCCCATGCTTCTCACGCTGGAAATAGGTGCCTAATGAGACTGACCGTTTGAGAAAGTCCTGAAACGTGCGTCCCGGCATACAGTTCTCTTTTGCCACGGCTATCCCTTCTTCTGTCGTGAAACTGTCTGGAAGGGCAGCTATGATGGCTCTCTGCTGCTCGGTAAGCGACATTTCGCTGATAATGCCATGCACTTTTCTGGCGGTTGCCTTGAAATAATCCACGAGCGATATGGCGTTCTCAACCGAAAGGAGATCTATCTCCGTTCTGTCGGCTTCTCCGCAGGCCCACCGCGCCATCTGCAATATCAGGCAGAACCGTATGGCATGGAAATCGAATTTGTTGTAAACGCCTTTCAGTGCGTCACATTCTTCCCGGTTACATTCCTCGGTATTCCGGCGTTGCCATTCGTAAAGTCTCGCTTTCGCATCCGGCACAAACGGTAAAATATTGGCTATGATATTTCCGTCTGTGTCCGTTTCGTATGGAAGCTCCACAAGTTTGCCGATGATGTCAGCCCATGCAGCCTCGATGTCGAAGGTAGGCTCTTTGTCGCTCCACGGCTGTTTGTCCTGATTGTGGGGCATGACGAATAGCAAGCGGTCGATGAAACCATTTGATGTGCGGCTTCCTTGCGCAAGCTCGTTGAGAATACCATTCTGAATTGTCCCCACCACCGAAATGAAAGGGCGGCTGATATAGACCGAGTTCTTCACTCCCTTGCGGTCGGAGAACGACGGATTAGCGTTGAACAGCTTTAGCCAGTATTCTTCATCGGAACCTTTGTTGTATCGGTTGAAGTTCTTGAACCAGCCCGCAAGTTCGTCATTCCACATACAGATCCCGCGCAGATTCTGCGAGTGGATAAACAACATCGCTTCGGGTGTCGCATCTGAAATCAGGAACCGTTTGCATACCGGTGCGACAGGGTGAGGCTCTGAGCGTTCCTTTATGGGCAACTCGCGCTGACGCTCGTATTCCTCACACGCCTTGACATAGGCGCGTGTTGCCACACCGTCCAGCTCGGTGAAAGGTCTGATGGCGAAATTCAGCGGATGCGACTTGCAGGCTCCCGGTCTTCCGACAAGAGCCATGAAAAGTATGGCACTCTCATCCCATTTTCCTTTGAGCCGTGCGAAATGGGTGTTGCCTATACCAAGTCCGACAGCCACAAGCATGGCTCCGGCAAGATAATCCACCGGATAGCCGTAACAGTCGTGTGCCGCCCTTACGATTCTCTGAATCTTCAACGGCAACGCGCCCAGAGGAAAATCCCCGCCCCGGATGCTTACGCTCATATCGACGGCTTTGCCGAATACGAGCATGGGGTCAACAGACATCTCCATAGGTTATCGGCGATAAGATGATTTGGCGCGTGTGCCGCGACTGATCTCAGCTTCCATCTCAGCGAAAGAAAGAATAGACGACTGTCGCTTGTTCTCCTTTACATGGGCTACAAGCTCGCTCTCGATAAAACGCCATTCCTTTTCGCCCGGCACCTTGTATGCTGGCAACAGCCCCTCCTTTGCGAGACGATAGACCGTGGATTTGGCTTTGCCTAATATCTCACAGGCTTCGTTGATACCGATAAATCTGGAGTTGAACTTCGTGTTATTTCTCTCTGAGGTAAGTTGAGCGCGAAGCTCCCTCACCTCATTGGCCAATTCCCTTACGAGATTGACCAGCGATGACACTGCACCCGGCAGTTCATCGAATGTAATGGATGTGTTGAACATATATGCTGGCGAACCCACCTTTATGTGAATTCGCCAGCAAAGTACGGAAGTGTTCAAATGGTGGAATTGAGAACCGGTTTCGGGGCTATTTTCACCGTCATTCCACCATATCACCACCCGATGTCATAACCATATCTATCAGGTTCTTCAACAATTTCATCGCCAGGATTATAAGGCTCAATCCCCATATCCATCATGGCAGCTTCCATCGCGCTCATTGCTCTCTTTGGCTTTTGGGCGGAGTTAGATGCCTTTTTCGGCTTTTTCGGCTTCTTTTCTAATGCCTTCTTCTCGGTTGCACTGTCGGTGGGCGTTTCCACCTCAGCGTTTTCATCAGGAATTTTGAAGCTGCCAACATTTTTGTCGATTTTTATTCTGCCTTGCGTCCCGTTGCAGGTCAGCTTTCTCTCGATGGTGCAGACTTCAACATCCTTGAATGTATAAGGGAACGCCTGTTTAAGAAAATGTGCTGTATGCAGATTATATTTATTGAACGGCTTGGCTATGTTCCAGCCAAAGTGCATCATGTCGGATGTGGTAAGTTCAGCCGGAAGTCTGATTGCCATGTCCTCTGAAAAATCAGGTACGCCGGAGGTATGGATAAACTCAGTCACTATATTGATAATTTTCTCCACGACCTCTTTGTCAACGAATGGAGACATCGTATAACCGACATAGAGAATTACATTCGCCTCTTTCTCGTAGGCTTTGTCCTCTTGTCGTTTCTTTGCTTCCTCGCGTCTGCCTTCGTAGTCTATGACGATTTTCTTTGGTGTCGGAGTCTCAATCTTGACTATACCGTTCTGTGGTTGCGTCTCGGTTGTGATGGACGGTTGCGGTTGTTGGATCGGGGCAGGTGCCGGAGGTGTTTCAGTGATTTCTTCCGGGATGGATACAGGTTCAATATTTTCCGGCTCACGTTGTTTGAAGCCGAGCCATTTGAACAGCTTTTCAAAACATTTTACTAATGCCGTGCCAAGAGTATGAGAAAGAAACTCTTGGAAGGCGAGATACAGCAGAGCGAATACAACAAAAACACCGAGAAAGATAAGATTAGCGTTAAAGCCACTCATTCCTCTGATGTCGATTGCATATTGGCGGGCAACTGCGGCGAGAATCAGGGCAGCTATGCCTATCCAAAGCCATATCTGCCAGTGGTCGGGGAGGTGTCCGTTTTTCATTCAGGGTTTAATTATTGTAAAAATTTCATCAGTTTTTATAACGAACACAGCCCCAATGATGTTCACCGGGAAAATTAAGTGCCACTCCAAATCAATGGAATGGCACTCAAAATAAATTTGTGGAGATTATGATTGCTCGGATTCTCCGATGGGATAATGTTTTAGTTCATATTCTCTTACAATCTCGGAAACTTTAATTAGTTCAACGGCGTCTGGGCTGTCTGATGGAGTATCATCAGATACAAGAGGCAACAATTCCTCAATTCGAGCAAGAGCAGATTCATATTGCTGTTGGCTGATTTCCATTTTGCTTAAGTTTTATGGTACAAAGTTAAGCCTAATCTTGAAAATATCAGTCATTCTAATCCTATTTCAGCGAAATAACCTGAGATGCCTCTCGCGCACGCTCATCCACGACTTTTGCGTAGATTTGGGTATTCTTGACGCTCTTATGGGTCAACATTCGGCTAATAGTGAGAATGTCAACACCGTTGGCTGCAAGGAGCGTGGCGAAGCTGTGGCGCATCGTGTGGAAAGTGATGCGTCGGGTTAATCCGGCAGACTTTATCCACTCTTTCAGAGGATGGTTGACCATGTGGCGTTTCAGCCCCTTAAAGACAAGACCCTCTGAACGCTCTCCGCACAGAGCCAGTGTTTCATCACTGATGGGGAGATTCGTTTCTTCTTCCGTTTTCTCGGTACATAGACGAATTAGATAGCCTCCGTCCTGACCCATCTGGATATGCTCCCATGAGAGTTGCAGGATGTCGCTGATTCGTAGCCCGGTCATACAACTGAACAATACGGCTTGTTTGAGTACGGGTATCTTGCAGGGTGTGGCGACAAGCTGCTTGACTTCGGCGAGGGTAAGAAACTCCTTCTTGACCTCCTTCCACTCAATCTTTTCCAGAAAGTCATTGAGATTTTCGCGGATATATTTCTCCTGATAGGTGATTTTCAGCAGAGCGCGGAATGTTGACCAATAGCCCGCAGCAGAATTGTGGGATATTGGCCCTTTGCCGTTGTTGCGCTGACGCTGAGCGGTGAGAAGATAATTGCGGAACCCCTTGCAGAAATCCACAGTAAGGTCGCCGAAAGTGCATTTGCCCTTACAATAGATAGTGAAGTGGCGCAGAACGCAATCCCATTTTTGGTATTTCTGACGGCACTTCTGCTTGAAGTAGGCAAGAAAGTCCATGCGCAGCTTCTCCTTATCGAGAAAGTCAAACTGCTCGTTGAGAAGTTGCTCGAAGCGGCGGCAACGGATAGCCTCCGCTTTTTCCTCCATAGAGGCGTTGAACTGTTTTTCGCGCTCGTTCTTGGGCGAGGCATAGATATAGATGCCGAGGGTTTCACGGCGGCTCATCCGGTTGGTGTGGGGATTACGGATGGCAGGATAGAAATCGAGATAGAGCGAGATGCGTCCACCCGATATAGCCTTCTTGCGAAGGAAAACTTTGGTGCATGTATTCATGTGCGTTGTGAATTAAAAGATTTGAAGCGAAGGTAGGAAGTGTTCAAACAGTGGACTCAGACACCCGATGTCGGGGTATTTCCACCGATAGTCCACCACAAATCCACCGCATCATATCGTGGGTGGAGCAAACAGATTATCAAGCTCTTGCTTGGATATTTTGATGATTCTGCCAACCTTAACCTTAATTATGCCGTAGGTCTTGATATAATGGTAAAGTTGGTCGCGGGTCATGCTGTATTTTGCCATTGCCTCCTGCATGGTGTAGGTGTCCGGCTCATCGACGGCAGCACCTTTGGCTTTGTCGAAATGCCATTTTGAATACCGAGCCTCACATCCGACCTTCTTCTTCGGAATATTCTCTTTCGACACGAGATTATAGATTGCCGAGAGCGTCATGCCATAACGCTCTTGTATCTCTGCTGCCGTGTACCATTCGGTAATTTCTTCTTTCGGGGCTGACTTGGCAAAGAATCGGTCGATGTGCGGTTTGCTCCAGAGTGTTTTGCCTCGTTGGGTAATTTTCGGGAAGTTGTTTTCTTTCGCCGCCTTGAACAGCCATGAATTGCTGATACCGAATTTCTCAAGCACTTCTTTTGTAGTGTAGAACTCCGTTATCGGCTGTTTCTCTTTTGTCGGTCTCAACTGATAGCGATGAGAACCATCAAAGAGGGTATTAAGGCTCTCCCTGCTGATAAGGGTTTTCCCTTTGAACTGGAAACAAGGGATAGAGTTTGCGGCGAGATAATTGTAGATTGAGGCACGGCATACTCCGAGAAGTCTGGCGCATTGGACCGGAGTTATGAACAGGCGTTTGTCATCGCTTATACGTGGCGATGACGCCTTTGCTTGTTCCTGCTCGACATGCTCCTTGCGCTTCGCATCCTTATAGGCGTGTTCGGCGCATCTTTTACAGCAATAGCGGGTCGTGCATTTTCTCGCTGTGAACGTGCTGCCACACCATTCACAGGCCTTTGTAATTTCAATTGTGCTGCTCATTTTATGCTGTTATTTCTGTTAATATTCTGTTAAAAGTGTCTAACCGCGTCTATTGGCGTCTAAGGGTGTCTAAATCCTCTACTACCTCTCTGACGGGTTAGCCCCGATTGAGTAGTGAGATACAATCGGGATACAAAAATGGGCGTAAAATCGAGCAGAAACGGTAAAAACCGAGTAATGCGACAACAAAAATGGCACCCCGTAAAGAGTGCCATACTAACAGATTATGCTAAATTGTAATCGTTTCTAACTATATAGTCATTTGCCGATGCAGAAACGGTTAATTTATTGATATACAGGTAGGTGTAAATCCAATCCGTACAAGTGACGTGCATTTTTTACGTTTGTAAGTAGTTAACCGTCTGTCACTTAATTTCTTACACGCCGCATTTGCCTCACCTTGCGCTGATTTCATAGGTGTTCGGCGATTTTCAATTGCCAAACTGACAACAGTGACTCAATGCAAAGATAGCGATAATACTCCGATTATCAAAGGAATATAACAACTTTAACTTTTCGCGCCATACAGATGTGCGTACAAAGTCAATCAAATAGTGTTTTGTCGACGCTGTATTTGTGTTGTCCAATATTGATTATATATTTCATTTATATAAAAGTGCATTATGAACCATCGACCTTCTGGATTACCACTCACGAGGGGAGTTGTGTTAAATGCATCCTTTTGATAAATCATCCGGCACTTAGTCGTAAATGAAATCTCCTCTTTAGACTTATCGATGATATTCAACTTTACTTCAATCTCTGATATACAAGGGGCACAATCTTTAACAGAAACGATCTTGTAATCAAGCAGGGATAAATCACCTATAAAACTTTTAATTTCTTGAATATATTGTCCTTTACTGGCTTTATTGTAATGCCTTTCTATAATGTCATGTATCTTCCCATAATTCTTTGATGAGAAGAAAGTCATGAATTCAGATAGTTTTTCTTCTGGTGAATTACTGATGCAAGACGCCTTTTTAAGATTTATATTATTGATGTATTCTTCTGAAATCTGACGTGGTTGCCATTTTTCAATCTCGTCTTGCATTTTTTCATTCTCCTCATGTTGCTTCTGTGCAGTGGCTAAGGTTTCATTCAATTCCTTTAACATCTGAAGAATACTTTTGGGCTTAGATGGTTCCGGCTTGACGTGTTTCCCACTTTCATATTGTTCAACCCAATCACCAACAGCAAATATTGTGGCTAGACATTTAGCAGCCACTAAACTATTGTCGTAATTGATATCTTTCCCATGCAGGATGCCGTTGCGATAGGGCAGTGTGATGGGATCTGTATTGACTCTCTTTCGTGTTTTGGCATAGATTTTAGCTATGCTTGACAAACCACTTTCATGGCCAACGATAGAATTCCAAAGTTTAGGATTGAAATCTGACGCAAAGAAGCCTTTATTAGATTTTGTTACTTCATCAATGACACCATCGATTATCATTAGAAAGACAGGTATACAACCGTGAAACCTTTCGTTTTTGTAATCATCATACGCCTTTAGAAGCAATTCGTACCTCTTCGTAAAGCCTGTATGATTCTTTAGTCTAGTGAGAAGATACCTTATGCTATCATTATTTGCATAGTATTCTAATAATAATTGTTCACCCTCCTCGCGTTTATTATCTTCGGCTAACCTTACTGCATTCCTCATTAAGTCAGAATTCATACTTTCATATGCAATCCAGCCTAATTCAGAGTAATAATGATTAAATCTATCTGGAGTAAACCTTATATCATTTATTTGCTTTTCAATGTCGGATATTTTATGTCTCAATTCTACATTGTTGATAGGTAAAAGGTTTAGTAAGAGCTTCATGCCTTTTACCTGATTTAATAGCTCTATATATGATGGGTTATCTGAGATTCCTGCCATTTTGATTGATATTATATGAAATTGAAAAAGATTGGGAGTAAATACTCTTTGTGAAAGATGATATTGTATTAGAAATAGGTCTTGACGGCGAAAAGAAATTGGTCGATGAATATGCGCTTGAAGGCGGCGATATTGTTCTGCTCATAGAACATCAGCATGGCTTTTTTGTAGTCGATTGAATCTACAGTGCGGAATGAAATCGGGCAATAGCCATTGGCGATGAGAATGCCGTTGCTTACTATTCGTGCTGTGCGTTTGTTGCCGTCGGTGAACGCCTGAATGTAGCTGAGCAAAACAAGTGCAAGAAGAGCTTTCTCGAAGATATTACTTTTGCCATTAATGAGTCGCACAGTATCTTCAAGTGCCTCGCGGATCTGGAATTCATTGTCGAGGGGCGTGTAGTTTGTTCCGGTTATACCGACACGGCGATGCCTTATGTTTCTTTCAACCCCTAATTCTTTTGTAAGCAACGCATGAATATCCTCAATACGGGCAACAGTCAGATTTTTAAGATAGTCCGGCACCTCAAGAATAAAGTCGAGCGCATCCTTATGGTTGAGGAGCATCACGGCTTCCTCTTTTGTCTTTCCGCTTGCTGTCTGTTTTTCTTTCAGCAATCTTTCTGTCTCCAGCAATGAGTATGTGTTGCCCTCTATTTGGGATGATTTCCAAGAGAGGTCGATGCCTAGTCGTTCCATCTCTTTTCGGTATTCCAACTCTGACATCTCCGAAAGATGACGACGGAACAATCCTTGCGCGTCATCAAGCTGATGTAACTCTTCTTGGGTGAATAAATCAACCTTGGAAAGAATTTCATTGATAAGTTCAAAATTAAACGATTCCTGCACCCGACGCTCATCCACATCCTTGTCGAAGTATGTGTCGAGATTCAGCTCCATAGTAACATGAGCTTGCGGAGTGAGCCTATAGCGCGTAGCCGGCCCGCGACCGACCACTTCGATATGTCCTTTGGAAGTTGCTTCGGAAAGCATACGCATAAGAGTTCTATCACTAACCTGCTTGGATAGTGAAGGCAAAATGTCTGACCTCTTGGCAAGAGGATTATAGTGCAAATATTGTAATATTTCGATTTCAGTAGTCATGTGTAGTGGTTTTATCGCGACAAATTTAGTAAAAAAACTTGAATAA
>OGYY01002742.1_pt1 | contig 12336 bp, 10 predicted proteins | sample 1576671 | NCBI WGS metagenome assembly OGYY01 (sample SAMEA3541593, study PRJEB24748) | human gut metagenome | biome: human gut; feature: human-associated habitat; material: faeces | place: China | collected 2012 | reverse complement strand
GAAATCTCAAAAACCCAGTGTTTAAGCCACTTTTAAGGCATTTTAAGTAATTTTGATAAAAAATAAAAGGTGGTTAAAAAACCACCTTTACTGGTGCGGGTGACAGGACTTGAACCTGCACATCGGTTGATACTAGAACCTAAATCTAGCGCGTCTGCCAATTCCGCCACGCCCGCTTATTAAATTGAAAGTTGAAAATTGAAAATGGAAAATTATTGGTTCTTTGCTGACTTTAGTATAGTAACCAAAATTTTTTCAATTTCAACACAATCATCTAAAATAGATTTTGTTTGATTTTCAGACAAATATTCTGTAGCACCCAACAATTTTATCCAATATTTTGTTTCGGATGCTTCTTTTAGGGCTATGCTTATTTTTGATACAAAATCAGGCTTGCTTTGTGCCTGTTGGGATTCGGTGACATTAGCACCGATACTTGTGCCTGCACGAAGTAACTGTCTGGACAGAATGTATTCTTTTTTCTCTTCACACAAAAATTTATATAATCGTACAATTCTTATTGCAAACTGAAAACTTTTGTTTTCTATAACATTATCCATAATATTCGTGTATATCAAAATTGCGATTATTGCAGAGAACAGAAAATTAAAAATTTTCCACTCTCCATTTTCAATTTTCAATTTCTGCAAGACCTACCGTTAGATAATACTATAAATATCAGCAAAAGTCAAGTATAAGCAAGCAGTATATTATTACTGCTTGCAGAACACGATTCCGTCTTTTTTACTGATTGACTTGATTTTTGCCAAAGATTCAACTCTTATGCCCATATCACGAACGAGGTTGCCGCCGCCCTGATAAGCTTTTTCGATAACAATTCCCGCACCTGCTGTTTTTGCGCCTGCTTTTTCAATAAGCATAAGAAGTGCCGTTAAGGCACTGCCCTTTGCAAGAAAATCGTCAATGATAAGCACATTGTCTTCTTTGCTCAAAAATTCCTTAGAAACAACTATGTCATAGTCCTTTTTATGAGTGTATGAGTGGACGGTTGCGTTGTATGTATCGGAATAAATATTGATTGTCTTTGTCTTTTTTGCAAAAACAACCGGAACACCAAAATACTGAGCCGCAAGACAGGCAATACCGATTCCCGACGCTTCGATTGTCAGAATTTTTGTTATGTTTTCGTCCTTGAAAAGTCTGTAAAATTCCTTGCCAAGCTCACACACAAAATTGACATCAATCTGATGATTGAGAAAGCTGTCAACCTTTAACACATTATCGGCACCAATATGTCCGTCTTTAAGAATTCTGTCTTCTAAAAGTTTCATATCAATCTCTTTTCTGAAAAATAAAATAGTAACAAACAATACGATAAATTATACTACAAAGATTTGCACATTTCAATTGATTTTTGTGATATTCCATGCCTTATTTTTCTTATTTTCGGAAAAAATTAAATTCAGACACAAAAAAGGCAGTCGTGATAAAGCGACTGCCCCTGTGTTTTATACTTCAATATTTTTAATTGAATCAAATTCGTCCATGATTTCTTTTGACGGTTTTTTTGAAAGAAGAGAAACAATAACATTCACAATAAGCGCAAGTCCGAAGCCTACAACAAGTGAATAAAGATTTGTTGCCGCATAAAGCGTCTGACCGTTTACAAGCGGAATATAGTCCCATATGATAACTGTCAGAGCACCTGTTGCCATACCGCTGATTGCACCCGAAAGTGTTGAGCGTTTCCAGAAAAGCGCCAGCAGAACAACAGGTCCAAATGCCGAACCGAATCCTGCCCATGCATCCGAAACAAGTCCCATAATGCTTGATTTAGGATTAAGTGCAATGAAGAATGCAATTACAGCAACAACTGCAACTGCAATTTTGCCGACCAAAAGCGAACTCTTTTCGCTTGCATTCTTTTTAACAGCACCTTTGTAAAGATCCTCCGAAACAGCCGACGCAGTGACGAGAAGCTGACTGTCTGCTGTTGACATAATTGCGGCAAGGATTCCGCAAAGGAAAATACCGCCGATAAAGATAAGCACACCGTTGCCTGAGAAAATCTGCTGGATTGTTCTGATGAATACAGATTCGCTTGTTGCATCGTCAAGCTGTGCTGTAAGGTAGCCTCTTGCGATAAGACCGATAAGGCATGACGCAGTAAGTGAAATAATTACCCAAACAACAGCAATTTTTCTTGACTTCTTGATTTCTTCATTGCTCTTTACAGCCATGAATCTGACGAGAATATGCGGCATACCGAAGTAACCGAGTCCCCACGCAAGGTTTGAAATAATCGAAACAGCCGAAACAGGAGTTCCGTCACCGTTTACAAAGAAGTTAAGGAACTGAGCAGGCTGTTCAACACCTTTTGCGGCAAGTGCAGAACTGAAGCTTGTGTCAAATGTGAGAATTGCATATGCAAGCACCGGAACGGAAAGGATTGCAACAATCATCATAAGTCCCTGAATGAGGTCGGTTGTACAAACTGCCTTGAAACCGCCCATGAATGTATATACAAGAATTACTACTGCGGCAACGATAAGACCGATAACATAAACCTGATTGTAGTTTTCGTCACCGCTTGCGCTGTTCGAGAAGAGCGTTGCAAAAAGCTTTGCGCCCGAACTGAATGCCGACGCTGTGTAAACCGTGAAGAAAACTGCGATGATTGACGCCGAAACAATCTTGATTATGTTTTTATGGTCACGGTAGCGATTTTTGAAAAAGCTCGGAATAGTGAGCGAGTTGCCTGCCACAATTGTGTATTTACGAAGTCTTGCCGAAACAATGTACCAGTTGAGAATTGTGCCGATAAGAAGTCCTACGGCAATCCATGCCTCGCCTGTGCCGGCAAGGTATACGGCGCCCGGAAGTCCCATCAAAAGCCAACCGCTCATATCAGATGCCTGTGCCGACATTGCGGCTGTCCAACTGCCGAGGTTTCTGCCACCGAGAAAGTAGTCCTCATTGTTCTTGTTGCCCTTTGAGCAAACAAAGCCTATTACGATCATAATAATCATATAAGCTATAAACGCACAAAGAACTATTATGTTGTTTGTTGTCATTATGCCCCTCCTGAAATTAAATTTATAAATCAAATACCTTTTAATTCTACCAAAAATGAATAAATAAATCAAGTGAATTGCAGTATTTAGGGCTTTTATACAGATAATTTGTGCATTTGCAAAAATTCAGGAGTAACATTTTGCACATAATTACGAATAAAATAACTTTTATATGCATTTAAAGGGGGATTTTGTGTTGATTTGAAGAATCAAAAGTATTATAATTACATTGATTGCAAATTGACTGTAAAAGGTATGTGGAGAGATAGAAATGAATATGGTAAAAAGAACTTGGGCTGAAATTTCACTTAATGCAATTGAGCATAATTACAATGTAATAAGAAATAAGGTTGCAGACGATACAAAGGTCTGTTGTGTTATAAAGGCTGACGGCTACGGCCACGGTGCAGTTGAGCTTTCACAGATTTATGAAAAACTCGGAGCGGATTTTTTTGCTGTTTCAAATATTGACGAGGGTATAGAAATCAGAAAAAGCGGTTCAAAACTTCCTATTGTGATTCTTGGCTACACTCCAGTTTCAGAGGCTGAAAATCTTGCTGAATATGATATTTCTCAGGCTGTTTTTTCACTTGAGTATGCAAAGGAGCTTTCCGAAAAATGTGTTGAAGAGGATTGTATCTGCAAAATGCACATCAAGGTTGACTCGGGAATGTCAAGAATCGGCTTTATGTGTCAGGAATTTCCACGGGATGAATATTCTATTGAAGAAATTTGCGAGGCTTGTTGCCTTCCGAATCTTGAGGTTGAGGGGCTTTTTACTCATTTTTGTGTGTCTGATGAAGATGCCGAGGGCAGAGAGTTCACAAACAAGCAGTATGAAAACTTTATTCATGTGCGTGACAGCCTTAAAAAGCGAGGCGTTGATATAAGTGTTGTTCATTGCTCAAACAGCGGCGCAATTGAAGATTACCCCGAAACCTGTTGCGATATGGTAAGAGCAGGTATTATCCTCTACGGACTTGCTCCGTCATCAAAGCTTGCCGACAGACTTGACCTTGTTCCTGCAATGACTCTTAAAACAGTTGTCGCTTTTGTAAAAGAGGTTCAAAAGGGTGCAACAATTTCCTACGGCAGAACTTTTACAGCCGACAGAAAGATGAAAATTGCAACCGTTCCTATCGGATACGCTGACGGATTCATCAGACAGAATGCAAAAGACGGCTATATGACGGTAAACGGAAAGAAAGCGAAAATTGTGGGCAGAATATGTATGGATCAGACAATGCTTGATGTTACCGATATTGAAGATGTCAAGACAGGTGACGAGGTTGTCGTATTCGGTACAGGCGAAAACGGTGAGCCTACTGCAGATTCACTTGCCGAAAATACAGGAACTATAAACTACGAAACCGTCTGTCTTGTCGGAAAGCGTGTTCCGAGAATTTACATTAAAGACGGAAAAATTGAGAATGTGATGTATAAATTATGAGATTACTTGCTGTTGACGGAAACAGCATTGTAAACCGTGCGTTTTACGGAATAAGACCGCTTACTACAAAGGATGGTCAGTTTACAAACGCAATTTACGGATTTCTTACAATGCTGTACAAAATTAAAAATGAAGAAAATCCCGATGCCGTGGCGATTGCCTTTGACCTGAAAACACCGACCTTCAGACACAAGGCTTATGCAGGCTACAAGGCAACACGAAAAGGTATGCCGGAGGAGCTTGCGTCACAAATGGAACCGCTGAAAAAGCTTCTTACCCTTTTAGGCTACAGGCTTGTTACCTGTGAGGGCTTTGAGGCTGACGATATTCTCGGTACGCTCGCCAAGGCTTGTGAAGAAAACGGAAACGAGTGCGTTATTGCAACAGGTGATCGTGACAGCCTTCAGCTTGTGTCGGACAAAACAAGCGTTCATCTTTGCTCAAACAAACAGGATATACTCTATACCCCCGAAAAGATTCTTGAAGCTTACGGTGTAACTCCAAAGGAGCTTATAGAAATCAAGGCGATTCAGGGCGATACTTCGGATAATATTCCCGGAGTTGCGGGAATAGGACCAAAGGGTGCGGGCGACCTCATTCAGAGATATCACACGGTTGAGTATATCTATGACCATCTTGATGAACTTGAAATCAAGGACGGTGTGCGTAAAAAGCTGACTGCGTCAAAGGAAAATGCAATTCTCAGCCGTATGCTCGGTGAAATAAACTGCAACGCTCCTGTTGACACAAATGTCGAAAATTATGTTGTAGATATGAAAGATGCCGATGAATGTGCCGGATTTATGGCAAAACTTGAGCTGTTTTCTTTAATAGAAAAATACGGCATCAAGGCTGACAAAAATACAAAGCCCGAAAAGGTTGAGAAAAATTCGCTTGAGGTTGTGTCTGATTTTGACGAAAATGAACTTTTAAAAAATGTTAAGTCAGAGAAAAAGCTCTATCTCAACTTTGAAACAGAGAATAAAGAATTAAAATCCTTTGCCGTACTTTTTGACGGCAAGGTGTATATAAGCACGGACGAAGAACTTTTTGTTAAGTTTATTGCCGATAGTGAACTTGAAAAGTACACAAGAAACATCAAAACGCTCTACGCTTATGCCGATGAGAAAAATATTGATGTTGAAAATATTGTGTTTGATATTGAGCTTGCGGCATATCTGATTGAACCGTCGTCAAAGGATTACTCGGACAAAAATCTTTGTGCCTCTTACGAAATCGCTCTGCCTGTCTGCACTGATGAGCAGAATGAAAAATACGAGGCATTTGCCTGTTACGCAGAATTGTGCGAAAAACTCGGAGATAAAATCAAGGCTCACGGTCAGGAAAAGTTGTTGAGTGAAATTGAAATTCCGCTTGCAAAGGTGCTTGCAAGAATGGAAAATATCGGTGTCTGTGTTGACCGACAGGGCATTGAAAGCTACGGCGAAATGCTTTCTGCACAGATTAAGGAGCTTGAAACCGCAATTTACGAAAGTGCGGGCTGTGAGTTTAACATCAATTCTCCCAAACAGCTTGGCGTAGTTTTATTTGAAAACCTCGGACTCCCTTGCAAAAAGAAAACGAAGAGCGGTTACAGTACAAATGCAGAGGTGCTTGAAAGCCTGAGGTATGAACATCCCGTTGTTGAAATGGTGCTGAGATACAGAACGCTCTCAAAGCTGAATTCAACCTACTGCGAGGGACTTTTAAAGGTCATTGCAGATGACGGCAGAATCCATTCAAATTTCAATCAGACCGAAACAAGAACAGGCAGAATCAGCTCAACAGAGCCGAATCTCCAGAATATCCCCGTAAGAACCGAGCTTGGCAGAGAGATGAGAAAGTTTTTCTGTGCAAGAGATGGCTGGGTGCTTGTTGACGCCGACTATTCGCAGATTGAACTCCGTGTGCTTGCCCATATTTCGGGTGACAAAAATATGATTAAAGCGTTCAAGGATAACGAAGATATCCACGCAATCACAGCGTCACAGGTGTTCAATATGCCGCTTGATATGGTAACTCCGATTATGAGAAGCCGTGCAAAGGCGGTTAACTTCGGTATTGTTTACGGAATCGGCGCATTTTCACTTGCAAAGGATATCGGTGTTTCAAATAAAGAGGCAAAGCACTACATTGAAAGCTATCTTGCCCATTACAGCGGTGTTGACAGCTATATGAAAAATGTTGTTGAAAAGGCGAACGCTGACGGCTATGTTGAAACGATGTTCGGCAGAAGAAGAAATCTTCCCGAACTCACCTCGAGCAAGCATATGATCCGTGCATTCGGTGAAAGAGTTGCAAGAAATATGCCTATTCAGGGCACAGCCGCAGACATTATCAAAATTGCAATGATTAAGGTTGACGAGCGAATGAAAGCCGAAAATCTCCGTGCAAGGCTTGTGCTGCAGGTCCACGACGAACTTATTGTCGAAGCTCCGCAGGATGAGAGCATGAGAGTTGCACTCATCGTTCAGGAAGAAATGGAAAACGCAGTTAAAATGAGCGTTCCGCTCACAGCCGATGCGGCAATCGGAAGGACTTGGTATGATGCAAAAGGATAACAGAACGATTGCCTTTGTATGCACGGGCAACACCTGTCGCAGTCCCATGGCAGAGGCAATTTTTAATGATATGGCAGAGAAAAACGGTGTTTGCGTCAGGGCGGAAAGCTTTGGCATTGCGACCTCAACGGGACTTCCCGTGTCGGAAAATTCCGTGATTGCCTGTAAGGAAATCGGAATTGACCTTTCGGGCAAAGCTTCAACAGCCGTGGCTGATGCCGGCATTGAAAAATACGAAAAATTTTACTGTATGTCGCAAAGTCACGCAAAAATGTTGATGCAGTTTTTTCTTGTACAGCCCGAAAAAATCGCCGTGCTCGGTATAAGCGATCCCTACGGCGGCGACATTGAGGTGTACAGACATTGCCGTGATGAAATTGTTAATTCTGTAAAGGAAATATTAAAAGCGTATGAAAATTGACAGAATGACCGAAAATCAGCTTGAGGCGGTTGCACAGCTTGAACAGCGGTGTTTTTCGCATCCGTGGTCGTTTAACAGCCTTGAAGAAGAACTGAACAACGAAACCTCGCTGTTTTTTACCGCAACGGAAGATAATGCCGTTGTCGGATATATAGGAATGAGTGTTGTTGTTGATGAGGGTTACATTTTCAATGTTGCCGTTGACGGTACACACAGAAATCGGGGAATAGGTTCGGCGCTTGTTGAAACGCTTGTGACCTATGCCAAGAAAAATAATCTTTGCTTTCTTACTCTTGAGGTTCGTGAAAGTAACGGGAATGCCCGTTCTCTCTATGAAAAATTCGGATTTATCAAGGTGGGAGAGAGGAAAAATTACTATTCCTCTCCAACCGAAAACGCTGTTTTAATGACACGCTGTTTTTGACATATATATGTAATAAAACATTATATTAACGATATTACGGAACTTCATCATAAATGTTTCGTAGTGAAAGGAAAATTATGAAGATACTCGCAATAGAATCGTCCTGTGACGAAACTGCGGCAGCGGTTGTTGAGGACGGCAGAAACATAATATCCTCGGTGGTTGCTTCTCAGGTTGAGGAACACAAGCTTTACGGCGGTGTTGTTCCCGAAATCGCATCACGCCGTCACGCAGAGGCAATTGTTCCTGTTGTAAGACAGGCTCTTGAAGATGCAGACTGCAGGCTTTCCGACATTGACGCAATCGGCGTTACATATGCCCCCGGACTTATCGGAGCGTTGCTTGTGGGAGTGAATTTTGCAAAAGGACTTTCACTTGCAACAGGAATTCCGCTTGTGCCTGTTCACCATCTGCGTTCACACATTGCGTCAAATTATATTTCAAATAAAGAATTAAAACCGCCGTTCCTTTGCCTTGTTGTGTCGGGCGGTCACAGCCATATTGTTATGGTTGAGGACTACACAAAGATGAAAATTATCGGCAAAACCCGTGATGATGCCGCAGGCGAGGCTTTTGACAAAGCCGCAAGGACAATGGGAATGCCGTATCCGGGCGGAATTGAAATGGACAGAGTTGCGGAAAACGGCAATCCGTTTGCATTCAAGCTTCCTCGTCCCGCAGTTCACGATGCGCCGTATGATTTCAGCTTTTCGGGACTTAAAACAGCCGTAATCAACCTCATTCACAATTCGGCACAAAAGGGTGTTGAGCTTAACAAAGCCGATGTCTGTGCATCATTCCGCTATGCCGTTGTCGATTGCCTTGTTACAAACTTTATCAAGGCGGCTGAAGACCTGGGACAGAAAAAGCTTGTAATCGCAGGCGGTGTTTCGGCAAATTCACTTCTCAGAAGAACCCTTGCAGAAGAGTGTAAAAAGCGTGATTGGGAAATGTATATGCCCGAAAAATCTCTTTGCGGTGACAATGCCGCCATGGTCGGTTCACAGGGATATTACGAGTTTCTCAGCGGAAATATTGCAGGAACAGACCTCAATGCTTTTGCTACAATGAGTATTGAAAAAGGCTAATTTATTTGCAAATAATCACTAAGACACTTGCTATTTTATCAAGGATATACTAAAATAGTGTTAATAAACCGAAAGGACGATTTAAAATGAGCAATCCTATTGTTACTTTTGAAATGAAAAACGGAAAAATAATCAAAGCGGAGCTTTATCCCGAAATTGCTCCGAATACTGTAAATAATTTTCTCAGCCTTGTAAACAAGGGTTACTATGACGGTCTTACATTTCACCGTGTAATCTACGGTTTCATGATTCAGGGCGGTTGCCCCGAAGGCACGGGTATGGGCGGTCCCGGATATTCAATCAAGGGCGAATTTGCCGTGAATGGCTTTGAAAACAATCTCAAGCATACAGAGGGTGTTCTCTCAATGGCTCGTTCAATGATGCCCGACTCAGCAGGCTCGCAGTTCTTCATTATGCACAAAAACGCTCCTCACCTTGACGGTCAGTATGCCGCATTCGGCAAGGTAATTGAGGGTATGGATGTTGTCAATGAAATCGCAGAGTGTGACACAGATTATTCCGACAAGCCTCTTGATCCTCAGATTATGGCAAAGGTTACAGCCGAAACCTTCGGTGTTGACTATCCCGAGCCTGAAAAATGCTGATTGTTAAGAAAGGAATTTTAAAATGAATGTTTTGCTTGCAGGCGGCGCCGGATATATCGGCTCGCACACTTGTGTTGAACTCATCAACGCAGGTCACGATGTTGTAATTGCAGATAATTTTTCAAACAGCTGTCCCGTAGCGGTTGAAAGAGTTGAAGAGCTGACAGGCAGAAAAATTCCGCTCTATGAGGCCGATGTATGTGACAGAGATGCCGTTGAAAAGATTTTTTCTGAGAATAAGATTGATGCGGTAATTCACTTTGCAGGTCTTAAAGCAGTAGGTGAAAGCTGTGAGAAGCCTGTTGAATATTACCGCAACAACATTGATTCAACGCTCACATTGCTTGAAGTGATGAAAAAACACGGTGTAAATAACTTTATTTTCAGCTCAAGTGCCACGGTTTACGGTACTCCGGAAACTGTTCCGCTTGTTGAAACAATGCCAAAGGGTTCTCCTACAAATCCGTATGGCTGGACAAAGTTTATGATGGAACAAATTCTTACAGACACCGCAAACGCAAATCCCGATATGTCTGTTGTTCTTCTTCGTTACTTTAACCCAATCGGCGCTCACGAAAGCGGCAGAATCGGTGAAGATCCTAACGGAATCCCGAATAACCTTATGCCGTACATAACACAGGTTGCCGCAGGCAGACTCAAGTGTCTCGGTGTTTTCGGCAACGATTACCCTACGCATGACGGCACGGGTGTGCGTGACTATATCCATGTTGTTGACCTTGCAAAAGGTCATGTAAAGGCTATTGAATATTCCGCAGAGCACAAGGGAACCGAGATTTTTAATCTCGGAACAGGTGTGGGCTACAGCGTTCTTGATATTGTAAAGGCTTTTGAAAAGGCAAATTCTATTGAAATTCCTTATGTTATAAAGCCACGCCGAGCAGGCGACATTGCAGAATGCTTTGCCGACGCAACAAAAGCCAAGAAAATACTTGGATGGGTTGCCGAGAAAAGTCTTGAGGATATGTGCCGTGACAGTTGGAACTGGCAATCTCACAATGTGAATGGTTACAAATAACAAATAAATGATATTTTATTTGTGCATTCCTACAAAAAAACAATATTTTGTCAAATAATCAGTCAGCAAGAGTTTTTAGCATTGACTTTTGGTGGTTGATTGTTGTATAATTAAACTGCTTATAGAAGCATTATCACATAAGGAGGAAAAGAAAATGTTCAAAAAAGCACTTAGCCTTTTACTGTCTATGATGCTTGTTGTGACATCACTCGTTGCAACTGTAGTGAGCGTTTCTGCTGCCGGCGATTCATATTTCGTATCCGGTTCTGAAGAACTCACAGGTTACAAGTGGGCTGAGACTGAAGCAACTTGCGGAGATAATGTAATGACAGAAAACGGCGACGGTAACTACGAAAAAGTATTTACCAACGTAGCAGTCGGCAACGGCTACCAGTTCAAGGTCGTTAAAAACGATAAAGAGTGGATTGGTGTAGGCGATACCGGCAATGACAACTTCACATTCAATGTAACAAAGGAATGTGATGTAACAGTAACTTACAACCCTACAACAAATGAAATCACTGCAACAGGTGAAGGTGTTGTAATTCCGAAAGAACTTGTTGTTGACCACATTACAGTCGTTGGTAACGGTGAAGATGCATGGCTCAACGGTAAGGACTGGAAGGTAGATGCTGAAGCTAACTACATGACAGAAACATCTGAGGGTTCAAAGGTTTACCAGATTAAGTTTGAGAGCCTTGACGCTTATGAGAACTATCAGTTCAAGTTTGCTGCCAACGGTTCATGGGCAGATAACTGGGGCCTTCCTGAGCAGGGCACAGCTCCTCTCAATGAGTGGTTTGACCTTACATACAACGGTCAGAACATGATCATTGATACAGATGCAGCTGGTTACGAAGACGGTTATGACATCGTTCTTACACTTGACCTTTCAAACTTTAACTATGCTACAAAGCAGGGTGCAAAGGGTAAGGTTGACATCGTTACTGATGCAGAGCCTACAACAGTAGCAGAGCCTACAACAGTAGAGCCTACAACAGTAGCAGAGCCCACAACAGTAGCAGAGCCTACAACAGTAGCAGAGCCTACAACTGCAGCTCCTGCAAAAAAGGGTCTCACAGTTACAGCTACTTCAAACCTCTTTTCTGAGAAGCAGGTTACTCTCAGCGCAGATCAGAAGACTGTAAGGGTTACATACATGTTCCAGACCAAGGACAGAGATGGTATGTTGAACTTCCAGTATAAAATGAACTATGATCCTTCTGTTCTCAAGGTTTCAGCTAATACAAGAAAGAGTACTTCATTCGAATATCCAAATTTCGAATTCAACAAAAATGTAGCTCCTGGTTTACTTATGGGTATAGGAAGTGACACAAGTCTCTATTTTTCATCAGAAAAAGAAATAGTATTTTCTTCTGTTGAATTCGATGTCATCAATCCCGAGGCTGTAGCAACTACTGTTGACCTTGATGTGGAGTATCTTACTATTTCAAATCAAGACCCTGTATCAGAGTTGGAAATCCCTAGTGATGAAGTAGTACTCTTAGACAAATCTGTATTAGATCAGGATGCATTTGATAAGTATGTCGCAGTTGCTAAAACTGTAACAGTTCCCGACGGTTCAGAAGAGCCTACAACAGTAGAGCCTACAACAGTAGAGCCTACAACAGTAGAACCTACAACAGAAGAGCCTACAACAGCTCCTGCTGCCGATACTACATATGTAGTTGCCGGTACAGAAAATCTTACAGGCTA
>OGYY01002740.1_pt1 | contig 12348 bp, 10 predicted proteins | sample 1576671 | NCBI WGS metagenome assembly OGYY01 (sample SAMEA3541593, study PRJEB24748) | human gut metagenome | biome: human gut; feature: human-associated habitat; material: faeces | place: China | collected 2012 | reverse complement strand
GCGCGGAACCTTCTGCCTAAGCCGGAAAAGGAGGTATGTATCGTTCTTTTCTGCTCCTGCCGCTGCTTTCCCTTCCGCTATACAACTGGGGAGCGGCTCCGGACAGCGGCGCGGGCCATCTGGAGGCACCGCCGTCCCCCACTGTAGAGGAGAACCACCAGCACCACCCCACGGACGAGCTGCAGTTGATCGCGAACAGCCCAACCGGCGGTTACTGCGGCAACACCCTTACGCAGGTGCGCCCGTTCAACGCCGCGCTGGGCGGCGACGCCCAGGCCGGACTGACCGCGGAACAGGTTGAAGCGATTCGTGATATTCCGGCCGCAACGGCGTGCAATAGAAAAAGGACAAGGCCTCGCCTTGTCCTTTTTGGCGGTTATCCGAAGCGCCCCAGCGCGCCGTACATCTCCGGCCGCCGGTCGCGGAACGTCCCCCAGCTCCGGCGCAGCTCGCGGATCCCGTTCAGATCGAACGTATGCGTCAGCACGCCTGCGTTTTCGCGGTCAGCCTGCTCGACAAGCGCGCCGGTTTCATCCGCGATGAAGGACGAGCCGTAGAACGTCAGCGAGGACGACTGGTGCTGGTTATCCTCGGTCGGCTTGACGGTCTCGGTGCCGATGCGGTTTGCCGCGATCAGCGGCATAATGTTCGCCGCCGCGTGACCCTGCATACAGCGCCGCCAGTGCGGCATGGAATCGCAGTCGAGAATCGGCTCGGAACCGATGGCAGTCGGGTAGAACAGCAGTTCCGCGCCTTTCAGCGCCATGCAGCGCGCGGATTCCGGGAACCACTGGTCCCAGCAGATACCGACGCCGATTTTCGCATAAGCCGTATCCCAGACCTTGAATCCGGTATTTCCGGGCGTAAAATAGAACTTTTCCTGATAAAAATGGTCATCCGGAATGTGGGTCTTGCGGTACTGACCCATGATCGTGCCGTCCGCGTCAATGACAGCCACCGTGTTGAACGTGGTCTCGCCGACCCGCTCGTAGTAGCTGACCGGAATGACGACCTTGAAATCACGGGCAATGGTCTGCATCTCGCGGACCGCCGGATTTTCCTCGAGTGTTGTCGCTAAATGGTAGTTCTCGTAGCTTTTTTCCTGACAGAAATACCAGTTTTCAAACAGTTCGGGCAGCAGAATGATCTGCGCCCCCTGAGATGCCGCTTCGCGGACCTTTTCGCAGGCTTCTTCCAGACCGTAGGTCATCTGAATCGCAGCAACGGTTACTTTATTGGACATAAAAGATTCTCTCCTATACTTATGGCAACACCGCACAATTAAGACTGCGGTGCTTTGCGGTATTGCCTTATCTTCTCTTGCGCGTGGGCGGCTTTTTGCCCTTGCCGGGCTTGCCGCCGCGTCCCTTGCCGCTGTGACGGCGGCGCTCCGCGCGATTGCCTCTCGGAGCACGGTCGGTGTCCTCACGGCGCGGACGATCCAGCTTTTCCGAAACCGGAAGCGAGCCGTCTGCCGGCGCAAAGTCGATCTGACCGGTGGTGTCGCTTGCGGCAAGCAGCTTGACACGCATCGGCGTGCCGATCGTAAACCGCTTGCCGGTGTGGCGGCCAACCATCGCCATGTGCTCCTCGTCGTACTGGTAGAAGTCGCCGGTCATCAGCTCTGCACGAATCAGACCCTCACAGCCGTTTTCCAGCGCAACAAACACGCCGAACGACTGCACGCCGGAAACCTCCGCGTCAAATTCCTCACCGATAAACTGCTGCATGTAGGACGCGATATACAGCTTGTCGATGTCGCGTTCGCAGTTGTCGGCAGCCTGTTCGCGGTTTGTGGACTGGTCTGCGGCTTCCTCGCACATCGTTTCGTCTGCCGCGGTAAATTCTTCGCCGAGCAGCGCCTTCTGCAGCATGCGGTGCGCCACCAGATCGGGATAACGGCGGATTGGCGAGGTAAAGTGCAGGTAGAACTTCGCCTTCAGGCCGTAATGGCCAATGCACTCGTCCGCGTAGCGGGCACGCGCCAGCGAGCGCAGCAGAAGTGTCGGCAGCACGCGCTGCTTCGGGTCGTTCTTTGCGCCGCGCAGCACGGTCTGGAACTGCGCCGTATCCTCCGGCTTGGACGGGTCGATGCGGTAGCCGAACGGACGCGCAAACGACGCAAACACGCGCAGCTTGTCCGGATCGGGATTCTCGTGCACACGGTAGACGGTCGGCAGCTCGCGCTTGCACATATACTCGGCAACCGCTTCGTTGGCCTGCAGCATGAATTCCTCGATCAGCTTTTCACTCTCGCCGCGTTCACGGAACCGGATTTCAACCGGCTTGCCGTTCTCGTCCACGCGGATTTCCGCCTCCGGAATGTCCAGCTCGAGTGCGCCGCGCTCAATGCGGCGCTTGTACAGCGCGTGCGCCAGATTGTTCATCGTCTCGGCAGTCTCGACCAGAAAGGCGTATTCCTCGCGCAGCCCCTTGTCACCCGCGAGGATTTTGTTGACCTTGTTGTAGGTCATGCGGGCCTTGGAGCAGATGACCGACTTGGCAAATTTCGCACCATACCGGCGGCCGTCCTTATCGACCTCCATCAGCGCGGAGAACGCCAGACGGTCCACCTTCGGGTTGAGCGAGCAGATGCCGTTGGACAGCGCGAACGGCAGCATCGGCACAACGTGTCCCGGGAAATAAACCGACGTGCCGCGGCGGAACGCCTCGGCGTCAAGCGGCGAATCCGGCGTGACATAATGGCTCACGTCCGCGATGTGTACGCCGAGCAGATAATGTCCGTTTTCCAGCTTTTCGAGCGAAACCGCGTCGTCAAAGTCCTTCGCGTCATCGCCGTCGATGGTAAAGATCAGCTTGTCGCGCAGATCGAGCCGCTTGCCGGCGGTGCCCATATCGACCTCCTGCGGAATGGCGAGCGCCTGCTCGAGCACCTCGTTCGGGAATACGTCATACACGCCGTTTTCGTGCAGAACAGCCGCGATAGCGGCCTCCATTGTACCGCTTTCGCCCAAATCCGCGCGGACAACGCCCTGCGGCATAAACTGCTCATCGCCGTAATGCGAGATCGAAACAGCCACGCAGTCACCAATGGCGGCTTCGCCGAGGTCATGCTTGTCCACCGCAATCTCCGGATACTTTTTCGAGGTCGGCTGAACGAAAAATGCCTTGCCGCGCTGCACGAGTTCGCCGGTCAGCTCCTTGCCTGCGCGTCCCAGCACGCGGATAACGGTTGCTTCCTTGCGGCCGCGGTTGTTCCTGCGCTCACTCACCTTGACGAGCACGCGGTCGCCGTGCCACGCACCGCCGGACGCATTCGGCGGGATGAACAGATCATCCGGTTTGGCTTCGCCCTCCGGATAATCCGGCGCGACAAACGCGAATGCCCGCTCGGTAGCCAGATAGGTTCCGGCCGCACAGCCGTAGTGCGCGGAGACCGCAAAGCGGTTTTTCTTGTTTTTCATCACCCTGCCGTCCGCAACGAGCGCATCCAGCGCGTTTTTGAGATTGTTTTTGCCTGCATTCGGCAGCTCGCGCCGGATGTCCTCAATACGGCACGGGTGCACCAGAATTTCCAACAGTCTGGATTCCAATTCGGTGTCTGCTTCTTTATTTTTCATGTTCGCCCCTCCAATCTTCGGCTTCTGGCGAAAAATCAATGCACTATTTCATTGTTATTATACCATTCTCAAATCTTATTGAAAAGCCAAAACCAAGTAAACCCATCACCATCCGCAAATTTGTACAGAATGTGACGAACAACATGAATTGACGCGGACAAGTCCGCATGGTACTATATAATAAGTTATCACAGTGATTTGGAGGGAATTTGCATGAAAGCACTCATCACGGGTGCGTCCTCTGGACTGGGACGCGAAATGGCGCGCCTGCTGGCGGCACGCGGCTACGAGCTGATCCTGTGCGCCCGCAGAGAGGAACGCCTGCGCGAACTGGCGGCAGAGCTGCCGGTGCCGTGCCGCATCATCGCGGCGGACGTGTCGGACGAGCAGGAATGCCGCCTGCTGTACGAGGCGGTACAGAGCGAGGAACTGGAGGTCGTGATCAACAACGCGGGTTTCGGCCTGTTCGGCGAGTTTGTCACCGCCGATCTGGATGAGGAGCTGCGCATGATCGACACCAACGTGCGTGCCGTACACATTCTCACCAAGCTGGCTGTGCGGGATTTTGTGCAGCGCGGACGCGGCTATATTCTCAACGTGTCGTCCTCGGCGGGATTTTTGCCGGGACCGCTGATGGCGACCTATTACGCCACAAAAAACTATGTTCTGCGCCTGACAGAAGCCTTGCGCGAGGAGCTGCGCCGCGCCGGCTCTCCGGTGCGTGTGTGCGCCCTCTGTCCGGGACCGGTGGACACCGAGTTCAACAAAGTCGCAGGCGTGCGGTTTTCACTCTCCGGTCTGTCAGCAGAGCGTGTGGCGCGCGAAGCTGTTGACGGCCTGTTTGCGGGCAAGGCAGTTGTCGTTCCGGGTGCAGCCATGAAGGCCATGACACTGGCGCGGCATTTCGCGCCGGACAGCATTCTTGCCCGTATCACCTATCATTTCCAGCATAAGAAGGGCGCAAAATGACTGCAAAAGAGATAAAAAGAACGCTGCAAAGCGAATTTGTGCGTACACTGCGCAAGCCGTTCGTAGACGCGGTAAAGGCATATGAACTGGTAAAACCGGGCGATAAGGTTGCAGTCTGCATCTCCGGCGGCAAGGATTCCATGCTGCTGGCACTGCTGCTGCAGGATTTACAGCACACGATGGATTTTGACCTCGTGTTCCTTGCAATGGACCCGGGTTATGCGCCGGAGGGCCGCAAGCACCTCGAGGAAAACGCAAAACGACTGGACATCCCGCTCGAAATTTTCGACACCGACGTACTGCGCGTGGCAGGGGTACACTCTGCCGAGCACCCCTGCTTTCTGTGCGCTAAAATGCGGCGCGGCTACCTGTACACCGAAGCACGCAAGCGCGGCTGCAATAAAATCGCGCTCGGTCATCACTATGATGATGCCATCGGCACCGTGCTGATGGGACTGATCTACGGCGGTCAGGTGCAGGCCATGCTGCCGCGCGTCAAGGCCAAGAATTACGAGGGCATGGAGCTGATCCGTCCGCTGTATTTCACGCGCGAGCAGAGTGTCCTCGACTGGGCGGAATATTGCAGTCTGACCTTCCTGCCGTGCGACTGTCCGGCGAAAAAGCTGGAAAGCGACACCAAGCGCGCGGAAATCAAGCAGCTGATCGCGTCTCTCGCGGCAAACAACCCGCAGATTGAAGCGAATATCTTCAACGCGGTCAAGAACGTCGATACCGCCAAGCTGCTCGGCTGGCGCGATGCGAACGGCAAACATAATTTTCTGGATCAATTTGACTAACGAGGCGCAGTTATGAACATCAAACGTGCAAAAAACGAAATCAAAAATGCGCTCAAGGCGTATCTCACCACCGATGAATTCGGCGCGTATCGCATTCCGCCGATTCGGCAGCGGCCAATCCTGCTGATGGGTCCTCCGGGCATCGGCAAAACGCAGATCATGCAGCAGATCGCCGAGGAGACCGGCGTCGGTCTTGTCTCCTACACGCTGACGCACCACACGCGCCAGTCCGCGCTCGGTCTGCCGTTCATCGACAAGGTGATGCTCGGCGGCGAGGAACGCACAGTAACCGCCTACACGATGAGCGAGATTATCGCTTCGGTGTACCGCGAAATGGAACGCACAGGCGTAAAAGAAGGCATTCTGTTCCTCGATGAGATCAACTGTATTTCCGAGACGCTCACGCCGATGATGCTGCAGTTTCTGCAGTGCAAGACCTTCGGCAACCAGCAGCTGCCTGCCGGATGGGTGGTCGTAGCAGCGGGAAATCCGCCGGAATACAACAAATCCGTGCGGGAATTTGACGTGGTAACACTCGACCGCGTCAAAAAAATCGATATCGAAGAGGATTTCGGTGTGTGGAAGGAGTACGCGTACCGACGCGGCATCCATGGTGCCATCCTGTCCTATCTTGAGATCCGGCGCGAGCATTTTTACCGCGTAGAGGCCACCGCCGACGGACTGCAGTTTGTCACCGCACGCGGCTGGGAGGATTTGTCCGAGCTGATGCAGGTGTACGAGTCGCTGGGTATTCCGGTTGATCGTCAGGTTGTGGAGCAGTATTTGCAGCTGCCGCAGGTGGCAAGTGATTTTACGAATTATCTGCAGCTTTATAACAAATACAAGCAGGTTTACCGCGTGGATGAGCTGCTTTCCGGCACCTGGGAGCCGGTTCGCGCTTCCGAACTGCGGGACGCGCCGTTTGACGAAAAGCTGGGCGTACTCGGTCTGCTGCTGAGCCGGCTGGCGGACGGTGCCCGTAACGCGTACCGTCTGGATGCGCTGACCGATGCGCTTCACGCCGACCTGCTCGCCATCCGCGAAGGCGAAAAAGCCATCGCTTCCCTGCCGGATGAAAAACGTGCCGCGCTTGCAGACAAGCGAAACGGCGGCTCGTCCGACAAGGACGCGCTCTATGTCGCCTCCCGCGAGGTGGAGCGTCTGGATGCCTACCGGCAGACGCTCATGCTTGAAAAAGTACCCGAGGATCAGCAGTTTGACCGTCTGAAGGCGCTTTTCTCCGCCGATGTGGACGCACGCGCAGCCGCCGCAGACAAGACCGATGCCGAACTGGCAAACGCATTTGCCTTCCTCGATGCCGCCATTCCGGACTCGCAGGAGCTGGTGCTGTTCGCTACCGAACTGACCGCGAACTGGTTTACCTCGTGGTTTATCCAGAACTTCGGGTGCGATGCGTATTTCGCGCATAACAAGCGCCTGCTGTTCGATGATACGCAGAAACAGCTTCTGCAGAATATTGAATCCGCAAGAAACGAAGAATCCTAAACATTCTGCCCAGAAACCCGGTTGCGCATTAGGCCGCAGCCGGGTTTCCGGCGTATGTAGAAAAGGTAAATTGTAAAGGCAATACCGTGTATAATTGAACAAGAGCGATTTGCGAATAAATTTTGCATACTGATAAGGTGCGGACGGAACTCGCGCAAGGAACCGAAGCCAAAATCAGAATACAAAATTTCCGCTTAAAGCCTGCAAAAAACAGACCGACATTCACTCTGTCGGTCTGTTTTTTGCGATTTACAAATAATACTTCAACAGCTTGAGCTGCGTCAGCGGACCTTTCGCTGCAATCACCATCGCCCAGATCACCGCGAGGTGCAGCGGATATGCCGCATAAAAGGCTTTGTTCAGCTTCGGGTGCGGTTTCCGGCTGCGCTCGCCGTTGTACAGCAGCAGAAGGAGCGCTGCCGCCGCCGTGCCGCAGATCGAACCCCAATCCGGCATACCGAGCGAGGAATAAAACAGCGCACCCCAGAGTAAAACAACAAGCGCGCGGCTCCATCGGCTCTCGGCATACGACAGGCACAAAATCAGCAAAATTCCCCATACACCGTAGTCGATGTTGCACCGGAGATGCGCAAGCGGATACCGCTCAAACAGCAGCACAGCAAACACGAGCACCGCAAACCGCGCGAGCCAATCCCGCAGGGCAAGGTGCTTTCGCCAAACGTGCAGCAGCGCGACCGCGATTGCCGAGGCAAGGAGCAGCACGGTGCACAGCCGGCGGAAGCGCGAGTCAAACTCCGGCTCCGCCGTATAGACCGCGAAGCCGCCGCAGGCGAGCAGGAGCACCGCAAGCCCTTTGGACTGAATCACCCGCGCCAGCGGCTTTTTACGAAAGAAAACCAGCAGAACCAACCCGATAAACAGCGTAAACAGAACATTTAAGCTTCGGAACGCCCGACTCGGGTTAATGGGAAACACCTCTCCGAACGCGGGCTCGAGATACCCGCGGTTGAGCGTAAACGCATACGGAAGCTGCGAGATGACCCCGAGCAGCAGCAGACGCCCGCCGTATCGGCGGAGATCATGGCTGTGGCGGAATCCTTCGACCAGACAGAAGGCATAAATCGGAAACGCTATGCGTCCGATTGCTCTGGAAATCATATACACCTTGCTAAACGCCGGAAAAAACACCCTGTCCAGACGGCACGCCGCCGCATGGTCGATCACCATCGCAAGGAACGCGGCAAGCTTCAGCATCAGTTCGGTCATAACAGTCCCTCCTTTCCGACTGTTGCGGAAAGCGGCATCCGGGGGAGTATTGACGCTGATCGAATGCCGCTTTGTTTCCTATGCTTTTACAGTTCTATTATATCGGTTTTCGCAGATTGTCACAATATGGAATTCCCACAAAGTCGGAGGTCGGCTGTCGTGCAGATTGGATAAGAAAAACGCCGCGCGCACAGCACCAGCATATCAATAATCATCTTGTGATGCGCCGATTCCTGTCCCGCGAACGGGAAAAAGCAGATCAGCAGCTTGGGATTGAGCAGATACCACCGATAATACGAAAACCGCAGACGATCGGGCAGTGACCATGCGCTGAGCGGTGAGGAACTGACAGTGGCAGTACGGACAGCCTTCCGGAAATATCTGCGCTTTGACGGTACTGCCCATGCAAAAAAGCCGTTCACCCTCCATTTTGGGGAGCGATGGGTGCCGCTGCTGACCAAGCTGTTCACGACCGAAATGGTCCGCACCGACGATCTGACCATTGACCGCTCTGCGGCGGCCGGAGAAAACGGCATGGTGCGGGCGTCCAATGCGCTTCGCGCGCAGCTGGAATCCGGCGACCGCGAAAACGAGGACCGGGATTATGTGGAAGGCTGTTTCGGCCGCAGTCTGTATCCCCCGCGGGAGCTGGCGCTGATTGAACAGCGGCTCTGCACCGGAAACCATCTCGGCTGTCACCTCTGGTTTACCCGCGGTGAAACGGTGCAAGGCAAAACCATACGTACCGATGTGCAGCACCTTTTCGATCAGGCGGCCGGACAGGCCGAACGGAACCGTGCAGATTTCCTCAAAAACAATGACCTGTATCAAAGCTCCATTCTGCGGCTGACCGAGCACATCCGCAACTGCATGCAGGTGCAGCAACAGCCGGATGCCGTTTCTGCCCGACAGGGACATGTCGATAGTCAGCGCATCTGGCGGCTTCCGGTACTGAAGGACGGAAAGGTATTTCTCCGCAGCGAGGAGGAAAACCATCCCGGCTTCACGGTGGATCTGCTGCTGGACGGTTCAGCCTCGCGCCTGCACTGTCAGGAGACTATCGCAGCGCAAGGCTACATTCTGGCTCGCAGTCTGGCTACCTGCGGAATTCCGGTCCGTGTCAGCAGCTTCTGCAGTCTGCGCGGTTATACGGTCGTGCGGATTCTCAAGGATTTCAGCGAGAAAAACGCGGAAAGAAAAATTTTCAATTACTTTGCCGCCGGCTGGAATCGGGACGGACTGGCACTGCGCATGGCAGGAAAGCTGCTGGATACCGCTCCGGCGGATCGGCATCTGCTGATCCTGCTGACCGATGCCAGCCCGGATGACAGCCGCAAAATTCTCCCCACTGGCAAGGTACCGCTCAGCCGCAGCTACGATGGCGAGGCAGGCGTGCAGGACACCGCCGAGGAGGTTCGTGCTTTGCGGCAGCAGGGCGTCCGGGTCGCTGCCGTCTTTATGGGCGAGAACGCCAGCGCCCCCGACGCACGGACGATCTATGGACAGGATCTGGTCCGTATCCAGCGGATGGACCAGCTTGCCACCGCCGCCGGAAAACTCATTCAGGAGGAGATTCGGGAGCTGTCCGGGTGAGCATGTGCAAGTATATTGGAAAAGTTATCATTTTCCCTGCCGCCGACATAAAAAGGAGAAACTGCAATCGCAGTTTCTCCTTTCAGCCTGTCGAAAAAGTCCAGCAAAATGAACTGCGCCCTATTTGTTAGGCAGTATGATATACTATCTAACAGATGGGGTGCAGTTCAAATGTTTGATTTTATTTATCTTTTAGCGTAAACTGATAATAAACAGAAGAACTATGTTTAAATCAGTAGGATACCCGCAATGATTTTGTAACATGGAAGCAATGTTATTGTGCCTGTAGTAAAACCGGTTTTACTACAATAGATTCAAACGGAAATCAGGAGGATGTGAAAATTATGCCGCTCCAAGTTGTGAGAAACGACATTACGAAAATGAAGGTTGACGCCATCGTCAACGCTGCCAACGAGTCGCTGCTGGGTGGCGGCGGTGTGGACGGCTGTATTCATCGTGCTGCAGGACCGGAGCTGCTGGCAGAATGTGAAACGCTCCACGGCTGCGAAGCCGGGGACGCAAAAATCACAAAGGGCTACAAGCTGCCCTGCAAATATATTATCCACGCTGTCGGTCCGCGCTGGTACGATGGACAGCATGGTGAACGTGAACTGTTGATCTCCTGCTATCAGACTTCGCTCATGCTGGCGAAGGAATACGGCTGCGAATCGGTTGCATTCCCCTTGATCTCCTCCGGCATTTTCGGCTATCCGAAGGATCAGGCTCTCAAAGTTGCAATTGACACCATCAGCAGTTTCCTTCTTGAAAACGAAATGACAGTATACATTGTCATTTTTGACCGTAAAGCCTATCAGATCAGCGGCAAGTTGTTTGCTGATATTGCAGAGTACATAGATGACCGCTATGTGGACGAACATACCGATAGTCGTTCCGAGCGTCTGCGCAGAATGAACACCTTCCGGATGGAAGAGCCGATGCCTTGCGAGGCATCCGTTCGTGAAATTGCAATCGGACAGCTCACACCTCCCTTCTCTGCGGCAGTTGCCCCTAAAAAGGCGGCAACCCTTGATGATGCACTGGGACAGATCGACGAGAACTTTTCCGAGATGCTTCTGCGGAAGATTGATGAGCGCGGCATGACGGACGCACAGTGCTATAAGAAGGCAAATATTGATCGAAAGCTCTTCTCGAAGATCCGTTCAGCCAAGTCCTACAAACCTTCCAAGCCCACAGTCATTGCATTTGCCATTGCCCTTGAGCTGCCGCTTGCGGAAATGAAGGATATGCTCATGAAGGCGGGGTTCGCGCTCTCCCATTCCAACAAGTTTGACATTATCGTGGAGTATTTCGTGGAGCATGGAAACTACAACGTCTTTGAAATCAACGAGGCTCTGTTCGCCTTTGATCAGAGCTTGCTCGGCGCATAAAAATGTCGCTTGAAAAGCGACCACTGCTCTCCTGTGATTTGCTACCATAGAGATAACAAATCACAGGAGGTTTTTTTATGAAGCATACAACAGAATTGGTTTTTATCCTGGACCGCAGCGGCTCCATGTCGGGGCTGGAGACAGACACGATCGGTGGATTCAACTCCATGATTGCCAAGCAGAAAAAGGAAGCGGGCGAGGCGCTGGTCTCCACCGTACTCTTTGACAACGAGAGCGTGGTCATCCACGACCGCCTGCCGTTGGAGGATGTGCCGCCCATGACCGAGAAGGAGTATTTCACCCTCGGCTGCACGGCGCTGCTAGATGCCGTGGGCGGAGCCATCCACCACATCGGCAACATCCACAAATACGCCCGCCGCGAAGATGTACCGGAAAAGACGATGTTCATTATCACCACCGACGGTTACGAAAATGCCAGCCGCCGTTATGACTATGAGACGGTGCGGCGCATGATTCAGCGGCAGAAGGAGAAGTACGGCTGGGAATTTCTCTTTCTTGGTGCCAATATCGACGCAGCGAAGGAAGCGGCACGCTTTGGCATCGGTGCTGACCGTGCAGTGAACTACAAGTGCGACGAGGCCGGTACAGCCCTGAACTACGAGGTCATCAGCGAAGCGGTTTGCAGCGTTCGCGCCGCAAGACCTCTCGGCGCCGACTGGAAGCGCCGCATCGACGAGGATGTGCAGAAACGTGGGAGATAATGAATATGTACGGTGCAATTTTGGGCGACATTGTGGGCAGCCCCTACGAGTTTGACTGCAACAACTACAAAGGCAAGGACTTTCCGTTATTCAGCCAGCGATCCGAATTTACCGACGATACGGTAATGACGCTGGCCGTGGCACGGGCCCTGCTGAATACTCGCGGACAGGATGATATCACCATCAAAGCGGCGCTGGTGCGGGAGATGCAGCGGCTGGGACGTGCTTATCCCGACAAGGGCTACGGTGCGCGGTTCAATCAGTGGCTGTATGAGGATGATCCGCAGCCGTACCGCAGCTATGGCAACGGCAGTGCCATGCGGGTTTCTCCCGCGGCGTGGCTGGCAGAGAGTATACAAGAGGCGCTGCATCTGGCGCAGCTCACCGCCGAGGTAACACATGATCATCCGGAGGGAATCAAGGGCGCACAAGCTGTCGCTGCGGCGATTTTCCTCGCCCGCACCGGCCACAGCAAGGTGGAAATCAAAGTGTATGTGGAATGCAAGTTTGGTTATGATCTCATTACTTGCAGGCACTTCCGTACCCGGACGGCTTTAACATCATC
>OGYY01002739.1_pt1 | contig 12348 bp, 13 predicted proteins | sample 1576671 | NCBI WGS metagenome assembly OGYY01 (sample SAMEA3541593, study PRJEB24748) | human gut metagenome | biome: human gut; feature: human-associated habitat; material: faeces | place: China | collected 2012 | reverse complement strand
CGGCACCTCAATGATCTGACGCAGGTACAACGGCATATCCTGCTCACATAATGTAGATTATGTGTTCTTTCATCACGAACATCTCAACATAATGTAGATTATGTTGCAATCTTATCGTGACAAAGAGGAGAAATGAAGCTTGCTTTTTTACATATTATAGCATAGTCCGTTCGGTTTCGCAACCATTTTTCTGGAAAATTTAATAAGATACAAAAGCAAACAAGCCGGAAAAGCCTTTCGTCTTCCCGGCTTATTTTTTTATACCTTATTTTCTGTTTTTTCGGCTGTTCAATTAAAATTTCAGCCCTTATCATCGCAAATCAGAGGAAGTCTGTCAACATAATCTACATTATGTTGACGGGCCACATACCACAGAATGGCTGTTAATGGATATAGTCCTAATGATACGGAACGTCAACATAAGCTGGGTGAATACATCCGGCTTTTTGTGTTGTCTAAAACTTTCAATAGAAAGCGAGGGTTTTCATATGGAAAGCGCAGAAAACAACGCACCACAGCATACAGCGAAAAAACCGCGCCTCGCCCTTAGCGAGCGGATTGCCCATATCGCCGGGATAATTCTTTGCATTCTGTTTCTTCCCGGCTTTATTGTCACTACCACCCTTCTGGCCAGCTCGCTTCTGCACCCGGACATCCCCCCCAGCTTTATGGGCTACACGCCGCTGGTGGTGGAATCAGACAGTATGATTCCATTTTTTGAGGAAAACGACCTCGTGCTTATCCGCAACGGCAAAGACAGCGCGGTATATGAAAACAGGACAGTCATCTGTTTCCGCAGTGGGGACGCCTATGTCACCCACCGAATTGTGAAGACAACAGCCGATGAAAATGGAGCTGCCATTTACACCACGCAGGGTGACGCGAATAACACGCCGGACGTGCAGCCCGTTCGTCCTGACCAAGTCCTCGGCTCCTATGTCACCCATTTCAAAGGTCTGGGCGGCTTCGTGCTGTTCATGCAGACCCCGGCGGGCATGGTTTGCTGCGTTCTTTTGCCCATTCTCGTTATTTTCTGCCTGTTCTGGATTCCGCCCAAAATCGCTAGTCGCCTCGCGAAGCGCAAGCGGGCGGCAGGGAATCCGGATATTTATTAAGGTTGTACCGCTTCACTGGCCACACGGCGGAGCGCTACATATAAATTCAGACCGTTTATGCAGTGCCTGTTACAACCACTGATCGCGGTCACATAAAACAAGGAGGTAATCCTATCATGGAAAAAGCAAAACGTTCACCCTTTATGCGGATTGCCGGCGTTATGCTCGGCGCCAGCTTGCTGATGACTTGCGTAATCAGCGGCACACTTGCCAAATACACATCTGCCGCAACCGGTTCGGCCACAGCCACCGTTGCAAAATGGTCGGTGGAGGTTAATGGAACCGACATTACGAAGAAGGATACCGTCACCTTTGACCTGTTTAACACCGTTAACGAGGCGGATACTGAGGCTGCGGAAAACAATGTTGTGGCTGGCAAAATTGCCCCCGGCACCGGCGGCAGCTTCGCTCTGAAAATAGATAACAAGTCCGAGGTTGACGCTGTTTATACCATGGCGCTGACTGAAACCAATAACAGCAGTGTGCCGATTCAGTACAGTCTTGATAAGGATGTCTGGGCTGATGATCTGACTGCGATCAATACGGATCAGACCGATGTGGCGCTCGACAAAGAAACCGGCACCAAAACCGTGACGGTTTACTGGCGCTGGATGTTTGATGGTACTGACGACGGCGCTCCTGCCGGACAGACCGATTTGACCGATACCGCTTTGGGTACTGCCGATACGGCTCCCACTGTGCAAATCGCAGCCAGCTTCACCGCAACGCAGGTGGACTAATCTGATAAAAGAAGGGCAGGCCCCATATGTGGCGGTGGGGCCGCCCGGCTGAACACTATCGTGTTCAGTCTTTATCCGAGCAGATTGCTGGCTATGAAGTAGTCTGTTCAGATAAGGGTTGAATCAAAAGCAAGGAGGACTTTGTTTATGAGCCAAACAAGATACGGCCGCTGTATGGCGGCACTTTTCCCGGCGGCGGCGTTTGCCGTATTGGCAGTGTTAAACCTGTTTTTTGCAGCGCCCGGCATTGTCGGAGTCAAAGCCGACCCCGGCACGGGAGATGAAGCGCTGATTGTGCTGGAGAACGGCACAGGCAGCCGCTGGAGCCAGCTGAGCCGATTGAATGTGTTTGCCAATTCGGACTATGACGGGCAGCCTATTATTGCTCCGGACAGCAGCGGAGAGTATGTCTTTACGGTTCAGAACAGCGCACGGTTCCCGCTGCAATACACGCTGCAAATTAGTGACGAGAACAAGGCGGGGATTCCGATGGAGTACCGGCTCAAGCAGGGGAACGAATATCTTATGGGCGATGAAAATCAGTGGGTCGATATTTCGGCTTTGTCGAAAACCACCAACGGCCTGCCCCATGAATCCGAAGCGGTATATACGCTGGAATGGCGATGGCTGGGTGACGACGGGTTGGATACCAGTCTGGGGATTGCCGCGCAGGACGGCGTAAAGTATCTGCTCAATGTTGGGATTACTGCCGAGCAGACCGGCGAACCGGTAGATCCTACCGAGCCCAGCAAGCCGCCGCAGACCGGCGATACCTTTAGCATAGCGCTCTGGCTGGCGCTGGCAATTGCTTCCACCATACTGCTGATTCTGTTCATCCCGATGAAGCGCAAAGATGCCGATAATGCAGATAGCGAAAATGCTTAAAGCCATATGGAAATGGTTTTCCGCTGTCTTTTTAGCGGTGTATATTCTGTGCGCCGCCGCTTTGGGCTACATGGCGGTTGCAAAGGCGGCAGGCAATCCGCTGCCCACGGTGTTCGGCTGGGGCAAAGCGGTGGTGCTGTCCGGCAGTATGGAGCCGGGGCTGCCGGTGGGTTCGCTTTTATGGATTCGCAGGCAGGATGCCTATTCCATAGGCGATGTGGTGACCTATGAGGACGGCGGAACTCTTGTTACCCACCGGCTGGTATCTGTTACTGGGGATACTGCCGTCACCAAAGGGGACGCGAACAACACGGAGGATGCTCCGATCGATGTAAAACAGATTTGCGGCAGGGTAGCGGCGGTCTGGCCTGGCGTGGGAAATATTTTGCTGTTTCTCAAATCCCCTGCCGGCATCCTGCTATTACTACTATGCGGTGGCCTGATTCTATTCCTTCCGGGCCGCTTGGATCAGTTAGAAAGAAAGGGGAAACTACTATGAAAAGATCTATCCCGCAGCACGCGGGTAAGAAAAAAAGAAGATCGACCGGTCCTATAATTACCATTTGCTTTTGCCTGATTGCAGCCGTCACGGCCCTTTCTATGGGGATTGTCCTTGCGAAGATGATTTCTACAACCGGGGGCAATACCAGCGCGCAGATCGCGGCTTTTATCCTTCAGGCGGGCGGAGATGAAGGCAAAACGCTTACCATCGACTACATTGGCAGCAGTCCGTATACTGCCGACTATTCTTTTACGGTTTCCAATACAAAAGCCGGGAAAACATCGGAAGTTTCCATGAAATACGACGTAATCGTGACCCTGCCTCAATTCCTTCCAGACAGTATTGCATTGAAGCTGAACGATGGCTCCATAGCACCGGTAATAGACGGAAATACCTATACGTATTCCCATGCCGGAGTATTTCAAAAGGGAAAGCTGGAAGAGCATAACCACATTCTGACGTTTTCAACAGATTCGAACATAGTAGCTGAAGATATTCGACTGGAAGGAATTACCGTTACTGTCCGTGCAGAACAAATTGACTGAGGAGGGCGACAGATTTATGCATATATTTAAAGGCTGGTTTAAAAACAAGAAACTTCTTGCACCTCTTTCCCTGCTGTTGGTTTTTTGGTTGATCACAGCGGCGGTCACCTTTGGTAAGTATATGACAGAAAAACAAGCGGGGTCTTTTAATTTTGAGGTGCTGCCGCCATCAACACTGTTGCCGGGAAAAGAGTTCGCGAAATTAATAAGCTATTCCTCCGATGACATTATATTTGGTACGGTCAAAGACTATCAAGGTGAGATCGAGGGACTTAGCGGGACGTCGGTGGATGTTGATCAGCAAGGATTGATTCGTCTATATAAAAAAGATAGAACCGTCTATGTCCTCTCTGACAGAAAGATTCTCGCCAATCCGGTCAGTTCCGGTATGTTCTCCCTTTTAAGTGTTAAAAAGGTTGATTTTTTCAACTTTGATGTCACTCAAGTAACGGATATGAACAATATGTTCCACAATTGTTCCAATCTTACAAGTTTAGATCTGTCGAGTTGGAACACCAGCCGTGTCACGGATATGAACAATATGTTTTCCGGTTGCAGCTCCCTCTCGGAGTTAGACCTGTCGGGTTTTAATACCGTCAATGTGACAAATATGCAAAATATGTTCCAGAGCGCCGCCCTTACAAAGTTAGATCTGTCGAGTTGGAATGTTGGAAACGTAACAAATATGCAGAATATGTTCCAAAACTGCAAGGCACTTACAAGTTTAGACCTATCAAGCTGGAACACCGGCAGTGTGACAACTATGCAGGGTATGTTCTATAACGCCGGTCTTACGAGTTTGAACATATCCGGCTGGGATACAGAAAACGTGACAAATATGCAAAGTCTGTTCCAAAACTGCAAGGGGCTTACAAGCTTAGACCTATCAAACTGGGACACCAGCAGTGTGACAACTATGAACTCCATGTTTAACGGTTGTACCGCTCTTACAACATTAACTCTGTCGAGTTTTAATACTGATAGTGTGACAAATATGCAGAATATGTTCCAAAACTGCAAGGCACTTACAAGTTTAAGTCTGTCGAGCTGGAACACCGGCAGTGCGACAACTATGAGCAACATGTTTAATGGCTGCGCCGCTCTTACTAGTTTGAATCTGTCGAGCTGGGACACCGGCAACGTAACAGCTATGAACTCCATGTTTTATGGCTGCGCCGCCTTGAACAGTTTAAGTCTGCCAAGCTGGGACACCAGCCAAGTGACGACGATGAGCTCTATGTTTTATGGCTGCGTCAATCTCACAAATTTAACGATACCCGGCTGGAACGTTGGGCTTGTGACAAATATGCAAAATATGTTCCGCGACTGTTCTGCTCTTGCTCAATTGGACGTTTCCGAATGGAATATCGGTAGTCCGGCAAGCATGAGATCTATGTTCCAAGGCTGCTCTTCCCTTACAATGTTAAACCTGTCGGGCTGGAATACCGGCGCCGTGACAGATATGCAGAGTATGTTTAATGGATGTAGCGCTCTTGTCACAATCTATGTCACCGATGAATGGAATACCGCTAATGTTACCGCAGAATCTTCCTCTATGTTTGTAAATGCGAGCAGTCTGATAGGCGGACAAGGAACGGTATTTAACTCAGCGCATATTGACATATCTTATGCCCATATCGACGGCGGCCCGGACGCTCCAGGATATTTGACTGCAGTTCCGTCGGACTGCACTCTGATCAGTGGGAATGAGTTCCGTCAAAAGCTCAATTCCTCTGTAACGGAAATTGTGTTCGGCCAAAAGACGGCGTATCAAGATACCGTTCGCGGAAGGGCTGGAAAGCCGGTAGATATAGACGGGCAGGGATTAATTGAATTATATATGGTTCCGAATGCAGGCGGTACAGCTTACACAGCCTATGTGCTGTCGAGAGGCTCAATTTGCGCAAATGCTGACTCATCGGGTATGTTCCAAAAATACACCAGAATTAAAACCATTGATTTTTCCAATTTTGATACAGGCAGCACAACAAATATGCGGGAGATGTTTTCTGGCTGCACTGGCCTTACAAATTTAGATGTGTCCAACTGGAATACCGAAAACGTGACAGACCTGCGCGGCATGTTCTATGGTTGCACCCGGCTTACAAACTTGGATGCGTCCAGCTGGAACACCAAAAACGTGGAAGACATACAAAGCATGTTCTATAACTGTACTGTCCTTGAAAGTGTAAATGTATCCGGCTGGAACACGGAAAACGTGAAAAGCATGCAAGGTATGTTCTATAGCTGCAAGGCTCTAGTGACTATAGATATTTCAGGTTGGAGTTCGTCTCGACAGCCGGCGATGGGGAATATGTTTTATGGCTGCAGCGCCCTTACAACCATCTATGCCGACAATAGTTGGGATGGAGATGCGGCGGCAAGCTCAAATTCCCAAACGGTGTTCAGCGGTTGTAAAAACCTGGTGGGGGGAAAAGGCACAGAATATGTTTCCAGTCGTCATAGTGGGATATATGCCCACATCGACGGCGGCGAGAGTGCCCCCGGATATTTCACCGCAAAAGAGTAGGCGTGGTGGGCTGCCTTTGCCAAACGAAAGGAAAATGCTATGAGCCGCCTAATAGATTTGACCGGCCAGCGGTTTGGAATGCTGACGGTGCTGCGCCGGTCGGAAAAGCCCCATTCCTGCGTGTACTGGCGCTGCCAGTGCGAGTGCGGCGCGATTGTGGTGGTCTCCGGCAACAATCTGAAACGGGGGCATCATGTAAGCTGCGGGTGCAGACGCGTCCTGCCATACATAGGCAAACGGTACGGGAGGCTGATCGTGCTGGAAAAGACGGAAGAAACCGTCCGGCACGGCAGCACCCGGTCGCCCCTCTGGCGCTGCCGGTGCGACTGCGGGAACATTACGCTGGTGCGTCTGGATTCCCTGACGAGTGGGAATATCCAGAGCTGCGGCTGTCAGGAAAACGAGGGGAAAACAGAAAAAATGCGGAAGGCCGCCGGATTTGTGGACGGGACGCAGGTATCCAGAATCCGGCGGATTCTGGAATATAACGCGTCTGCAACTGCCGAGGATATGATCGGCGTTACATACGACAAGAAAAGTCGTAAATGGCAGGCGACCCTGACTTTCCAGGGGATCCGCCACCGCCTCGGCAGCTATGATACACCGAGAGAAGCCGCAGCCGCCCGCAGAAACGGCGAACAAGAGTGGTTTTCAGGAGTTATGGAATCCCTGGAAGTTTCAAAATGAAAAATGAGCGCATGGCAAGGCAAGCGAACCTTGCCGATTGGGTCGGTCTGCCTTGCGGCGGTTCGGCCCGATTTTTTGCGTTACAAGAGGTTGGCAAAGTTTCTCTTTTGTGTTTAAACAATAAATAGAATAAAAATTTTCTCATAACTTTTGAGTTTGCGGAAATTCGATGTATTCTGGTTGTGTGAGAAGGCCAAAACAACCCGCACGCGAATCCGCGAAAAAGGAGGGAGTGTCGATGAATGCACCCTATAAAAAAGTATAAACGGCGGATATGCCGCTGCGTTTTATCCGCAAGTTTGACGGATATGGGGTACAATATTGCACAGATAAAAAAGGGCGCGAAAAAACAACCGGATAGGATAATTTCGGCTTGGTTTTCACGCCTTTTATAATCCTTCTAACAATAAGTATTGCATAATAGCTCCACTTATGGTACAATAAGGTAAAACAAAATGTATAATTATACGGTTGATGACATAATTGGACTTATGTCGTCACGTATCGTGTTGTCACATATTGAAAATCTATGAAAAAGGAGGAAACGTCTGCCATGGAGCAGCAAAAACAAGCGCCAAGGGCCAGCCGTTTAAAAATTTGTATTATTATCCTTTCCGTTTTATTGGTGCTCAGTGCAGGGGGGCTGGTGGCCCGGATGATTTATCTGAACGTTTATAGGCCGACGCAGGCAACTGTCACATTGCCAGACAACCTGATTCGTGAGGAAAGTGCCCTGCCGACGGAAAATACAGCGGACAACAGCAAACAAACAGAATTTTCTGACCCCGCAGACACGGACACTACCCATGCTTCGGTCTCATCCCGCCCTAATAAGGCGGACAAGCCGGCGGCAGAAGTGCTGGAGCTGTTTCAGGGGAAACCGAGCGTTAACGAACGATTTGAAGTGAAAAATATGTTTCCCGGTGATACGGAAACCAAATATTTCTGCGTCAGGGCGTATCATGACAAAGACATTGAATTGTTCTTTAAGACGAACGTTACCGAACAGACCAATAATCTCGGTAACGCCCTACATATTAAAGTCACGCATATGGACACCGGCAAGGTGCTTGTTGACGCTCCCTTTTCGGAGATCAGCGGCGGGGAATTCTCTGAGCGGCTGAAAGCAAACGGAAAAAAATCTACCAATGCCTATTTTGAGATTGACGTATCGTTGGATACTTCGGCCGGAAACGACTATCAGGCGGCACGGCTTACGGCGGATGTTGAGTGGTATGTCAAAGACGGTGGAGGGCTGACCCCGCCGCAGACCGGAGATAATACGAATATTTTGCTATGGAGCATTCTGGCAGTCTCTTCCTTGCTGTTAATCGTCATTCTTTGGAAGCGCAGAAAGGAGGGCGAACGGGATGGGCAAGCCTGAAACCACAAAAAAGCTGACGACAAATATTGTGACGATTGTTATCCTCGCTGTTTTTCTTTGTATCACAACTTTTGCGTTGGTGTATTCCACGGTGGCTGTGGATAACCACTTTTTTGAAACCGGCGAGATAAAAATCAACCTCAATGACGGCAAGCCGGTGATTGAAGAACACGAATTCCTGTTTGAACCAGGCGTGACGGTGGAAAAGGAATTCTACCTCGAAAATCAAAGCACATGGGATGTGTACTATAGGCTGTACCTGGATAAGGTGGAAGGCGCGCTTGCCGAGGTGCTGGATGTAACAATCCGCGACGGCGCTATTGTCCTGTTCAACGGAAAAGCGGTTGACTTGACAAAAGATCAGGTTGGCGCTGCGGATGATATTCTGAAGCTGAACGAGCGCAAAGCTTTGACGATTGTGTTCCATTTCCCAAAAGAAGCTGGAAACAGCACACAAAATTTGTATCTCTCTTTCGATTTGAAGGCTGACGCGGTACAGACAAAGAACAATCCGAACAAGCGGTTTGATTAAACTGCTGCCGACGGGGGGACATCCTTAAATGGTGAAAACCATTAAGCGTTGGGGGGAGAGCAGAAAAACCAAATAGATACGCTCCGGTTTTGGCGGCATTTATTGGAGGGTATCTTATCTTTTAAAAAGCCGTGATAATTACATAGGAGTGTTAAAACAATGTCAAAAAACAAAAACACCAAACGTGCATTGCTTACTAGTATTTTTTCTGTAATGCTGTGTGTCGCGATGCTTGTCGGCTCCACTTTTGCATGGTTTACCGACAGTGTTACCAGCGGTAATAACAAAATTGTCGCTGGTAACCTAGATGTTGAAATGGAGTACGCAACGGCGTTTGATGCGGAAGGTAACCCGACCGCCTGGGACAGCGTGGAGGGCAGCACCGCGCTTTTCGGCGACGCTCCCGTTTGGGAACCCGGACACACCGAAGTTGTAATGCTCAGGGTCAGAAACGCGGGAACTCTCGCACTGAAATACCGTTTGGCTGTGGAACAGAGCTGTGTTTACGGTCGTAACCAAGCAGGCAAAATTTACTACCTTTCTGATTTTTTGGTGTTCAATAAGACTGCCGACACGCAACTTAAAAGCAGAGAAGCTTATTGGAACGCGGATTTAGAAGATCAGGTGCTGAACGATGGCACACAGAACAGCAACCCGACCTTCAGCGGCTTGAACATATCGGACACCAAGCTCGAAGCAGGCGCTGAGGATATCTTCACGGTGGCGATTTATATGCCCACTTCCGTAGATAATGAAGCAAACTACGGCACCCGGGAGTCTTCTATTACTTTAGGCTTAAACCTGCGCGCGGCACAGGTCCCGCACGAGGAAGACAGCTTTGATCCGGACTATGACGCGGACGCGGTATATGAATGGGATGGCAAGGATTCGAACACCGCGTGGTATAACGCGGAGCAAACCGCATTCAAGCTGAATACGCCGGCGGCGCTTAACGGATTGAAAGAACTGACGCAAAAAAAAGAAAGCTTTGCGGGCAAAACGGTCACGTTGGGTGCGGACATGGATTTGAAGGGAAATGCCTTGAGCGTTTCGGGCTTTGACGGGACATTTGACGGCAACGGCCATGAAATCAAGGGCGTAAAGACCACGCTCTTTACATCTCCCAAGGGTACTGCCGACACCTTTGCCGTGGTGAAAAATCTGACGGTAAGCGGCAATACAACAAGCAGTGCGCTGGTTGCTTCCTCGCCTTGCTTTGCTACATTTGAAAATGTCACCGTAAACGGTACGGTCAACGCGTTTAAAGCAGTCGGCGGTTTGATTGCGAACGTTAAACTGAACCAAAGCGGTTATAACGGAGATATTGTAAAGGTGATCGGCTGTGTAAACAATGCTGAAGCATCCGCCAGCTATGCTCAGGTGGCGGGCATTGTCGGATTTGTGGAGTATACCGCTACCGGAGCAGACAATACCGTTCTCATTAAAGACTGTGTTAACAACGGGGCGATTTCGTCGCCCAGAGGATATATCGGCGGCATTGTGGGGCTTGGCTCAAACGTGAAAATTGACCGCTGCTACAATACTGGAGCCATTTCGGCAGCGAATAATCTCGGCGGCATCATCGGCAATACGGCAGGTACCCAAAGCGCTGTCACAAACTGCTACAATACCGGTGCGGTAACGGCGACAGACAGCACGACAGATCTTATCGGCGGCGTCGTCGGCTTAGACGCAAACGGCTCCTTGGTAGTGGATTCCTGCTACAGCATCGGGACTGTCAGCGGCGGCGCGAGCAATTCGGGTATTGTGGGCAACACCGCGGGCATGGGGGACCACTACACAAAGTGCTATTACTTGGCAGGCTCCGCGGACCAAGGCTACGGCGCGGCAAATAAGCCGGATACCGAAGGCAAATACATTGCCAAAACCGCTGAAGAGCTGAAGCAGGCGGCAACCTATGTCGGCTGGGATACAGCGGTTTGGTCGCTGACCGACGGCGCGTATCCTACCCTGCTTCCGGATATCCATGGATGATGGCTTTGTAGAAAACGTGTTTGAGGTCCTGTTCGGCGTTTAAACGGAAACAGGCAAAAACCTCATAAAAAGCCGCTTCCCTTTTTCGGAGGAAGCGGCAGCCAAAGGGCATAAGCAAACCTTGTGCCTTTTGGCTGCCGGAAGACGGTATTACTACACAGCAAGGAGCGGTTGCCTATGAAAAAAGCATTCAGTATTATAAAAAGCATCTTTGTCTGGCTAATGGTCGTATTAGCAGTCGGCATGATGATTTTCACCATTGTTTCGGTTAATTCCTTTGATCGCACCGACCGGGATATTTTCGGATATAAGGCATTCATTGTGTTGTCAGACTCCATGAGTAAAACAGACTTTGACGCGGGCGATTTGGTGCTCACCAAAGAGGTTGATCCCGCTACTCTTTGCTGATGTGTGATAAAGAAGTAGTAGAAGTGTAAAAAATTTTGCCGTTCCTATCCGGCGTTTGCGCATTGCGCCGGATAGGTCGGGCGGTCATTCGGGCAGGTCTACCTTGCCAACGAAAGAGTAATAAATATCAATGTCCTGTCTGCGTGTGCCGTTCTCGTCATAGCTGCACTCATGCACAACGATTTTCTCCACAAACTCACGCAAAAGGGTAGGGGTAAGTTCTTCAAAGCTGGTGTACTTGCGGACAACATTCATAAACTTTTCTGCGTTTACCGTGGCTTCCTGCGCTTTGGAAAGCTCTGCCCGGATAGCGGCGGCTCTCTCTTTCAGTTCTTTCTGCTCGGCTTCATAGTCTGCCGACAGCTCCGTGAAACGCTCGTCTGAAATGCGCCCGGTCACGCTGTCCTCATACAGCCGCTTGAAGATAGCGGATAACTCGCTGATACGCTTCTCGGCGGCTTCCAGCTCCTTTTTCCTTGCGGCGTTCCTGCGCTTGCCCCCGTCCTCGTTCTGCTCGATCAGCAGCTTCATAAACCGGGCTTCGTGCTTCGCTGCATAGCTGGTGACTTTCCGCAGATTGTCGGTCACTCCGGCGGTCAACAGGTCGGTGCGGATAAAGTGCGCCGTACAGTCACGGGTACGCTTCTTGTAGCTCCCGCAGATATAACAATCCTGCTTGCGGGTGGCGTTCTGGTAACGCTGCTGGTAAAGGACGCTGCCGCAGTCGGCACAAAAGAGTATGCCGGAGAATAAGCCCACTTCATCATAGCGGTTCGGGCGTTTGCGCTGCTTGCGTAACTCCTGCACACGCTCCCACATCTGGGTGTCAATGATAGGCTCATGGTGGTTCTCGAAAATCGCCTGTTTCTCAATGGGGTTCTCTACGCTGTGCTTGGTCTTGTAGGACGGCTTCTCCGTCTTGAAGTTTACCAGACAGCCCGTGTACTCCCTGTTTTCAAGGATATGTACCACGGTATTGGTCGCCCACTTGCACTCATAGCCGGGGTGGTAGCGGCGGGTGCTGC
>OGYY01002737.1_pt1 | contig 12361 bp, 13 predicted proteins | sample 1576671 | NCBI WGS metagenome assembly OGYY01 (sample SAMEA3541593, study PRJEB24748) | human gut metagenome | biome: human gut; feature: human-associated habitat; material: faeces | place: China | collected 2012 | reverse complement strand
CCACACCTCGGCAGCATTTTTGAAAAACTGCTGCACCGAAAAACTTTTTATTTTGCCTGCGGCTCGTATTTACAACCGTATCAGTTTATTTCCAGTATGCCAAAAAACCGCTGCCGAATCGCTCCGACAACGGTTTTCTTTCTGGTTTCCTGCAATGATGCAAACTGCTTACTTCTTCAAGCCTTCTACCATTGCCAGTGTATCTCTTGCAATCAGCAATTCTTCATTGGTCGGAATGACCCAAACTTCTACCTTGGAATCCGGTGTAGAAATCTTCTTCAGTTCGCCCTTGAAGTTGTTGACTTCCTTGTCAATCTTGATGCCCAGATATTCGAGGTTTTCGCAAACTTCTTCCCGGCAGTTCGGAGCGTTTTCACCAATACCGCCTGTAAAGATTACAGCATCCAGACCGTTCATGATTGCTGCAAATGCACCGATGTCCTTCTTAATATCATAAACCAGCATATCCTTTGCCAGTGTTGCCCGTGCATCGCCCTTTTCAGACGCAGCAGTAATATCCCGGAAGTCAGAGGACAGACCGGAAATACCCAGCATACCAGACTTCTTGTTCATGTAGTTGTCCATATCTGCAACATGGAAGCCATGCTTGCCAGCTACATAGGTAACTGCGGACGGGTCAACCGCACCGCAACGAGTTCCCATCAGGACACCATCCAGCGGTGTAAAGCCCATGGTTGTATCAATGGATTCGCCGCCCTTAACAGCCGTGATAGAAGAGCCGTTGCCCAAGTGACAGGAAACAACCTTCAAATCCTTCAGGTCTTTGCCCATAACTTCTGCCAGTTTTGCAGTTACAAAGCGGTGAGAAGTTCCGTGGAAACCATACTTCCGAACGTGATACTGTTCGTAATCTTCATATGGGAAACCATACATAAATGCCTTCTGCGGAATGGTCTGGTGGAATGCAGTATCAAATACAACAACCTGCGGAATATTCGGCATGGTCTTCTTGCAAGCCCACAGAGCCAGTGCATGACCGTGGTTATGAACCGGAGCGAGTTCCTTCAGATTTTCGATTTCGTCAATGACTTCATCGGTAACCAGTGTAGTCTTGGTGAACAGTTCTGCACCCTGTACGACACGGTGACCAACAGCAGATACTTCATCCATGCTGGAAATGACCGCAGCATCACCAGTAGTCAGAGCCTGTACCAGCCGTTCAAATGCTTCCGCATGGGTCGGGAAATTGCAGTCTTCCTCTACTTTTCTGCCATCCGCAGTCTTGTGGCTCAGATGACCATCAATGCCGATTCGGTCGCAGTTTCCTTTTGCGATTACAGATTCATCTTTCATATCAATCAACTGATATTTCAGAGAGGAGCTGCCAGCATTTACAACGAGAATAATCATAAAAAAATCCAATCCTTTCTGATGATGCCGGTGTTGGAGCACCGTTCATTTCCTGATTCTTTTTCCATAATCCATAAATCGTTATGGAATGATGCGGGTGAGAGTCGATCGCCGCCGCAATGGATTTCCATAAAAAATCCACAGCGACCGTCATCGACCGACACCCGTTTTTATTATAGCATGTTTTTTTTCGACTGTCAAACTTTTTTGTGGAATTTCTGGGAAATGGGGTGGTATTTTTGGGAAAAAGGCGAAAAAAACGAGCCGCAGGCAACGAAAAAGTTTTTTGCTCCAGCAATTTTTCAAAAATGCTGGCGAGGTGTGGGCGAGTAGCCCACATTTGCGGAGCAAATCAAACTGCACAATAAAAGAAAACAAACATCTAAAAGCAAATCGAAAAAACCGCAATTGCCTTCAAAATCTAAGGGCTGCAAATATGAAACAAGGTTTCAGGGGCAATTGCGGTTCCCAAGGCAAGCTGGGGATGTGCCCCAGCCTTGCCGAACCGGATTCAGTTGGTTTTCCTAGGATAAGCCGCAATCCTTCTCGAAAAAGGAAATTATGTGAAAATCTAGCCCGAATGCTTGCTTTTTGACACGCTTTTTGGTATAATAATACTAATCCATGACGCAGATATGCCATTTCATCCGGCTGCCTCTCGTCACATCACCATATTTCATAGAACAGGAGTGTTTATTATGCCATTTTTTGAAGACATTGGAAAGAAAATTAGCAACATGGGTCAAACAGCTGTCGAAAAAACCAAATGTTCCACAGAAACCCTTCGCCTGAATAACCAGATTCGGGAAGAACAACGTCTATGCAAAGACCTTTATCAGCAAATCGGTCAGCAATATGCCCAGCAGTATGAAACCAACCCTGACCCTGCTTTTGAATCGCTGATGAAACAACTCCACGATGCCCAGGAACGCATTACTTCTTATCAGGAACAAATTCAAATCAAAAAAGCTGCTGTCAGCCAACCGCAACAGTCTGCTTATTCGACTGGCTGCTGCTGTGCATCCTGTGGTGCACCACTTCCACCAGATGCAAAATTCTGCACCACCTGCGGTGCAAAAGTAGAGTTGACGCCGCCAGAACCAGTGGAAACACCATCTCGTGTTTGCCCGAAATGCGGCAACCACCTTGCATCCAATGCGTTATTCTGTGCATCTTGCGGTGCAAAATTTGAAGAACCAGCGGCAGCAGTTCCTCCACAAGAAGCAACTGCTCCTACAACCTGTCCGAATTGTGGTCAGTCTCTTTCCCCCGATACACAATTCTGCCCGATCTGTGGGGAAAAAACGTCTTAATGTCCACATAGGAGGTTTCTCACTATGACTTGTAAAAAATGCGGTACATCGCTGGAACCCAATGACCGATTTTGTTATGCCTGTGGTGCACCAGTAGAACCGCAAGCACCCACTCCGGTTATTCCGTCAATTCCATCCCCACCCCCTGCACCGACTCCAGCTGTTACCCCCATTCCAACACCAGCTGCAACGGAAACAAATGCTGCTACTGCCGCTCAGCCAACAGCAACCGCAACAGTTCCGCCAGTTCCCGAAAACCCATTACAGGCAACCCTTGCACAGTCGGCGGTTACTGTAAAACCATCGAAAAGAAATATGACTCTGGGCTTTCTCAGTATTGGCGTTGGTTGTTTGATTATCATTGGTATTCTCTGCTATTTGTTCTCCAACAACGGTTACCGTTCCGCTGTCAAGGAAATGTGGTATGGGGTAGAACGGCAGGATGCCAGCGGTGCAGCTGCCAATATGTTCCCCTCTGAAGCATCCTCTCAACTTGACCTGACCGAACAGACGATGGAAACTTATCTCTCTACTTTTCAGGAGCATGCTGCTCGCTATGGTGACAACTATCATATTTCCATTCAGTTCGATGATGTCGAAGAACTGGATACGGAACAGCTGGAACAGTTCAACATCTGGTTTCAGAATCTCTCGCTGGAAAAAGAAGTCAACAAGACTTACGCTGTAGATTACACCCGTTCTATTTCCGGCAAAAACGGAAAAGAATCCGAACACCGTTTCTGTTATATTTATCACTATGATGGAAACTGGTATGTACTGGATACGGCATTGCTGGGACTGCAAGACCCGCTCGCCTAATCGGGAGCAGTAACTTTTTTGAAAATTTTTCAGCCAACCTGCAAATCTGCATTGACAATTTACCGGATTTTTTGTTATAATAGAGCCTGTATTGACGATTCTATTTGACACACACGCTGTCCTTCTCCCCTACGCTCGAACCGTGTGGGTAGAAGGATAGCGTTTTTTGTTTTCGGATAACAGGGATATTGGTGCATCGGGGAACTTGCAAAGCCTCAAAATCACACCGCAAAAGAAAGGATGAACCAGCATGAAATGCAAATTCTGTGAACAAGAGCTTCCGGAGGGAGCGGAAAAGTGCCCGAACTGCGGCATTCCTGTCCGCTCCAATCAGAAAGAAAGTCCGCCCATTGGTGCAGCGATGACAACCTATCGCACACCAGAACAGGTGAAAGATGCGGAACCCATTGCCGACATCGAACCGCCGGAGGTTCGCTATGAACGGCTCGAACGCACCAGCCGCCGCAATCGTTGGATTGCACTCTGTGCCATTTTATTGGTGCTGATTTTATTGGTCAGCGGATATTTCCTGTTTTTCTGCGGCTATCGGGCAACCATTCGCCGCTATGTAAAGGGCAGAGATTCTATGAGTGGGACACGGTACTGTGAAATTGTTCCAGACGCATTCCTCTCGAAAATGTCTAGCAAGTACAGCATGAATCGCAAGGAAATTCGGGATTGTCTGGACGGCTATTTCAACTATGCGAAAGAACAAATGGTAGATGACCTCGGCTCTAACATTGAATTTGGCTATGAACGAGATGAGACAACCACTTATACAGACGAGGAAACCTGTTCAGAATATGAGCAGAAAATTGCAGATACCTACTCAGTAACCGTGGATATTGACAAGGTTGTACTGGCAAATGTGCGGATTGTCACCAGCGGCAGCAATCAAAATGCAACAGATAGCTTAACGCTGACACTGTTCAAGAGTGGCTCAAAGTGGTACTGTATGGATGCTATGGAGCAGGTTGACTATGCTTGCCAGTATGACGGCTATGATTTGTGGTAATTGATAAGATGGGTCACTAAAATACGAGCCGCAGGCAAAAGCGGTCGAGCTGGCTCAGCTCGGCGGAGGAGGGTTGTTAGGGAGGGCAAGCTGCCCTCCTTAACAAAGGTATTGATTAGATGGCATTGAAATCTAGGAGAAGGAAGCAAATGCTGTTCGCCATTCTAGAAACAGAAAAACTTCAGAAAAACAAACGTCTAAGAAAGATTCATAACCAATTCGGACAACACAACCACCGGCGAACAGCACACAGGCAGACAGCGAAGCGTATCTGCCGAACCGGACGCAGTTGTTTTCCCTAAGAACAACTTCTCTTAGAGAAAACAGTTCTTTAGCGTCCGGCAAAAGGGGGTTCCACCCCTGCTTTTGCCTGCCAGCGTGCTGCAATTGCCCCGTTGCCTTGTCCGAATTTATAACCTTAATACTCATTGTTCAACTTTGTTTGAATTGGAAAGTTTCAAAAAATGCAATTGCAGCAGGGAAAACAGACTGCAAAATTGAATTTGCTCCGCAAATGTGGGCTACTCGCCCACACCTCGGCAGCATTTTTGAAAAATTGCTGCACCAAAAAACTTTCATTTGCCTGCGGCTGATTTCTTACAGCCTATCTATTGATTGATTATTGGATTTATCGCAGCTGAATTGGCATCAGCAGGAAGATAAAGTTTTCACCCTGCATTGGCACCATCTTTGCAACGTGATTGCCACCTGTCAACTGCAACCGAATCTGGTCACAATCCGATGCCTTTGCAGCCTCCAGCAAATACCGGTTATTGAAACCAATCGTAACTTCTGGACCTTTTACCTGTGCTGGAATGGTATCATGAATCTTACCAATTCCGGTTTCACAGTGGACATATAACTGATTATCAGAGAATGTGCAGCGAATTGGTGCATTGAATTTGCTGTTGATCAGCAGCGAGCACCGTTCCAGACAAGAAATCAAGTCAGCAGTCTGTAAAATGACTTCTGTTTCATAGCCGCTGGGAATGCTGCTCTGATAATTGTGAAATTCACCTTCCAGCAATCGAGAGAAAACAAGATAGCCATTGAAAGAGAATGCAATGTGGTTGCGAGTTGCAGTCAGTTCGCATGGTGCTTCTGCATCATCTTTCAGCATCGAAGCAACTTCCAGCAGTGTCCGCTTTGGTACAACAAAATGATATGGTACTTTTGTTGCAATCTTTTCGGTACGGATGGCAAGCCGATAGCCGTCAATGGCAACGACCCGCAGTTCATCTCCGATGGTTTCAAAGAGTTCCCCGGTGAAGACAGGCTTGTTTTCGTTCAGCGAGGTTGCATAGCTGGTCTGATGGATCATGGAACGCAACGTTCCCTGTTCGAGGGTCAGTCCATCTTCCATTTCCAGCTCTGGCAAAGACGGATAGTCCTCTGCGGACATTGCAGAGATGTGAAACTCGGTTGCTTCACAGTGCATGGTGACTGCCAACCGGCTGTCGATTTCCAGCAAAACCGTGTTGCCGGAGAATCTCCGCAGGGCTTCACTGAACAGCCGTGCATGAATGACAAATTCTCCGGTGTCATGGGTGTCCACTGGAAGATTGGTCTGAATGCCAAATTCAAGGTCGTAACCAGTCAGCTGTAACTGTCCCGGACGAAGCTGCATCCGAATACCCTCCAGGGCAGGGATGGTTGATTTTTGTGCAACCCCTTTTGATACATAGGTAACGGCTTGATAAAGGGCTTGCCGATCACAAGTAAACTGCATAATAAAGATTCCTTTCTATTGGAATGGGCGATTCGAATCCCTGTTCCGGTCTGTTTCATCTAGAAATTGTGGAAAGTTTCCACAGTTGCGATGGTATTTGCTGTTCTGTATGTGTCGTTTTGATAGAATAGAAAGATTAAAAAAATTAGTAGTAGTAGTAGGGACTGTTGAAACGGTGGAAAAGTCAGAAAAATGGCGAATCTGCTGATTTTTTTTTTAACAGTGCAATTGTTGAAAATGTGTGGAAAAGTTGAAACCGCATTACTCATTTTGAAAAGTTGAAAGATTGTGGAGTTGAAAAGAAAAACTTGTTGAAAATTTTGTGGAAAACTCGAGGAAAATCGAACGGCAAAAATTTTTCAAAAATCCGCATGTTGAAACTGTTGAAACAGAAAATCGGATTTTCGTGGAAAACTGGTTGGGAAAGATTTCCGACACCCAGAAAAATTTCCGAAATTTCGGGCGATTTCCGTCTTTCCACAAATTGTGGAAAACGCTGTTGAAAGTCTTCGGAAAGTCTGTGGAAAACCGCAAAAATGGCTTGAAATCGGCACATTTTTTTCGCTGAAATCAGCACATTTTTCGAGAAAAAACGGGCTTTACAGACACAATCCGGCTGCATATTGTGGAATATGCAGCCGTTTTTTCAAAACCGGAAATCGGAAATTTGTTTGCATAAAATGGAAAAATGAGGCAAGAAAAACGGCAATCCATTTGCCTTTAATGGGTCTTGGTTTTGATGTTTTTGATGATATCTTCTACCAATTGCTTTAAATTGGCATCCCGTTTCATCCCTGCTTCAATGTTATTGATGGCATAGACAATGGTCGAATGATCTCTGCCGCCGAACTCCGTTCCGATGGACTGCAGCGGCATCTGCGTGATTTCCCGGACAACATAGGTTGCCACTTTTCGAGCGGTGGAAATCTGTGCGGAGCGTTTGCTGCTGCGGATTTCCTCCGGGGTTACGCCGTAGACATCTGCCACCTCGGCAATAATCTTTTCTACAGTAATCGGCACAGGCTGGTCGTTGTTCAGGATGTCCTTGATGACACTCTGTGCCATGGAGATGGACGGCGGAGAACCAGCGAAGTGCTTCAGAGCTTTCAGCTTTTTCACTGCTCCTTCCAGCTGCCGGATGTTGGTTTTCAGGCGGTTGGCAATGAATTCTGCCACATCGTCCGGAATGTGCAGGTCAAGCAGTTCTGCCTTGCGGCGAATGATGGCGATCCGGGTTTCAAAATCCGGAATGGTGATGTCGGTGATCAGACCGCATTCAAACCGGGTGCGAATCCGTTCTTCCAGAGTTTTCAGCTCTCTTGGCGGCTTATCGGACGTGATGACGATCTGCTTGTTTTCTGCGTGTAATTTATTAAAGGTATGGAAGAATTCTTCCTGCATCCGGTCTTTGTCGCTGAAGAACTGAATATCGTCGATCAGCAGGACATCCGCAGAGCGGTATTTGTCATGGAAACTTGCCATATTGTTGCGGTTGATGCCGTTGATCAGGTCGTTTCCGAATTCTTCACTGGTCACATAAATGATGTTGTAATCCGGATGCTGCTGTTCGACTTCGTGGGCGATGGCGTGCATCAGGTGCGTTTTTCCCAGACCGGACGGGCCGTAGATGAACAGCGGATTGTAACTCTTGCCCGGTTCTTTTGCAACTGCCGTACAGGCAGCATAGGCAAATTCGTTGGAGCGACCCACAATGAACGTGGAGAATGTATATTCGTAGTTTGCCCCTTCAAAGCTCTTTTCCAGCTGCTGATTCCGCAGAGCCAGGTCTTCCGAGCCGGTAGATTCTGTCTGGGTCGGTTCTGGTTCAAATTCTTCTTCAATCCGGATGACCAGATTGATATCAAAGCCTAAAATATTGCGAAATGCCTCTTTCAGCAGCGGTTCATAGTTGCTGAGAATGACAGAACGCTGAAAATCGGACTGAATGGTAAAAACGGCATCCGTTCCGCTGAGATCCACCGGATGGAGGGCATCAATCCAAAGTTTGACTGCAACCTCCGGGATCTGCCCTTTCTCCAGACAGTATCGTTTTACATGTTCGAATACCTCATCGAATGAATTCATAGCATTGTAATCTCCTTTTCTTGGCGGCGTGCAGCGGCTGGAGCCGGGACATTGTGGAAAATCTTTGGTGCATCGGCTCGACTGCATGCCGTCTGTGCAGTGTTCTTCTATGTTCTGCTGCATCGGCACGGGAAAATTGCCCGAAAAATCGGGAAATCGAAGCAAATTCTGTTGGAATGGGTGGATTTTTGTTGCCATTTTCCCATTTCTGGACAGACGAAAGCCGATAGCAATACTATTTTATTGTAACATGAATTGTGGAAAAAATCAAGTCTTTTCCTTGAAACATTCGGGCTGCGGCAAGAGGTTTCCACAAATCCACGTGGAAATGTCAAATCCGTTGTGCGAGATGCACAAAAATGCAGGCGAAACCACGCTGCCCCCTGCTGAAATGAAAAAATTCTCTGTTTTTTGAAAAAAAGGCTTGACACCATGGGAAAAATTCGTTATAATAGAACAGGTCGGACATTGGTCTGCCCATTTGGGCACGAATGCCAATTTTTCGACCCAAGGAACAATCATTGGGATTCCACGCCGCTGCTGCCAGTCGGAATTGCGGCAGGTATAACACACAGAATGCTGCCGGATTCGCTGCGGATGCACCCGAACTCGACAGGATTCCAGTTTGAGATTGCAGAAATTGCACATGGGAAAGGAGGCAGTTGTTGTGAAGAGAACATATCAGCCGAAGAAGCTGCACCGGAAGAAGGAACACGGTTTCAGAAAGAGAATGGCAACTTCCAACGGAAGAAAGGTTTTAGCTCGTAGAAGAGCCAAGGGCAGAGCAAGACTTAGCCACTAACGAGACGGACCACAAAATCTTTTTTGTGGTCTTTTTTGTTTTTTCAGCAAATTCAGAAAGGAGCGGAACATCGGTGAAACAGACCATCATCCTGAACCAAAATCGGGATTTTCAAACCCTGTATAAGCGGGGCATTTCGTTTGTCACGCCGTTTGTGGTGATTTATATGCGGCCGAATCGGTTCGGCGTGCACCGACTGGGCATCACCGCCGGCAAACGGGTCGGCAATGCGGTGCAGCGAAATCGTGCAAAACGGCTCATTCGACAGGCGTATCGGGAATTGGAAGCCGAGCTGCCGCCCTATCTGGATATCGTCATTGTTGCCCGGGCACGGATTTGCAACCTGACATCGACCAGATTGGTCAAGTATCTGCGGAAAGAAACCATTCCGCAAATCCAGCGGCATTGGGAACCGCCCATTCGGATGCGGGCAGGCGGAAAATCCTCCAAGCCGGAGGAAACACCGCAATGAAAACCCTGCTGCTGCTGTTGATTCGCTTTTATCGGAGGGTGCTTTCCCCTTTAAAAAAGCCATGCTGCCGCTATTATCCGACTTGCAGTGCTTATGCGTTGCAGGCGGTCAAACGGTTTGGGGCATGGCATGGAACGGGTCTGGCAGTTCGCCGGATTCTGCGGTGTAATCCATGGAGTCCCGGCGGATTTGATGCTGTACCCCTGACGCTGCCGCAAAAGCGGCATCGCTGGACGAAAATCAAATTGAAATAAGAAAACAGAAAGGGTGACGCATCATTACCATTTTGTATGACATATTCGGCACCCCATTTGGCTGGATTATGCGGCTGATTTATCAGCTCGTCAATAACTATGGTGTCGCAATTGTACTCTTTACAATCATCACCAAGATTTTGCTGTTCCCGATTTCTTATAAACAGCAGAAGAATACGCTGCGGATGCAGCTGATACAGCCGAAGCTGAAAAAATTACAGGCAAAATATAAGGACAAGCCGCAGGAATTGCAGCAGGCACAGATGCAGCTGTATCAGGAAGAACACATCAACCCGATGTCCTCCTGTCTGCCAATGTTCTTACAGTTCTTCCTGCTGTTCGGCGTGTTGGACGTTGTCTATAAGCCATTGACGCATATTTTGCATTACAGCAAAAGTGTGATTTCTAGGGTCGTAGAAATTTCTATAGGCATTTTAGGCGATAGCGTTGCCAAACAATATACAGGTTTGCGGCAGGAACTGGGTGTCTTAAAGGCGTTTCAGGACAACCCGTCCGCTTTCTCCAATGTGGATACGTTTGATACTTCCAAAGTATCGGACTTCATGGAACATTTTACCGTATTCGGTGTAAACCTTGGGGAAACCCCGACTTGGCATCCGGAAGTTTGGAATACCTCCGCAGTCATTCTATTCTGTATTCCGCTGCTCTCCGGTATTTTACAGCTGATTATGACCATCTATATGCAGATTATGCAGAAGAAGCGGGGCACAGCACCAGAACAGAACATGGGTTGCATGAACGTCATGCTGTATGTAATGCCGCTGTTCTCTGTTTGGTTTGCCTTTCAGGTATCTGCCGGTGTTGGTTTCTACTGGGCTTGTTCGTCCTTCTTCTCGCTGTTGCAGACCATCGGTCTGAATCTCTACTTTACACCGGAACGGGGTGCAAAGATTATTGAGAAGGAAAACAAGAAGATGGAAGCACGTTATGCTGCCGGAAAGCAGTCCTTTACGGAACGGGTGATGAATCAGAATGCTGGTGCAGCCAGAGTACAGGAAACCGAAAAGACCAAGAATATGTCGAATCGGGAACTGTCTTCTTACAATAAGCAGAAGATTCAGGAAGCCAGAAAGCGAATGGCAGAAAAATACGGTGAAACATATGAGGAAGATTCCTCGGATGAGGATTGATGGAACGGAAGGGTGCAGAGATTGCAAAGCCCATCCGTGAAAGAAAGGAGTGCGTGTGCACATGAGACAGATTTTTACTGCGAAAAAGCTGGAAGATGCAAAGCGGCAGGCGGTGCAGGCTTTTGGTGTTTCCGAGTCGCAGATTGTTTTTCGGATTCTGGAACAGAAAAAGGGTCTGATGGGAATTGGTGCAAGCGTCACGATTGAAGCAATTTATGAACCACCGGTTGCAGCAGTAGAAACACCGGCTCCGGCAGCAGAACCGATGCCAGAACCGCAGGCAGCTGCACCAGTGGTAGAAGAAACTGTGGAAACGATTACAGAAACAGTTGTAGAACCGGAAACGGATGCAGTCGTAGAAGAAACCGTTTCTGTAACGGAAACTGTAACAGTAACTGAACCGGCAGCAGGTGCAGAGTCGGAAGCAGTTGCTACAGAATCAGCAGAACCATTGTCGCTGGACAGCCTGACACCGGAACAGCAGGCAGCTGTAAAGCGGGTACAGGACTATGTAGCAGCCGTTTATGAAAAGCTGGGCGTTACTGTTACCACAACCCCAAAGGTACAGGAAAACGGTATTCTGCTGGAAATCAGCAGCAATAGCCGAGGCGGTACGATTATTGGCAGACGGGGCGAAACCCTCGATGCGATGCAGTATCTCTCTTCCATCATCGCCAACAAGGGTGAAGAAGATTACTGCCGGATTATTCTGGATAGCAATGGCTATCGGGAAAAGCGTCGCCAGACCCTTGAACACCTTGCAGAACGGCTTGCAAAGACGGTGATTCGCAATCAGCGTGCAACAACTTTAGAGCCAATGAACCCGTATGAACGGCGGATTATTCATGCAAAGGTTGCAGAGATTGATGGTGTTAGCTCTAAGAGCGTGGGCGAAGATCCATACCGGAAGGTAGTCATTTTGCCGTTGGATGAAAATGGAGAACCGATTCCGGCACGCCGCTCCAGAGGCAGAAATAACCGCAATGATAACCGGAATGACCGCAAGGGTGGTTATCGGAATCATGGCAATGGCGGCAATCGGAAACGGAATGCAAATCCGCACCGCAATCGGGAGGAAGAAATTCCGCATAAGCCGACAAATTTCGATGATATTATGAGCACAAGCTTTGAAAAAGATTATCGGAAGCCGAAGCCGGAAGATGATTTACAGGTTGGATTGTACGGAAAAATCGAATAAGTGCAAATGCAGCATGAGGAAGAGCAGGGCGGTACGTCCTGCTCTTTTTTGTAAGGGGAATATATATAGGGCTGCTGGGAGCGAGCCGCAGGCAAATAAAAGTTTTTCGGTGCAGCAGTTTTACAAAAATGCTGCCGAGGTGTGGGCGAGCA
>OGYY01002735.1_pt1 | contig 12365 bp, 8 predicted proteins | sample 1576671 | NCBI WGS metagenome assembly OGYY01 (sample SAMEA3541593, study PRJEB24748) | human gut metagenome | biome: human gut; feature: human-associated habitat; material: faeces | place: China | collected 2012 | reverse complement strand
TCTAGCAACTGCCGCCCCGCTGTTATCTTGGCTGAATACGCAGATGCGGTCATCCTTTGCTGCATAATCCCTCAAAATGTCCCACGAACTATCTTTTGACCCATCGTCGACGCAAATCACTTCAATCCGTCCCATAGTTTGAGATCGGACGCTATCGAGACATGCCGCGAGATAGCGCTCCGCGTTGTATACCGGGATGATGACGCTTATGAGAGGGGTATTGTTGTCTTGGCATTTCTCCTGCATATTTCAGCTCCCTCCACGATGCGTCAACTCGTTCACAGACGACCGAACCAACGCGTCTTTAATACCCAATAATCATACCGCACGATGATGCCATCCACCTCGCTATGCCAATTAGCTCAAATCATGACACCGCAAAGCAGGACAATCGAAAATAGCATTCATTCCGTTCCTGACCCTCTCGACGATGTCCGCCCCTCCTGATGGCGTCTGCACAACCGAGCACGCTCTCCCTTTGCCCTTTTCGTGGTCATCCTCCTCATCCGCAACCCACAATGCGACACTACCGCTAAACTGATGAGGTTTAAAGCAATATCGACGGGTACGGCGCACAGCGTGCAGCTCTAGGCAATGCGTGCGGACGGACCTTCGGAGGTAGATATTCATGGCACTTGACGCGTCAAAGAAGAAGGCGTTCGAGCGCAATTGGTTCACGCTCACATCGTTGATATCACGCGACTTTAAATTGAAGTATCGTCGCAGTGTGTTGGGCGTCGTATGGTCAGTTCTCAACCCACTATTGATGATGTGCGTGCTTGCAGCTGTATTCAGCTTCTTTCTTCGTTTCGCTGAAATTGAAAATTACCCGCTCTATCTCATTTTGGGCAATACCTTATTTGGGGTCATGAGTGATTCCACCTCCACCGCCATGATGTCTATAATTGACTCTTCGTCTCTCATCAAGAAAATTCGCATCGAGAAGATGATTTTTCCCTTGGAGAAAGTTCTCTTTGCTCTTGTGAATTTTTGCTTTGCGCTTATTGCGGTAGCGGCGGTTATGATCTTCTTCCGTGTGGCTCCAACAATTAACATCCTATTCCTGCCCTTGCTTCTTATCTACGTTCTTCTGTTTAGTGCAGGATTGAGCCTGCTACTCTCGGCACTAGCCGTATTCTTCCGCGATGTGTGCCATTTATGGAGCGTCGTTATAACCGCATGGACTTATGCTACTCCGCTTTTTTATCCAACCAGCATCCTCCCCGATTGGATGATGACGGTTGAGCAATTTAATCCTATGTACCATTACGTCACCTATTTTCGAGACATCGTGTTATGGGGTCAGAATCCCGGCCTTGAGACAAACTTGCTTTGCCTGCTATTCGCCGCAGTGACGTTCCTTGCAGGTTTTATCGTTTTTCGCAGGCTTCAAAAGCGCTTCATCCTTTACGTCTAGATCGGCGGTGACATATGCCTTCAACCAATATAGTGATCAATGCGTCCCCAGTGGATGGATCGATGGCGAACGACAACGAGATCATGGTCGAAATCAACCATGTAACCATGGTCTTCAATATCGCCAGCGAACAGTTGAACAGCTTGAAAGAATATGCCATCGCCCTTTCGAAGAGAGAGTTGCGTTTCAAGGAATTTCGCGCACTTGACGATATTGCTTTCAAAGTGCATCGCGGTGATGTGTTTGGTATTCTCGGCACCAATGGCTCGGGCAAATCAACCCTACTCAAGATAATCGCAGGGGTGCTTGATCCTACAAAAGGCTCCGCAACCGTTAACGGCAATATCGCTCCCCTCATCGAGCTGGGTGCTGGCTTCGATCTGGAACTCACCGCACGTGAAAACATCTTTCTCAATGGAGCTTTACTGGGTTATTCGAAGAACTTTATCCAAGATCACTTCGATGAAATCGTCGACTTTGCCGAAGTGCGCGACTTTCTCGATATCCCAATGAAGAATTACTCCTCCGGAATGATTGCTCGCATCGCTTTCGCCATCGCGACCGTCATCGTACCTGACGTTCTCATCGTCGACGAAGTGCTTGCCGTTGGAGATTTCATGTTCCAGCAAAAATGTGAAAGACGCATTCAGTCCCTCATCAAGGATCATGGCGTTACCGTGCTCATCGTCTCGCATAATAATGATCAAATCGAGCGATTGTGCAACAAGGCAGTCTGGATAGAAAAAGGTCACCTTCGGGCAATCGGAAACGCTCACGAAGTGTGTAGCATCTATCGAGCAATAGGCGGAAGGTCGGGCAGCCCCGAAGCCGAGAAAAAGATCCTAGAACTGCTCAATACCGACACATGCATAACCACGACCAACACTCCGATCTACGGAGAAGATCGTTTCGGAGTCGCTTCGCGCATCAATGAATTAGGCGGCGCTTCTGCTGATAGCATCATTCTCGTGAATAATGATTACGAAAAAGAATGCCGGCTTGCAACCTCCCTTGCAGGGCTTCTTGACGGAATGGTCCTCACCACCCGGACCAACCACATTCCTGATTCTATGCTGCGCGAAATACAGTTCCACAACCCCAAACTGATCGTGGTCGTTGGAACCGAAGAACAGATCGAGCCTTTGGTCATCGACGCCGTAATCCCCAATGCTCCCCAAGCAAGAATCGAACGAATCGAAGACGACAGACCTTCTGGCTGCGATACGTTCCGCCTCGGATCACAGTATGCAAAATGGGGGGACACGGCAATTGTCTCGGACTCGGGCTCCGACTTGGCCCTGCTTACCCTTAGTCCCTATCTCTTCGCAAAACGATCTCCTATATTCTACTGGGATGATCTTCCCGCAGAAAACGATAAGGTGGCATCGGATCTCAATTCGTTCAAGCACGTAATCGTTCTTTCTAACGGAGAAGAAAACCAAGAAATTGAGAGTCTGCTGTCTCCATCGGTTAGACTCACCCACTTCGAAAATTGCGAAGACGAAAGAAGCATCAACGATCGCATAAACACATGGATCGAAGAACAAGATACCTCTTTCAGTAGCCCCAGTTCGGTGGTTTTCGTCATGCCAGATAACCTTATTGACAACAGACTGATCGGCCCGTTTGCCGGGAGAAAGCACGCCCCTATTCTGTTCTGCATTCCGCAAAACCTTGAAAGCATCCTTCATTCATCCGATTATTTGAAATCAAGGAGCTATCGCGTCGATCATCTGTATTTCCTCGGAACGAATGCTCGCTTCAGCTCAGTTGACAGAAGGATCCTTCAAACCGCCGCTTCCCTCGTTCCACGCGGATCGTCGGAGATGATCTAGTCCTTCATCGATTCGACAATAATGTCGCAAATTCCCTTCAGCCAATCAGACTGCCGCTTGAGAAAGTCCCCAGAAACAAAAGGCACTGCGGAGGGGTCAAGAAGCGAGGAAAAGGCATCTTCCATCACCGAGCCCTTTCTCGCTTCCGACAGCGACAGCAAAGTCTGCGGAATCCCGGCGATTTCTGACAAATGAGTCATTTTATTTCTGTAGTGAGGATGGGCTTCGCTCCAAATACTAATATTCGGAATTCTCGCAATATCCGAAATCAATGATGCATGATACTTGCTACTAACAACAAGCGAGCATTCAAGAAGCGGGGATTCCTTTAGAGAGGGAAAATACTTTTCTACTCTAATTGGAATTTCGGTCTCAGGAAGTCCATCAATCAGGCGTTGGTAGTATTTTTCATCGTTGTCACCCTCACCAAGAAAGGGAATAAGTGAGATCTCGTAGCCTTCTTTTGACAGAAGCTCGCTTTTAGTTAGCACCGAAAGGATGGAGAGATTATCGGAATAAGAATCCTCAGTGCAAAGAAGCACCACACCAAGGATCGGCTTGTGCTTCATGTTTTTTCCGTCGCCCAATTGACGGATATCCGAGTAGGCGAACACAAGATCCTCGCACAAGGTCACATTTGAGCAATCAACGCCCGCATGTTTAAGTGTTTCAAGCGAATATGGATCGCGAAGAGAAAAAACACATGCCGAGGAAATAATCCTCGAAAGGTGTTGAATATAGCTTTCACTACCCAGAACCGCATTAGTGCTCAATCCAAGGGCATACACCCGCTTGCCTTTTGCAAGCATTTGCTCACTCAGTCGAATGAAAAGGTTCCCTGTATTGAAGTTATACGGATCATTGTTGTATTGACTATCATCCAATATAGCGCCGCCGCCCCACACGACAGCATCGAAAGAATCTGCAAGAATCTCTAAGTCCCAAACAGAAGGCGGATAATGAATCACGTTGCATCGATAATCAAGACCGCTGCGCTCGTAAAGTTCATTATCCCACAGCAGCACATACACGCGATCCAGGTAGTCACTAGGGAAATGCTCCAACACTGATCGCAGCATCAATTCATCGCCTAAATTATCCGCACCATACCATCCCGCGATAAGAATTTTGCTTTTTTCGGTTGCGTGGAGAGAAAGATATTCCCCGTTAAAATATCGATGACGCTTCCGAAGGTCGTTCACTTCATAAGTCAACTTCTCCACAGCATAACGTAGCATTTGATTCTCATACTTAATCTCCCGCATCATACGATCGGAGCAGTCCATGCGTTCTTCGAAATTGCGATTTGTTGAAGGAAGGATATTTCTTAATGCGGTCCAAAATGACATTATCGTCGACCTTTCGTCACGCATGCGCTTTTCATCAACATCGATCTACAAGGCGCATGATGAATAACTGCTTTGATAATTGTAGTATGCCGAGTCTTTTACACGGTCAAACTTCTTAGAGAACGGTGCAAAGTTGATGGAGCACCTCTGTCTATGGCCAACCAGCAGACGAGCACCTTAGCACCATCGGCGCCTACAAACTCCTCATACCCAGTCGATTGATCTTTCATTTCACAACAGACCAACTGCAAGAACTTACAGGTGTCGAGGCTAGGCAAATATATGCAGTTAGCTAGCCTGCCGCTTTCACAGCAGCATCAAGACGAGCGCGATATTCATCAACAGTGTAAAGATCGTCGGTCACGCCGCTTTCAAAATAATTGCCAGCAAAGTCAGGTCTAGGAATGGTGTTCTCCGCTTTGAATTCCTGAGCAAAAACCAACTGATTATGATTCATCGAGAATCCGGCACCCGCCACGGCATAACTGGGATTAACTATAGTGAGATAATGCCCGGTTTCTCCACCCGACTGGGGCTGGTAAGTTGTACGCGTGTCAGGATCAACAACCGCTTTCCCAATGTAATTTGCCTTCTCCTGCCAGTACCACCCCCTAAACACCGCGACCGGATCACTGTATCCCCATGCGATATTCTCTGACCAGTTATACCGTTCTCCAAATTGCGCAGCATGCGCAAGATTCCCAGTTAAATTGAAATACGCCGCTGACCAGTTAGCGTTCACCATTGCAATAGCCATACCACAGTCTGAGACCTTGAGCGCAGGTAAGCCTTCGAGAGCGCGAAGACGATTGCACTCGTCAATGACATCAAGTGCCACATACATGTTTTCAATGGACGATGCGTCCGTCGCTGAATCAAAGTCAGTATACGCAGGGAACGAGATGCCATCCATTGATGTGCCGGTATTAATGATGTACCAGCTATTGATGCCCTCTGGGTTGTCGATATCAATAATGGTAAGGGCAGCATCGCCGTGATAATCCCCCTCCGCTTCTCCAACGTAGTTGAAAAAATCACGAGCATTACTCATGCTTGCAACTTGCGTATCAGAGCCACCCGGAATCGACGGCTCATTCGATTCCGAAGAATCACCTTTTAGACTGTTAAGCCTGTAGAGAAATGCAGCCATGTCGCAGCGGGCAATGCTTGCGTACGGGCGGAACGTCCCGTCCGGGAACCCAGTGCTAATCTTGGTGCTCGCGAGCCACAAGATATCCTCATAATGCGGCGTTGATAGATTCACGTCAGAGAACGCAACTGAAGATGCACGACTCTCAGATGCATCCACCGCCCAAGCCAACCCAGGGATCATGGCAACCGTAAGCAAAATCCCTAAGACGAATGATGCCGTATGGCAAACAACGTTTTTTACTGCTGCCAACATATGCCCCCCCCTATCAAGAAGAACGAATAGAGAACGCCTATTATTTCTCCTAACTATATACTACCGTCTTCCTCGTTACTAAAAAAGGCCCGGGAAGCAGCAAAAGGCACCCTGCAAAATGCAAGGTGCCGAATTAAAGCAACATCATGCTAACCATTTTAAGCGCTAGCACAACACTCCAATCTTTGCATGCATTGCATCGATCATCGCAGCAATATCCTGACCATAGGTTGTTCCAGGAACCGCCCATCGACCATTTAGGTCAGTTAAATAAGGTGCGCATCCCCTCGAAACAAGATCGAACCTCGGATCCACGCACTCATTAGCAAGAGGATCCTTTGAGGCATACGCTTTCAAATGTTGCACCTGCGCACGCACACCGGTTCTTACGTCAGAAAACGAAGCGCCTCCCTCGGTGACACTCGTCGCGCCAAGACCGGCAAAATTGCATTGATCCGCCTTAACTGAACCGCCGAATTGGAGCCAGCCCGTCTCTTTCATCGCTTGGCAGAACACCACATCAGCACGAACTCCCTCCATCTCTGCTTCCTCGATCACTATACGGGCAAAATCCTCAATAGTAGCCGCACCTTTTTCGCTATACACCTCAGAAGGATATGAGTGACCCGTGGAATCAAAGTAAAGCACGAGTTCGTCAGCAGCCACATCGCTCACTCCCATGATGGGAACCCCCGACGAAACCCCTGAGCCACCGCACTCGTTCAACCTATAGAGGAATGCAGCCATATCCTGTCGGACAACAGAGCTCACACCACGAAACGTCCCGTCTGAGAAACCTTGGGAGACACCCATTGCCGCAAGCCACCAGATATCTTCTGAGTGATCAGACCCTTCTGAAACATCGTCAAAATAACTCTTCCAATAGGAAGTCACTGTCCAACCAGCGGATCCCCCACCGGTCATGTAGTCGTACGTGCGACGGAGGAACGCCGCCATGTCCTGGCGCGCGATCGACGCGCCGGGGCGGAACGTGCCGTCCGGGAAGCCCTCCGTTATGCCCTCCGAGGCGAGCCAGAGGATCTCCTTGTAATGGGAAGTTCCCGTGTTGACATCGGGGAACCTCCTGAGATCCGCCGCCGTGGGCTCGTAGTCAGGAGACCCCGCCAAGCGGTAGAGGAAAGCAGCCATGTCCTGGCGCGCCACCGACGCCATGGGGCGGAAGGTGCCGTCGGGAAAGCCCTCCGAGATGCCCGTGGAGGCGAGCCAACCGATATCCTCTACATGGTCAGTATATTCGTACACATCAGAAAAACCATAGAGCGCAGAGTACTTCGACAGCCCATAGTAATTCGCAATCGCCGTTGCGTCGGCTACGCCGAGTTTTTTGAGATTGGATTCACTCTTCAAAAACGAGGCATCACTCCCGTTGCTGACAAACGCATGTTCCACAATGATGCCCGTAATTCCATGCTCACGCGGTCCGGAAATCATGGTGTAGTAATCCATGAGGCTGCCATCTTCGTAGTGGTCTCCACTTGTGCAATCTTTTGAATAGACCGATCGGCGGTCGAGCCCGAGCGCCTCAATCTGATCCAGGATGAGGTTACCGAGCTCTTGACCGATTTCGTGATACTTTCCAGCACGCGGGACAATCACTTCGGCACCATTAGCCGAATAAGCCGTAGAAGAGTTGTTGTGGATGCTAACCACAAGATCAGCATCATTATCCACCGCAAAATCAACGCGATCCTGCAAGGAAACATACGTGTCGCTTTCCCGCGTCATCAGCACCTTAACGTTCTTGTATTGGCTCAACTCGTTATAGCAATACTGGGCAATCTTGAGATTAACCGCTGATTCCGTAACGCCATTGCCACTCGCACCGGGATCATATCCGCCATGACCCGGATCTAGAACGACCACCAAAGGAGAAGAGGCTTTCAAAGAACGACCGGCAGAGGGTGCTTCCAGACTGTACGGAGCAATAGCGGAATCTTTCCCAGCCTCGTCAATAGCTTCCTCGATGCTATCGACCTCGACGGCGTCACCCTGCTCATCAGTCGTCACAACCGACGTGTCAACGCCGTCGGCAGACGACATCGAATTGTCAATTCCGGAATCCTCATACGACGTAGCGTCATTCGAATCTTCCGCAATCTCCTTTTCGGTCACTGTGAAGGAGTACTCCTCTTCCTCGAGAGAAAAATCGACCGAAACTGTTTTTCCATCGGAAGCATAATCAAACCGAACCAGTTCATAGGAACCAGAAGAGATGTTTGAAGTGTCGATCCCGAACAGCACGGCTCCATCTATAGAGCGATCCATATCAACTTCGAGATCATCGCCGGATTCGAGGGACCTGAGAAAAAGCGTAGCAGAAGAAGGTGCGTTCGCCTCATCTTGAAGCCCGATCACCAGGTTCTCAATAGACTCCTGTGCGATTTCCGGTGATTCGATATACACGTAACGCACGATTGATTGAGCGGCGGAGGGGTTTTCCGAACCGTTGGCATATTCCTCTTCTGCGGTCAAACCACCATCCTCGGCATCGCCTGCCGAGGACAGGTTTTGAGCATCAGCCAAGCCGTCCGCCGACCCTGCGGAATCTCCGTCATCTGCCAAGGAAACGAAATCTTCCGAAACCTGGGACGACATACCGTCCTCAACCGCAAAGGCGGCCATGGGTGTCATGCTTGCCGTAAGCAATGCCGCCATAACAATAGAAAGTAATTTACGTCTCAAGACCTCTCACCCCGTTAAAGCTCACTTCAATCAATCTTCATAAGGTAATACAAGCGTGCAAACTCTTGATATAGTAAAGAATAGAGGGGTGGTTGTCTCTTCTGATTCTCCAAACGGCGTATTATTCCCAAAAACAAGAGGTTCATTCTGAAAGGTTTCTTTCTTGCCAGTTTTCCATCTGCCTGCGCCTGACGAGTTCGCTATATGCTTCTTAGCTGAGATATAATGAATAAATAAACCATTCCAGGAGCAAAATGAAAACGAACACCACCCCCACCTTCACCGTAATCGTCGCGCTCTACAACTGCGAGCGTTACATCGCCGAGTGCCTGGGATCCCTGCGTGCGCAGAGCTTCGACGACTTCGAGGCTATCGTCGTAGACGATTGCTCCACCGATGACGGACTCCGCGTCGCCAAGGCCGCAGTCACTGACGATGAGCGTTTCCGCTTCCTCTCCACTCCCGCCAACAGCGGGCAGGGTGCGGCGCGCAACGTCGCGCTCGAAGCCGCCCGCGGACGCATCGTCGTCCTGCTCGACGCGGACGACCTGCTAGTCCCCCACGCGCTCGAGCATATCGCCGAACGTTTCAATGAGCAGCAGCTTGACGACCTCTACTTCAACGCGGAGTCGTTCTACGAGGATGCAGAAGCGTACAACCGCGTCGTCGAGGACTTCTCCGGCCGTGACAGCTTCGACGGGGTGGCCACGGGCATGGAGCTCTTCACGTTCTTCGAGGATCGCGGCCAGTTCTTCCCCCACGGAGCGCTGCGCGCGGTCAGCCGCAGCCTCATCGAGGACAACGCCATCCGCTTCCCCGAAGGCATCATCCACGAAGACTTGCTGTTCACCCTCCAAACGCTCGTGTGCTCCCAGCGCTCCTCGTTTCTCAACGAGCCGCTGTACCGCCGCCGCATCCGCTCTGGCTCCACCATGGCGTCAAAGCACCGCACGATGCGCAACATCGAGGGGCATCTCGTATCCATCCGCTGGATGAGATCTTGGCTCGACCAGCACGCCGACAACCTCGACCGCGACTTCGTCCGCACGATGGCGCATCGTCTCAACGATTACCTGGACGTATGCGCACGGGACTATCTCTTCGACGTCGAGGGGGGCGACAAGGCCGCGTTCCTCGAAAAGCTATCCGGACGTGATGTGGTGGGGTTCCAGATCGACGTGGCGCAGCGAGCCGAATCCCTTCGCGTGTTCTACGACTCGACAACATGGAAAGTAGGGCATGCCATGGTTGCCGCTCCCCAGGCGCTGCAGGGCAAACTGAAAGCCGTCCTCAGAAAGAGGAGCTGACAATGGAATCCTATCGCATCACTGCAGAGGAAGCCCAACCCGCCTCGACGAACCAGACCGCCCCTACCCTCTCCGTGGTCCTCACCGTGTACAACATGGGCGAATGCCTTGCGCCCTGCCTCGACGACATCAAAGCGCAGACGTTCCATGATTTCGAGCTGATCTGCGTCGACGACGGATCCACCGATGGGTCCGCGGATATCCTCAAGCAGGCCGAATCTTCAGGTGCGTTTCCTTCGTTCAAGCTCATCTCGCAAGAAAACGCCGGCCCCGCCGCCGCGCGCAACCGCGGCATTGAGACAGCTTGCGGCGCCTACCTCATGCTCCTCGACGCCGATGACCGTTTCGAGCCCACGCTGTTCGCGCGCATGGTCGACGCCATCGAGCAGGCCGATGCCGATATGGCGATCTGCCGCGCCGACGAGTTCGACCACGACAGCGGCAAAAGCCGCCCGACCGACTGGACCATCCGCGCGGAGCTGCTTCCGCAAAACGCGTCGACTTTTACCGCAACGGATGCGCCCGACTGCCCCTTCTCGGCGTTCATGGGATGGCCCTGGGACAAGATCTACCGCACCTCGTTTATCAAGGGTCGAGGACTGAATTTCCCCGACCTTCCCAACGCAGAGGACTTCCCCTTCGTCTACCAAGCTCTCTGCCAAGCCCAAAGCATCGTTGTGATCGACGAGGTGCTCATCCATCACCGCGTGAAGCGCTCGGGCTCCACCTCCAACTCGCGCCTTGCAGCTCCGATGAGCTTCTACGAGGGCATCGAGATGCTCAAATCCAACCTGCAGGCCGATCCCGACGCATGGCGCAAGCTGGAATGGGGATTCCTCAACTGGGCGCTCAACTACACCTGTTGGAACATCGAGAGCCTGCCTTCGGGTACGCCGGAGCGCGCGCAACTGATCAACGCGCTATTCCAGGGAGGGATGCCGGCCTTGGAGCTGGACGAGCATCCGCGCTCGTTCTTTTCGCTGCATGCCGATGTCGAATGGTGCCTGCGCCGCCTGGAACGCGAGCGTAAGACGGGACGCCCCTGCCGCAAGAGCCCTTGGGAATACCTCTGGGTCGCTTGCCACCGCATCGGAAAGATAGGGGTTTCGGGGCTCGCCGGGCAGATCGGCGCGATGATCCGCAACCGTTAGGCCGGCCGCGCTCAGAATCGATCAGGATGGGCAGCGGCGAACTCCTCCACCCCGCACTTGAGAAGCTCCTCCACCAAAGCTCGATCCTCCGGCGCGAACAGCGTCATATCGAGCTCCCCCGCCGCCTGCGCGCGTCCATACTCACCGTGCATGAGCGCAGCGAACCGTCCGCGCTCCTCAGGGACGATGCGCTCGTAGCACCAGCGGTACTTCCCCAGCTTGTCGACGTTGAACCAAGGCAGGAACCGTCCAGCGCGATCAGGGCGATCACGCAAGAACCGCTCGGCATCCGCCACCTCGTCGACCACGGCGAACGGCTTCTCGGACACCGCCACCGATGACGATCCGGGATTGTCCATCCGGTAGTGCAGAAGCGGCTTGCGCAGCAGCGCGCACGACTGCGCGCCAAACCACGCTTTGAGGGTGAAGCCCGTGTCCTGGAACATCGCACCCGGCGTCTCACGAAAGCGGATTCCCTCACGTTCGATCATCTCGCGTCGGTAGAGGCCCGCCCAGATCGAAGGGACGGTGCACACCACGCGCGGCATATCCGCCGGATCGAAGCGCTTGCCATAGGGAAAACCCTTGTAGCAGGCGAAGCGATGGCTGCTGCCGTCGTAATGGGCGTAGTAGTTGCACTTCACAAGGTCACAGTCCAATTTGGTCGCCAGCGCATGCAGACGACGCATCATGGAAGGCTCGACGAAGTCGTCCGACTCGACGATGCCCACATAGCGGCCGCGCGCCTCATCCAAACCGCGGTTCATGGTGGATCCGTAGCCGGAGTTGTCCTTGTCGATCACACGCAGGCGGCGATCTCGCTCGGCATATTCGTGGAGGATGTCGCCGGAGCCGTCGGTCGACCCGTCGTCCAGGCAGATGAACTCGATGCCCTGCAGATCCTGCGCCAGCAGGGAATCCAGGCATTGGCGAAGGTAAGGCTCAACGTTGTAGACCGGCGTCAGAACCGACACCTCGATGGAATCGCCGCTCATCAGGCTCATCCCCTTCCGAACAACCGGAGCGCGCGCTTCGCGCATGCGGCAAAGCCCCTCCGCTCCAGATAGAACCGATACAGCGTGGCCTTCCCCGGCGCAGGCGCCTCCTCGGAACCCGTCAGCCATCGCAGAACGCGCAGCGTCGCATGCGGGTGAAGGACGGCCAGGTGACCGACGACCTCGACCCGCGCCAGATGGTC
>OGYY01002728.1_pt1 | contig 12385 bp, 9 predicted proteins | sample 1576671 | NCBI WGS metagenome assembly OGYY01 (sample SAMEA3541593, study PRJEB24748) | human gut metagenome | biome: human gut; feature: human-associated habitat; material: faeces | place: China | collected 2012 | reverse complement strand
GAGAAGACTAGAAAATCTCAAAACAATTGATATCCTTGGATGATATGACTTAGTTTTCTTGTCTTACTTCTTGAATTTTATACGTAATGATAGTCTTTTTATTGAGACCTTTTTCTTTATCTACTTTACATCATTTGCAAAACAAGACCAATAGCGAGGGCATTCCCTTTAATGCTTTTGGAGAAAGGATAACTCATTTTCCTTTTTATTGGGGATAATAAAGTGATAATGTAGAGTCTTATTTGTCAATATTATATTGATTTCGTATAGGTCATAGGGGGGATCTTATAGGAAAATTAAATATTATGGTTGTCTTTGGGACAAGACCAGAGGCAATTAAGATGGCGCCGTTAATTCTTGAGTTGAAAAAAACATCAAGAAACCATTAATACTATTACAGTAGTCACAGCTCAACACCGTCAAATGCTTGACCAGGTTTTGGAGACTTTTGAAATAGTTCCTGATTATGATTTGGATATCATGGGAAAAAAATCAATCACTTCAGGAAATTACTTCTAAAATTTTGGCTAATTTTGATCCAGTTGTTAAGAAAGAACAACCTGATTTGGTTTTAGTTCATGGTGATACTACAACAACTTTTGCTGCTGGATTGGTTGCATTTTACAATAAAGTAAGTATTGGTCACGTTGAGGCTGGGCTTAGAACTTATGACAAATATTCACCATATCCAGAGGAAATGAATCGTCAGGTGACGGTGGTGACTAATTCTATCCATCATGCTGTTAAGCTGGTAGATCTCGGTATTAGTACTAGGATTATTGGTGGTAAGGTTAAACATTCAACAGATGTCTCTATTGGAAGTACAGCTCTGGAACAAATCAGACAACTGAATTTTGATTGTGCTTTCATTGGTGCTAATGGAGTTGATGCCAATTATTTCACAACGCCAGATATGGAAGAGGCGGTCATTAAACGAACAGTGATAGCTAATGCGCAAAAAGCCTATGTTCTAGCTGATGCCTCTAAACTTGGTCAGATTACCTATGCTAAGGTAGCTGAGGTTGAAAAAGTAACCATAATTACAAATGCTTCGGAAGAAGAGCTCCTAAAAGAATTAAAAGAGAAAACGAGGGTTATTGAAGTATGATTTATACTGTGACGCTAAACCCATCAATCGACTTCATTGTTCGTATCGACAAGGTAGAGATTGGTGAAGTTAACCGTATGGAGAGTGATGATAAGTTCGCTGGCGGTAAGGGTATTAATGTTAGTCGTATTTTGCAACGCTTAGGTGTTGATAATACTGCAACGGGCTTCATCGGTGGTTTTACAGGACGTTTTGTGACAGATGGTTTGGATGCAGAGGGCATTAAAACCAAGTTTGTAGCAGTGGATCAAGACACACGTATTAATGTTAAAATCAAGGCTGACCAAGAGACTGAAATTAACGGTGCAGGGCCTATCATTAACGAGTATCAATTGGCTGAATTGGAAGCAGTTCTTTCAAGTGTAAGTGCCGATGATGTGGTTGTTTTTGCTGGATCAGCACCAAGCAATCTTGGAAATAAGGTCTATAACAAATTGATTCCACTAGTGCGTGAAACGGGTGCACAGGTTGTCTGTGACTTTGAAGGACAAACCTTGATTGATTCCTTGGCTTACCAACCACTCTTGGTTAAACCAAATAACCATGAGTTAGAAGCTATTTTCAATGTCAAACTTAATGGTTTGGCTGATGTTGAAAAATATGCGCGTGAAATCCTTGCTAAGGGGGCCCAGAACGTTATCATCTCAATGGCAGGTGATGGAGCTCTGCTGGTCACACCAGAGGCTGCTTACTTTGCTAAACCAATCAAGGGAACAGTTAAAAACTCTGTTGGTGCGGGTGACTCGATGGTTGCTGGTTTCACTGGTGAGTTTGTTAAATCAGGTGATCCGATTGAGGCCCTCAAGTGGGGAGTAGCGTGTGGAACATCTACAGCTTTCTCAGATGATTTAGCGACAATTGAATTTATTAAAGAAACATACAATAAAGTAGAGGTAGAAAAACTATGAAAATTCAGGATTTACTGAACAAAAAAGTAATGTTGCTTGACCTTCAAGCAACTACAAAAGAAGCTGCTATCGATGAAATGATTAACAGCTTGGTTGACAACGGTGTTGTGACTGACTTTGATGTTTTCAAAGCAGGTATTATGGCTCGTGAAGCACAAACATCAACTGGTTTGGGTGATGGAATCGCTATGCCGCACAGCAAAAATGCTGCAGTAAAAGAAGCAACAGTACTTTTTGCTAAATCTAATAAAGGTGTAGATTACGAATCACTTGATGGTCAACCTACAGACCTCTTCTTTATGATTGCTGCTCCAGAGGGAGCAAATGACACTCACTTGGCAGCCCTTGCTGAATTGTCTAAGTACTTGATGAAACCAGGATTTGCGGACAAACTTCGCCAAGCTAGCACTCCTGATCAAGTCATTGCAGCCTTTGATGCTTTCAATACGGGTGAAGAAGAAGCACAAGCTGAGGAAGCTAAGAAAGCACAAGCTGTTAAAGAAGCAGCTTCAAGCGATAAACCACTTATCGTAGCCGTCACAGCTTGTACAACTGGTATTGCTCACACTTACATGGCTGAAGAATCACTAATTAAAACAGGTGAAGAAATGGGTGTCAATGTTCGTGTTGAAACTAACGGTGCTTCAGGTGTCGGAACACCATTGACTGCTGAAGAAATCAGTAAGGCTGTAGGTGTTATCGTAGCAGCAGACAAGGCAGTTGAAACAGCACGTTTTGATGGTAAAAAATTGCTTTCTAAACCAGTCGCTGCAGGTATTCGTCAACCTCAAGAATTAATCCAAAACATCTTGGATGGAAAAGCTGAAGTCTTCCACGCTGAAAATGCTGGAGCTGCTCAAGAATCAAGTGAGAAATTGAGCCTTGGTGGTGCCTTCTATAAACACTTGATGAGTGGGGTATCACAAATGCTTCCATTCGTTATCGGTGGTGGTATCATGATTGCGCTTGCCTTCTTGCTTGACCAAATCATGGGTGTTCCTAAAGATCAATTGTCACAACTTGGTTCTTACCATGAAATTGCTGCTCAATTCAAAGCAATTGGTGGCGCTGCCTTTGGCTTCATGCTTCCAGTACTTGCAGGTTACATTGCTTACTCTATCGCTGAAAAACCAGGTTTGGTATCAGGTTTCGTAGCTGGTGCTATTGCTTCAAGTGGTGCAGCCTTTGGTGGTGTTCCATTTGCTTCAGGTGGTAAAGCAACCCTTGCCCTTGCTGGCGTATCTTCTGGTTTCCTTGGAGCTCTTGTTGGTGGTTTCCTTGCAGGTGGTGTTATCCTTGTTCTTCGTAAACTCTTGGCAGGTATTCCACGTGCCCTTGAAGGAATCCGTTCTATCTTGCTCTTGCCACTTCTAGGTGTATTTGCTACTGGTTTCTTGATGTTGGCAGTAAATATCCCAATGGCAGCAATCAATACTGGTCTTAATAACTTCTTGTCAAGCTTGTCAGGAAGCTCAGCAGTATTACTTGGTCTCCTTGTTGGTGGTATGATGGCTGTCGATATGGGTGGACCAGTTAACAAAGCCGCTTATGTCTTCGCTACAGGTACACTTGCTGAATCTGTTGCTTCAGGTGGTTCTATTGTTATGGCAGCTGTTATGGCAGCTGGTATGGTTCCTCCATTGGCAGTATTCGTAGCAACTGTATTGTTTAAAGATAAATTCACACAAGAAGAACGCGATTCAGGTTTGACAAACATCGTTATGGGACTTTCATTCATCACTGAAGGTGCGATCCCATTTGGTGCAGCTGACCCAGCACGCGCCATCCCAAGTTTTATCGTCGGTTCAGCCCTTACAGGTGCTCTTGTAGGTATGGCAGGAATCAAATTGATGGCACCACACGGAGGTATCTTCGTTATCGCCCTCACATCAAATGCCCTTCTCTACCTTCTCTTCATCTTGATTGGTGCTGTGGTATCAGGTATCCTCTTCGGATTCCTCCGCAAACCACTTGATAAATAAGATATTACAGAACAATCTCGTAGTGACGGGATTGTTTTTTGTGTCGTAGCAGATTTTTGTCAGGGTACCTATTTTATGATACAGTATAGGCAGAAATGGCTTATCTACTAGTTAATACGCTGTATAGAGAAACATAAGAGGTAAAATATGGTAAAAGAATACGATTATATTGTCATTGGTGGTGGTTCCGGTGGTATTGCCAGTGCCAATCGTGCTGCCATGCATGGTGCTAAGGTTATTCTCTTTGAAGGAAAAGAGGTCGGTGGTACCTGTGTCAATGTAGGTTGTGTGCCTAAAAAGGTCATGTGGTATGGTGCTCAGGTTGCTGAAACCCTTCACCGTTATGCAGGTGAGTACGGTTTTGATGTGACAATTAATAAGTTTGATTTTGCAACGCTTAAGGCCAATCGTCAGGCTTATATTGACCGTATCCATGGTTCTTATGAGCGTGGTTTTGATAGCAATGGCGTTGAACGTGTATACGAGTATGCAAGATTTGTTGCCCCTCATACGGTTGAAGTAGCGGGTGAGCGTTATACAGCACCCCATATCCTTATTGCGACTGGTGGTCACGCCCTTTATCCAAACATCCCAGGTAGTGAATATGGGATTACCTCAGATGGTTTCTTTGAACTAGATGAGGTGCCAAAACGTACAGCTGTTATTGGTGCTGGCTACATCGCCGTTGAGGTTGCTGGTGTTCTCAATGCTCTTGGAAGTGATACACACCTCTTTGTGCGTAAAGATCGTCCATTGCGTACCTTCGACAAGGATATCGTTGATGTTTTAGTTGATGAGATGGCTAAATCTGGTCCAACCCTCCATACGCATGCTAATGCGACAGAGGTAGTGAAGAATGCAGATGATTCCTTGACCATTAGTTTCGATAATGGAGAAACGATTACTGTTGATTGCCTCATCTGGGCTATTGGACGCGCAGCCAACACCTCTGGTTTTGGTCTTGAAAAGACAGGTGTTAAACTGACTGAAAAAGGAACAATCTATTCGGATGAGTTTGAAAATACATCTGTTCCTGGAATCTATGCCCTTGGCGATGTGACTGGTAAACTTGATTTGACACCAGTTGCAGTCAAGGCTGGACGTCAATTGTCAGAGCGACTCTTCAACAATAAAGCTGATGCTAAGCTTGATTACACTGATGTAGCCACCGTGGTCTTTAGCCATCCAGTTATTGGTTCTGTTGGCTTGACTGAAGAAAAAGCAATTGCTAAATATGGTGCGGAGAATATTAAGGTTTATAAATCTAGTTTCACACCAATGTATACGGCCCTTGGAGACAATCGTCAGCCTTCAACCATGAAATTAGTAACGCTTGGTGACGATGAAAAAATCATTGGTCTTCACGGTATTGGCTATGGTGTTGATGAGATGATTCAAGGTTTCTCTGTAGCTATTAAGATGGGAGCAACTAAGGCTGATTTTGATAATACAGTTGCCATTCATCCAACAGGTTCAGAAGAATTTGTAACGATGCGATAGAAAAGTGAAGTCTGTTAACTGAGAGTTTCAGACTTTTCTTTGTGTCTGGATGGCTTCAATTGAAACCATTCACTCAACGGGTTCAGAAGAATTTGTGACGATGCGGTAGAAAAGTGGAGGTTGTTAACCGAGAGTTTCAGGCTTGTCTTTGTGTTCAAATAGCAGCCTACACTTTGTGTAAAACTATAGACTGTCTAAATAAAAAAAGGCCTTCAGGCCTTTCTTTCGTTAATTAAGTAGTTTCTTACTTCTGAGATAAAGTAAAGAGATCCAGTGACAACAAATAGGTCATCAGAATTTGCTGATTCAGCTTGTGCTAGCCAGTCTCTATAGTCGGCAACACGTTTGAAGTCTTTGGGATAGTCATCCAAGGGGAGTGCCTCAAAAAAGTCAAAGCTGGTTACCGTTATATCATAATCTTTCAATTCCTCTAGTAAGTCTGCCAAAGGCTTTCGTCTAAGTCCTGCAAAGAGGATATGTACCCTACGATTAGCGAAGTTATCTTTTAGTACCTGCTTTAAGCTGGCAATTCCTTGAGGGTTATGAGCACCATCTAGATAAATGTTATTTCCTATCCACTCACTGCGACCAGGCCAATGCGTCTCTTCAATCCCCTCTTGGATGCTCTTATCGGTAATCTTTGGAAATGTTTGAGCTAGGAGATGGGCAGCAGTGACAGCTAGCCCAGCATTGTTTTCTTGATGCTGTCCTAACATTGGTAGTTTAAGATTTGGACTTTCCCAATGGTCATAAGAAATTTGGATCGTTTGATTGTCCTTTGGAAGCGGCTGAATTTCCCTATCAATGATAGCTAAAGGTGCTTGTAGGTCATGTGATTTTTGGTTGAAGAAATGTTCAACTTCTGTAGAGACACGACCAAGTAAGATAGGAGTGTTTTCTCGCATGACGCCTGCCTTATGATTGGCAATGTCCAAAAGGCTATCGCCCAAGGTCTCAGTGTGATCAAATCCAATCGAAGTACAGATGACAAGCTCTGGCGAAAGAACATTGGTCGAATCAAGTCGTCCCCCAATCCCAGCTTCAATGATAGCCATATCAACCTGTTTAAGGTCGAAGTAGAGGAACATGAGTAAGGTGACCAATTCAAATTCCGTTGGTCTGCCAAAATTAGTGTGCTCTTCTAAATCACTGAGGATAACCTGGGCTTTCGCGACAAGGCTAATCAAGTCCTTATCAGGAATTTCTGTGCCGTTAATACTAATACGTTCGTTGAAGCGAGTGATATAAGGGGAGGTGAAAGTCCCGACCTGATAGCCCGACTTTGTTAGGATATTTTGTAGGTAGCTAGTTGTTGATCCCTTACCATTGGTCCCGACAATATGTACCGTTGGATAGTGAGACTGAGGCTCTCCAGCTTGTCTCAAGAGCCAACGCATACGTTCGAGTTGAGGGCGACGTCCATTGCCCTTGAAAGAATGGATAAAATTTAGAGTTTCTGTATAGTTCATAGGATTATAGAAAAAAGGCAGGGTTTCCTAGCCTTTTACATGTCTTAGTTAGAAGCGGCGTCACCAGTTGTTGCGCCACCAGTAGTCGCATTGCCAGATGTTGTGTCTGCAGTAGCTGCTGATGAAGAGGTAGTCGTATTGCCACCCGTTGTTGTATCTGCAGATGACGAATAGGTGTTAGTTCCTGCTTGGCTACTTGTTTCTGTTTCTGAATCAGTCGCATTGCCATAACTAGATGAGGCAGCACTTGATTCTTGAGTCTTATTATTGCCTTCTTTGATGACTACAGTTGATTGATTGGCTGATGAATCAGAAGTGTCCTTATTTTTAGAGGCTGTGAAATTCATGATGGTGATTGAAGCCACGATGATTGACAAAATTGTCCCGACGGCAGTGAGGACTTTTTGGAAGGCAGTGAAGCCTTTTGTAACGTGTTCAGTCACCTTTGGGGCAGATTTTTTTTCTTCTTTTGATGAATGATTACGGCGTGAGTAATTTTCAGACATGATGCTCTCCTTAAAAATATTTCGTACTTTCTATTATATGATTTTCTCGCAAAAATTGCTAAAAAAATTATGCTATAATAAATAGTAAATAAAAATCGAGGAAAAATCATGATTTATTTTGATAATTCGGCCACAACGGTGCCTTATCCAGAGGCACTTAGAACCTATCAAGAAGTGGCTACTAAAATTTTTGGGAACCCATCCAGCCTACACCAATTAGGAACATCTGCGACACGTATTTTGGAGGCTTCTCGTAAGCAAGTTGCGGAACTCATTGGAAAATCAGCCGATGAGATTTTCTTTACGTCTGGAGGAACCGAAGGTGATAACTGGGTCATCAAAGGTGTAGCTTTCGAAAAAGAGCCTTACGGCAAACACATCATTGTTTCTGATATTGAACACCCTGCGGTAAAAGAATCTGCCAAATGGCTTTCAGAGCATGGTTTCGAGGTGTCTTATGCACCAGTAAATGAGCAAGGATTTGTGGATGTTGAAGCTCTTGCTGGATTATTACGCCCTGACACAATCTTAGTTTCGGTTATGGCTGTCAATAATGAAATTGGATCAATTCAACCCATTCAAGCCATCTCAGATCTCTTGGCTAATGAGCCTACCATATCTTTCCATGTGGATGCTGTTCAGGCTATTGGGAAGATTCCAGTATCGTCCTATTTAACTGATCGTGTAGATTTTGCGACATTTTCTGGTCACAAGTTTCATGCTGTTCGTGGTGTCGGTTTTGTCTACAAAAAGGCAGGGAAAAAGATTACGCCACTCTTAACCGGTGGTGGTCAAGAAAAAGATTTTCGTTCAACGACTGAAAATGTTGCCGGCATTGCGAGTATGGCCAAGGCCTTGCGCTTGGTAACTGACAAAGAGGAATTTTCTCTTCCTAAAATTGCCAAGATGAAAAAGATTATCTTTGACGAATTGGCTAAGTACGAAGATATTACTATTTTCTCAGGTGAGGGTGAAGACTTTGCTCCCAATATTTTAACCTTTGGAATCAAGGGTGTTCGAGGTGAAGTTATTGTCCATGCTTTTGAAGAGCATCAAATCTATATTTCAACGACATCAGCATGTTCATCTAAGGCGGGGAAACCAGCGGGGACTCTCATTTCTATGGGTGTACCGACTAAGTTAGCGCAAACGGCTGTTCGTATCAGTCTTGATGATGACAATGATATGGGACAGGTGGAACAGTTCCTCACGATTTTCAAGCAGGTCTACGCCAAGACACAAAAAGTGAGATAATAGATTAAACAATAAAACTAAATTCGAATTTAAAAGGAAAAGGAATGACACTAACATATTCAGAAATTATGGTTCGCTATGGTGAATTGTCTACTAAGGGCAAGAACCGTATGCGATTTATCAATAAACTTAGAAATAATATCAAGGATGTCCTATCCATCTATCCAGATGTTAAAGTGACTTTTGATCGAGACCGTGGACATATCTACCTCAATGGTACAGAATACGAGCTAGTAGCAGAGTCTTTGAAGCAAATTTTTGGTATTCAAGCCTTTAGTCCTGTTTACAAGTTTGAAAAAGATGTCGATGTCTTGAAAAAAGCTGTTCAAGACATTATGACTGGACTCTATCGTGACGGTCTTACCTTTAAAGTAACTGCCAAACGTAGTGATCATGACTTTGTTCTCGACAGTCGTGAGCTCAATCTTACTTTAGGAAATGCAGTTTTTGATGTATTGCCTGATATTAAGGCTCAGATGAAGGGACCGGATGTCAATCTTAAGGTAGAAATTCGTGCCGAGGCGGCTTATATTTCTCACGAGGAAATCAAAGGAGCAGGCGGTCTACCTGTAGGTACTGCTGGTAAAGGAATGCTCATGCTTTCAGGTGGGATTGACTCACCAGTGGCAGGTTATCTTGCGCTTAAACGTGGCGTGGATATTGAAGCTGTCCACTTTGCAAGTCCTCCTTACACTAGCCCTGGAGCTCTTAAAAAGGCTCAAGATTTGACCCGTAAGTTGACTAAATTTGGTGGTAATATTCAGTTCATCGAAGTACCATTTACTGAAATTCAAGAGGAAATCAAAGAAAAAGCACCAGAAGCTTATTTGATGACCTTGACACGTCGCTTTATGATGCGTATTACTGACCGTATTCGTGAAGAACGCCGAGGCCTTGTGATTATCAATGGTGAAAGTCTTGGTCAGGTTGCTAGTCAGACTATGGAGTCTATGCAGGCGATTAATGCTGTTACATGTACGCCAGTGATTCGCCCAGTTGTCACTATGGACAAGTTGGAAATCATTGATTTGGCACAAAAAATTGATACCTTTGACATTTCGATCCAACCTTTTGAGGATTGCTGTACCATCTTTGCACCTGACCGTCCAAAGACTAATCCAAAAATCAAAAATGTCGAACAATATGAACGTCGTATGGATGTTGACGCCTTGGTTGAACGTGCGGTTGCAGGAATCATGGTGACTGAAATCACACCTATTGAAGAGGCGCAAGACGAAGTGGATACACTTATCGAAGACTTGCTCTAGTCTAGGAGGATATCGTACTAACATAGTAGTGCTTAGCTGCTACTAGAGTTAGGTATGTCGAAAAAGAAATGTCGATGTTGAACTTTTACCCAGAAAGGAAAATACATGACTGTTTATAACATCAATTTAGGAATCGGTTGGGCATCAAGTGGTGTTGAATACGCTCAGGCCTATCGTTCTACAATTTTCAAAAACACAGGTATTAAGGCCAAATTTGTCTTTATGGATATGTTCTTGCAGGACAATCTTTCTGATTTAACCCGTAACATGGGGTTTGCGGATGAAGACATCATCTGGCTCTACAGCTATTTTACAGACCTAAAAATTGCTCCAACGACCTATACTGTCAAGGATTTGGAAAAGGAAATTCCTTATGACATCACGCGTCGTGAGATTAATGGTAAAGTGGTTAAGCTCTTTTGTGCCAAGGAAGATATCTTCTATGCAGCCTACTTGCGTAAAGAGGGTGAAGATATCGTTCACCGTGTGGAAAAAGTATCGCGTGGTTGCTTAATCCGTAAAGATTTTTACTCTTACACTAAGATGTTCACAGAGTACTACACACCGGTAGACAATAAGGCTCACCTCTATCAACGTCGTTTCTTCAATGAAGATGGTAGTGTTGCCTATGATGAAATTGTTGATGGTAAGGATAGTGTCTTCCGTTTCCCAGATAAGATTTTGTCATCTAAGCATGAATTTATCGCCTACTTCATGTCGCAACTTGGTCTAACTGACCAAGATATCGTCATCTTGGACCGTGCAACTGGTACCGGACAGGCTGTTTTCCGTAACACCAAACCTGCTAAGCTTGGGGTTGTGGTTCATGCAGAGCACTTTAGTGAAAATGCTGTGACAGACAAGACTATTTTATGGAATAACTTCTACGAGTACCAATTCAGCAATGCAGATAAGGTTGATTTCTTTATCACAGCGACAGAGCGCCAACGTAGCATTATGCTAGATCAGTTCAATAAATACACACCATTTACACCTCATATCGTAACCATCCCTGTGGGAAGTGTGGATAAACTGAGAAAGCCTGAAGGAGAGCGTAAACCATTCTCAATCATCACAGCCTCACGTTTGGCCAATGAAAAACACGTGGACTGGTTGGCTAAGGCTGTTGTTAAGGCTAAAGAAAGTCTGCCACAAGTAAACTTTGATATCTATGGAACAGGTGCTGAAGAAGCCAAACTTAAGGCCATTATCGAGGAAAATCAAGCTCAGGATTATATCCACCTTAAAGGTCACCAAGACTTGACAGAAGTCTACAAGGACTACGAACTTTACCTATCAGGTTCTAAGAGTGAAGGGTTTGGTTTGACACTTCTAGAAGCTGTGGGATCGGGTCTAGGTATGATTGGTTTTGATGTTCGTTATGGGAACCAAACCTTTATCAAGGATAATGAAAATGGCTACCTCATCCCTCGTTTTGAAAAAGATGATGAGCCTGCTATCGTAGCTGCTTTGGCAGAGAAAATTGTAGCCTTTTTCAATCGCTCAGATTTGGATCATGTTCATCAAGTTTCTTATGATATTGCCAAAGGCTTTTTGACAGAGGAAATCGAGCAGAAGTGGCTTAACTTAGTAAAGGAGATGACTAGTCATGATTAATTTATTTGAAAACTATAGTCAGGGTAGTTGGGATCTCCATTACTCACTGATTGTCGCTGGCTATGTAAATACAACAGTTTGTCTTTCAGATGATGGCTTTCTGCCTAGTGATGTGACCTCACCCTACCTTTATTTCACTGGTTTTGACAAGGTTCAAGGTTCCGCACTTTACTTTAATCAGGTCCCTGTGCCTGACTACTGGGAAATTATAGGAACGAATAGCAATGCGGAAATCTTCCGTTTTGATAAGAAACGTGGTCATATTCATTATGCCCATCCTGCTCACCAACGTTTAGTTAAAGCAGTGGACTGGTATGATGAGTCAGGACGCTTGCGCGTGACTGATCGCTACAATAACAAGGGTTACCGATTCTCACAAACAACCTATAATGTTAAGCAAGAAGCGACCATTACGAGCTATTTCACTCCTGACAACAAGGAAGTTATCGTCATCAACCATTTGACTAAAGACGTTATCTTGAATTGGAAAGACAAGGTCTACATTTTCAAAAATAAATCTGAATTTGTAGTCTTCTATCTTAAAGAAGCTGGTTATGATTTGAGTCGTATTCTATACAACTCACTGGCGACACCTTTCTTGACAACTATGAATCTTCCAAATTCTGGTCAAGACGTTCTCTTCTGGCAAGAGCCTATCACTGATTCAGTTCCTGGGAATATGCGTTTGCTTCTTGAGAGCAACCATCGTCAGACTAAGATTGTTGTGCAAGATTACACAGCTTATACGAATCTTCTAAAGTTGGTTAGTCCAG
>OGYY01002726.1_pt1 | contig 12386 bp, 9 predicted proteins | sample 1576671 | NCBI WGS metagenome assembly OGYY01 (sample SAMEA3541593, study PRJEB24748) | human gut metagenome | biome: human gut; feature: human-associated habitat; material: faeces | place: China | collected 2012 | reverse complement strand
TGACCGCATTGCAGCCGGCTTTTGCGAAAATTTCGGAACAGGGTATCCGTTACAGCGCACTTCCGGGACATACACAGGAACTTTCTGATGCACTGAATCAGGTACTTACTGAAAAATGGAATAACTTAAGAGGTATCTGCATTGTTTCACTTGGTGTGTCCAGTGTGAAAGCATCCGAAGAAGATGAAGCGATGATCAAAGAACTGCAGAGAAATGCTGCGTTCCGTAATCCGACAATGGCAGCAGCACATATGGTAGGAGCGCAGGCAAGTGCTATGCAGGCAGCTGCATCTAATCAGAATGCCGGTCCGGTAATGGCGTTTGCAGGTATGAATATGGCATCTAATGCCGGTGGAGTGAATGCACAGAATTTGTTTGCAATGGGGCAGCAGGCACAGCCGCAGATGCAGCCACAGTCTCAGCAGAGCAGTGGATGGACATGTGCATGCGGAGCTGTTAATACAGGTAAATTCTGCTCAGAGTGCGGACAGCCGCGTCCGGCAGGACCGTGGACCTGCAGCTGTGGAGCTGCTAATACGGGTAAATTCTGTTCGGAATGTGGACGACCAAGACCATAACCTGAGGAGGTGACCGGGTGGATACATTAAACTATAAATGTCCAAACTGTTCGGCTGGACTTACGTTTGACAGTAAAGAACAGAAGATGAAATGCGAATTTTGCGGAAGTACGTATTCGCTGGAAGAACTGGATAAACTGGCAGAACAGCAGGATACGGTAGAAGAAGATAAGACCGAAAAATGGAAAGGGTTTGAACCGGAACAGTGGCAGTCAGATGAGAAGTCAAATATGGCAGTGTGGAACTGTCCGTCCTGTGGAGCTGAAATATTGGCCGAAAAGACAACAGGATCAACGGTGTGTCCGTATTGTGACAATCCAATGATTATGCCGGAACAGTTTAAAGACAGTTATCGTCCGGATTACATCATTCCGTTTATGAAATCAAAAAAAGAAGCGAAACAGGCACTTAAGGCACATTACGAAGGAAAACCGCTTCTTCCGAAAGTATTTAAAGATGAAAATCATCTCGAAGAGATTAGGGCAGTTTATGTACCGTTCTGGTTGTTTGATCTGGATATTGCAGGAAGATTCAGCTATGAGGCGACAAAAACCAGAGTATGGGAAGACGATGACTATAACTATACAGCAACCAGGTTTTATCATGTTGCCCGTGCCGGAAAGATAAACTTCCGAAAAATACCAGTGGATGGTTCAAAGGCAATCGATGATACCATGATGGAGGCAATCGAACCATATGAATATCAGGATCTGACAGAATTTAATATGTCCTACCTGTCCGGATATATGGCAGATAAATATGATCAGGAACCGGATGAACTGACCGGACGTGTCTATGAACGTATGGAACAGAGCGTCAAAGACTGTTTTGAAGCGAGTGTAAAAGGATATGCAACTGTTACGCCGAAGCAGGAGAAGGTTACTGTAACGAATAAAGGCGAGGTAAAATATGGCCTTTTTCCGGTATGGTTTCTGAATACAAAATGGAATGGAAAAACATATTCGTTTGCCATGAACGGACAGACGGGACGTCTGATCGGTGACCTTCCGGTGGGAAAAGATCTGGCAGTAAAATACTGGTTCAAATGTCATATCCCGCTGACAATTGCTATGACAGCAATCGTTACAGTACTGCGATTTATGGGGGTGATCTGAATGAAGAAAATGAATCTTATCTTAAGCGGATCACTGCTTGTGATGAGCCTTGGTGTGCTTTCACCGGCTGTGGTGTATGCAGGTGCTGAGACAGAGACGGCACAGGAAGACGAAAATGGAGAAATGTCCTGGGTTTTTGATGATTGCGGGATTTTGAGTGATGATGAGATCACAGAGCTTAATGATGAACTTGCGACTATATATGATACATATGGATATGATGCCGTTCTCTGGATCTCACAGGATGTGGGAGAGGACGAAGATTATCGTCAGTATGCTGCGGAATTTATGCAGGCTAATGAAATTGGTTATGGAGATACTCATGAAGGTATGTGTATTTTCCATCAGCCGGGTGTCAGAAACATTACGATCGTATTCCGCGGAGACACGCAGAATGAGTTTTCTACGAGAATCCAGGATGAAATGCTGGATAAATGTAAGACATATCTTAAGGATGATGATCCATTCGGTGGATATCAGTCATTGATTCATGATCTGGAGGCGGGACTTGACCGCATTTCGGAAGGAGAGAATATCCGGTTGATGGATCTCAGTGATGAAGCAGTTGGCGGACGGTTCGTGAAAGATCTTCTCATGGCATTTGTGATCATGATCATTCCAACGGGAGTTCTGACCTGGTATCAGGTGCGTAAGATGAAAACACGTGTGCAGCAGCCGGATGCCAGTGAATATACAACGGATAGTGGACTGGAATTGAGCGAAAAACATGATATTTTCCTGTATGAGACGGTAAGCCAGACTGCAAAAGTCAAAAACGATAATAATGATTCAGGAAGCTTTTCAAGCGGTGGAGAGAGTTTTTCAGGATCCAGCAGCAATTACTAAAATTAAGCCAGCGGGGAACTTGCCCTGTTGGCTTAATTTATGAATAAAAATACAAAAAAACTTTGTTTTATACGAACAGTTAATTTGCATCAAAAATGCACAATATAACGCGTAAATACTTTGCAGAAGCATAGCGATGTACTGATAAAAATACAATATATAGGAAAAATGCACAAAAGGAACAGGAGAAATACAGGATTTGTTGAACGAAAGTGCAATTGTAATTTGCAACAGGTATGTTATAATTTCCACTGATTGAAAACTAAACGTGGGGGTGACATCTTTGAAAAAAACAGTAACATTTTTTGGAATGCTTCTGTCCATGCTTCTGATGTGTCCGACAGGTGTCTGGGCAGCAGGAAGTGGAGAAACAACCACTCAGGTGCCGGTATGGCTGTGCATTCCTTTTGCGGGGCTGCTGCTCTGCATCGCTGTGATGCCGCTGATCAAAGCGGAATGGTGGGAAGCACATCAGCCACATGTGGTACTTATGTGGATTCTGCTGATGGTGATTCCGTTTGCAGTGGTTTATGGTACAGGCAAAGCAACAGAGACAGTTCTTGAATGTATTGTAAATGATTATCTTACTTTTATTGTTCTTCTTTTCGGACTTTTCTGTGTTTCCGGTAATATTACCATGGAAGGTGATTTTGCAGGCTCTCCGAGGGTAAATGCCTGCCTGCTCGCTTTCGGAACTCTTTTGTCCAGCTGTATCGGAACGACCGGTGCCAGTATGCTGATGGTACGACCGGTAATCAAGATGAATTCGTGGAGAAAAAGAAAAAGTCATATTATGATATTCTTTATCTTTATGGTATCTAATATGGGTGGATGTCTGACACCAATCGGTGATCCGCCGCTCCTTATGGGATTTATGAGAGGAGTACCGTTTTTCTGGAGTCTGCATCTGTTACCGGTCCTGCTCTTCAACATGGTGATCATGCTGTTTGTATTCTATCATGTGGATAAGCTGGCATATCGTAAAGACATTGCACAGGGACGTAAACCGGATATCAGTAAACCTGGTACAGAATTTCATATTGAAGGACTGCATAATATTATCTTCCTGGTGATGATCGTGGCAGCGGTTATCCTGAGCGGGGTACTTCCGGGACTTTCTGCGTTCCAGAATGCGGCAGGAGAAGTTATGGGAATCCACATTTTCGGTGAAGTGACACTGACATTCCCGGCACTGATAGAGATTGTTATGATCCTTCTGGCTGCATTTCTGTCATTTAAAACAACAGATAAAAGTATCCGTAGAAGAAACCATTTTACCTGGGGGGCTATCCAGGAGGTTGCGGTATTGTTTATCGGTATTTTTATTACCATGCAACCGGCCTTGATGCTTCTGAAAGCACTTGGACCTCATATCGGACTTTCCAGTCCGCGTGAAATGTTCTGGGCAACCGGTGCACTGTCCAGTTTCCTGGATAATACACCAACTTATCTGGTATTTCTTACCACGGCAGGAACCCTTGGTTTCCTGAATGGAGTTACAACAAGTCTTGGCACAGTTCCGGTCAAACTTTTGTCTGCGATTTCCTGTGGTGCGGTATTTATGGGAGCCAACACATACATCGGAAATGCACCGAACTTTATGGTGAAATCCATTTCGGATGAAAACGGTATCAAGATGCCGTCATTCTTTGGCTATATGTTATGTTCCCTGAAGTTTTTGATTCCGGTATTTATCATTGATACACTGGTATTCTTTTTATAGGAGGTAGAAGGCTATGGACAACAAAGAACAATGCAGAAAGCTGGCGAACCGCATCTATGAACTGGATGAAAAGGTGTACAAGACTTCCGGTTCTGGACTCGGAAAGACATTTACCGGAGAAAAAGCGCGTGTGCTGGATGACCTGACCATGCTTATTGTTTCCAATCCACAGGGGCATTTGCTTCGAAGTGAACTGGCTCTGATCGGAAACATGGCGAGAAGTATCCGGAATAAAGAAGCACGCCATGACCTTTTGGTTGAATATAATGATATTCTGGAAGAAATAGCAAATCTGCCGATGAGCTTTGGCTCGGTAGATATTGTGGACAAAGATCTGGCAGATATGAATTCTTCGATTCTGAGCAAGAAGTTTTCCGAGAAGGATCATCTGGTAATTTGTATCAGCCGTTCCCATGGAAGTGCAGGTACCGATATTGGATTTGCACTGGCGGAAGCACTGCATATCAATTATTATGATGAATCGGTATTGAATCAGATCCTGGATCGCAGAGATGCAAAAGAATTCGGGGCAGATGCGGCAAAAGTCAGCGATTTTAAGCGTTATCATGGTCTGTCAAAGAAAGACGCATCTTTCTTCCGGCAGAGTGCCTTAATCTGTGAGCTGGCAAAAGAGGAAGATATGATTGTTATGGGACGTGCCGCAGATGTGGTACTTACTGGACAGCATATTCCGCATATCAGTATCTATATTACGGCACCGTTTGCGATCCGTGTGCGCCGTATGATGGAACTGAAGAATCTGGATCTGAAGCAGGCAATCAATCTGGTGCGCAAGATGGATCACAAGCATCAGGATTATTATCATTCTTTTACGGGAAAACGCTGGGGAGATGCGATCAATTACGATCTGTGTATCAACAGTGCATGCTACGGAATTGATGAGTCGGTAGAACTGATCGGACGTCTGATCAACCGGCAGGCAAAATTGGTACATCGAAATAAAGATACCAAATAGTGTGGATAAAACCAATAGACTTCCGTCTTCGTTAAACGGCAGTTTAAGAAAACGTTAAGATACAACAGGTAAAACATTAAGCGTACAAAGATATAATAAGAAACAGATAAAAGAAAAGGAGTTTCAGTAAAATGGAAAAGAAAAAATTGTTGAAAAACAAAATTGTTGATACGCTTCCGGTGCTTTACCTTGAAACTGTGATTCTCATGGTTTTAGGACAATTTCTGGGAAACTTTGTTCTCGGAATCCCGGTGGGGATTGCCTATGCAAGAAACCCTGAGATACTAAATTCTGCGTTTTTGAATACGACACTGATGTATGTGATCTTTTGGGGAATCTGGGCCGTGGCATTGTTCTGGATCGGTATCCGAAAACGGAATCGTCCGATTTTACAGGCAGTCGGCACGAAACCACAGGGAAATAACTGGAAATATCTGCTTTTCGGTTTGGTTCTGGGATTTGCACTGAATGGATTTTGTATTCTGATTGCATGGCTGCACCATGATATTGTGCTGACCTACGATGCCATTCATCCGCTGTGGTTTGTGGTTGTGTTTCTGACCGTGTTTATCCAGTCGTCGGCAGAGGAACTGCTGTGCAGGGGATTTCTATATCAGAAACTGCGCAGAAGTTATAAAAATCCGGTGGTTGCAATTGTCGGAAATGCACTGCTGTTTGCGTTGCTGCATCTGGCGAATGATGGAGTTACGATGCTTTCTGTCCTGAATATTTTTCTGGTCGGAATTTTGTTTTCCCTCATGGTATATTACATGGACAGTCTCTGGTGTGCGTTTGCCGTACATACAGCATGGAATTTTACGCAGAACATTCTCTTTGGCTTGCCAAACAGTGGGATCAATGTGCCGTATTCGGTATTTAAACTGGATGCAGCAACCGCCAGGGACAGTTTTGCGTATAACGTTGGATTTGGTATCGAGGGAACGCTCTTTGCGGATGTTGTACTTCTTGTGGCATGTGTATTGCTGTATTTGTGGGGCAGAAAGCATGGAAAGAAGTCTATGGATGTGTGGGCAGAAACATAATATAATTAGTATTTTACGAAAACGGCACCAGGTTACATCTGGTGCCGTACAACTTTGTATTCGTCCCCGGAACGGTAAAAGGGACATTCCTTGTAATTACTCTGGACAAAACGAGCCATGTCGTCTTCATCCATATTGACGGAGCAGTAATATGCTTCGTCCTCTTCATCATATTCATTGTATGCACAAAAATCACAACTGGCCATACAAAAGTTCCCCTCCTTTTATGTAGTGAATCAGGCGATTGCCTGTTAAATAAACTGATTCTGCCCCTCATCGTAATGATAATTGATGGCAGCAAGGGTTTCTGTAATTGCATCTGCATCTGTCATATATGCGGCAGCAAGTTCGGTAAGTGTCGGGTAATGATCACGCAGCTGTGTGTTGACAACAGACAGAAGCATGACAGGATCTTTTGGTAAATTCATAGTATATTCCTCCTTTGGAAACGATTATTGCATATCGGTATAACTGCGCAGGATTTCTTGCAGAAAAATTTGGTATTCATTGACAACGGAATCCGGGGAAATCACACGGATATGTGTGGATAAGCCGGCAAGCCAGCCAAAAAACTGTGGACTGACAGCGACCTGTGCCCGCGCGAGAATGTGGGTATCGTCGTAGGGGCGCATGGCTACACCGGCACCGAAACGGTCAATGATGACACCGGTCATGGAAGTATCGCACAGAAGCTGTACGGTTGTCTCTTCCCCGGCAAACATGCCGAAATTTTTGCGGGAATAAGAGGCGATATCCATCTGTTCGTAATCGGTCTGTCCGCACCGCGCCTGATCCACAGCGGAGAGATCAAGCATCTTGTCCACGCGGTAATGTTTCATTTTCCCGGCATCCGCGTCATAGGCAACAAGATAATAGTTTTCGTCATCCCAGGTAAGAAGCCAGGGGCTGACCTGATAGAATCTGCCGTCTTTGCGCAGCTGCATTTCTTTTCGGACATTCCAGTCGAAGTAGTGGAAACGGATCTGCCGGTTTTCTGCAATGGCAGAATGGATGACATCCACGCTGTAATAGATTTTTTCATTGCTGGTTTTGTTGCGGTCTGCAACGACAACTTGATGCTGTAGTTTTTTCGCATCGTTTTTACTGACAAGCTGTTCCAGTTTGCCAATCAGCTGCCGTGATTTCTTTGTGGTAATAAATTTGGAAGACTGTACCAGGTCAACAAGCAGTTTGACTTCCGGCAGCTCAAATGTGCGGTCTGCTATGCGGTAACCGGCATGCGCGCCTTCGGTCCGGATGATGTCATAACCATAATCACAAAGCGTCTGGATATCGTTATAGATGCTTTTACGCTCCGCCCGGATGCCGTTTGCCGCGAGATGGTCGATGATCTGTGGGGTAGTGACGGTATGGGTTTCATCCGTGTTCTGACGCAGATAATCCAGAAGGAATAACAGCTTTTGTTTTTGATTCACAGATTTGGGCATGACAGTTCTCCTCTTTCAAATAAAGTGAAAACCCGGCGGAAAAACCGCCGGGAATTACATTATCGTTTACACTTGGTTGCTGCTTCCACAAAACCACGGAACAGTGGATGTGGACGGTTTGGTCTGGATTTTAATTCCGGATGTGCCTGTGTGGCAATAAACCATGGGTGATCCGGGAGTTCGATCATTTCTACAATTCTTCCGTCCGGAGAAGTTCCGCAAAGTTTCATGCCATGCTCGGTGAGAGTGGCACGATAATCATTGTTTACTTCATAACGATGACGATGACGCTCGGAAATCTCAGTGGTTCCGTATACTTCATATGCTTTGGAATCCTTGTCCAGTACACAAGGATAAGCGCCGAGTCTTAAGGTACCGCCGATATCTTCTACACCGTCCTGGTCCGGCATCAGTGCAATGACCGGATGTGTTGTGTTCGGGTCAAGTTCGATACTGTGTGCATCGTTGAATCCGCATACGTGACGTGCAAATTCAATGATGGATACCTGCATGCCGAGGCAGAGACCAAGGTACGGAATCTTGTTCTCGCGGGCATAGCGTGCGGCAAGGATCATTCCCTCGACACCGCGCAGACCGAATCCGCCGGGAACAAGGATACCGTTTACATCACCCAGCACCTCATCTACATTGTCTACATTTAATTCTTCAGAGTCTACCCATTTGATGTCGATTGTTGCATGCTCTGGAATACCGCCGTGCTTTAAAGCTTCCACAACGGAAATGTAAGCATCGTGTAATGCGGTATATTTTCCGACCAGTGCAATCCGGACTTCCTTGTCCGGATGACGCAGATCATTGACCATGGACTTCCAGTCACTTAAATCCGGTTCCGGACAGTCAAGATTTAAACACTCACAGGCAATTTTCGCAAGATTTTCTTTTTCCATCGCCAGTGGAGCTTCATATAAATACTCAACATCCAGATTCTGCAGTACATGTGTGTTCGGAACATTACAAAACAGTGCGATCTTGTCCTTTAATCCCTGATCTAACGGCTGCTCGGAACGGCAGACGATGATATCCGGCTGGATACCCATACCCTGCAGTTCCTTGACACTTGCCTGGGTAGGCTTGGTCTTTAATTCCTGTGAGGCGCGCAGGTACGGAATCAGGGTAACGTGACAGAGAATCGCATTCTCATGTCCCACTTCGTGCTGGAACTGACGGATTGCTTCAAGGAAAGGCTGGCTTTCGATATCTCCGACGGTTCCGCCGACTTCTATAATTGCAATATGCATATCATCGGATGTGAAATTACGGTAAAAACGGCTCTTGATCTCGTTGGTAATATGCGGGATTACCTGTACGGTTCCTCCGCCATAATCTCCACGACGTTCTTTCTGCAGAACGGACCAGTAAACCTTACCGGTTGTCACATTGGAATTCTTTGTCAGACTTTCGTCGATGAAGCGCTCGTAGTGACCGAGATCCAGATCGGTTTCCGCTCCATCATCCGTTACGAACACTTCACCGTGCTGAATCGGGTTCATGGTTCCCGGATCAATGTTGATATATGGATCGAACTTCTGCATGGTGACTTTGTAGCCACGCGCTTTGAGCAGACGTCCTAAAGATGCAGCAGTGATACCTTTTCCAAGACCAGATACGACACCGCCAGTGACAAAGACGTATTTTACAGGCATAATTTTCCTCCTAAGTTTTTATCTAAACTACCATAGTTTAATATTATACAGCGGACAACGAAAATATTCCACACTTTTTTATAAAAAGTTTAGAAAGGATAGGAAAAGTTCTCGAACAAAATGTTGATTTTGCGTTTCTTATTACATATAATAAGGGTATTGATTACAAGAGATATACAAGTGGAGGGCTTATGGACAATCAGGCACCGAATAATTATAACAACGGAAACTATAACGGTGGCAATAATTATAATAACGGAAATAATGGAAACAATGGTAATAACGGAAACAACGGTGGCAACAACGGAGGAAAGAAAGACAACCATAACGGACAGATGATCCTGGGATTTATCATGGTCACTCTGGTGGCACTCTTTTTCCTGTCATTTTTTGCCAACCGGTTTTCACAGATGAGTTCGAAGGAAACTACATACTCCGAATTCCTAAAACAGCTGGAAAAGAATAATGTCAAAACGGTGGAATTCAGCAATTATGAGATGGATTACACACTGGTGGACGATAAAAAACCATATGAGATAACATATTACACCGGAATTGTCAATGATCCGGATCTGATCACGACACTCAAGAGTGCAAAGACATCAGAGGGGAAAGCAATTGAAATTTCGGCATCCGTGCCGGACAATACTTCGGCATGGCTGGTAAACATTTTAAGCTTTGTTATTCCTCTGGTACTGATCTGGATTCTTTTTGGATTCCTGATGCGCCGGATGGGCGGAGGAGCCATGGGGGGTGGAAAATCAACCGCCAAAGTATATGTGGAGAAAACAACCGGTGTGACATTTAAAGATGTAGCTGGACAGGACGAGGCAAAGGAATCCCTGCAGGAAGTGGTGGATTTTCTGCACAATCCGAAGAAATACAGCGATATCGGTGCAAAACTCCCGAAGGGTGCACTGCTTGTCGGACCTCCTGGAACCGGTAAGACATTGCTGGCAAAAGCAGTTGCCGGAGAGGCAAAAGTTCCGTTTTTCTCCCTGGCAGGTTCTGATTTTGTGGAGATGTTCGTCGGTGTGGGTGCTTCCCGTGTGCGTGATCTGTTCAAGGAAGCACAGAAGATGGCACCGTGTATCATTTTTATTGATGAGATCGATGCAATCGGTAAAAGCCGTGACAGCCGGTATGGCGGAGGCAATGATGAGCGTGAACAGACCTTAAACCAGCTGCTTGCGGAGATGGATGGATTTGATGCATCCAAAGGTATTTTAATTCTTGCGGCAACGAACCGTCCGGAAGTTCTGGATAAGGCACTGCTTCGTCCGGGACGCTTTGACCGTCGGATCATTGTTGACAAGCCGGATCTGAAAGGCCGTCTGGAAACTTTAAAAGTACATTCCAAGGATGTACACATGGATGAAACGGTGGATCTGGATGCACTGGCACTGGCTACTGCCGGTCTGGTGGGATCGGATCTTGCCAATATGATTAATGAGGCTGCCATCAATGCGGTAAAGAACGGACGAAAGTTTGTCAATCAGTCGGATCTGTTTGAAGCATTTGAACTTGTGGCTGTCGGTGGAAAAGAGAAAAAGGACCGTGTCATGAGTGATAAGGAGCGTAAGATTGTCTCTTATCACGAGGTAGGGCATGCACTTGTTTCGGCACTTCAGAAAAATACAGAGCCGGTTCAAAAGATTACTATCGTACCGCGTACCATGGGAGCATTGGGATACACGTTACAGACACCGGAAGAAGAAAAGTATTTAGAGACCAAAGATGAACTTCTTGCAAAGATTACGACCTTTATGGCAGGACGTGCAGCGGAGGTACTTGTATTCCACTCAGCGACCAGCGGTGCAGCAAATGATATTGAGAATGCAACAAAGATTGCGCGTGCAATGGTTACGATGTATGGTATGTCAGATACGTTTGGCATGATGTGTCTTGCTACGGTGGAAAACCAGTATCTGGATGGCCGTGCCGGTCTGATCTGCGGAGAAGATACCGCAGGACAGATTGATAAGGAAGTGCTTTCCATTATTAATAAAAGCTACGAGGATGCAATGCAGATGCTGACAGAAAATCGTGACATTTTGGATCATATCAGCGATTATCTGTACGAAAAGGAGACGATCACCGGCAAGGAATTCATGAAGATTTTCCGCGAAATGAAAGGACTTCCGCAGGAAGAAGATAAAGAGTCACTGATGCCGGATGACACAGCGGATGAGAAAAAAGCATCACAGGAACCGCGTGTGTTATCCAAAGAAAATAATGAAGCGAAAGACGACACTTCAATTGCAGAGGATAGCCAGTCCAAAGCTGCGATTGTGAGTGATGATATGTTTGAGGAATAATTCATGTTCGACTTTCAGGAAGAATTACGTAAACTCCCGGATCAACCGGGAGTTTATATTATGCATGACAAAACAGATGCGATCATATATATAGGAAAAGCAGTCAGCCTGCGCAAACGGGTGCGGCAGTATTTTCAGCCGAGTCATGATGAGGGCATCAAGAAAAAACAGATGGTGGAGCACATTGCACGGTTTGAGTATATTATTACCGATTCCGAGCTGGAGGCTTTGGTGCTGGAGTGCAATCTGATCAAAGAGCACACACCCAAATATAATACGATGCTGCGGGATGACAAGACGTACCCTTATATCCGGGTGACGGTGCAGGAAGATTTTCCGCGGGTTCTTTTTTCCCGCCAGGTAAAAAAAGATAAGTCTCGTTATTTTGGACCGTATACGAGTGCCGGTGCGGTAAAAGATACGATAGAGCTGATCAATAAACTTTATAAACTGCGCACCTGTAACCGTAAGCTTCCGAGAGATATCGGATTAGAACGTGCCTGCTTGAATTATCATATTCATCAGTGTGATGCTCCCTGTCAGGGGCATGTGGATAAAGAGACGTATGGAAAGCAGGTCAGTAAGGCACTGGAATTTTTAAATGGAAACTATGGACCGGTAATACGTGAATTAAAAGAAAACATGCAGAAGGCATCCGAGGAGATGGAATTTGAG
>OGYY01002718.1_pt1 | contig 12405 bp, 10 predicted proteins | sample 1576671 | NCBI WGS metagenome assembly OGYY01 (sample SAMEA3541593, study PRJEB24748) | human gut metagenome | biome: human gut; feature: human-associated habitat; material: faeces | place: China | collected 2012 | reverse complement strand
GAAAGTCCCAGAGAAAACATACGGTTCATTCCAAAAAGCACCGCTGCGGCGTTGGAGCTTCCTCCTGCCATACCCGCCGCCACCGGAATATGCTTTTCCAGGGTAATACGCATTCCCTCCCGGATATCAAATTCCCGGATCATAAGATCTGCCGCCTTATAGGCAATATTGTTTTCATTGACCGGCAAAAAGCCAAGATTTGTGCGAATCTCTATCCCCGGTTCCCGCATCTTTTCCATAATTACTCTGTCATATAAATAAACAGTCTGCATCACCATGCGCACATCATGGTAGCCGTTTTCTCTCCGTCCGAGAATATCCAGTCCAAGATTTATCTTTCCCAGTGCTTTCAATTCTAATTTATCCATTGTTTTCTCCTTGTATCTTGTATACAGTGTTCTTATAGTATACTCATATTTTCTTTAAAAATCAATATACGATCTCCTGCTTTTATCTGCCTGCCGTCCATCTCATTCACTTCCTGTATTCCTTCCTCTGTGGTGTGATACCGTTTGGCAAGATTCCACAGATCATCGCCTTCCTTTACAATATATCCCACAATTCCGGGAGCATTCTCCGCTTCTTTTTCATCCATCTCCCTTTCCTCTATCTGTTCAATATTCTCTACCATGACAGCCTCCCTAAGAAGGATCTGGAATCCAAGCACTGCTTTGACTTCTGCTTCACCGCCTCCAAGAAGGCTGACACTTAACTGTTCCACCGTGCCGCTGATATCATAGCGCATCGTTTCCTCTGCTTTCGGGCACTCAATGATATGAGAATAGGGGATCATCCCCTGCCATACATCAAAAGGTACTTCATCGTCTGCCTTTATGTAGAGCATTCCTATATGAATCACACCTTCTACCTGAATCCCTTTCGGAACGATTTTCGTATATTCCATCTGGAGCCTGCCGCTGCAGTGGCAGATCTGAAGCATTCCGTCCTTCAGCTCTGGAAGGTTCAGCTGCTCCGCCGCCTTGCACCTGGAGTGGTTCTGCATAACCAGTCTTTCCAGAGCCTTTTCCTCCCGGGCAGGAATAAGCTCTTTTGTCAGGGAATAAAGATCATCCAGAATTTCTGTTTTTTCCTCTTCATAGACACTGCACCTTACTTCCAGAGAGGCCTCCAGTCCGAAAATCCTCATCTCCCCGTCCTCATCCATTCGAATGTCTATATTTTCATCTGTAAGCGAAGCCTGAATGTCATGGTACATAGTATCTTCTGCCCCGTAACATTCCAGTTTTCCCTCAAAGGGAATATTTTGCTCCACCCATTCCATCTTCTGCTCCTGTGACTCATAAAGACAAAACAGCTGAATCTCTCCTCTAAGCAGCAGCTCATCTGTTCCAAGTCGGGTATCCAGCTTTCTTAAGTTCGCCTCTCCATAGAGGAGTGTACCTATATTTTCTTTTGAAGCCGGAATCTTCATCTCTTCCTTGATCCGGTATATGTCTTTTTTCATCGAATGCAGCTTCAGTATTTCCTCTGTCCGGAAGCGTTTATAGACCGGTTCAGAAGTCTCCACATCTGTTGTCAGGATTTCCTCACTCTCTCCCTCTGAGCTGACTTCAAGGTCAACTGCCGCCCGGATATTCAATTTTCTGGAATGAATAACGGTTACATTCAGCTCTGCGAAAGATGATCTGACATATAGTTTTCCCACTGGTTCATCTTCCATATACACCATCTCTTCAAAAGACAGTTTCCCCTGAAGCGCCGATACCTTCTGGATCTCATTTTCTGTTTCATACAGGATCTGATAGGTAATCTTTCCTGTGATCCTGGCATAATTTTCCGTCATCTTAATGTCCTCTACCCGCACGCGGCCTCCTGCCAGAATGACTTTCGCCACATCTTCTCTGACATCCGGCACATTGACATCCTCATCCACATAAAACTGATCCGTTACCTTTTTTCCTGTCTGTATACAGTGAACTGCCTTTCTGACTTCTTCCACTTTTATTTCCTCCTTTTTCACTCATCAAATCGGATTTTTTTTGCACTATACGACATCTTTACCGCCACATAAGGGCAGGTCTTTTTTTCTTTAGCTTCCTCCTCTGATTTTGGACCTTTCAAATAAGTCCGTATGTAAATGGCATTCTTTGTCTCATAAAGTTCCCTGACTTCTGCCTGATATCCTTCCGTGTCCTTTTCTCCGTATCCTCTCACAATATAAAGCATCCCCTGATCTCCGTAGGAAATCTTCATGGGGTTCTCCTTTTTCTGTTCAATCTGCTTTTGCAGCTCTTTTGGCAGCTCTTCTTCCTTTACTACTGTATATTCGATATCGCCGGTTTTTTCTTTGTCCTCTTTTACCACACTGCAGCCTGCAGACGACGAAACAAAAATCAGCAAAACAACGCAAAGCGTGCAAAGCAGCCTCCTTTGTTCTTTCATATCTTTGTACCATGCAGTTATTTCTCTTTATCATCATACACGCCACCCCTTTGAAAAATGACAGTTTTATGGTAAGATGTGGTAAGATGTCTGAGAAATATCTGAAAGTATAAAAAGAAAGGCTGCAGTAATATGATAAGATTTATTTGTATCGTAATTGTTCTGTTTCTGTACCTGGTCATCGGCATTCCCGTTCTCCTCATAGAAAACGTAGTTGGCCTTGTCAGCAAAAGAGCAAAAGACTATTCCTGTCTCCGGATGGTGCAGTGGACGTTCCGGCTCATGCTGAAAATTGCCGGAGTGAGCGTAACTGTGATCGGAGAAGAAAACATCCCGGATGAACCGGTCCTTTATATAGGAAATCACAGAAGCTATTTCGATATTCTGCTGACCTATTCCAGGTGCCGGCGCCTGACAGGCTATGTTGCCAAAAAAGAAATGCTCCGCTATCCTCTTCTCCGTGACTGGATGAAAAACCTTTACTGTCTCTTCCTCGACAGAAGCACGCCGAAGGAGGGACTCAAAACCATTCTGACTGCTATAGAATATATCAGAAGTGGAATTTCTATCTGCATCTTCCCGGAGGGAACAAGAAATACAGGCGAAGAACTTTCTATGCTGCCATTTAAGGACGGTGCGCTGAAGATTGCTGAAAAGACAGGATGTCCTATCATCCCCATGTCCATGAACAATACACAGGCAATCTTTGAAAAACATCTGCCTTTTGTCAGAAAAGCCCACGTGGTACTGGAATATGGAACCCCCATTTATCCGGACAAACTGGACAAAGAAACCAAAAGGCATCTGGGCGCATACTGCCAGAATATCATCCAGGAAACAATCATAAAAAATCAGTCCCTGGTATAGTTTTTTTACATTCTTTTTACAACTGTAAAAAAAACGTGGTATAATAATTGCACCATGTGCAATTCAAGCTGATAAATCAGCTTGCCCCGCTTTGCGGGGATGAGGCCCGCGAGCGAGGTCCCGAAGGGGGCGAGCTTGCATGGCGAATGTTAACTGCCAGAGACACCATGTCTGCTGACGCAGACATGTAATAAAAAGGTACTAAAAGGAGTTTAAAAGGAACAATGAACAGACACGACCTTACCCTGCTTACTGACTTCTATGAACTTACTATGATGCAGGGATACTACGAAAAGGGGCAGAATGAAACCGTCATCTTTGACGTATTCTTCCGCCAAAATCCAAGCGGAGGCGGATATTCTATCTGCGCCGGACTGGATCAGATAATTGAATATGTAAAAAATTTGAATTTCACTTATGAGGATGTGGATTATCTCCGGAGTCTGGGGATCTTCAGCGAAGATTTCCTGCACTATCTCGGAGGCTTCCACTTTACGGGAGATATTTATGCTATTCCCGAAGGAACGGTAGTCTTTCCAAAAGAACCGCTCATTAAGATCATTGCCCCTATTATGGAAGCACAGCTCGTAGAGACAGCGATCCTGAATATCATTAATCATCAGTCCCTGATCGCCACAAAGGCTTCCCGTGTCGTCTTTGCCGCTAACGGGGACGGTGTAATGGAGTTTGGACTCCGCCGTGCCCAGGGACCCGATGCCGGCCTTTACGGCGCCCGCGCCGCAATGATCGGCGGCTGTGTTGGAACTTCCAATGTTCTGGCAGGCCAGCTTTTTGATGTACCGGTACTTGGTACCCATGCGCACAGCTGGATTATGAGTTTTCCGGATGAATATACTGCTTTTCGCGCTTATGCAGATCTCTATCCTGACAACTGCACCCTTCTTGTAGACACCTATGATACCCTGAAATCGGGTGTTCCAAATGCAATCCGGGTATTCCAGGAAATGAAAGACAGCGGAAATCCTCTGAAGCGGTATGGCATACGTCTGGACAGCGGGGATCTCGCCTATCTCTCCAAGGAAGCGCGGAAAATGCTGGATGAAGCCGGATTTAAAGATGCAGTCATTGCCGCTTCCAACGATCTGGATGAATACCTGCTTCATGATTTAAAAATGCAGCAGGCGGCCATCACTTCTTGGGGCGTAGGAACAAATCTGATCACCTCTAAAGACTGCCCGTCCTTTGGCGGTGTTTACAAACTGGCAGCTATTCAGGATGAATCAGGTGCCTTTATTCCTAAAATAAAAATTTCTGAAAATACGGAAAAAATCACAAATCCCGGAAACAAAACCATTTTCCGGATTTATGATAAGACCACCGGCAAAGTCCGCGCTGATCTGATCTGCTTTGCAGATGAAATTTTTGATCCAAGCGAAGATCTTCTTCTCTTTGATCCGATCGAAACCTGGAAAAAGACAAAGCTGCCCGGCGGATCTTATACTATGCGCGAAATTTTAGTACCTGTTTTCCGCAAAGGAGAATGTGTGTATCAGTCTCCTTCCGTTATGGAAATCGCAGAATACTGCAAACAGGAAAAGAAAACACTGTGGGATGAGACAAAGCGTCTTTTCTATCCACATCAGGTATATGTTGACCTTTCTGAAAGCTTATATCAGGTAAAAAAATCCCTTCTTGACCAGATGGGTATGGACTAGAATATTAAGGAGTGTTAATTTTATGAATATTATTGTACTTGCAGGAGGCTACAGCAACGAAAGAGATGTTTCTTTAAGTTCCGGAGGAAGCATTTGCAAAGCTTTGAGAGAACGGGGCCACAACGCCTATCTTCTGGATGCTTTCCTTGGCCTCCCCACAGCACCTGACAATCTGGAAGAAGTCTTTACTCTCCCGGGCGGCGGACTTGAGATCGCTTCCGGCATTCAGGTAACCGAACCTGATCTGGAAGCATTAAAAGCTTCACGCCCCGGTGATTCAGCAAGCTATCTGGGGCCCAATGTTCTGGAGCTGTGCCGCATGGCGGACATCACATTTATGGCTCTTCACGGCGGCTTTGGCGAAAACGGGAAAATACAGGCAACCTTTGATACACTTGGAATCCGCTATACAGGGCCTAATTCTCTGGGCTGTGCTTTATCAATGAACAAAGGAGTTACCAAAGAAATTTTCCAGATGCAGGGAGTTCCTACTCCGGTAGGGCTTCATGTACCCCACTCCCAAAAAGATCTTCCTCTTTCCGATCTTGGCTTCTCTCTTCCCGTTGTAGTGAAGCCCTGCTCCGGAGGATCCAGCCTTGGCGTACACATCGTGCATACGGATGAAGAATACCGTGAAGCGATGCGCCAGTCTTTCCTGAAAGAGGATGAGGTTGTAATTGAGCCTTTTATCAACGGACGAGAATATGCATGTGGTATTTTTGACGGAAAGGCGCTTCCTCTGGTAGAAATTGTTCCATCAGACGGATTTTTTGATTATGCGCACAAATATCAGCAGGGCGGTGCGTCAGAAATCTGTCCTGCCACTTCTGTAGACGCAAAAACGACAGCTATGATCCAGGAAGCCGGCGAAAAAGCCTACAAGGCTCTGCGTCTGGATGTATATGCAAGAGCTGATTTTATTGTAGATAAAGAAACGGAGGAATTTTACTGTCTGGAAGTAAACTCTCTTCCGGGTATGACATCCGCAAGCCTTCTTCCCAAAGCAGCGAAAGCAGCAGGATATGAATATGGGGAATTTTGCGAGCTTATCATACAAAAATCTCTGGAAGCGAGATATCAGTAGCTGATTCATTGTCAAAAACAAAAGGGAGATTATCATGAAAAATCTGACGATAGAAAATATAACTAACGCCTGTGGCGGTACTTATCACGGCGATCCTTCCCTCCTTGCAAAGGAGGTAAGCATGGTTACCATAGACAGCCGCCGCCTTGCAGATGACTGCCTGTTTGTGGCAATACACGGCGAAAGGGTCAACGGTCACAAGTTTATTCCTGATGTTATCCGACAGGGTGCACTGTGCGCCGTTTCTGAAGAAGATCTCGGAGAGACTTCTGATCCTTATATTCTTGTAGATTCTACAGCCCAGGCTCTTCTTGATATTGCAAAGCTGTATCGGGATTCTTTTGACATTAAAGTGGTGGGCATCAGCGGCAGTGTCGGAAAGACCAGTACAAAAGAAATGATTGCTTCTGTGCTTTCACAGAAATTCAATGTGCATAAGACACAGGGAAACTTAAACAGTGAATCGGGACTTCCCCTTACTGTCTTTGACCTTCGGGAAGAACACGAAGTTTCTGTTCTGGAAATGGGAATCAATCATTTTGGAGAAATGCGCAAGCTTTCCACAGTGGCAAGTCCGGATATCTGTGTAATCACCAATATTGGAGTGGCTCATCTGGAATTTCTCAAAACACAGGAAGGAATCCTGCATGAGAAAACACAGATGTTCCAGGATATGAAAAACGGAGGTTCCATCATTGTCAACGGCGATGATCCGCTCCTTGCCGAGCTGGGACCTGTAAAAGGAGTTCAGCCTATCTTTTACGGAACTTCTTCCGGATGTTCTGTTTCTGCATCCGGCATTGTGCCTATGGGGCTTCGGGGAACGTCCTGCATAATCCACACACCTATAGGAGAATTTGACTGTACCGTTCCAACTCCCGGCATGCACATGGTATCCAACGCCCTTGCAGGCGCTGCTGTAGGCTATGTCATGGGACTTTCGTGCGAAGAAATAAAGGCCGGAATTGAACATCTTCCCTTCCTACCGGGACGAAACAATATTATCCAGACAGAGAAAAGCATTATCCTGGACGACTGCTACAATGCGAATCCTGTGTCTATGAAAGCTGCCATTGATGTGCTCAACCTCGGAATCGGCCGACGGGTAGCGATTGTAGGAAGTATGGGAGAGCTTGGTGAAAACGCCGGCAATCTGCACCGGGAAGTAGGCGCCTATCTGGCACAGACCGGCGTAGATGCTGTATTTGCAGTCGGAGATCTGGCCCGCTCCATCACAGACGGCTTCCAGGAACTGGCTCCAAAGCGCTGTGCCCGGTGGTTTGCTTCAAACGAAGAACTGATTCCCCTTCTTAAGGATCTTATTCAGGACGGTGACAATATTCTTGTCAAAGCCTCCAACAGTATGCACTTTTCTGAGATTGTATCTGCTCTGCAAAATCTGTAGATTGGAAATAGCTGTAAATAGTAACTCTTTCTCATATTGTACAGAAAAAAAGACAAGGGCAATTCTTGACAGAAAAAATTTTTAAGCATATACTTTAATATCATCAAGGCAAAGAGGTCGTACACTTTTGTGTGCGGCCTCTTTTTATTTGTATTATAGAAAGGAAGGCGTTATATATGAAACTGAAAGATACTGGACTGACAGGAAAAGAACTGAAGGCAATCGTAAGAAAATATATGGTGGAGACATATCCAAGGTTTGATTTCATTGCCGAAAGCGCTGAGGGGATGTATCTGTATGATGAAAAAGGAAATGCCTACCTGGATTTCTACGGAGGTGTGGCCGTAAACAGCCCCGGAAACAGAAATGAAAAAGTAGTGGCTGCCATCAAAGATCAGGCAGATGATATTCTCCACACTTTTAATTATCCCTATACAATCCCGCAGGCTCTGCTGGCAAAGAAAATCTGTGACACCATCGGGATGGATAAAATTTTTTATCAGAACTCAGGCACAGAAGCCAATGAATGCATGATCAAGATGGCACGGAAATACGGAACTGATCATTTTGGGCCTGAAAAGTATCAGATCATCACGGCAGAACATGGATTCCATGGCCGGACTTTTGGTTCCATGGCAGCAACCGGACAGCCGGATACAACCATCCAGCAGGGCTTCGGTTCTATGGTCCCCGGATTTGTTTATGCAAAATTCAATGATCTGGAAGATTTTGCTTCTAAAATTACCAAAAATACCATTGCTATTATGATCGAACCTGTTCAAGGGGAAGGCGGCGTACATCCGGCTACTCAGGAATTTATGGAAGGCTTGAGAAAGCTGTGTGATGACAACCATCTTCTCCTCCTTCTTGATGAAGTACAGACCGGATGGGGCAGAACCGGAGCTCCTATGGCCTATATGGGATACGGAGTCATGCCGGATGCAGTATCCATGGCAAAAGCAATGGGAGGCGGCATGCCTATCGGAGCCTGCTGTGCCAGGAAGAAAGTCGCAGAAGCTCTGGGAAGCGGAACCCATGGCTCCACCTATGGCGGAAGTCCTATTGCATGTGCTACTGCTCTGGCATCCATCTCCGAAATCCTGGATCATCACCTGTCTGAAAATGCGGAAGAAGTTGGCAATTATCTGATGGACCAGCTCAGAACCCTGCCTCATGTAAAAGAGGTGAGAGGCCGTGGGCTTCTGGTTGGAGTGGAATATGATCTGCCTATTGCCATGGAAGTAAAATGGGGAACCTTCCGCCGCCGGGCATTGATCACAGCCATCGGAGACAGCATTAACCGTATGATCCCGCCGCTGATCGCTTCCAGAAAAGATGTGGACCGTCTTGTCGGCAAGATGAGAGAAGCTATTGAAGAAGCGGCAGAGACACTACAGGCGGCATAGACAGACAAACGGGGAAAGAATGCAAAGATTCCTTTCCCCGTTTGTCCGTTTTTCTCTTACCCGTTTTTTTCGGAACTTTTCTTTCCAATCAGCTTTTTCCCCAACTTTCCAAGTTCTTCCACAACGAAACTCAAGTACCGGAATACCGGCTCCGCTGCTATAGAAAATACAATAAACAGCATAATACATTTTGTGGACATACCCGACATTGCAAACAGATCATCCAGATAAATACTGGAAAAGATCAGGGCAATTCCGCAGCCTATTAAAACAATCATCCGCACAGGGTTCATGGGCTGGCTGATCTTGTAAAGCACCATAAAACCGACGATAGCCAGAAGAATGGTTGCCGCCGTGGAGATATCTCTGCTTCCCACTTCAAAAGTCTGCCCGAAAATCACCAGCGCTCCCACGATCAATACATCTGTCAATCCGCCCGGAAGGGCTTTCAAAAATACATTTGACAGGAAATGTCCTTCTATACGGCTCTTGTTGGGCTCCAGCGCCAGGAAGAAAGCCGGAACGCCGATGGTAAACATACTGATCAAAGAAACCTGTGAAGGTTCCAATGGATAAGTGATCATAAACACTGCAGAAAAGAGAGACAGCAGCAGGGAAAAAATATTTTTTACCAGAAAGAGACTGGCAGAGCGCTGGATATTATTTACGACTCTTCGCCCTTCCAGCACTACGGAAGGCATCTTGGAAAAATCGGACTCCAGAAGGACTACCTGGGCTGCCTGTGAAGCCGCTTCGCTTCCGGAGGCCATAGCAATGCTGCAGTCCGCATCTTTCAAGGCCAGAATGTCGTTGACGCCATCGCCCGTCATGGCAACTGTGTTGCCCTGTTCTTTCAAAACCTGGACAAACTGCCGTTTCTGATTGGGCGTTACCCTTCCAAACACCGTATATTTCTCCATTGCTTCTGCCACTTCATGGTCTGTCTTAAGAGAAGCCGCATCCACGTAGTTTTCTGCTCCTTTGATCCCTGCCTGCTGTGCCACCTCCGACACAGTCATAGGATTGTCTCCGGATATGACTTTAATATCCACACCCTGCTGGGCAAAATATTGAAATGTCTCCGGAGCGTTTTCCCGGATCGGATTGGAGAGCATGATATAGCCCAGAGGAATTACCTTTTCTTTCAGAGCCTTTCCGTCAATTTCTCCCTCGTATTTTCCGAATACAAGAACCCTGTATCCCTTCTTTGTATACTGCTCAATTTCCGCCTCATAGAGTACGTAATCATCCCTTAATACCATCTCAGGAGCGCCCAGGACATATGCGCCGTCTTTGTAGGTCACACTGCTGTATTTTACCGCCGAGGAAAAGGACGTCTTACTGACCGGCTTTTTCCCTGTATTCTCGCGAAAATGCTCCTTTAAAGCCGCCATAGTGATATTATCTTCACTCATGGCTGCCGCAAAATCTCCGATCATTTTCTCAAGAGGCGGATATTCTTCTTCTTTTTCCCGGTAATCCAGTGTGGGCTCCGCCTTATTGACTGTCATGGTATTTTCCGTGATGGTTCCGGTCTTATCCACACAGAGCACATTCACCCGGGCCAGAGTTTCAATACTTTTCATATCATGGAGAAGAACTTTTTGCCCTGCAAGTCTCATAGCGCTGACAGCAAGGGCGACACTTGCCAGAAGATATAAACCTTCCGGTATCATACCAATGACTGCCGCAACCATGGAAGTGACACTCTGACGAAATCCTTCGTCATTAAAGAAAAAGCTCTGTGAAAACAGGACCAGACCAATGGGAATGATGATGATTCCCACCCATTTTACCAGCTTATTCAAAGAACGGATCATTTCTGACTGTTCCTGGTCATCCATGGCTTTTGCTTCTATTGTCAGCCTGGAAATATAGGAATCCGCTCCCACCTTGTCAAGTCTTGCGTGACACTGCCCGGAAACTACAAAACTTCCGGACATAAGGTGGTCTCCTTTCCGCTTTGTGATCTCATCGGATTCCCCGGTAAGAAGAGATTCATTTACCTGGACCTCCCCGGCCGCAACCACTGCGTCGGCACAGATCTGATTTCCGGCGCTGAAGATCACAATATCGTCGATCACCAGATCTTCCGAATTAACCTGGGATATCTTTCCATCTCTCACCACCCTGGCATGGGGCGCATTGAGCATACTCATCTTTTCCAGTACATTTTTTGCCCGTACTTCCTGTACGATTCCGATTAATGTATTTAAAATAACAACCGGAAGGAAGGTCAGATTCCGGAAAGAACCTACCAGACATAGAAGTATGCCCAGTACTATAAAAATGAGGTTGAAATAAGTGAATACATTTTCATGAATGATCTCTTTTGTAGTCTTAGCCGGAGGATCCACCGCCACATTCGTCCAGCCGTGGAGTCTGTGCTCCTGCACCTGATTTTCCGTAAGTCCCTCCCGATAATCCGGATCATAACGGGTCGTGGGAATGCGTTCCCTTTGTATTTCTTCTGTTTCCCGGGCATACTGCCTCTTTCTTCGTCTCATGTATTTCATTTCTCCTTTATATCCATCTTATTATATACCCGGATTTTTGTGATTTCTATAAAGGTTCTCTTAAATTTTCTTAAATCATTGCAACGCCGGTCTGCAACAAACAACAACAATTAAACATGTGTATGACGCAGACCATGAATTGAAATTCCTGGTTAAAACTGAAAATTTTACTTCTTCAAATTTACAATAATATGAAGTTATATCCTATAAATCTTATATTTCTGCTTGAACAATACGCCCAAAATTCATCTCATCTTTAAAAAGATCATACACATATTCTGAACTTTCCAGATATAAACCAGTTTCTTTATCCAGAAGCTTTTCAAAGACTTTTGAATTATAAAATTTATTCATAGCCTCATCATATTCTATATTCTGATCCGAAGAGAACATATCAACAATATCCTGAATTATATATTCAATTAACTGTTCTTGCTTACCCATATTAATTTTCCACCTTTCGCAAAAACTTTATACTTTTTTCTGTGTGAAAAGAATACTGCGACGATGTCTTCTTATATATCATTCCTGCCAATAAAGTTTTAAAATCAATAATTTCATTTTCATACTGACGAAATAATAATGCCATATTATCATCCGCAACAGGGCCTATAACAATGTCATATTTGTTGTCCTTATTGCACAAAGTATCTTTCACATTTGTAAATGTACGATTTCTATTATTCATGACAAATTTTGCCCATTCTTCCGTTGTTTCTAACCCAAAATCTTTATATGGTCTGCACATTGCCAAATTTATACTATCAATTACAATATTGCTTCCATGGTATAATCTCATAACGCACCTCCGTTTTTCTGGCACAATATTCCCAAATCCTCTATTATTGTTCCAAAATCCAAAGTATGCTCAACTTCATAATTTTCTTTTATAAACGCAATACCTTTGAATTGAAAAAGGTAACGGAATGCTTCTTGTATGCTAAGATTATATTGTTGTGCAAATTCGTTTACACATGCAACAGTAAAACCTATTTTCAATCGTCTGAGCGATGATTTTCCTTGATATTCCGGGCTTTTTTGAGCCTCG
>OGYY01002708.1_pt1 | contig 12451 bp, 10 predicted proteins | sample 1576671 | NCBI WGS metagenome assembly OGYY01 (sample SAMEA3541593, study PRJEB24748) | human gut metagenome | biome: human gut; feature: human-associated habitat; material: faeces | place: China | collected 2012 | reverse complement strand
GGGCGTTGTTTCTGAATGAAAGAAATCGCATTACCTACAACGAACTTTGCAGAAAATACAGCAAGGCGAATTGTTTAATTATATGACGGAGCGAGGGCTCAAAGGTTTTCAGAGTGGCAAATACGGAAGTACCGCATTGCATTTGACTTCCCTACAATATCAAATTAAGCAAGACTGCCCAGACCTTTTTATTGGTGTTGATCTTGCTATAATTCATAAATGAAGTATAGCATGAAAAAGTGGTTTTTTGTATTGGATTTCCATCATATAAAAAACTGCTAAATTGTATCTAAAAGATCACAATCTAACAGTTTTCCATTATATGGTACAATTTACAAAAATACCAATTTATTATGATTAATACGTTGGAAGAAGGCCTCCATTGCCTGTCATGCAGACAATGGAGCAAGCCTTAGGGGAATAAAATACTTTTATTTACAAGAATAAAGTATATACTTTTCTTTTAAATAAGTACATGGATAAAATTACATAAAACATGCACAAAATACAATAGTTAGTCAAATGAATACCAGAGATTGATACAAATTAATTTTGCAAGAATACCTTATTCAAATAATTTTTTTGCCTTCTCCAGATTCATTTTTCCATTCACTTTCAAATAAATTTTTGTAATTTTAAGCGGCTCACCCATCTCACTGCAAAGCTCCTGCGCCTGTGATAAAGGAATATATATATCTTCATTTTCCGTTACGGCAGTTACTTTACATGGAAGATAAACAGTTTGCTGTTCATTTTCTTCGTGCCCGGTCAAGGATACCGGATGATCTGCCGCGCCAGAAAGCTCTTTTGTATTTCCAGCAAGTGCATAAGAAATGGTTAGATTTTCTCCCATTTGCAGGAATTTTTCCTGTTGTTTTTTTGAAATGGAATGATTATTTGAGTCTTTCATGTTTTGCAATGCTTTACTTCCAAGCAACAACACCGGTGTATTTCCTAAATCATTCTGCTCTGGATTTTCTCCAAACGCATTCAGATCTATTCCTAAAAAGGTGGCTGTTTCCGTATAATCTTCAATCTTGATGGTTACTGGAATTTCCACAACGGGCCATATCTCTTTTATCCCTTCTATTTTTTTTGCCTTTTTCAAAAAATCATCATCATAAGTAAGGTCTCCAAGGGAAACCAGTGCCAAGTATTGTTTTTTCCCATCCTGTATTCCTGCAAAAAGCTTTATAGAGAAAAATAATGCCAATATCAGAAGAAAACCTACAAAACAGGTAAAACTATCTATTCTATTCTTTTTCAATGGGCATCCACCTTTCTGGTTTCTTCCAGAAGTATGTTTTTCTTATGAAGCTTACCCAAAAGAAGTAGAATCACAGAAACAAGCAGTACTGCAATAACTGCAATAACGGAATACCACCAGCTGTTTGTTTCTTCCTGGTCATCCTCTATTTTTAAAGACTGGATTTTAGCTTCTTTAATCTCAGACTCAAACTCTGTACTTTCCTCATAGGAATTGCCGGCTGCATCCTCATAAGTAAGAATCAGTTTTCCGGTAATCCTGCCAGGAAAAGAACCGTCATCTTCTTCTGATTTTCCTTTTACATACACACGGAGACTTCCCTGTACTGCGGTTCCAGCTTCTAATGTTCCTAAAAAAGCGGACTCTTTTGGGTTCAATCCGTCTGCTTCCAGCCGGACACTTGCATTATATATCTTATCCCTTCCAAGATTCATTGCTTTCACCGGAATTTCTACCGTATCCATGGTATATAAAACGGAAGGAATATCAGAAGCTTCCAGTTTTGCACGCGCCGGCTGAGTGATCTGAAAGGACAGCGTTTCTGTACCTGTCGCTCCCGTCGCTTTTGAATCTTCGTAATCCAGAGAAAAAGAAACGGTTGCCTGACCTGGAGTACAGTCCTCTGCTATAGTGACCTTTTGCTTCAGGGTAATTGCTTCTCCTGGAGTCAGTCTCTGAACATAAAAAGAGTTTCTCTCAAATTCAATTCCCTTTGTATCCGCAGAAATAGAAATCTTTAGACCAAATACATTCTGGCTACGGCTTTTATTCCGGAATGTCAGTGACATTTCTGTGACAGAGCCTGCTTTTAGATTTTGTCCGGAAAGATTGTTATCCTCTAAAAGAACCTGCGGTTTATGTAGTATTTTCTCACCAGACGAGCTGGCAGAAGAACCGCCTCCACTATACTCTCCAGCAGAATAATCCCCACTATCTATAACAGGATCTGTAATCTGTGTTCCATTATCTGTATCAGTATTTCCATTTTCTATTATGACATGGATTGTCTTCTTTTCGTCCTCAGCAGAAGCGTCTCCTGATATAAATCCATCCAGGTCAGAATTTTGATTTTTCGAATCCGTTTTTTCAGGAGTCTGTTCCTCAGTTTCCGGAATCTTCTCATCTGTAGGATTGTTTTTTTCCTCTTCAAAAGGCAATGTACTGTCTGCATCACTATAAGAAGCTGACTGATCTGCTTCCAGAACAGACTCTCCCACAAAAGCAGCTTCCATATTCCCTGCATCTTCTGCAAAAACAGATGTCGGCAGAAGCATCATGAAACTTAATATTGCGAATGTGGTTTTCACAAATTTTTTTCCCATTTTCAGGCTGTCCTTTCTCTTAAAACTCCGCCATCCATCTCATATACGTGATCACATAAAATCCGGATATCCTCATCATTATGGCTTGCCAATAAAATGGTTTTTCCAGCTGCCTTTAAATCAAGCAAAAGTTCCCTGATCTCTGCCACGCCGTGTTTATCCAGACCGTTAAATGGTTCATCCAGAATCAGGAAGCGAGGATCTTCCATAATGGCCTGTGCAATCCCAAGACGTTGCCGCATTCCAAGAGAGTACTTTCCAACCGGCTTTTTCATATCCGGATCCAGTCCTACTTTTTTTAGGATCAGGCGGATATCTGCCTTTGAAATCATTCTTTTCATATCTGCCAGTATTTCCAGGTTCTTTACACCGGTATACTGGGTAAGAAAGCCAGGCGTCTCAATGATGACACCAAGGCTTTCTGGGAAATCTACATCACGACCGATTTCTTTTCCGAATACACGGATGGTGCCTGTGGTAACAGGAAGGAATCCGCAGATACATTTCATAAGTACTGTTTTGCCAGAGCCATTATTTCCTACAACGCCGTAAACCTGTCCCACCTTTAAGGTAAGATTTACTTCTTTTAATACCAGATCTTCCCCGAACCTTTTGGTTACGTGTTCTATTTTCACACAGGTATTTTGAAATTCAGATTTCTTCCACTTTTCCATTTAAAACACCTCCAAAAATTCCCATTAACACCAATAAAAATAATAGCAGAAATAACCACAGTCCCGCTTTATCCGTTCCCCAGTTTCCATCTGCCAGAATCCATTCCACTGGGTAAAACCAGATCTGGTCTTTGAAATAGCGTTCATGAAGTATAATTCCAAAATAATAGCTGACAAAAGGAATTCCATATGCCATATAAGCTGAATTCCATAAGGTACCACAGATTCCACCAAAAGTGCTTAGAATACTTCCGGTCAGTCCCATCCTAAGAGCTTTCATAAGCAGCTCCAGAAACTGTTCCTTTGGAAAGCTGCCTTTTATTTCCATAGGATAAAATATAACAAAATTAACAAGAAGTATGGTGCTTATAGCAAATATCCAGACTAAAAATCCAGATGTCATAACAGAAAAGACTTTTCCTTCCACATATAGCCTGCGGTTTGTCCTGGGAAATGCAGCTTTTAAAAATCCACTTTTATACTCCTGTAAAAAAGAATCACTCCACGGCAGTACCGCAGCTACAGGGATGGCAAAAGATACCATCTGACTTTTCAATGAACCATCCAGCAGGCTGATAAAAGTTCCACATGTTAATGCTTTTTTCAAACTTGGATAAGTCTGACCTGCTGCGATAGAAAAGCAGGCAATCAGCCATGCCGCCAGGAAACTCCTGCCAAGAAGCATACGTTTTGTTTCTACCCGCATAGATATTTCCCCTTCTGATTATGTTTTTTCTCCCAGAAATTCAAAGGGATATTTTTTCATCCTGCGAAGTGCCAGAACCATAAGAACAAATAAAATACCTGCGAAGAACATACAGGACTGCCAGATGGTCGGAAGTAATGGATCATAGCCAAAGTTATGTTTTCCATATACAGCCTGGTTCAAAGGACTGATCCAGCAGATCAGTACATTCACCTGATACATTTCATATTTTTCCTTATGCAAAATTGCGGCTACCACACTGGGTTCCAGTAAAAATCCAAATACACTATAAAGTAGTCCAAACACCATGCCTTTTGTTTTTCCTTTATAAAGATTTCCAACAAGGATCACAAAACCAAGTGTCAGGGAATAGCAGAATAACAGGAGAAAAACCTGCAGCATACAGCCATACGGAGAGATACTCTCCATGACTCTTACTGTAGAGGGGACCTGCAAGTTTTTCCCCAGTTCAGAATATCCGAGCATGGCAGCAGTCTCGCTCCACAGGTTGCCCGGATAACTGTCCTTCATACACAGTACAGATGTAAATAGCAGCATCAATACTGTATAAAGAGCAGTCACAAGAATAATATAAATAAACTGTCCCAAAAGCCATTTTTTCTTTGTTGTTCGAATTAACTGATATGGAGTAACTGGTGTCATCTTTGGCAGGTCTGAGAACAGCAGAAGCAACAGAAGAGAACTGAGCAGTACTGCTGTTCCATCCCCAAAGGTCCAAAGAAATGGCTCTACAGCCTGTACCGGTGTATCATAGTTTTCCATAACAACCATGATTCTTCCAGTGAGAAGAAAGCTAAGTACAAATTCCAGAAGGAAGGTAAAAATGACTTTGGGATTTCGAAAATAGCCAAAGAAATTGTAATGTACAATTCCAAGTACCTGCTTCATATCAGTAGCCCAGATCCCTGTCTATAATACTGCCATCCACGGCGTTAATGGTAAGGAAGCTCCAGTTTGGATAGTCTGTGATGTCCGAGTAACTATTCCCATCATAGTCACCTTCCACTTTTCTGCTTCCAAAGAAATCCCAAACGGGAACCAGAAGACCTGTATGCGGATCTGTGGATGGTTCATAAATTCTTGCATAGCCCAGAACAATCCGGTCAACATCATAAACTCTTGATTTTTCATATTCCATATTATCTGCATTGGTCACTACCATCATTTTTTCATATGTTTTCATAATCTCAGAAAATGGAAGAAGGTTTAAATTTTCTGTTTTTGTCTCTCCTATGGTATAAGGGTTTGAATAATACATGCTTTCAATTCCATCTTTATCGACAAAGAAATAAAGACTTTCATAAGACCAGGTTTCCATAGTGCTGTCCATATCTTCCAAAGCACCGCCATCTGCCATTGTCCGAGTAATCGGAACACCGTTTATAGTACGTGTGTAATAAATCGCATATCCGCTTCCAAGATTACTTAAACTATTATCCTTTTCAAGATTATTGCACAATGCATAACTCCAGTCTGAAAACTGCAGATCTGTAATCCCCATTTTATCTACTTTTTCCTGTACCATTTTTTTTGCTTCATCTAATGAAATCCCAATGGACTCCTCAGTAGGTTTTTCCCCTTCACTGGAAGAAGTATAATCAGACCAGGTCGTGTCCACAGGCAGCTTTTCCCCGCCAGATTTTGCCAATTTTCTGATTTTGACAGATAAGGTATCGGATCCGTAAGAAGATGTCATGTAAAAATATTCTGATCCATCCGGCATCTGTGCAACACCGGAGAATTCATTTTCCGCAGTACCATTTTCTGTCTCCTGGGAGCCTGCAACAGGTCTTCCTTCTGCCAGGGTCTTCGTCTCCGGGGCTGATTGATACTGCTCTTCCCAGTATTCAATATCATCATAAATATTATAGTAAAGGTTACCATCTTCATCCGTACCCCAATTATAGGGATCCAGATTTCCGTTTGCTACATCTTCTTTTAGTTCATCCAACGTTTTTTTGATTTCATCCTTTGTCTGGGTATAATAGCTATCCGATGTATACAGCTTTGCCTCTGAGAAAAAGGCATCTGTAATACGGTCAAGAAGATCCTGTGTAACTTCTGCAGGCGTGACAGAAATTGCGGATATCTTTTCTACATCCGGTATTTCTACGGTGGCATCCGTGTTCACTACAAGTTTTGCACTGTCATCTGTAGTCTGACTTTTATAAGTTTCCGGAGCATTGAGCAGGTCTCGAATAGTTGTTCTTACCGCTGTGTTCTTATCCTTTGTATTTTCAGAAGAATCCTCCTTCACTATATCTACGCCTTCAGCTTCTGTATAAGCATCTTCTGCCTTGCTTCCTTTTGGTTTTACAAGGGAAGATTCCGGGGTCTGGGCACATCCTGTGAGCATTCCTATACAAAGTGTTAATCCTACAATTTTATTTATGTTTTTTCTCATGTTGAATAAATTCTCCTTCCTGTTTATGTCTACAAGTATAGCATCTTTCATTACACCAAATCTTCCGCAAGTTGTAACTGTTCTGTAAATTCCAATTATTTACCATAAAACAGATACGATCGTTCCTTTTCCCAGATGGCTTGTAATTTCCAGCTGAAATCCATGTATATCTGCAATTTTCTGGCATAGCGCAAGACCAAGCCCAACACTTCCCTTTACTCTGGAACGTGATTTATCGACCATATAAAAAGCTTCTGTTACTCTTTTCAGATCCTCCTCTGGAATTCCCTTCCCATAATCCTGAACGGATAAATGATTTTGGGTTGCCTCCAGTACGATTTTTGAATTCTCATCGGAAGCCTTGACTGCATTATCAATAAAATTTGTCACTGCACTCATCATAAGGTCCGGATCAAAAGTTTTTCTAAGCTCCTCTGGATTACAATGTATTTCAAGACAAATTTTTTTCTCCTGAAGCCTGTAAGTAACAAGTTTTTTTACATCTTCCAGAAATTGATTCATCTGAACTTCCACTGGAACAAATTCTGCTTCACCTGTTTCATATAATCCGGTAAGTTCCAGCATTTTCACTGAAAGCCTGGAAAGCCTTCGGCATTCATTTCTAATATAATCAAGCGCTATCTCCTGCCTCTTGGGAGATAGGCGTACCGTTAGAAGTGTATCTGCATATCCTATGATTGCGGTCATTGGGGTCTTTAATTCATGGGCCAAACTTCCAAGCAGCTGTCTCTGTGCCTGGTTTACGGAAGAAAGCTTTTCAATCTGCTCCCTTACTTTACCTGTCATAAGATTAAAGCTTTTCCCAACCTGTGCCAGTTCCGTTTTTCCCTCTGCTGGCACTTTTATCTCATAATTTCCATTTGCCACAGAAACAGCCGCTTCTTTTAGCCTTGTGAGCGGTTCCATAATTTTCCGCAAAGTCAAAAACAGGAAAAAGCCAACAAACAGAACCAGAAACAGGGTAAACCCTCCTGCCTGATAAAACAGTGTCTGACTCTGTTTTTGTACACTGGTAATATCTTTGTAGGTGACGATCTGATAGTTCATGTCTGTAGAACTGTAGCTGGAAAAATAAAAGAGCAAAAATACGTTGCCATTTGTTTTGCTGATCAGTGGTTTATCACAATAGATGTCATTTTCGAATCCATCGTGTTTGTTTTTTGTTAGGTTTCTGATATTTTGCAGATCAAACTCATATTTTGTCCCATTATATTGTTCTTTTCCATCCTGATATAAAACGGCACTGTCGTGGAATACCTGACGAAAAGTATAAATAATCATTTTTTCCCGGATTTTATCATCAGTGTCCTGTGTTTTACTTTTAATCCGCATTAGCATGTTTTCAAACTTAGAAATATTTGTTTGAAACCTGCTATTTTCATAACTGTTGATATTCTGTATGCTCTGATTTTTCCACCTGTAAGTTGTATAGAAAAAAATTCCAGATGACAGCAGAAGCACCATGCAGATTACCTGTAAAAAAATTTTTGTAAATAGCTTCATAAATCCACCTCAAGTCGATAACCAATTCTGGGAATGGTTTTGATTTTATCCTGCCAGCTTAGTTTTTTTCTGATGCGTCCAACGTGTGCATCCACAGTTCTTGTTTCTCCGCAGAATTCCTCCTTCCACAGTTCCTGCAAGATCTGGCTTCTGGTAAGTGCTTTATTTGGGTTTTTTACGAACACCATAAGGCAGTTATATTCCATAGGTTTTAAATATATTTCTTCTCCATTTTTCGTAACTATGTGACTTACGGTATCAATTATGACATCGTCTATCTGAATCTGTTTCGGTGCCGTTCCATAACGATCTAATACTTTTTCCAAACGCACCATTACCTCCAGCATTTCAAAAGGTTTTACTATGTAATCCTCGGCTCCGTCTTTTAACCCTTTTACTTTACTTGTAACATCAGCCTTTGCCGTAAGAAATATAACCGGAATACCAAACTTTTTTAATTCCGGTAAAAGGGTATAACCATCCTTTCCCGGAAGCATAATATCCACAAGTGCGCACTGAAATTCATGGTCCTGTACGACGCCTTCACTTGCATCATTTCCATCCAGATAACCTACTGTTTCATAACCAGCAGCTTCCAGATTCATACAAAGCAGATCATTGATTGCCATTTCATCTTCTATCACCAGTATTCTTGCTTTCATAATAATGTTCCTTTCATTTTACACAAACCCGATTATTTCTTTATTGTGCGTGATTTTTACTATTACAATTATACACTAATTTCAGTACTGCGAACGTAACCGATTTGTAAAGAAAAAGAAATCAAGAACGATCCATCTGGAAGTCGTTTTGATTCCTCAAATCCCACTACATTTTTGATTTCATTTTGTTAATTGTGTTTATATGAGTCACACCCTCCCTCTCTTAGAACTGTCTATTTCCCGACAGACAATCATGAGAAAATCTCACCACAATAAATGAAAACTGGATACTAGCTATACGTTATGTAGTGGTATACTTAAGGTGCCGAATAAGATCGGAAGGGGATTGGTGCTTACAAGCCCGTCCGACAGACTGATTTTCAGCTCCTTAGGTGTACCACTTTTTGTTTCCATCGGGTTTTGATGAGGACGCAGGACAGCCAACAATTAAGCAAGGAGCTGCATCGGCTTATGCGAAGGAGGTTTGCTTTATGGAAGTATTGTATAAGCGGTGTTGTGGGATTGACATTCATAAAAATATGATGGTAGCCTGTATTTTTACGAGTGTCAGAAAAAAAGAAATCCGTCAGTTTTCAACAATAACGGAAGATATTCTCCAATTAGTTTCGTGGCTGAAAGAAACAGATTGTGAGATGGCTGCCATGGAAAGTACGGGCTCTTATTGGAAACCTGTATATAATATATTTGAAGAAGAACAGATACCGATCATGGTTGTGAATGCGCAGCATATCAAAGGAGTTCCCGGACGTAAGACGGATGTAAAAGATGCAGAGTGGATTGCCGATCTGGTACGCCATGGATTAGTAAAAGCAAGTTACATACCAAATAGGGATCAAAGAGAACTGCGAGAAATAACCCGTTACCGCCAGGAGGTAATTGAAGAACGTGCTCGTGAATTAAATCGAATCCAGGCTGTGTTAGAAGGCTGCAATGTTAAATTGAGCAGTGTAATTACCGATATCAGCGGAAAAAGCGGTATGACAATTTTAAAGGCAATTGTATCTGGAGAAACAGATCCGGTTGTTTTAAGTGAACTTGCCGAAGGAAGAGCCAGAGATAAAATTCCAGAAATGCAGAAATCCCTACAAGGACGGATATCAGAACATCAGCAAAAAATGTTGAAACATCAACTTGGGCATATTGAAAGCCTGACCGCTTTAATTATGGATTTAGATGCAGATATTAAAAAAAAACAGAATCCATAAATTGGGCAATCGAAGCTTTGGATGATATGCCTGGGATTGGAAGAAAAAGTGCAGAACGAATTTTAGCGGAAACTGGTGTGGAAATGGAGCACTTTCAAAATGAATCCCGTTTCAGCTCATGGGCGGGGCTTGTGCCTGAGTGTAAGGAAAGCGCCGGAAAAAAGATGAGTACACGAATACGGAAAGGAAATAAATATTTGAAAGCAACGTTGGTGGAATGTGCTCGTGCTGGAATACGAAACAAGCAAAGTTATCTCTACTCCCGTTATCAAAGAATTGCCGCGCGCAGAGGTGGGAAAAGGGCTTTAATTGCAGTAGCCCATACCATGTTAATCGCGATTTATCATATACTAAAAGAGAAAGTTCCTTATCATGACCTTGGAGCGGACTACTACTCCGTTATCAATCAAGAAAAGATAATCAATAGGAATATTCGTACATTAGAAAAGTTAGGGGTAAATGTAATGATTCAGCCGAAATGAATCTCTTTAACTGTATAATTAAGAGAAGGAAATAAGCCCGCCAAAAGGCGAGCTTATTTAGAATGCTTGTTTATAGGTTATCGCTGAACTACGTTTTCAGGACAGCCCCTTCCTATAAAATCATATGTTACACAAGTGTCTGTCCCATTGCCGATGCAATTTCCTTTAACTTGTCGATAGCATAGCCTGTATATTTTGAAATCTTATCGACAGGTTCCTTTTCCTCGATCATCATCTGGGCCAGGGACATTTTTTCTTTTTCAACTCCCTGTTTCATTCCTTGTTCAATTCCCTGGTCTACAAGAGCTCTACTTAGATTACACATGTCTCTCACCTCACTCTCGAATTCTTCTGTCATGGCAATATCAAAATCTTCATGTAACCGCTTCTTTTTTTCTTCTGGCGTGGCAGACGTTGAAAACAGGACATTTAGCAGATCAAGAATCTCCAGCTCGCTTTCTTTATCTGCATCTCCCAAATTTACAATCACCACTTCCATCAGATCATAGCTTTGAGGATCTGTATAGGACTTTCCAAGTATCGTATCCTCAATTGTGTGATATTTGAAAATACCATTTTTGCGTTTTTTAGCTGGGTCTGGACAGATCCAGATGGAATAAGCTTTCTGAATCTTTTCGTAATGTTCATCTGTAAATACGGTTCCATACTGTTCTGATATCATTCTTGCACAATAATAAAAACCTCTGGTTACAAGTGGATATCCAGGAGTATCATTCAACTGGATTTCCAGATTGATAATAAGTTGTATAGGTTCAGGGTTTCCAGGAAGATAGGCTTTAAAACGGATGTCATAATATACAGTTTGATCCTTGACTGCATTCGCCTCTGAATTCAAACCTTCGATTCTTTCGTCTCCGTTTAGTTTCTCATCACGGTCCAGCTGATCCTGGTGGACAGCACGTTTAGAAATTTCTGCGTCATCTTTCAGACAGTTATTACAAATAAAGTTCACGCTGTATTGAGAAAATTCTTTTGTACAGGATTTTAAGATCCATGCTATGATTGCTTTGTAAGTCAATATTTTTTTCGCACATTCATCATATTTCGCACGGTCTGATATAAGGTCAATGGTCTGTGCCAGATTCGTCTGACGTACTATAATACCCACCTCCTGTATAATTGGTTAACTGATAACATTTTATGATTTTATATTACCATAAAGAAAAAATGGGGGCAATATATTTTTATATAAGTTTATGTCACATACAGTCAAATAAACCCTGTAATACAATATGTCATTCCATAACACTATAAGGAAAATACCAGCAATAGCCGTCTGGAAAGCGAACTGCAGCTATAAGAAGTATTTTTAGATAATTGACAGTTCGTACAAAAATCTGGTTTTTACAAAAATATCAAATTTTGTCACATAAAAGAGGCATGATACGAAGTCTGAAACGGGAAAGTGATTGCAAAAGGTGGTCAAAAATGGCCTTTTGTCAAAGGCTTATTTTGTGTTATTAAATCCCTTTTAAGCTTAAATAACACAAAATAATACAAAATGATACAGATAAAAAGGTAGGAAATAACATCAAATAGTACTAAGTGATTTAAAAAGGTAGTAAGTAAAAAAAATCGTGTCCTAGACATCCGGGAAGGAAAATACAACACGAATGGCCACATCTTTTTTATCCTTTTCAACAGAGTTGACTTCACCGCCAATGTACCGTGCGGCTTTATCAACTTTAAGTAATATTTCATTACTAAGTGCTAATTTTCTCATATTTTTCCTTTCATAAACTGTATATATTAAACAAAATATACGTGAGCTTTGCGAAACATGGATTGCCGTGGTACTATTTCATGAAATTAAAATTTGGCCACAAACATTATAAAAAACAGTCACGTCTTTTAACATAATTTGAGTTCAAAAAACGGGTTTGGTCACTATTGTAATCATAGTAATAGAATCGTTTTAGTATTATTCCTGAAATAGCCGTTAGCAATAACTTTTATTATAACCAGAATCCAGGGGAAGTGCAAACATAGAATTTGGCGAAGACATGGTTTTTCCGATTGTGTAGATTGAGGATGCCGAGTTTTTGCAGCAATAAAAGCTTCTTTTGAACAAATTTGTGGGAGCCGCAATAGGTATAAAAAATGGCAGACAATCTCGTTATTAAGTCGGCTGCCCATTGATTA
>OGYY01002701.1_pt1 | contig 12478 bp, 14 predicted proteins | sample 1576671 | NCBI WGS metagenome assembly OGYY01 (sample SAMEA3541593, study PRJEB24748) | human gut metagenome | biome: human gut; feature: human-associated habitat; material: faeces | place: China | collected 2012 | reverse complement strand
ATCTGCTACATTTCCTGACATCCCAAGTCGAGCGAGAGGTCATTGACTACATCCGGCAGAAAATACAGCATGACGCACCAGAGAGTGTCCCGACCGCAGATGAACTGCTCACCTTCTTTCAATTCCCGGATGAGCCGACTGAACTGGACGCCTACCAACAGATGCTGGCGACCGATAAGCTGTTGGAATACGCGGAGATCAGTCTGCGCACCGTCTGTGACCTGATCCGCTATCAGCAGCTCAAGGAATTGGGCATCGTCCATTCCGCAAAAGAGTTCATTCAACTCTTCCACCCCAACGAACAGGAGGACACCCCATGAATCAATTCAGTAACAAAAACTATTTCACCATGCCGAACGAAATTTTTTCACTGGGGCTGAGCGCAGGTGAGATCGCAGTGTATGCCTATCTTCGCTGTCTTGAAAACCGACGCACCTATCAGTGCTGGCCGAGCTACACCACGATCGGCAATGCCGTTGGCCGCGCAAAGAATACGGTCATGCGATACGTTGATGCGCTCGCGGAGAAGGGTCTCATCTGTACTGAACCGACCTCTGTGCTGATGCGTTCCGGCATCAAGAAGAACGGCAACCTGCGCTACACCATCCGGCCGATCCGTGAAGCCATAGAAATTTTTCACGCACGTCAACTATCTGCGGTCGAACGCGCAGCAGAACGGCAGCAAATTCAGCGCAAGCTGTCCGCAACGGATATGCTGCCCGGCGCATAACGAAAGGAAGGGAACGATGAAACATTCCACCTACACAAGCTATGACGAGCTGCCGCTGATGCTCTCCGTCGCAGAGGTCGCTGCGGTGCTTGGGATCTCCCGTGCCGGTGCCTATGAGCTGGTGCATGGCAACGGATTCCCCGCGCTCAAAGTCGGCAGTCGGATCGTCGTTCCAAGGGATAAGTTTCTCGCATGGATCGACGCGAACAGCGGTTCAAAAACCGCACCGCTGTAACTAAAGAACAGGCGCTCAATTTTCTGTGCGCCAACGATGCGGCTGAGCAAAACCGCGAAGCCCATCGGTGCGGCAAGAGAAACAGCAATGGGATTACGCAGCCCAGCGGGGGCCGCGACGCCTCGAAACAGCGACGCGCATGAGCGCATCGCTGTTCCGCAGGCTTTCTGCACTCTTCGCTGAAACGCCCCTGTTTCGCCCTGTGAGCCGCTGTGTGCGCTCCTGCTGGCGAAGGCGAGTGTGTACCCGCTTTCATCCGAAAAAGCGAACGTGGGCCGTTTGTGCCGGAGGTGTTGAAGGCCGTGTGATCAACGTGTTGGAAACGTTGGTATGACTGCATTTCCTACACCTTTCGCAGCTTTTCCGAGAACGAAAAAGAAAGCAGGATAAAGGGTTGGCGTCGGAACCGACGCTCCGCCCGGTCACTTCTGCCCGCAGTGCGGGCAGTTGACGGGGGTTTCAACGCAGGCAGTTGTGGTGCCTTTTGAGTGAACTTTTTGAGCGGCTGGCATCTTTGTTCCCGCAAGCGCAGGTGTTTCAACGAAAATGAGAGTGCCTTACGGCAGATTGGAGGGCATTATGAGCAAAAATGAAAACAGGCTGAACTTCCGCATGACGGATGAAACAGCTACCAAAATAGAGCGGTGGTATCAGGAAGATAACTGCCGCAGCAAAAATGAGTTCATCGAAAAAGCGGTGAACTGCTACACGGATATGCTGGCCGCAGGCGAAAGCACCACGCTGCCCCGTGCGGTGCAATCCGCCATCGACAGTCGGCTGAAACTCTTCGAGGACCGCATCGCGTCGCTGCTCTACAAGCAGGCGGTGGAGATGGACATGGCAATGTCCATCCTCCTGCAAAGCCTCAACGTGAGCGAGGAAGTGCTGCGGCAGGAGCGGGCCAAGAGCATCGCCGCCGTCAAGCGCACCAACGGTCAGCTTCGGATGGAGCAAAAGCTCCGTAATCTGGAGAGTGAAGCATGGCAAAGCTGATCGTCAAAAGCCCGTACATCAAGTGCGGCGCTGGGCAAAGCGCTGGCGGGTACCTCAAGTACATTGCGACGCGGGAGCGGGTGGAGATCATCCCGGATGACCGTCCGCCCACCCAAAAGCAGACGCAACTCATCGCAAAGCTGGTGAAGGATTTCCCTGACGCACAAGAACTGATGGAGTACGAGGACTACCTCTCACGCCCGACAAAGGCAACGGCGTCCGCGCTCATCACACTGGCGCTGGAATCGAATTGGGATCGGGTACAGGGCATGGAAGGTTACGCCAAGTACATCGCCCTGCGGCCCAGGGCGGAACGGTTGGGGGAACACGGTCTCTTCGGAGATAACGATGCCGTTGACCTCGCCACTGTCGCGGACGAATTGGATCACTACACCGGCAACGTGTGGACGCACATCATCTCCCTCCGCCGGGAGGATGCGGCGCGGCTTGGGTATGATCACGCGGACGCATGGCGCACTCTGTTTCGCACCCACCGCAATGATATTGCGGCGGCAATGAAGATCCCGCCGGAGGACTTTCGCTGGTACGCGGCGTTCCATGACGAGGGAAACCATCCTCATGTCCACATGATGGCGTGGTCGGTGAAACCCAATCAGGCCTACCTGTCCAAAGATGGGATACGCCAAATCAAATCCACGCTGACCAACCAGATCTTCCAACAGGAGCTGCTGCACGTCTACGAGCAGAAAAGCAAATCGCGAGACGAACTGGTGGCGGAAGCGCGGAAAGCCATGCTGGAATTGGCGAAGGCCATGCGGGAAATGACCTGCATCCACCCGGAGGCGGAGCAGATAATCTGGGATCTATCGCGGCAGCTCGCTCAAGTCGGCGGCAAGAAAACCTACAGCTATCTGCCAAAGCCAATGAAAAAGCTGGTGGATGAGATCGTCGACCAAATGGCGCGGCTGCCTACCGTGGATGCGTGCTACCAAACATGGTGGGAACTGCAATGTCAGGTAGAGGATTATTACTCCGAAGAGAAAAAGAGAATCCGTCCGCCGCTGTCTCAGCAGAAGGAGTTCCGCCAGATCAAGAACGCCGTCATCAAAGAGACGGAGCATATCCGCATGAACAGGTTTTCCTTCGAGGATGAGGAAATGCAGGATGACGGCGAACAGATCAGCACCTACGCCATGAGCTATAAATGTCAGGATCTGCAAAGCGTGGCCAACGATGAGAGCTTTCCGTTGGCGGAGCGGGATGAAGCGGCGGAGCAGTTGGAGCAGCTTGCAGAGGACGGTGACGCCTACGCGCAGTACATCATCGGCACTGCGTACCGTGACGGCGGGTTGCTGATACCGGACACAGCCAAAGCGCAAAAGCTGTTGGAACGCGCCGCCGAGCAAGGTTTGGACGCGGCGCAGTACGCCCTTGGCAAGCTGTATCTCTCCGACGATGCTGACGTTCACGATCCCGCCAAAGGCATCTATTGGCTGAAACGCTCGGCGGACAATGGCAACGATCACGCCGCCTACCGGTTGGGCAAGGAGTATCTCAGCGGTGAAAATGTGTCAAAAGACACTTCGGCTGCGGCGGAATATCTGCGGCAGGCCGCGGATAACGACAGCGCCTATGCCCAGTATCTGTTGGGGAAGCTGTACCTCACGGGGGAAGGTGTTCAACAAGCTACCGATACCGCCTACCAGTGGTTCACGAAAGCATATTACGGCGGACATACCTATGCAGGAATGTTCATGGATCGAATTGACCATGGCGAGCAGCGTCCGCCGTCGGTCATACTGGCGGCCACACGGCTGCTCTACCACATGGGCAATATATTCCGGGACAATGCACCAATCCCCGCTGCCAACGGCGTTCAAATCGACCGCAAGCGGCTGGCGCAGCTGCGGCAAAAGCGCGTCGCCCTCGGTCACAAGCCGGATGACCATGAATTCGAACCGCAGGGTTATACGATGCAGTTCCATTGATTCTTTAAATGCAAAAGCCCAGTTCAGTTCAAATGACCGAACTGGGCTTTTTGTGCCATAGTTCAACAGATTCTTCTGCCGCTTCAAGTGTCGGAGCCGCGCAGCGAATTAATAATATCAAAGTTAATAAAATCCGCTTTGTTAACAATAATCGCTTCCGGACTACGTATGGAACAGTCTCCCTCTGCGGCGTGGACGGCAATTATGTGACAAAGCTCTTGTGGGCAACCGCAGGCATGGGCAAGAATCGCTCCCGAAACCGGATGACGAAGTGCCTTACCGTAAGCGGTTTTCCTGAAGTAACCGTTTTCGCTCCGTTCATACTCCAAGAGCTTTCCGACATCGTGCAACAATGCTCCTGCAATAGTAAGGTCAACATTCACTTGATACTTTTTGTTAGAAGCATAGGTTCGGTTGAACGCCTTAGCTGCCTCTGCACTTATCTGCGTTACACCATGCACATGATCGGCATAGGAGAAAATGAATTCCGGAAAATCGAGTGTAAATGGGAGCTCGCACAGTTCCTTCACCTTCCAGTTCCCCTGCTCCAGTGCAGCAATGTAGGTGTCAATTACATTCTTTTGTAAAGCGGCGTTTCCAATTAGCCCGATTTCGGGAAACAACTGCAACAATTCATCTTTCATTCTTTTACCGCCTTTTGTGTTGCCTTTTTTTCCCAGCGATCAATGACGATGGATGCTGACAAATCACCCATCACACTCATTGTGGTAGTACCCATATCAAAGCAACGATAGAACGCACTAATCATGGCAATGATTTCTAGCGGAAGCCCCATAGTTGCAGCAACAATCATCAATCTCGAAATGCCACCGCCTGGCACGCCAGGGCTACCAGAGGTAACAATTGTTGCAACAACGACCATGTTAATAATCTGAGAAAGCGTCAGGGTCATGCCGACCGACTGCGCACAGAAAAGCATAACAGCCGCAATCAGAATAGCCATACCGTCCTGATTCATATTCGCACCAAGAGGAATAGCAAAGTTGGCAACACTTTCAGAAACGTTAAAATTCTCCTTTGCGACTTTCAAATTGGTGGGGACGGTGGCAGCGCTGCTACAGGTGGAAACAGCGGTAGCAATCGTAGCAAAAGCCTTCTTTGCAAAAGTAATCGGATTAATTCCTGTGTTGATCCACAGGAACAACGCATAAACCAGCAGCCAATGCAATAGACATCCCAGATAGAATGTACCAATCAGTTTTGCCATTGAGCCAAGGAAAGCACTGCCGTATGTGCCCATAGCAGATGCCATCAGGCAAAATACGCCGACCGGAGCAATACGCATAGCGAGATCCATCAGAGCCATGCAAAGATCGGCCATATTAGAAAACCAATCGGCTACCGGCTTTCCCTTTTCTCCCATAAAAACAATCGCGACACCGATAAGCAGCGCAATCACAAGACACTGGAGCATATCGCCGGAACTGAACGTAGCAAAAATATTGGTAGAGAAGAGGCCAGTAACAAAGGATGATACTGTCGGCAGTGTGGTATCAACAGCTTCGGTCGTCATTGCTTCAAATACAAAGCCGATACCAGGTTTGAGAACAACCGTGGTAAGAATACCGATGCCGAGAGCAAATACATTGGTAATTACATAAAACGCGATGACTCTGAGTCCAATGCGTCCCAGATCCTTTGGGCTGTCAAGACTCGATACACCACGCACCACCATGCAGATAACAACAGGGACAATAAACATCTTAATAATGTTCAGCCATACCGTGCCGATGAATTGGATGCACGAGGCTCCTTTACCCCAAATAACACCAACTATCACACCGAGTACCATAGCGATTAGAATCTGCATAATTAAGCTGACTTTTTTCCCGCTTTTCATGTTCTTTCTCCTCTTTCTTATAATTCTGAAAGGAATTCTTTTAGAATGCGAGCCGCTTGCTGAACTTCTGCATCAGAAATTTCGGAGTAAAGCAGCATACGGACATGACTCGATCCAGATTCGCTCAACCAAAGTCCGCGTACTTTCAATCTGGCAATAAATTCACTTGAGCTGAGGTGAGTTCCTGTGATATCCAAGATGATGATATTGGATTGAACAACAGATGGAATGGATATTGTTTGTACATCCTGAAGCAAGCTGCATAACTCTCTAGCGCGACGATGATCCTCTACCAACGCCGGAATATTGTGGCGAAGCGCATATTCACCAGCCGCAGCCATAAAACCAGCCTGACGAAGATTTCCTCCAAGCAACTTGCGCGTTTCAGCTGCCTTCTGAATGAACTCCTTGCTGCCGCAGAGGAGGGATCCCATTGGTGCTCCAAGGCCCTTAGACGTACAAAACATCACACTGTCTGCATAACTGCAAATCTCGGAAGCATCCATTCCAGAAGCAATTGCCGCGTTAAATAAGCGTGCACCATCCATGTGAATCGGTACGCCTGCCCGATCAGCAAGCGTGCGGAGCATTTTCAGCGTTTTCTGCGGCAAAAAGACACCACCGGCACTATTGTGAGTGTTTTCAAGGCAAAGCAGTCTCACACCGCTGTCAAGTCCCGCAGCAACACTGTCAATCAGAGGAAGTCCCTCTTCAGACAATTTGAAGAAAACTGGCGTTAGTCCACCCCAATATGGAAAGAACGCTGCCTTTTCCACGCGATAGCTGTGCTGCTTGTCATCCAGCAACACAGACTTTCCATCTGTGCAATGTGTCATGAGTGCGACATGGTTACCCAGTGTGCCAGAGGGCATGAAAAGCGCTGCGTCCTTACCGGTCAACTGACACGCGAGATCTTCCAGCTGGTTTACGCTTGGATCGCAACTTCGTCCGCTTTCGTTCTGGCGACCAGCGTCGCCTACTGGCGCAGCAAATGCAAATGCCATCATATCCTTGCTTGGTAGGGTCAGGGTATCGCTTCTTAAGTCAATCATCTCTATAACACCTTCTTGTTTTCTACGAATACTGCAGTTCGTATTTTCAGTATAAACCGCTTGACGAAATATGCAAATACTTATATATTTATAGAATCATAGATATTTATATATGGCGGTAAGAAATATGTTTCACTATAGGGATTATATCTATTGCGTCTACCAGGAAAAAAGCTTCACCAAGGCTGCAGAGAAGCTTCATATATCGCAGCCTTCACTGAGTGCCTTAGTCCGCAAAGAGGAGGAGAGTATTGGTCAGCCAATCTTCAATCGCAAAACTACGCCGATTTCCCTAACCCTGTTCGGCTCAGAATATATCAAAAGCATTGAAACGGTGTATGATTTGGAGGAACGTCTCAAAAGTATGTCCAGCGATCTAAATATGCTACAAACGGGGGCACTTGCAATTAGTGCAAGCAATCTTGGCATCCCGCATTTTGTGCCCCAAACTCTGGTTCAATATAAGCAATGCTATCCCAATGTCCATTTGAGTGTTATTGAGGCAAGTACAATCAAGGCTAAGCATATGCTGGATACTGGCGCAATTGATCTCATTATTACTAGCCAGCCACTGGATCAGGATGGGTATGAGGTGCAGTTGTGCTATCAGGAACAGCTGATTATCGCGGTCCCGAAAGAATATCAGGTCAACCAAAAGCTTACCGACAACTGCCTACGATGGGAAAAACCTAGCACGGACAAGACAATGCCCGTCTCGCTTCAGGAGTTTGAACACACTCCATTCATTCTTCTCAATAGGGGTAATTATCTCCGTTCCTGCACTGATATGCTGTTCCGAGAGGCGCAAATTGAACCGGAGGTCGTACTGGAAGTAGAACAATCCTCAGTTGCTTATAATTTTGCTAACTATGGACTGGGCGCTGCTATTTTTTCCAGCCGCTTCATCAGTCGGGACTATTTCAAAAATTTAAAGTACTATGCCATTGCCAGTAAATACGCTCAACGAAAAGGTTATGTCTGTTTTCGCAGGGGCTGTTATGTAACAACGGCCATGCAGCAGTTTATTCAAATACTCCGCAACGCGGCAGAAGAGCATGGTGCCACGCAATAATATCTATTTTAATAAAGAGTAGGATGTACCCAAGTCTGCAAGGCCTTGGGAGTCCCTTTGCTAAACCTATAAGTCTTTGCATTTTCCCAATAAAGTTGGCAAGCATCTGCTAAACACAAATCGGCCTTTTCACACATAAGTACGCTAACTTCTTTAAAAATTGATAAATCACAACCGCGTGGGTAGTATCTTCTGGGACAACGCAACTGTTCCTGCATTCAGATTAACCATAAGCGGATTCAAGAGCTCCACCGCAAGCGCATTGCCCTCGGTCACAAGCCGGACGACCACGAGCTTAAACCGCAGGGTTATATGATGCAGTTCCATTGATTCACTAAACACAAGAGGCGGCACAGAGCGTGCATATTTTGCACTGCTGAAGTCAATAAAACTTTTCCAAAAACGCACCGCTGTAACCAAAGAAGATGCTCGAAAAAGTAATAGCTTTCTTCGCGGAGTTGTGGTATGTGTTGTGGCTACCAGAAAAGGAGTTGATTTATATGGCTAAAAAGCGCGCCAACGGCGAGGGCAACATCCGCAAACGCGCAGACGGGCGTTGGGAGGGTCGCTACACCGCAGGCTATCATCCCGAGACCGGAAAGCGTATCATCAAAAATGTACTTGGTAAGACACAGGCAGAATGCAAGGCGAAGCTCAGTGCCGCAATGGAGGCTGCCAGAGGAATCGATGTCAGCCGCGCTGATGAGTACACGGTAGCAACTTGGCTGCGGAGCTGGTATGAGATCTACGCAAAGCCGAATATCCGCATCTCAACAGCAAACCGCTATCAACTGATGGTCGAGCAATACACGATTCCCCGCATCGGCAATATCAAGCTCACCAAACTGACCTCGCGCGATTTACAAAAGCTCTACAAGGATCTGATGGAAAACGGTCGCATCGACCGCAAGAGCGGTCACGGCAACCCTGGACTCAGCAGTACCACAGTTCGGAGTCTGCATCTCATGCTGCATAGCGCCTTGGAACGGGCAGTCAAGGAGCGCCTGATCCTGCGGAACCCGACCGAGGACTGCATCGCGCCGAAGGTGCAAAAAATCGAAATGCAGATTCTTCCGCCTGAGCACATCAAGGATTATCTGGAAGCCGCTGACAGGAGAGGACTGCTCCCCATGTTCTATCTGGAGCTGGTCACGGGCTTGCGGAAGGGCGAGATCACAGCGCTTCTCTGGAGTGACCTCGACACCCAAAACAAAACCATCTCCGTCAGCAAACAGTATATAAAGAATCCCAATGGCGAACTGACGCTCTCCCGCCCTAAAACAGAGACTTCAGTCCGCAAGGTCAGCATACCGCAAGAGGCTGTTGACCTGCTGATAGCGGAACACGGCAAGCATCCCGAGAATCCCTACATGTTCCCCTCGCCGGTAACTGGTGAGATGTACTACCCAGACTCTGTCGTAAATCTGCACAAGAAGATCCTGAAGGACGCCGGGCTGCCGCACATCAGATTTCACGACCTCAGACACACCTTCGCAACGCTGGCACTGCAAAATGGGGTGGACGTCAAAACCGTCAGCAGTATGCTGGGGCACTATGACGCCGGATTCACTCTCCGCACCTACACCCACGCCACAAGGCAGAAGCAGGATGAAGCTGCACAAACGATGGGCAGCTTCATGGCGCAGGTCATGTAAGCAGAAAAAGGATGCGAAATACCGGAGAGGGGGCAAAACCTCCTCTCCGGTGCTCTTTGGCTCTTTCCGCACATTTCGTTGTGTGGGTCACGGTGTGGGTCAGGCGGTTGACCCACATTTTGACCCACACCTAAAAGTGCATTTTTATAACGAAAAACACCTGAAATCCGAAGATTTCAGGTGTTTTTTGGAGCTGCTGGGCAGATTCGAACTGCCGACCTCATCCTTACCAAGGATGCGCTCTACCTACTGAGCTACAGCAGCAAATGGCGACCAGGAAGGGGTTCGAACCCTCGACCTCCGGCGTGACAGGCCGGCGTTCTAACCAGCTGAACTACCTGGCCGAATTTATGGTGGGAACAACAGGGCTCGAACCTGTGACCCTCTGCTTGTAAGGCAGATGCTCTCCCAGCTGAGCTATGCTCCCCACTCGAAAAAATCGCTTCGGCGAACGACAAGGGTTATTATACAGAATAACCCCTGCCGTGTCAACCTTATTTTTTGATTTTTTCAAAAAATTTTTGGAAAAGGGAAACGCATTACTTTCCCTGCTTTTTCAGATCGGCGATCATGGCGGTCAGATCCTCTTTGGTAAAGTTCTGCACCCTGTCACAGAACTGGCAGGTGAGTTCAGCAGAGCCCTGCTCGTCCACGATCTTTTCAAGCTCCTTTGACCCCAGCGACAGCAGCGCGCGCTCCGTGCGCTCGCGCGAGCAGTAGCAGCGGTATTCGATCGGATCGACGGAGAGGATCTCCATGTCAAAATCAGACAGCACCGTTTTGAGCATGGCGGCGGGGTCGGGATTCTCCTTGAGGATGTTCGTCACGCTCGGCGCTGCGTAGATGCCGCCCTCGACCTTGGTGATGACGTCCTCACCCGCGCCGGGGAGGAGCTGGATGAGATAGCCGCCCGCGGTGAGCACGCTGCGGTCGCGGTCGATGAGAACGCCCAGACCGCAGGCCGACGGCACCTGCTCAGATTCGACATAGTAGGCGGCCACGTCCTCGGCGATCTCGCCGCCGAGCAGGTCGACCGTGCCGACGTAGGGCTCGCGCATGTTGAGGTCCTTGATGACCGTCAGCGTGCCGCTGTGGCCGACGGCGGTGCCGACGTCCAGCTTGCCGTCCTCGCGCAGGGCGAGATCGACGGCGGGGTTCTGCACGTAGCCGCGCACATTGCCCTCAGAGTCCGAAACGGTCAGGATGGTGCCGAGCGGGCCGTCGCCCTTGATCTGCATCGTGACGCTTGCGCCGTTATCCTTGAGTGCGTTGCCCATCATCGAACAGGCCGCGAGCGCGCGGCCAAGCGCTGCCGTGGCGACGGGAGAGGTGTGGTGGATCTGGCGGGCGCGTTCGGTCAGACCGCGCGTGTAGACCGCGACAGCGTTGACAAAGCCATCTTTCGAGATGGCGCGGACCAGACAGTCCTTCTGTGCTTCCATATATGGTTCCTCACTTTCTGATACAACTGAAGTAAATGCGGCCGTCGCGCTCGTTCGCGCGGCGCAGCTTGAGCTCGCCATGCGTGCGGATGGCCGTGAAACCGGCCTCTTCGAGCCACGCGGTCAATTCTTCGACCGTGTAGGCGCGCTGGTGGTGCTCTTCAAAGTCGCGCTCCCACGCGCCATCCGGCTGGAGGCGGAAGAGGTCGACCTCGTAGTCGAGCATTTTGACGTTTTTGCGGTAGCGCGTGCGCCAGAGGCAGAACACGTCCTTGCGCTCGTCGAGCAGCACCTCGCCGTCGAGTTTTTCCATTTTCGAGACGGCGTGGATGTCGAACACCAGCGACCCGCCGGGGGCGATGGCGTCGTGCAGGCGGTTGAATGTGCGCTGCACGTCGCGCGGACGCGTCAAATAGTTGATGCTGTCGAGGCAGCAGATCGCGGCGTCGACGCTGTCAAGCAGTCGCAGCTGCGGCATCGACTGGCACAAAAGCAGCGGCGGGGAATTGATCGCGGCGAGCTTCTGCTGTGCCTGCGCGAGCATCTCGGGCGAATAGTCGACGCCCGTGACCGTGTAGCCGCGTCGGGCGAAGAGCACGGTCATCGTACCCGTGCCGCAGGCGAGGTCGAGCAGCGACTTGACAGGACGCTTTGCGCGCAGAAAGAGCTTTTCGACAAAGTCCGCGCGCTTTTCGTATTCCACGTCCTCGGTCAGCTCGTCGTAGGACGCGGCGAGAGCTTCGTAGCTGTCCATGCCCGTCGCCTTCCTTTCTGCAAATATCCCATATAGTTTAGCAGAGAGTGCGAAATTAGTAAAGTGCCGCGCCCGCATTTTCTCGCGCCGCACCGCTTTGGCCGCAGCGGCATAGACTGCCCCAAATGAAAAAACGGGGAGGAAGCGCATGAAGGAGCATCCGCGTTTGACGCTGGGAGAAGATTTTGCCCAGGAAAAAAGCTGGCAGTGGGAGGACATCACCGTCCTGACCGCCCACTTGACGCTGCCGCAGACAAAAGGGGAGAGCCGGCGCGAGAAGCGCTTCGACCGCTATTACCGCGCACTCGCTGATGCCTATTTTGCCCGCTGCGAGCAGAAATTGCTGCCAGATGCCGCAAAGACCTGCCGCGCGGCGATGGCGCGCTCCGCCCCATGGCAGATGACGGCGGTGACGCTTACCTACCGCGTAAGCGCGCAGACGGAGGATGCGGTCGTTTTTACCTTCGAGGTAAATGATGGAGAAGGTGTCCTGCGCCGCTGGGAGGAGGGGTGGGAATGCAGCGCGTTCCTGCCGCTTTTTAAAGCGGAACGTGGTTCCGCGCTTGCAACATAAGCGCGCGAGCGCGGTTTTGGGCACCCGGCGGGCGCGGAAGGGGGAGCAGCGCCGAAGGCGCTTTGTCTTTATTCCCTGCACCGTGCAGGGGAACGGGCAAAGGGGACCATTCTCTCACGTGAGAGAATGGCCCCCTTTAGATCCCCCAAGAGAACGCAAGG
>OGYY01002697.1_pt1 | contig 12506 bp, 10 predicted proteins | sample 1576671 | NCBI WGS metagenome assembly OGYY01 (sample SAMEA3541593, study PRJEB24748) | human gut metagenome | biome: human gut; feature: human-associated habitat; material: faeces | place: China | collected 2012 | reverse complement strand
CTTCTGCTCCATACTGATCCTTTAATCTAAGTGCAGCTTCAAGACCTGCCTTATCATCAGGGTTCATGATTGTAAGCATTGCTCCTCTGTTTAATGTACCATCTGGGTTAAACTGAACGCCACCCTTTGTATCAGGTACCTGCTTTATACAAACTATAACCTTCACGTTAAGTACCTCCTAATTATTTTAATAAGTTTGCAGAAATAACCATACGCTGAACTTCTGAAGTTCCTTCGTAGATTTCTGTAATCTTAGCATCACGCATCATACGTTCTACATCATACTCTTTGATATAACCATAACCACCGTGTAACTGTACACACTTTGTTGTTACTTCCATAGCTACTTCTGCCGCATACAGCTTAGCCATAGCAGCTTCTACAGAGTATGAAGTCTTGTGATCAGCCTGGTACTGTTCTTTCTTCTTAGCTGCCTTGTATACCAGTAACTTAGCTGCTTCAACCTTTGTTGCAAGATCAGCAAGTACAAACTGAGTATTCTGGAACTGAGCGATTGAACGACCAAACTGCTTTCTTTCCTTAACATAGTCGATTGTGATATCAAGAGCACCCTCAGCAATACCAAGAGCCTGAGCTGCGATACCAATACGACCACCATCAAGTGTATGCATTGCAATACCAAATCCCTTGCCCTTCTGTCCGAGAAGTGCATCCTTAGGAATACGACAATCTGTGAAGATAAGTTCATATGTGGATGAACCACAGATACCCATCTTGTTTTCTTTTGTTCCGAATGTAAATCCCGGAGTGCCTTTTTCTACGATAAATGCTGAAATCTCTTTCTGCTTTCTACCACGTTTTTCAATTGTACCTGTAACTGCAATGATAATATATACATCTGCTTCTTTACCATTTGTAATGAAACACTTAGATCCGTTAAGAACCCACTCATGCTCTTCCAGATTCTGCGGGTCGGTGATGCCTGCTTCCTTCTTCTGCTCTTCGATCTTGGCCTTGGCTTCGGCAGGGGTAACAACGCCCCACATCTTATTAAAGGTGTTCATATTGAAGGGCAGGTTGTAGATCTCGCCGTGGTAGTTTGCCACCGGGCTGTTGGTGTAGCGGTTGAACTCTGCAAACTGGTTCACATACTGCCACACAGCCTTGTTGTTGGTGTGGAAGATATGTGCACCGTAGCGGTGGACGTTGATGCCCTCCACCGGCTCCGTGTAGATATTGCCTGCAATGTGGCTGCGCTTATCGATCACAAGGCACTTCTTGCCTGCCTTTTTTGCTTCCTGTGCAAAGACCGCGCCGTAAAGGCCGGCACCAACGATCAGGTAATCGTACTGTTTCATGGGTGTGATCCTCTCTGTTCCGTTTATTTTCCTTCTACATCGCCCTTTTTCTGCGATGCATAGTATTTGTCGATGGCACCTTCGATGCGGGCACGGGCTGCTTCCGGCGTGATATGCTTGAGCTGTGCTGCTGCCATGGTCTGGTGGCCGCCGCCGCCCAAAGATTCCATGATCACCTGCACGTTCACGGCACCCAAACTGCGGGCCGAGATGTTCACGCCTGTGCCCACCTGCACTGCCACAAAGCTGGCATCCACGCCCTGAATGGTCAGCAGATCATTTGCCGCCTGTGCAATGGCCACGCGGGCTTCCGGTGCCACCTCGCCGCTGACGGAGACCGCGCAATTTTTGTACATGCGTGCTTTTTCCACCAGATCTGCCTTGGCATTGTACTCCACCATGGTCACATCGAACAGCTGGCGCACCCGCTCCGTCTCCGCGCCATAGCGGCGCAGCGCAGCGGCAGCTTCAAAGGTACGCACACCGGTGTGCAGGGTAAAATCGCGGGTATCCAGCATGATGCCGGACAAAAGGCCCTCGGCCTCCACACGGTTGGGCTTGTCGTCGCGCTCGCCCACGTACTGCAAAAGCTCCGTGACCAGCTCACTGGCCGAGGAAGAATACGGCTCATGGCAGACCAGCGCCGGGTTCTCGATGTAGCCCACGCCCTTGCGGTGGTGGTCGATCACGGCTACCTTGCCGCATTTTTCCAGAATATCCTTGCTTTCCACAAGGCCCACCTGATATGTATCCACCACGATGCACAAGGTGCGCTTGGAGATGATGGGCAGTGCGTCCTTCGGGTCGATAAAGTCGTCCTTCTGGCCTGCACGGCACAATGCATCGATCAGGCTGCCCGCAAGGGTAGCGTCACGCCGCACCGCGATCACCGCCGGGACATCGCATATTTTGCAGATGCGCAGCACGCCCTCGGCGGAGCCGATGGCATCCAGATCGCTCATGCGGTGGCCCATGATGACCACATGGTCGGCTTCCTTGATCAGCTTTACCAGCTGATCGGCCACGATGCGGCTGCGCACCTTGCTGCGCTTTTCCACGCCGTGGCTCACGCCGCCGTAGAACGTAAAGCCGTCCGGTGTCATTTCAGCGGCCTGATCGCCGCCGCGGCCCTGCGCCATATCCAGCGCCTGCACGGCCATATCCTGGGCTTCCCGCAGGGTCTTGGCCCCGCGGCCAATGCCGATGGACAGCGAAAGGTTCACGCTGGGATCCAGCGCACGGATCTTGTCCAGCACATCGTAGCCGCGGTTGGCGAACTGCTCCATCTGGCGCTCTTCCACCACAGCGATATAGCGGCCGCTGGCCACACGGCGCAAAAAGCCGCTGCCCCGGCCGATCATATCCTCCAGCGTGCGGTTGATGCCTTCCAGCAGGCGGGCACGCTCGCTGTCCAGCATGTCACCGAACACATCGTCGTAGCCGTCCACCAGAAACACCAGATAGCCCGGACGGCTGGCTTTGTATTCCGCCTCCACCTTGCGCAGGGCGGTTTCCTCGTTCAGCACCAGCAGGGTCATGCTCTCCGCATCGCCGGGCACCGTGGAGCTGTGTACGCTCCACATGCCGTCCGCGAGGGTCAGCAGCTGGCCCTCCTGCTTGCGGCACTGCTGCAGATCAAGGCCGGGCAGCACCTTCTGCACGCGGTTCACCAGCGCATCCTGCCCGTTCAACAGGCGGGTGCGGAACTGTGCATTGTACCACAGCACCGTCTCACCGGAAAGCAGCGCGGCCGGCTGAGAGAGCGGCTCCAGACTGAACTGCAGCTTGGAGCCTTCAAAGCTGCCGCCGCACATCCACCGGGCCACCCACTTGCGCAGCTGGCAGCGGAACAGCACCACCACAACGCCCCACAGCACCACCAGTGCCAGCAGCGCCGGCCATGCCGTAGGCCGCTGGATCAGCAGCACCAGCACCAGCAGGCCGCACAGCACGGCCAGACTGGCGGTGAGCATCTCCAATGTCCATCTTGGTTTTTGTTTCATCAAATCTCCTGCCTTCCGCCGCATTGTTTGCGGCAGCGTGCCCGGATCAGACCTCCATCAGGATGGGAAGGATCATCGGGCTGCGCTTGGTGCGCCGATAGATATAGCTGCTCAGTGCCTCGCGCACGCGGGTCTTGACGCTGTTCCAATCGCGCACATGTTCATCCACGCAGCGGTCCAGCGCATTTTCTACGATGCTCTGTGCACCGTCCATCAGGCTCTCGTTCTCGCGCACATACACAAAGCCACGGCTCACAAGGTCCGGGCCGGCCAGCACCTTGCCGGTCTTGCTGTCCACGGTGGCCACAATGATGACCAGACCGTCCTCGGACAGGTGCTTGCGGTCGCGCAGGACCACATTGCCCACGTCGCCCACGCCAAGGCCGTCCACCATCACTGCACCGGCGGTGACAGGCTCGCCCAGCTTTATCTCGTCCTGGCTGAGAATGACATTGGAGCCGTTCTCCGCGATCAGAATGTTGCTGGTAGGGATGCCAAGGCTGGCAGCGGTGAGGGCATGCTTTTTGAGCTGCTTGTACTCGCCGTGCACCGGCAGGAAATACTTGGGCTTCGTCAGGGTGAGCATGAGCTTCTGCTCTTCCTGACAGGCGTGGCCGGAAACATGCACATCGTACATGCTCTCGTAAATGACCTCTGCACCCAGCAGCAGCAGACCATTGACGATCTTGGTCACGCTCTTCTCGTTGCCGGGAATGGGATTTGCCGAAATGATAATGAAGTCGCCGGGGCCCACGCGCACCTGACGGTGGCTGCAGGATGCCATACGGGAAAGGGCGCTCAAGGGTTCGCCCTGACTGCCGGTGGTAATGAGCACTACCTGCTCCGGGGGATACTGGTTCAGCTCATCCACGCTGATGAGGGTGCCCTCCGGGATGTGCATATAGCCCAGTTCCTGCGCCATGGCGGTGTTGTTCACCATGCTGCGGCCGCTGAATGCCACCTTGCGGCCATCCTCCACGGCCAGATCGATGATCTGCTGCACGCGGTAGATGTTGGAAGCAAAGGTGGCAATGATGATCCGTTTGTTGCGGGCACGGGCAAACAGATTGCGCACGCCTGCAGCCACCTTCTGCTCGGTGGCGGTAAAGCCCGGGCGCTCGGAGTTGGTGGAATCACTCAGCAGGGCCAGCACGCCGCGCTGACCGTACTCGGCCAGTGTGGACAGGTCGGTGACGCCGCAGGCCAGCGGAGTGTAATCGATCTTGAAGTCGCCGGTCTGGATGATGGTGCCAGCCGGGCTGTCGATGGCAAAGGCCACCGCATCCGGAATGGAGTGGTTCACATGGATGGGCTCAATGGTAAAGCAGCCCAGCTTGATCTTCTGTCTGGGGGTGATTTCCACGAACTTGGTCCTGCCTGCCAGACCGAACTCCTCCAGCTTGTTGCGGATCAGGCCGCAGGTCAGGCGGGTGCCATAGATGGGCAGGTCAAGTTTCTGCAGCAGATACGGGATGCTGCCGATGTGGTCTTCGTGGCCGTGGGTGATGAGCAGGCCCTTGATCTTATCCTTGTTCTGCACCACAAAGGTGAAGTCCGGGATGACCATGTCCACGCCGTACATGTCGCTGTCCGGGAACACAAGGCCGCAGTCCACGATGATCATGTCGCCGTTGCACTCGTACACGGTCATGTTCTTGCCCACTTCGCCCAGACCACCCAGCGGGTAGATGTGGATGGGCACAGCGGCCTCTCTGGGCTGCTGCGGGCGGCGGGGCCGACGGTTATAATAAGGGCGGCGGGTGGTGCGGGGGCGCTTTTCGCCCGTCTGCGCGGCGGGTGCGCCGGTGCTCTGAGCAGCTACTGCTGCCTTGCTGCGTGCGGAATTATTGGTATTTTCTTTCGACTGTGCCATTCTGACCTCCAAAATAATTACAGCGCAGGCCGTCCCCGCTTGTGGGAACAGCCGCGCTGTGCATGGGAAGCACCTTGAAAAATCGCATCGGCTTCCGTTGGATGCACCGTATAGAATTTATTTCTCAGCGTGTTTTTTGCAAACCGCTGCCTGTTCCGTAAGAGGTTTTGTGCCAGATAGGTCCATCTGCTCGATGCGACCGTGGCTTTTCTGTTGGAACGCCCGGGCACACGCCTGCGGTGCGCCCCTATACGCATTTTGTTAGGATAAGTATAGTATTTCCCGGCGTTTTTGTCAATTCCAAGGTTTGGCAGCTCCGGCACGGAATATACATTCGCACTTGACAGAAGCCGGAAAATAGCGCTAAATAGAAGCAACTCATTTTAGAAGGAGAACCGCATGAAGCAGGTCGAAGTGTACACCGACGGCGCATGCAGCGGCAATCCCGGCCCGGGCGGCTGGGGTGCCGTGCTGCGCTACCGTTTTAACGGCAAAGTTTACGAAAAAGAGCTGAGCGGCGGCGACGACAGCACCACCAACAACCGCATGGAGCTGACAGCCTTTATCGAAGCACTGCGCCAGCTCAAGGAGCCGTGCGAGGTACGGCTGTGCTCCGACAGCCAGTATGTCATCAACGGGCTTCAGAAGGGCTGGGCCAAAAACTGGCAGCGCCGGGGCTGGAAAAAAGCAGATGGCTCCCCTGCCCTGAACCCGGACCTCTGGGCACAGGCACTGGAGCAGGAAGCCCGGCACAAGATCACCTACGTCTGGGTCAAGGGCCACGCAGGCCACCCGGAGAACGAACGCTGCGACCAGCTGGCCGTGGCCCAAAGCAAAGCACATGGCGGGAGGCAGGGAACATGAGCGACACATTTTTGCCCGGCAGTGGGTTCGACACCTACGAGAGTCAGGATAAGGTTCTGGTGCAGATGGACGGCAGCAGAGAATGCGCCGTAGCTGTGCGCATTTTACAGCAGCAGGGCTTTGCCGTGGCGGGCGCTGCCGTGCGGCTGGCAGCAGAACAGACCGCCGATGCGGAAAGCGCCAAAAAGGCAGCAGAGGCCCTTGGCATCGAGTGCATCGTGCTGAACGCCGAAGCACTGGCCGGGCAGGACGCAGACGTTCTGGGCGAAGGCGGCACGCCGCTGTTTGCCGCCCTGCTGACGGCTGCAGACAAGCTTGGGATGCAATATGTGGCAACCGCTCACCGTGCCCGGGTGGAGACCGGTGCAGACGGCGTGCACACCGTCTGCCCGCCCGCAGGCACCGGCAGTGATGACAGCACGATTCTTGCAGCTCTGCCGCAGGAAACGCTGGCACGGCTGATCTTGCCGCTTGGCGATTTTGCCCCGGAAGATGTGGCGGAGATGGCCGAGGATTTTAAAGTTTAACCGTACGTTTCAAATGGCCTCCGTTGCACTCTGGCCATATTCAGCGGAAACATTATTTTTATATTAGAATTCCGGAAATCTGCGGATTTTCCGGAATTCTTTTTTTCACAGGCAAGGCCGCTGCGGCACACGGCATCTGCTGTTTTTGCTTCCTGCGGAAACAGCCGCACGGCGGCAGAAATGCAGTCTGCGGTTCGGACCCCATTCCTATGAAAATGGAAATCGGGAACATCCGCAGATGTTCCCGATTTTCGCATTATCAATATAATTTCCGCTGAATATGGCGCAGCGCACGCGGAACCATTCCAAATCGTTTTGTCAGTTCTGGGGATGCACGATATCGCGCCAATCCAGATCGCCGCGCTCCAAGCCGTGGATCAGTACCTCGGCAGTAGCAATGTTGGTGGCCATGGGAATGTTGTGCACATCGCACAGGCGCAGCAGCGTCATTTCGTTGGGTTCGCTGGGCTTTGCGTTGATGGGATCACGGAAGAACAGCAACAGGTCGATCTCATTGCAGGCGATGCGGGATGCGATCTGCTGGTCGCCGCCCTGCACACCGGCCAGAAAGCGCTGCACCTGTAAGCCGGTAGCTTCTGCGATCAGTTTACCGGTGGTGCCGGTCGCTACCAGTTTATGCTGGCTCAGGATGCGGCAGTACGCCGTACAAAACTGAACCATCAGCTCCTTTTTGGAGTCATGCGCAATGAGTGCAATCGTCATCCGTTACCCTCTCCTCTTCCTAAACGATTGGAACGCTTTTGTAAAAAAGTCCTTCGCCTGAAATGATATCACAAAATCCAATCTTTTACAACTGTTTTTTATACAGAATATTCAATTTTGTTTTCTTTTCAGGGATGTTTCCATTCAAAACCCCGCTGCAGTGCCCTTTCCCGTGTCGGTTTTGTCTCCCGTTTTCAGTTCTCCGGCGCAATGGCATCGGGGTTCTGCTCGGTGTCTGCGGCGGGCTGCTGCTCGTCCTGCACGGCAGGCTGGGCTTCCCCTTCTGCTGCCGTTTCCGGCGCAGCGGTGTCTGCGGCGGGTGTCATCTGTGCAGGCTGGGCTGCGGCATTGCCGGTGGTCTGGCCTGCAGCGGCCTGTGCTGGGTCAGTGGTCTGCGCCTGATCTTCCTGCTGGGCCTGCTCGGCTTCCTTTTCCGCTTCGGCCTGCTGGGCAAGGCTGCCATCCTTCAGGGCAAAATAGGCATTTGCAATGTCCACCACCAGATCACCGGTACGGGCACCATAGCCTCCGTACTCAATGCTAATGCCAATGGCGATCTGCGGATCATCCGCCGGGAGGTAAGCCACCATCATGGCGTTCAGATAGTGCTTACCGGGCGCATAGGTCTCACTGCGCTGAGGTGTACCGGTCTTGCAGGCGATCGGCACCGGATAGCTGGAAATTTTGCCGCTGACGGTGCTGGGCACCTGCTTCATGCCCTGCCGCACCAGCTCAAAGGTGTTGCCGGTGCCTTCGATCACATCCATGACCTCGGGCTTGGTCTCGCTGAGCACCTCGCCGGTGTTGGTGTCCAGAATGGCCTTGACGAAATGGGTGCGGTAACGGGTGCCGTTGTTGGCCAGCGTTGCCGCGTAGGTAGCCAGCTGGATGGGCGAGACCACCGTGTTGCCCTGACCGATGGCGGCCTGCACATCCAGCGATGCCGTATAGTTGGAGTCGCTCTTGGTGGTCAGACGGCCCACGGCCTCGCCCACCTCCACACCGGTGCGCTGGCCAAGACCCAGCTTGTAGGCATAGGCATCGTACACATCGCTGGTCAGGCGGCGGCCAACATCATAGAAGAAGATGTTGCAGCTCCACTTGATGGCCGTTACCACATCGATGTTGCCGCTGTGGCCATGGCGGGTACAGCGGGGGTGGTAATCCTTGAAGTAGTTGTACACGCCGTTGCAGTAAACGGTAGAATACTGGTTGATGAGGCCGCTGTCCAGTGCAGCCACCGCCACGGCGGGCTTGAAGGTAGAACCCGGCGTATACAGGCCCTGCAATGCGCGGTTGAACAGCGGCAGGCTCGGGTCGGAGCTGTACTCGCTGTAGTTAGCGGCATACAGGTTCTGGTCATAGCTGGGATAGTTGGAAGCAGCCAGCACACTGCCGTCCTTCACGTCCAGCACCACCACCGCACCGGCGGCAGCTTTCATGGTGCCGGTATTGTACACGCGGTTGATCATATCAATGTTGTCCGCCAGTGCCTTGTCCACGGCACGCTGGAAGTTGCTGTCAATGGTCAGCTGCACGGTATGGCCCGGCTCCGGCACAGTGGTGAGCTTTGTATCCACGATCACGCCGTCCGAATTGCGGGTGATGGTCTCCACGCCGTCCTTGCCGCGCAGCTCGTCCTCATAAACGGATTCCAGACCAGAAATGCCCAGAACATCGTTCATGTTATAGCCTTTTTCCCGCAGCGGATAGGTCACCTGACCGTTGGAATCGGTCACCTTCCACTTTTCCGCCGTGATCTTGCCCACACGGCCCAGCACCGCCGGGACGATATCGCTCTGGTCGTAGCTGCGGGCGCTGGTTTCCACGATCTCCACACCTGGCAGCTGCAGGCTGTGCTCCTTGATGGTGGCCACCGCGAGGGTGCTCACGTTCTCCGCCATGACAAAATTGTTCACATTGGAGAACGCCTGCCGGTCCATCTCGTAGTGGATGCCGGCCAGCACACGCTGCCATTCCGGCGAAAAATCCTGCAGATCGTTCTTTTCCACCAGCATTTCCATTACATCGTTGGCGGTGGCGTACTGCTGCAGACCAAGCGTTTCCTTCATGTCTGCCAGCTGCTTCTGGTCGCTGGTGGACGTGTCATCGTCCGTAAAGGCGTAATTGCCTGCTGCGTCCGCCTGACCGATCAGCAGCGTATCATTCCAGCTCTCGCCGTTCGCACGCAGCAGCTCCACGATCTGCTGCAGCATGGTGTCCAGATCCCGGTCGCCCATCAGCAGTTTGTTGAGGACCACATTGTAGCTGGTGGTTGTGGTGGCAATGCGCCGCCCGGCGCTATCCACGATATCGCCGCGGGCCGCCGTGACCGTAAAGTTATAGTCGGTGGTGTTGGTGGCCTTGGCCTTGAAGTCGTCGCCGTTGACCAGCTGCAGAAAGATCAGCCGCATCACGTACAGGCCCATGATAACACATGCCACTGCAATGAGCAGGATCATCCGGCGCGCAACGGTTTTTCGTTCGTTTTGGTTCATCCGCGTTTCCTCCGGCGGTTCAGACTACGCCGTTGTCGATTTTGAATGCGCTGTAAATGTGCCGCACCAGACTGAACAGCATCAGCGACGGCACCAGCGTCATCATGGCCGAAGGCAGCACAAAGGTCAGCCAGCGGCTCAGCGCCCAGCTGTAGCCGGGCATATAGTAGAAGAACAGCCAGTCCAGCGAGAGCACCACAAGGGCCGTGCCGGTGCTGATGAGCGCAAAGTTCCATGTGCTGCCCTGCAGATACACCTGAACCAGCACCGAAAGCGCAAAGCAGAGCAACAGCAGTTCCAGCGCCAGCATACCCACGGTGCGCCCGGCGGTGTAGTCCCACAAAAGGCCGCTCACGGCACCAAACAGCGCACCTGCAAACTCGCCTTCATACATGGCCACAGCCAGACACAGCGGCAGAATGAACAGCGGCTTTGCCTGCCCCAGCTGGAGCAGGCCTGGGGTCGTCTGCAGTGCCGCGCACACAAACAGTGCCACCGCGTAGCAGACCCATTTCAGGATCTGGCTGCGGCTGCGCATGCGGCGTGATTCCATACAAATGCGCCCCCTTAATAGTCGGTAATAACGAATACGTGCTTGACCGTGCGCGGGTCTGCACCCGGGCGCACCACTGCAATGGAAGATTTGCCGCTGACTTCCGGCTCCACCTTCTGCACGGTTCCCACCAGCAGATCCGGCGGGAACACTCCGCCAAGACCGGTGGTGATCACCTGATCGCCCATCTTCGTCTCAGTGGCGCGTTCCAGATTGGTCAGCACGCACAGGCCGTCACCGGCATAATCGGTGCTGCCATTGATAATGCCGTTTTCCCGCGTGCGGGATACCACGCCCGCAGCGCTGAAGCTGGGGTGCAGAATGGTCATCACCTTGCAGCTGGTGGTGTCGGCTTCCACCACCATGCCGATCAGATAGCCCTTATCGCTGATCACGGCATCGTTCACGGCTGCGCCGTTCACCGTGCCGCAGTCCAGCGTAAAGCCTCCGAACTCATCCAGCGGGTCGCGGCCGATCACAAAGGCAGAAATATAGCTTGCTTCGGTGTTGGAATCCTGAATGCGGGCCAGTGCCTTGTAGGCTTCGTTCTCCGCCTTGATGCGGTCATAGTCCACGATCTGCTGGCGCAGCTCAGCATTCTCCGCTTCCAGCTGTTCGTTCTGTTCCATGACCTCATCGATGCTGGTGTATTTTTCCCACACCGAGCCAATGCCGCCGCTCAGTGCCGATGTGACCTTCTGGAGCGGCATCAGCACCACGCCCAGCAGTTCCTGCGGGGCAGCAGTCAGTCGTCCGTTGGCACCGGCATAGGCCATAATGCCCACCAGAAACACCGCCACGGCTACCAGTATCTTAAATTTCCATGTGTCAAAAAAATCCTTCAAGGGAGTACCCTCCTGTTTCGGGTGGATGCCATGCCATAAGAAAAGCGCGGACAGCCCTGCCATCCGCGCAAGAGACATTGTTTGCAGCGGAAATCAGCGCAGACGCTGCGCAAAAGAGCCTTTTTCCGCAAGTGTGGGCCTTGCCCGTGTTACATGTGGCCGCCGTCGGTGTCCAGCACGTCATGCAGGACATCCACATGATCCAGCACCGCACCGGCACCCTTAGCCACGCAGTCCAGCGGGTCTTCCGCAATGTGTACGTCGATGCCGGTCTCGCTTTGGATCAGCTGATCCAGACCGCGCAGCAGTGCACCGCCGCCGGTCAGGGTGATGCCGCGGTCGATGATATCCGCACTCAGCTCCGGCGGGGTGCGCTCCAGCGTTTCCTTGATGGCGCTGGTGATCTTGACCAGGCATTCCAGCAGAGCTTCGCGCACATCCTCAGAGTGGACGACGATGTTCTTGGGCAGGCCGTCCACGAGGTTACGGCCCTTGATCTCCATGGTCATTTCGGGGTCCAGCGCATAGGCGGAGCCGATCTCGATCTTGATCTGCTCTGCAGTGCGCTCACCGATCAGCAGGTTGTACTTGCGCTTGATGAAGGCGATGATGGCCTGATCGAACATATCGCCTGCCATGCGCACGCTGCGGGAGGCCACGATGCCGCCCAGGGAGATCACGGCGATCTCCGCGCTTGCGAAGATAGCGTTGAGCGCTATCAGCACAACCTGTAAAATCAATGGTCCAACCATTCTTTTCTTACTCCTCCTGATTAATCATTCAAACATAAAACATATGGCAAAAGGGTATAACCCACAGGCCCCGCATCTCAACTGATGCGTGCCTGCAGGCTATACCCCTATCTATTCATGATACCACATGGATTCTTTTTTTCCCGCGCACACAAATATGACGCACACACTGTCATCTGAAAGCACTTGCACCTTTCAGTGTCACTGTCATCGTCCATGTATGTAATCACACCTTTCTTTTACGCATTTCCCGGTATTTGTCAGATTTATACCAGATTGATTAATAAAATATCATACTTCGGGCTGTCTGTCAATCTTTCTCCTGCTCGTTCTGTATGATCTTCTCTGTCTTAGCCTTGATCCTCTGGATCGCATTGTCCACTGTCTTGGGACTTTTATCCAGCAGTCTGGCGATGGTCCGGTAGTCTGTTCCCATGAGATGCAGGTAGAGGACCCTCCTCTCCAGATCGCTCAGAGCGCCCTCCAGCTCCTCCTCGATCCTTCTTGCATTCTCCTTGCCCAGAAAGGCCTGCTCCGGATCGCTCTCCC
>OGYY01002694.1_pt1 | contig 12512 bp, 12 predicted proteins | sample 1576671 | NCBI WGS metagenome assembly OGYY01 (sample SAMEA3541593, study PRJEB24748) | human gut metagenome | biome: human gut; feature: human-associated habitat; material: faeces | place: China | collected 2012 | reverse complement strand
TGTATGTCGGTGTGGGTGCGTCCCGTGTGCGGGACCTGTTCGACCAGGCCAAGAAGAATTCGCCCTGCATCATCTTTATTGATGAGATCGACGCTGTCGGCCGCCAGAGAGGCGCCGGACTGGGCGGCGGCCACGACGAACGGGAACAGACGCTCAACCAGCTACTGGTGGAGATGGACGGTTTTGGCGCCAATGAAGGCGTTATTATGATCGCCGCCACCAACCGTCCGGATATCCTTGATCCGGCGCTGATGCGCCCGGGCCGGTTTGACCGCCAGATCGTGGTCAACGCGCCGGATATCAAGGGCCGCGAGGCGATCCTCAAGGTGCATGCGCGCGGCAAGCCACTGGCTCCCGATGTGGACCTGTCGGTTATCGCCAAATCGACGGCCGGCTTTACCGGCGCCGATCTGGAAAACCTTCTCAACGAAGCCGCACTTCTTGCGGCCCGCCGGAATAAAATGTCCATAACAGAGGAGGAGATCGAGGAGGCCACCATCAAAGTCGTGGTGGGTACCGAGAAACGCAGCCATGTGATGACGGAGAAAGACAAAAAGCTGACCTCTTATCATGAGGCGGGGCACGCGGTCGTCACCTATTACTGCCCCACGCAGGATCCGGTGCATCAAATCTCGATCATCCCGCGCGGCATGGCGGGCGGCTTCACCATGAGCCTGCCGCAGGACGACCGTTCCTACCGCACCAAAGCGGAAATGCTGGAGGATATCCAGGTGCTGCTGGGCGGCCGCGTGGCCGAGGCTCTGGTGCTGGAGGATGTCAGCACCGGGGCGTCCAACGACATTGAGCGCGCCACGGAGGTGGCTCGGTCAATGGTGACCAAATACGGTATGAGTCCTCTGGGGCCGATCATGTTTGGTTCCTCCGATTCCAATGAGATTTTCCTGGGCCGTGACTTTGGCCATACCCGTAACTATTCGGAGGATCTGGCCTCCAAGATCGACGAGGAAATTAACCACTTTATCCTGTCCAGCTACAAAGAGACGGAAAAGAAGCTGAACGAGCATATGGATAAATTGCATGCGGTGGCTCAGTATCTCTACCAGCATGAAAAAATGGATTCCGAACAGTTCAAGAAGGTCATGCAGGGGGAGGGCCTGCCCCCGCTGCCTGATATGCCCGATACAAACGCGTAAATCAAAAGGACGGTTAACCGATTGGCTAACCGTCCTTTGTAATTACTGATTTTGCTGTTTCAATACGATATCCGCGATGCAGGCGGCGATCAATCCTGCCAGCAGGGTGGCCGGGGCGTTCTCAAACGCCGCTCTTTGATAAAGCATGGCTGTGAAATAATCCGCCGCGTAGGGGGCGGCCAGTCCGGCCAAAAATCCCAGCGCGTACAGGCAGCCGGTCAGCTGCAGGCTGACGCGCAGCGCCAACCGGGAAAAGGGATGAATATTCAGGCGCTTTCTCGCCGTTTGACGTATGTAGCCGGGCCACTTGGGCATGCCGTTTCCTCCTCAATGAAACTACAGTCTACAGGTTTCCGGTGCGCCGCGTCTAATCGCAGTAAACGGCCTACCCGTCTTACCGCACCGCTTGTACCGACTTATATGGTTCTATTGTATAATGAACGGCCTGGGCCGGACAAGTCCAAAAAATTACCAGAAAGCGAGGAGATCCCTATGCTGTGGGGAGCGTCCACCGCCAATTTTTATCCGGAGCAGACAGAAAACAGCTTGGACAGGCTGCTTGCTCTGGGTTTTCGTCACATTGAAATCTTTTTTAATACCGAATCGGAAACATCGCCGGAGTTTTTGCGGGAGCTGAAGCAAAAGCTGGATGCTTCCGGCGCCTCTGTTTCCTCGATTCATCCATATTTATCCGGGACGGAACCGTATCTGTTGTTTTCGCAGTACGAGCGGCGGTATCGGGACGGACTGGGACAATACGAACGCCTGTTTGAAGCGGCCGCCTTTCTGGAGGCTCCTTATGTGATCATGCATGGCGACCGGCGAGAGGGCGTGCTGCCGGCAAACGAGTCGATCGGCCGGTTTGAGGGCGTCTATGATCTGGGGCGGACCTATGGCGTTACGCTGCTGCAGGAAAATGTCGTGCGTTTCCGCTCTTCAGATAATGCCTATTTACGGCAGATGCGGCGGCAGCTGGGGGATAAGGCGCGCTTTGTTTTTGACTTTAAACAGTGCCGCCGCTCCGGGTATGCGCCGGCTGAGGTCATCGAGGCCATGGGCGGCCATATCGCGCATGTACATCTCAGCGACGGTACATTTGAAAAAGACTGCCTGCCGCCCGGAAAAGGTACGGCGGATTTGCGGTATGTCCTGAGCACACTCAGAGAACAGGGATTCGACGGAGCGGTTATTCTGGAACTGTACCGCACCAATTTTAAAAAGCCGGAGGAACTGTGGGAAAGCATGCGGCACATGCAGGGGCTTTTAGGGGAAAAATAGGGAAAATGCTTGCTTTTTCAGCCGCCGAATGGTATCATAATACCATTCGGCGGCTGTTTTGCCGCGCGATGGCTTGTTTCAGAAAGGGTGGATGATCCATGAGATGTCCATATTGCGGATATGCCGAAAGCAAAGTGATTGATTCGCGGCCTACAGACGAGGGCGCCCGTATCCGCCGGCGCCGGGAGTGTCTTGATTGCTCCAAGCGTTTTACCACCTATGAAATTATTGAGAGCCTGCCCATTGTGGTGGTCAAAAAGGATAAATCCCGCGAAACCTTTAATCGCGAAAAGCTGCTCAACGGTCTTTTGCGGGCCTGTGAGAAGCGCCCGGTGTCCTTGGAAACACTGGAAAGGGCTGTGGATGAAATCGAAGCCCAGATTCAGAATTCGCTCGACCGGGAGGTTACGTCCGTCCGTATTGGGGAATATGCGATGGAAAAGCTGAAAGCGATCGACGAAATTGCCTATGTCCGCTTTGCTTCCGTATATCGCCAGTTTAAGGATATCAACAGCTTTCATGAAGCGATCAGCCGCTTGCTGGAGGAAGAATAACCGCAAAAAGCCCGGCCATTGGCCGGGCTTTTATATTATTGCCAGCCGCATTACAGCTCCGGCAGCTCCACCGAGACTTCATGGCCTTCCCGTGCCGAGCGGACAATGGCGTCGATAATGGCCTGATTGTATAGGATCTGAGACGTCGGTACCGGCGCGGGCGTTCCGTTTTCAATCGCGTCCAGGAACGACCGGATCTTGCGGCTGAACAGCGCCCCCCAGTCGCCGCTGTCGGGGCAGAGCGGGATGACGGTTTCGGTCTGTTTTCCCGCCACGTCTTTATAGAGAATCATCGGGCCGCCGACCGAACCGTTCCAGCATTCGGTGGAGGGGATACGCAGTCCGCCTTTGGTACCCAGAAGAATGGTGTCACCGGGCGTATCCATATGCATGGCCCACGCAATACGGAAATCCAGCACAAGTCCGCCCTCCAGCCGGATAAAGGCGGCGGCAAAATCATCCACATCAAACCGCGCCGCGTCCTCGGGCGGCGTATAGCCCGGATCGGTGCCGAAATAGTTCGAGGTGTATCCGGATACGGTCAGCGGTTTGGGATAACCCACCGCGTTGAGCACCATGTCCAGCGCATAACAGCCAATGTCGCCCACGGCGCCGATCCCGGCTGTTTCCTGCTCAATAAAGGTGCTTCCCGGGATGCCCCGCCGCCGCCCGCCGCCGGTCTGGATGTAGTACACCCGCCCCAGCTCACCGGAATCCACTATTTGCTTTATCAACTTCATATTGTCGTCCATGCGGGGTTGGAACCCGATCGAGAGGACTTTGCCGCTGGCTTTTTCCGCCCGGATAATCTCCGCCGCCTCTTCGGTTGTCACGCACATGGGCTTTTCCAGCAGCACATGGAGCCCGTGTTCCAGCGCATAGACCGCGCATTCGCGGTGGGTGCGGTTGTAGGTGCAGACGAAAACGGCGTCCAGGCCGGGTTCGGCGTCGATCAACTCCTTATGGGAGCGGTAAAACCGCACACCGGATACGTCAAATTGTTCACAAAAGCGCGCGGCTTTTCCCTCAATGAGATCCGCCATAGCGACCACATCGACGTCCGGCATACTTTTCAGGCTCTGGATATAGGATTCGGCAATCCATCCAGTGCCTATAATCCCAATTTTCCAACGATGCTCTGCCATTGTTTGTACCTCCTTTTTAGTCCAGCGACCGCAAATACTCCAGGCTGGCCTTGGCGCAGTCAATCGGGGTGGTTCCGGGAGTGGGATCGTCCTGCTCCACCACCACCCACTGTGTGTCCGCATCCCGGCAGGCGTCGAGAATAGCGGGGATGTCCTGTACTCCCTGACCCAGGGGACGGTATTCGAAGCCGGCCACGTCCTCAGCGGACGAGCTGTCCTCCAGGCCGATCAGCTGGTATGGATGAGCCGGCTTTTTCCCGGGCATGACAAAATCCTTGAGATGAACTACCGGTGCTCGGCCGGCATAGCGGCGTATGTAGGCGGCCGGATCTTCTCCGCCGACGTTGACCCAGCAGGTGTCCAGCTGCGTTTGCAGCAGGGTGGCCGGAAGCGCTTCGTATAATTGATCCAAGGCGTATTGGCCATCCATTTTCTGAAATTCAAAATCATGATTGTGATAAAGCAGCGTCATTCCCATACGGCCGGCCAGTTCGCCCAGAATACGGGCTCCCCGCAGCACCTCTCCGTAGCGGGCCGCGCCCGGCCGATATTCCTCCGTGAGATAGGGGATAGCGACATACCGGCAGCCGATAGCGGCATAGTCCGCCAGCACCCTTTCAGCAGCGGCCATCATTTCGACGAAGGGAACATGGGCCGACAGGGGCGTCAGGTCCAGCTCGGCGCACAGCTCCTTTATCCGGGCGGGCGCACGGCCAAACAATCCGGCAAATTCCACCCCGTCGTACCCCATCTTTTTGACCCGGCGCAAGGTTCCTTCGAAATCCTGTGCCATGTCATCCCGCAGGGAATAAAGTTGCAAGGCTATAGGAAATGTATCCATTCTCATCATCCTTTCGATTGTCTCGCTGCTTTCATTATACGGTTGCCGCCACAGGAATACAAGCCATTTTTTATATCAAAACAGACAAAAACCACACTTTTTAACCTTTGCATTTGGACGGTTTCTATTGAAAAGCCGGTGCGGATATGGTATAATAGTCTCAAATCAATAGTTTGGAGCCAAATGTCTTTTGCTAAGCAAAAAACATTGAAAGAATGGTTGTCGCCGCGAGGCGGCTCCTGCGCGGGGGCGCACCTCCATTCTTCTGGTCTCTGCAATATTTATGGTATAATCGCCTCGTGCCGAAAGGCCCGAGACATTATAAGGTCCTGAAACTTTGGCAAAAATTGCGTATACATGACAAAAGCAAAGGGGGCGCACGGATGCTACCTTATTATGAGGCAACCGATAAGGATTTTCATATCAACTGGTGGAAACGTTCCATAAACTGGCCGCTGCATCTGCAGTCCCAGCTGGAACTGATTTATGTGCGCGAAGGCTGCGTGGAGGTCACCATTGATTCCCAAACGAAGGTGATGGAAGCCGGGGATTTTGCGGTGGCTTTTCCCAACTGCATTCACGGCTACCAGAAGGTGCCGGACCGGGACGAGGTGGATATCTGGTATTTTATTGTCAACCCGCATATGGCGGGAGATTATGCCGACCGTATCCATACCTATGTGCCGCGCACGCCGTTTCTTGCCGTAAAGGATCTGCCGGAGGATGCCCAAGTGGCGCTTGAGCGGCTGAGAGGGCAAAGGGATCATTATCATCCCTCCATTGCCAAATCCTATATACAAATCGTTTTGGCCTGCGTTTGGCCGCTGCTCCATCCGGAGCAGGAGGAAACTCACCATCGGGCGCTGCCATATTTAGCGCTTCAGTATGTTTCTGAGCATTTTCAGCAGCCGATCACACTGGAAAGCATGGCGCAGGAGCTGGGCGTGAGTAAAAACCATCTCTCCCGCGTTTTTTCGCAGAAGCTGCACATGCGGTTTCCTCAATATCTGAATTTCCTGCGTATCGAGATGGCGCGGGATTTGCTGCGCAAAACCGACCGTTCGGTCATCACCATTTTGTATGAGTGCGGCTATGAAAGCCCCCGAACCTTTAATCGTGTGTTTCAGGAGCTTTGCGGCGTCAGCCCGCGTGAATACCGCCGCCAGTTTCAACACATATAATACCAGTTTTAAGTAACCGTTGAGGTGATCCCATGTCCCTGAAAGAATATGTATTAACCGAACTGGAAAACAACCGCGACCGGTACGTGTCCGGTCAGGAGCTGGCCGACCGGTTCGGCGTGTCCCGCTGCGCCGTCTGGAAAGCCATCAATACCCTCAGGGACGGCGGCTACGATATCGAGTCCAATACGCACAGGGGATACCGGCTGTCACCGGACTGCGACCGGTTGGCAGAGGAGCCGATCCGGGCCGTGCTGACGGATAAATCGCTGCCGGTGTATGTATTGCCAACGGTCGATTCGACTAACGCCGAGGCAAAACGTATTCTCAGCCAGCAGGCGGCGAAGCGTTTCCTGGTGGTGGCGGAGGAGCAAACCGCCGGCCGCGGTCGTTTGGGGCGCGGGTTTTATTCACCCAAGGCGGCCGGCCTGTATATGACGCTGGTGATGTCTCCGGACGCCTTGGCGGACGACGTGGTTGGCATGACGTCTTTTGCCGCGGTCTGCACCGTGGAAGCCATCCAAGAATTGACTGGAAAAACACCGCAGATTAAATGGGTTAACGACCTGTATCTGGACGGGAAAAAAATTACCGGCATTCTCACCGAGGCGGTTTCGGATGTGGAAACTGGGATGGTTAGTCACGTCCTGGTCGGTATCGGTGTTGACCTGCGCCCCTGCGAGGTTCCGGAGGAGCTGAAGGGGGTCGTGGGGAATCTGGACTGCCGTTCGGGTATCCGGAATCCGCTGGCGGCGGGTATTGCCAACCGCCTGCTGACTTTTGGACAGGGAATGACCGACGCCATGAACCGTTACAGGAAGTACAGCCTGGTACTGGGAAAGGATGTCTATTATACAAAAAGCGGCCGGGAATATCGTGGCCGGGCTGTGGATATCGATGACCGCGGCGCTCTTGTCGTGCATCGGGACGACGGCAGTATCGATCTGCTGCAAAGCGGCGAAATATCTCTCCGTGTACAGCCCGAACAATAAAACATCCGGAAGGATGCGGGATGCTGCTGACGGAGGATACACATATTATGTTGATTAAAGACCTGTCACAAAAGGGGGAGAACTCCTTTTGCGACAGGTCTTTAAATGTACGCCGTAGGCTATTTGATTAGTGCTCGACAACCGGGCTCCTGCCGCCTACACCGGCAAGGGCAGTACAGAGATCCGCCCATTCGCAGTCTCCGCATAGGGCTGTAAATCGGCCGTTCTGTATCAGGCGATAAAAAGTATCCTCATGCAGCCGGTTCCAGGAGACGCGTTCTCCGGGGGTTAAGCCAAGTTCGTCCAGAACCGCCGTGTCGTAGCGCAGCACCTTGTCCTGCGATTCACAAATGCCCTGTTGGTTATGCGGGCAGGCGGCGCATATGTCGTCCATCCCCTCCGTGAGGTCTACAGTGGCATTCTGATTCAGCCGCGCCAGTATTTCCGATGTGTTTTGAACAAAAGCGGGACTGTAGCCCTTGCCTTCAAAAAAACTCAAACAGAGCAGATGATGCGGCCTAATGCGATAAACGGGCATACGACGGCACCTTCTTTGTTAGCAGAACCGCCGCTGCGATTTTGGCGAGATCCGGAAGAATAAAGGGCACGACGCACCAGCCGAGCGCCGTGGCCAGGCCGACGGCGCCGGTCGTGCGGGCGTATACGACCATGAACCAGGCCGTACCGAAGGCATAGCATACCAGCAGCCCCAGCAGCATGGCGAGAATAACGACAATCGTTTTGTTCCCAAGCAGACTGGTTATCAGCCAGTAAAGCAGGGCGGAAAACAGGAACCCGATGATATAGCCGCCGGTACTGGTAGCCAATATCCCCATTCCACCGGAAAACCCGGCAAACACCGGCAGGCCGATCGCACCCAACAGAATATAGGTGAGAACCGCCAGCGTGCCGCGCTTTCCACCCAGCAAGCCGACCGCGCAGAATACTCCAAGGGTTTGCAGGGTAAAGGGGACGGTCATGGGAATGGATATCCAGGAACAGACGGCGATAATAGCCGCAAACATGGCGATGAGGGATAAATCCAGTATTTTTGAATGTCCCACCACTCGAGCCGCATTATGTTTCATGCGTCGAATCCTCCTCATTTTAAACGTATGGGCTGATTATAAAACATGACCCAGGCAATTGTCAACCTTTATGTTAAAATTAGGTTGACAATTGCCTAAAAAATAAGCCGCAGTTTATCTGCGGCTTACGAATTATTCTGTATTATTTTTTAAAACTGTCTTTTAGGGAAACCGACCGGTTAAAGACCAGACGCTCCGGCGAACTGTCTTTGTTGTCGACACAGAAATAGCCCAGCCTCAGGAACTGGTAGGAAGCCGGTGCCTGTGCGTCCGCCAGTGACGCTTCCAGGCGGCAGCCGGTCAGTACCTCTAATGAATCCGGATTCAGGCAAGCCAGAAAATCCTTATTATCGGCCTCCGGGTCGGGATCGAGGAACAGGGAAGAGTAGAGCCGTACCTCGGCGGAAACCGCGGTCTGGCTGTCTACCCAATGGATGGTGCCTTTCACTTTACGTCCGTCCGGCGTGTTGCCGCCCCGTGTCGCAGGATCGTATTCGGCCAGCACCTCGACCACCCGTCCGGTATCGTCTTTCACGCAGCCGGTGCATTTGACGACATAGGCGGACTTGAGCCGCACTTCGTTGCCGGGAAACAGGCGGAAATAGCCTTTGACCGGTTCTTCCATAAAGTCGCTGTCTTCGATCCACAGCTCACGGGAAAAGGATACGGTGCGCGTGCCCATTTCCGGATGGGCAGGATGATTCTCTACCTCAAAGGGTTCCGATTGGCCCGTGGGATAATTGGTAATGGTCAGCTTGACCGGGCGCAGCACAGCCATGGCCCGCAGCGCATGCTCGTTGAGGTCTTCACGCAGGCAGTGCTCCAGCAGCGCCACCTCCACCGTGCTGGGCGTTTTGGCCACACCCACCCGATCGATAAAATCGCGGATGGACGCCGGCGTGTATCCGCGGCGGCGCAGTCCCCGCAGGGTGGGCATGCGGGGATCGTCCCAACCGCTGACTTCGCCGCCTTCGACCAGCCGGCGGAGCTTGCGTTTGGACATGACCGTGTAGTTCATATTCAGGCGGGCAAATTCGATTTGGCGAGGTTTCGCGGGCAGGTCGATATGCTCCACCACCCAATTGTAAAGGGGTCTGTGATCCTCAAATTCCAGCGAACAGAGGGAGTGGGTAATCCCTTCCAGCGCATCCTCGATGGGATGGGCGAAATCGTACATGGGATAGATGCACCATTTGTCCCCCTGCCGATGATGGTGGGCGTGATTGATGCGGTAAATAACCGGGTCGCGCATGTTGAAATTGCCGCTGGTAAGGTCAATCCTGGCCCTCAGGGTCATCGCGCCGTCCGGGAATTCTCCTGCTTTCATCCGCGCAAACAGGTCGAGGCTTTCCTCGGCCGGGCGGTCGCGGTAAGGGCTGACTGCCGGGTGGGTGAGGTCGCCCCGGTTTTCGCGCATCTGGTCGGGAGTGAGCTCGCAGACATACGCCAGCCCTTTGCGTATCAGCCCGCAGGCCAGGTCGTACATTTTATCGAAATAATCGGAAGCGTAGTAAAAATGCTCTCCCCAGTCGTAACCCAACCAGTGGATGTCCTCCTTGATGGCCTCGACGTATTCCACATCCTCTTTATCGGGGTTGGTGTCGTCCATCCGCAGGTGGCAGCGGCCGCCATACTTTTCCGCCATACCGAAGTCGATACTGAACGCCTTGGTGTGACCGATATGCAGGTAACCGTTCGGCTCGGGCGGAAAGCGGGTCTGGATCGTCTGTCCGTGACAACGGCCGCCCTCCTTGAGTTCCTCATTGATAATATCCTCAATAAAATTGCTCGAAATGGTTTCGGCCGTATTTTTATCCTCAGTCATGCTGTCTATTCCTATCCTTTCCTCTCAAGTGTTGGCGTCAGACCAAGCCACTATGGCACGGTCAAGACGCTGCCGCACCCGATCAGGGCCCATAAGCTTCATGATGCCGCATAAATCCGGCGTATTGCGCCGGCCGGTAACCGCCATGCGAATCAGGGTACTCACATCGCCGGCATGTCCCTTAAACCCTTCCGGATTCTTTTTGTAGTCCTTCACTTCCGGGCAGAAGCCCAGGGACGGGCATAGGTCTTTTATCGTCTGGAACCATTCCTGCTTATCCTGTGCCGGATCGTAGACGGCTTTATAGGCGTTCAGCACCTGAGCGGCGTCAGCCGGCAAAATGGGATCCGGCCATTCGTCGCAAGGCGTGAAGGTTTCGTCAAAAAAATACGCGGCATAGTCCGGTGCGTCGCTCCATTTCGCTAAATCTTTGCGGGGCTTATTGCCGCCCCTGTCGATGGAAAAAATGCCTTTCGCAAACGATATATCCTGGCTGAGTCGCTGATAAAAGGCCGGATCATAGGCCTGCGCCCACTGGATCACCGCATCGGTGACCTGTTCCGCGTCCATACGTGAAATGACGTTCTTGCTCACGTCGTTGAGCTTTTGAAGATCGAACAGAGCGCCGGACGCACTCATTTTTTTCAGGTTAAAGGGGAACGCCGACCGGGGAGCGTCCGGGTTGCGGCGGCGCCATTCCTCAAATTCGCTGCTGGCAATAGTCATCAGATAGTCCATCACGCTGTCGGCCGGATATCCCTGTTCGGCATAAAACCGCACGGCGGCCTCCGGGTCCTTGCGTTTGGAAAGCTTGCGCTTGCCGCCGTCTTCCTCTTTCATGATAGGGCTGACGTGCGCGTATTTGGGCGGCTTAAAGCCCAGCATACGGAACAGCTGCAGATGCACCGGCACCGAGGCAATCCACTCATCCCCACGGATCACATGGGTGGTGCGCATCAGGTGATCGTCCACCGCGTGGGCAAAATGATAGGTGGGAATCCCGTCCGTTTTAAGCAGCACAATGTCCTGGTCGTTTTCCGGCATTTCAATGGTGCCCTTGATGACGTCGTCAAACTTGACGCGGCGGCTTTCATCGCCGGGGGAGCGCAGACGTACCACATAAGGCTGCCCCTCCTCGATGCGGGCCAGCGCCTCGTCCGGGGAGAGGTCGCGGCAGACGGCCCAGGGGCCGTAATAGCCGGTGCGCTGTTTATCCGCTTCCTGCCTTGCCCGCACGGCAGACAGCTCGTCCGGAGTGCAGAAGCAGGGATAGGCGAGCTCCTGTTCCACCAGGGATTTGACATAGGCATGATAAATAGCGGCTCGTTCACTTTGCCGGTACGGGCCGTATGCGCCGCACACCGTATCGGGAGTTGTAAACCCCTCGTCGATGGTAACGGAGAAGTCCTGGAGTCCCTTTAAAATATCTTCAGCGCCGCCCTCTACCTCGCGCTTTTTATCGGTATCTTCCAGCCGAAAGTAGAACAGGCCGTGTGACGCGTCGGCGGTAAGGCGATTGATAAAAGCGGTAAACAGGACGCCCAGGTGCAGGTATCCGGTAGGGCTGGGGGCAATCCGCGTAACGCGCGCGCCCTCTTTCAGGGGACGGGGCGGATACATCCGCTCGTATTCCTCCGGCGTGTGCTCCACATCCGGGAACATCCGGTCAGCCAGCTGCTGCCAAGTTGCCATGCGACTCATCCTTTACATTGGAAATTTCTCAGTATCTTGTAATTTTACATTTTTTGGTTGAAAAAGTCAATTCACCTATGGTAATATAGAATAAGATTTTTATTGGCACGGAGTTTTGCCTGATACCGGCGGGTCTGTATCCATCCGGCGCGGACATGGCCCCTGCTTTGCGAAAGGATGGTACATATATGGAATTTACCTTTGCCAGACAGATTCAGGGGCTCAACCCCTCTGCAATCCGCGAGATTTTGAAATACGCAGCCGACCCGGAGGTGGTGTCTCTGTCCGCCGGAAATCCAGCGCCCGAGGCTTTCCCGGCGGAGGCTATCGCGGCTATTTCCGCCCGCATTTTTGACAAAGACGCGATTACGGCGCTTCAGTATAGCGTAACGGAAGGATACCCGCCTCTGCGGGCGCACCTGACGGCGTATATGCAGAAAAAGCATGCCATTGGCCGGGATTTCGATGAAATCCTCATCACCTCCGGCGCGCAGCAGGCTATGGAGATGGCCGCCAAGGTGCTTTGCAATCCGGGCGATGTCATCATCTGCGAAGCTCCCAGCTTTATCGGTTCTCTCAACTCTTTCCGCTCCCTCAGCGCCAAACTGGTGGGGGTGCCCATGGAAGAGGACGGCATGGACTTGAATAAGCTGGAAGCGGCTTTGAAGGCCAACCCGAACACCAAGTTTATTTACACCATCCCCAATTTCCAAAATCCGTCCGGCAGATCTGAACGCGCCGGTGCAGGATCCAAAATCACCA
>OGYY01002691.1_pt1 | contig 12514 bp, 12 predicted proteins | sample 1576671 | NCBI WGS metagenome assembly OGYY01 (sample SAMEA3541593, study PRJEB24748) | human gut metagenome | biome: human gut; feature: human-associated habitat; material: faeces | place: China | collected 2012 | reverse complement strand
GTCTTGCCCTCGACGAGGACCTTCACGAGGTCGCCGCCGCGGCGCTGTGTCATTTGTCGTTTGTCGGCAAAAACTTAGCGCCATGCCCTTGCCTATCTACAGGCGTTTATGCTATAATAGGAAAAATATTCCGGCTCAGCCGCCAAAGGATGTGACCTAATGAAAGACCTGCTGATCCGAGGGGCCACCATCATAGATCCCTCCCAGGATATGTCGCGGATAGCGGACATGCTGATTCGCAAAGGGCAGATTGCCGCGGTCGCTGACAGACTGCCAGTCGGGGACGCCACGCTGGTTCAGGCGGACGGACTGGTATGTGCGCCTGGTCTGGTGGACATGCACGTGCACCTGCGTGATCCGGGGCAGACCTATAAAGAGGATATTTTTACAGGCTGCTGTGCGGCGGCGGCCGGCGGCGTGACGTCGGTGGTCTGCATGCCCAATACGGATCCGGTGCTGGACGATCCTGACCTGCTGCAACGGCTGGCCGACAAAGCCCGCCGTGCGGATGCGCATGTGTATCCGGTGGGAGCGGTCACGAAGGGAATGCAGGGACAAGCTCTTACTGACTTTTCCGCCTTGAAAAAAGCCGGCGTCGTGGCGCTTTCGGACGACGGCAAGCCGGTTCCCACCGCCGGGCTGATGACGGAAGCCCTGAAAAAAGCCGCTGCCGTCGGGTTACCGGTACTGTCCCACAGCGAAGATACCGGCCTGGCGGGAAACGGCATTATGCACGACGGGGCGGTATCCGCCTTGCTGGGGGTACCCGGTATCCCGGCCGCCGCGGAAGAGGTGGCGGTCGCCCGGGAAATCCGGCTGGCGGCGGAAACCGGTTGCCCGGTTCATATCTGCCATGTCAGCACAGCCGGCAGCGTGGCTTTGCTGCGGGACGCCCGGCAGAAAGGCATTCCGGTTACAGCCGAAACCGCCCCCCACTATTTCTCGCTTACCCATGAATGTCTGCGATCCCGCGACGCCGATTACCGGATGAATCCGCCTTTGCGAACCGAATCCGACGTGCGGGCAATTATCCGGGGGTTGCAGGACGGCACCCTGTCTGTGATCGCTACCGATCACGCCCCGCATTCGCCGGAGGATAAGGCGGATTTTGCGAAGGCTCCCAACGGCGCCGTCGGACTGGAAACCTCTTTGGCGGCCGGCATCACGGCGCTGGTACGCCCCGGTTATTTGACGCTGCTCGAGCTGCTGCGCTGCATGTCCACCGCTCCTGCCCGGCTTCTGGGGCTAAAGGCCGGTTCCTTTCACACAGGAATGCCGGCGGATTTGGTGCTGTTCGATCCGGAGGAAAGCTGGACGGTCGATCCGGACAAGCTTCACGGCAAATCCCGCAACACGCCGTTTAAGGGGAAAACCCTGTACGGAAAAGTCAAAGCCACTATCCTGAGTGGAAAAATGGTTTATATGGAGGAGGAACCGCCATGTCATTAGATCGTTTGATTGCCGGCATCCTGAAGCTGCAAAACCCGACCGTTGCCGGTCTCGACCCCAAGCTGGACTATATTCCTGCCGGAATCCGCGAAGCCGCTTTCCATGAATATGGAACCAATCTGGAGGGAGCCGCCGCCGCGCTGTTCGCCTTTAACAAAGGATTGATTGACGCGCTGTGCGATATCGTTCCGGCTGTCAAACCACAGGCCGCCTATTATGAAATGTACGGCTGGCCGGGTATGCGCGCGCTGGCCGAAACCATTGCCTATGCCCGCCGCAAAGGTATGTTTGTCATCACCGACGGCAAGCGCAATGATATCGGTTCCACCATGGAAGCCTATGCCACCGCTCATCTGGGTACCACCTGTGTTGAGGGGCAGAATTTGACCGCTTTCGGCGGCGATGCGCTGACGGTGAACGGTTATCTGGGATCGGATGGTATTAATCCCCTGATCGATGTCTGCCGGCAGAAGGACGCCGGTATATTTGTGCTGGTCAAAACTTCGAACCCCTCTTCCGGGGAGCTGCAGAATCAACTGCTGGAGGGCGGCGAACCGCTTTACCGCCGCATGGGGGCCATGTGCGAGCAGTGGGGCGAACAGCTTCCCGGCAGCGAATATGGCTATTCCGGCGTCGGAGCGGTTGTGGGGGCCACCTATCCCGCACAGCTGGCCGAACTGCGCAAGGCGCTGCCGCACACGTTCTTCCTGGTGCCGGGATACGGCGCGCAGGGCGGCGGCGCGAAAGACGTGGTCGGCGCTTTCGATAAGAGCGGCGTCGGCGCGGTCATCAATTCCTCCCGTGCCATTCTGTGCGCCTGGCAGAAGGAAGGCTGCGCCGAAGAGGATTACGCCGGGGCCGCCCGTAGGGAAGCCCTGCGTATGAAAGAGGATATTTTGGCCAACATAATGAAGTGAACACAGCCGCGTTTTCATTTAAAGAAAACATGCGGATACCTTTAAAAAGGAGACACCGCCATGCGCTATCTGCAGGAACAGTGCCGGCTCCTCCACAAAGCGGAGATTGCCGACGGTATTTATAATTTCACCGTATCCGCGCCGCAAATTGCCCGACTGGCCTCCATCGGCCAGTTTGTCAACCTGCTGTGCGACGGGTTTCAGCTGCGCCGCCCCATTTCCCTTTGCGGATTTGACGCAGAACTGGGTGTGATCCGGCTGGTCTTTGAAATCCGAGGGAAAGGAACGGCCTGGCTGGCCGGCTTACAGGACGGCGACCCCCTGGACATTGTGGGACCTCTAGGCCATGGATTCCCTTTAAAAGACGCCTCCCAAAAAGCGATACTGGTAGGCGGCGGCATCGGCGTGCCTCCCCTGCTGCCCCTGGCCCGGCATTTTGGGCGCAATGCCACGGTCATCACCGGGTTCCGCAATGCCTCTGCGGCCATCCTGCAGGACGACATAGCCGCCTGCTCTGCAAAAGCGGTTTTATGTACTGATGACGGCTCTGCGGGCTTTCACGGCTTTACCACCCAGGCGCTGGCTGATCATCTCGATAAACATTCCTGCGATGTGATCTATACCTGTGGCCCCAAAATTATGATGAAGCTGGTGGCGGATATCGCCCGCGAGCGGAAAATCCCCTGCTATGTATCCATGGAGGAGCGCATGGGCTGCGGCGTGGGCGCCTGTCTTGGGTGTGTGTGCAAAACCAAGGACGGCGATAAAGTCAAGCATACCCGGGTCTGCCTGAACGGCCCGGTATTTACGGCCGAGGAGGTGGACTGGTCATGAGCGATATGCGGGTAACCCTGTGCGGCGTGGAATTCAAAAACCCGGTAATCGCCGCGTCCGGCACCTTTGGCTACGGCATGGAATACAATGAGTTTTATCCCGTTTCCCGTTTGGGAGGCGTGTCCTGCAAGGGGACCACGCTGGCGGAGCGGGCCGGCAATCCGGCACCCCGCATTGCGGAAACCCCGGCAGGTATGCTGAACAGCGTGGGACTGCAAAATCCCGGCGTGGAGGCCTTCACCTCCATCTATCTGCCCTGGCTTAAAGATCAGGGCACGGCGGCCATCGCCAATATAGCGGGCAGCCGCATCGAAGACTACTGCGCCATGGCGGAAAAGCTGAACGATACGCCGGTGGATATGATTGAAATGAATATTTCCTGCCCCAATGTGAAGGAAGGCGGAGTGGGATTCGGTACCTCCTGCCAAAGCGCGGCGGAGGTTACGGCGGCGGTGCGGAAATACTGCCGCAAGCCGTTGATGGTTAAGCTGACGCCCAATGTCACCAATATAGGCGACATTGCCGCCGCCGTAGAGGACGCCGGAGCCGATGCGCTGTCACTAATCAATACGCTCACCGGCATGCGAATCGACATCCGCACCCGCCGTCCGATCCTGCACAACAATACCGGCGGGCTGTCCGGCCCGGCTCTGCTCCCGGTGGCGGTGCGGATGGTGCGAGACGTATATAAGCGCGTCTCAATCCCGGTGATGGGGATGGGGGGCATCAGCACCTGGGAGGACGCGGTGGAAATGATGATTGCCGGCGCGGCTGCCATACAGGTGGGCGCAGCCAACTTCCGCGACCCGATGGCCATGGTCAACATCATCGACGGGCTGGAGGCCTATGCCAAAAAGGAAAAGCTGGCTTCCATCAGCGAGCTGACCGGCACTCTTGAAGAGTGGTAAAATAATTATTAGTAAAACGCCACTCCCCACTAAAAAATCCCATAGAATAAGACTATAAGATATGTTACAATAGATTTCGGGAGCATTGATAAAGCTCCTGAACCAGCTTATTAAGGAGATGCCTCATGTTAAAACACAATTCTTCGAGCATTGTTCGCTAACCGGGAGGTTTGCGTAACAATTAACTCAAGCCTCCCAAAAGTTTTGATATAACTTTTAGGAGGAATTATTGCATGAAGCGTGAAAACAAGAAAAAATCGTTCGAAAAAGGATATTATAAAACACACGCATGCCATGACACTTTTGTTTGCAAAATGTGTGGCAGAACCGTCATTCCGGAGGGAGCCGGCAGCGAACACCGGAACCATTGTCCAAACTGCCTGTGCAGTCAGCATTTAGACGAGGAGCCGGGCGATAGAAACGCGGATTGCGGTGGCGTTATGGAGCCGATTGCCGTTTGGGTTAAAAAGAACGGCGAATGGGCGATTATTCATCGCTGTCGCATCTGTGGGAAACTAAGCTCAAATAGAATAGCCGCTGACGACAACCCCATGAAACTCATGGCTATGGCCATGAAGCCTGTGGCGCTTCCGCCGTTTCCTCTGGAAAGGATCGAGGAAATGACCATGTTAATGGGAGGAGAAGGAACGCTGACCTAAACGCCGGAGGCAAAGCAAACCGGACCGGTGGTCAGGAGCACGGCCACCCCCATTCAGCGAAAACTAAAAAAGGACGATAGCCCCAGGGCTATCGTCCTTTTTTAGTAAAAGGGATTACAGGCAGGACATCACAATGTCAGCGCGCCCTGCTCCAGCATTGACTGGGCGGCCAGCAGCACGCCGACCTTTCCCGAATGGAAATTCAGCCCGCCCTGCATATAAGCCGCATACGGCTCACGCAGCGGGCCGTCGGCCGACAGCTCGATGGACGCACCCATGATAAACGCGCCCGCGGCCATAATGACCGGGTTCTCATAACCGGGCATGTCCCACGGTTCCGGTACCACAAAGGCGTCCACCGGCGCGCCCTTCTGCATCCCCTGGCAAAAAGCCACCAGCCCCTCCGGCGTGCCCAGCTTCACCGTCTGGATGATATCGGCCCGCATCTCCCCGGGCGCGGGACTGACATCGAAGCCCAGACGCGAAAAGAGGGCCGCCGTATACTGGGCGGTTTTCAGCGCCTCCCCCACCACATGGGGAGCATGAAAAAGGCCCATATACAGCGGACGGTTATGGCCGAGCGAGGCCCCGACCTCCCGGCCCAATCCCGGCGTTGTCATGCGATAGGAACAGAGCTCCACCAGGTCGGCCCGACCGCAGATGTAGCCGCCGTTTTCCGCGATTCCGCCGCCGGGATTCTTGATCAGGGATCCGGCCATCAGGTCGGCCCCGGCCTGCGTGGGCTCTGTGCGCTCTACAAATTCCCCGTAGCAGTTGTCGACGAATACGATCACATCCGGCCGTTCGGCTTTAACCGCGGCGGCAATCGCGCCGATTTCCGCTACCGTCAGCGACGGACGGGGATCGTAGCCCCGTGAACGCTGGATATGTACCACCTTCACCTCATCGGTGAGCGCCTCCACAATGGCCGGGATGCGGGGATGCCCCTGCTCGTCCAAGTCGACCTGGCGATAACCAATGCCGAATTCCCGCAGGGACCCCGGCGCGTTACCCCGGATTCCGATTACTTTTTCCAGTGTATCGTATGGGGCGCCGGTGGCCGCAAGAAGCACATCCCCCGGCCTCAGAACACCGGACAGGGCAATGGTGATGGCGTGGGTGCCGGAGACGATACTGTGCCGAACCAGCGCATCCTGTGCGCCCATGACCTGTGCGAACACTTCGTCCAGCGTATCCCGTCCCCGGTCGCCATATCCATAGCCGGTGGTGGCCGCAAACAGTGTGTCGCTGACTCGATGGTCGATAAAGGCGCGCAGCACCTTTTGCTGATTGAATTCCGTCGTTTCTTCAATGGCGGCAAACGACGGGGCGATATCCTCCATTGCCTGCTGAGATACGGCATCCAGCCGTTTATCTACCGTAAAAAATGGCGTATTCACGCTTAAACATCCTCCCATGTGATGGCGGCCCATTCCCCGGCCTTTATAAACCCCCAACGGCTATAGAGCTGCCGGGCCGTCTCGTTTTTGGGGGAAAGCCACACGTCTTTCCCCTCCTCTTGCAGCGCCGCCGCCACGCTCATGACACAGCGGCGGGCATATCCCCGCCGGCGAAAGGCCGGATGGGTCGCCACCCCACCGATTAGCGCGGCGCTGCCGCATTCGGCGGTGGTCATAGCCACGGCCGCCAATCCGTCCGCTTCCACCACGCCCGCAATCCGGCAGCAACCGTGCCTCAGGCGGTGGGATACGTCCACATACCAGTCCTCCCACGGGGGCAGCGTATCATCAAATACCAGGGTGAGCAGCCGGTAAACCTCGTTCAGCGGCGGCGGCTCCATAATGCCGGCAGCGGTTGCCGGGGTTATGAGCCGCATAACCGCTCCCCGCTGCGTGCGGCCGGGCCGAGCCGCCGCCAGCAGGCGGACGAGTCCCGGATCCGCCCGTACGGCCTGTACCGCCGGCTGCATCAGCAGGAAAAGGGCGGTTTCCTCTTCGTCCTCCGGCTCCGCCGCCGCCAGCGCTTCCCGGCCCATACAGGCAATCAAGCCGTTATGATCGGTCTTCCAGATGCGCATAAAAGGCCGGTCCCACCCGTAGGCGGACGCCCATCCCGCAATTTTAACCGCTGCCTCTGTCTGTATTTCCAGTTGCATCAGATCGTCCGCCCGCGCTTCAGTGATCATGCGTAGTCCCCTCCGGGGAGCGTATCGGCCAGAAGACAGAGCAGGGCCTGTGTGCTCTCCATATCCTCCCAGGACAGTACGCAGGCGGGGGAATGGAGATACCGGCAGGGCAGCGATACCGCCGCCACTTTCACGCCTCCGCCCGCCTGCTGGTAGGCGCCGGCATCGTTGCCGCCCGCCACGGTCGTCTTGGTTTGAGTGGGAATGCCCGCTTCAGCCGCTTTTTCACGGATACGGTTATACAGCTCGACGTCATACAAGGTGCGGCTGTCCATAAAAGAGACTACCGGGCCGTCCCCAACGCGGCAGACCTGCTTGGCCTGCGGCACGCCGGCCAGATCGGCGGCGGTCGTGGTTTCTATGGTCAGGGCGATATCCGGCCGCAGCGTATAGCCGGCCACCGTCGCCCCCCGCAGGCCAAGTTCCTCCTGTACGACAAATGCGGCCAGCATATCGTATTCCGGCTGCCGGCGGATCAAATCGAGCAAAAGCAGGCAGCCCGCCCGATCATCCAGAGCTTTTCCACAGCACATATGGTCGCCCAGTTCGGTCAATTCCCCCTCAAAGGAGGCCATATCGCCCGGCTGTACTAGGGTTTCCGCCTCTTCTCGGCTGGAAACGCCGATATCAATCAGCAGCTTGTCCCAGGCAGGCACCGCGTTCTTTTCCCCGCCCGTGCACTGGTGAATCGCTTTCCCGGCAATAATGCCCGGACGACCATTCACCCGCACGGTTTTTCCATACACGACCGCCGGCTCCACGCCCCCCACTGGAGCGATCGTGAGATAGCCCTCTTCGGTAATGCCGGTTATAATAAGCCCCACTTCATCCATATGGGCGGAAAACAGCACCGTTTTCGCCGCTCGCTGCCGGCCGCTCACCCGTATCAGCAAATTACCAAGCGGGTCCGTCCACTTTTCCTCAACACACGGGCAGTTGGAGAGCTGTTTCTCAATATAATCCCGCACGGCGGTTTCCCGCCCGGACACACCTGTCAGCGCGCACAACCGCTTTAGTTCCATCTTATTCATCGATGACTCTCCCTTCCCGGGCAAATGCCGCCATCAGCCGGCCGGTGTTTTCCACATCGCGGCTGTCCACCAGTTCCACAGGCGTATGCATATACCGCTGAGGAACCGACAGCAGGGCTGTGCGTACGCCGCCTCTCGTCATCGATATCCTGTCGGCGTCGGTTCCGGTTTTGCCTCCCATTACTTCCCGCTGGAACGGAATATTGCGTTTTTCGGCCAGTTCCAGCAGGCGGCTGGTCATAGCCCTATCCAGGGTCGGAGACAGTCCTATCATGGGGCCGTCACCCAAAACGCCGCATTCCCGCCGGTCGGCGTCGGGCGTATGGGCAAAACTAACGTCCACCGCGATGGCCATATCCGGCTCCAGTGCAAAGGCTCCCGCCCCGGCACCCCGCATACCGAGTTCCTCCTGGACAGAAAAACAAACGGCGATATCCATGGACGGATCTTCCCGCTGGCAGATATCCAACGCCGTCAGCACCGCTGCCACACCGGCACGGTCGTCCAACGAGGTTCCCAACAGGCCGTAGTCCCCCACCGGCTCCAGCCGGGGACGAAAGCTCACCCGGCTGCCCACGGCAATGCGCGTTTCAGCCGCCTCCTGATCCATTCCCACGTCGATCATCCGCTCGTTTACAGCCGGCAGGGATTCGTCTTTTGACGCCAGATGCGGAGGCGTGCTGGCAAACACGCCGGGATAGGGTTTGTCCCCCCACACCACGACCTCTGCCGCCGCCAGGGTACGGGGATCAATACCGCCGCAGGCGGATACCCGCACAAATCCGTCTTCGATCCCGGTCACCACGAACCCGATCTGGTCGATATGCGCTTCCAAAAGCAGGAGGGGCGCGCCTTCCTTACCGCATCGCCGCACACCGACGATGTTCCCAAGCGGCGTGACCTCCACGTCATCCACATAAGCGGCCAGCAGCCGCTGCGCCGTTTCCGAGGCGGCGGTCTGGCCGCCGACGCCCGGAGCCAGGCACAAATCCGTCAGCACGGTTCGTAAATCCATTTTCATTTCCTATCCTTTCGCCAACTCAATTGTCCAATGCTTCAATGAGACGTTTAAAATGATTGCCCCGTTCTTCAAAATTTGAATACATGTCAAAGCTGGCGCTGGCGGGTGACATAAAGACAATGTCCCCTTCCCGGGCCAGCGCATCCGCCTGTGCCACCGCCTGCTCCATATTCTCCACACGGAGTATCGGCAAGTTGGAGCAAGCACGTATGGCCCGCTCGATGGCATTCCCTGTGGCCCCCATCAAAATGGCCGATTTTACAGTCTGCGCCGCCACCGGGCCAAGCGGGTCATACGGGATATGCTTATCATAACCGCCGGCGATGAGAATAACCGGCCGGTCGAAAGCTTTCAGTCCCGCTATGGTACGGGAGGGACTGGAACCGATGGAATCGTTATACCAGCGCACACCGCGGCGGACACGCACAAGCTCGCTGCGATGCGGCACGCCCCCAAAAGTGCGGGCATAGTTTTTTATAACCGCCGGCTCCACCTCACCCCACACCGCCGCGATAGCCGCCAGATAATTTTCCACATTATGCTCGCCGGGAATCAGGATATCCGCTGTCTCCATAATGGGCGTGAGCTGTTCGCCGTCCTGCATATACAACAGGCCATCCTCGTCCCGGAACGTTCCCCGGCCGACCGCATGCCTACGGGAAAACAAGCAAAGATTCCCCCGCGCCGTCTTTGCAAAAGAGGCCGTCACCTCATTGTCTGCGTTGAGCACCACCCGGTCGCCGGGCTGCTGGAAGCGCATCAGATTTTGCTTGGCGTCGATGTATTCCGCCATATCGGTATGCCAGTCGAGATGGTTGGGCGCCACGTTGGTAATAACCGCCACATGGGGGCTTTGGGTCATGCGTGTGAGTTGAAAACTGGATAACTCCACCACCACGGCATCCTCAGGCCGTACCTCGTCGATGATAGGCAGCAGGGGTCGGCCGATATTGCCGCCCAAATGCACAGTTTTTCCCGCAGCCTTAAGCAGGCCGGCAATGATGGTCGTGGTCGTCGTTTTACCGTCCGACCCGGTTACCCCATAGATGGGAGCGGGGCTGAGGGCGAAAAACAGCTCCATTTCCGAGGTAACAGGAATTCCACGGGACCGCGCCGCCTCAAATTCCGGTAAATATGGCTTCATACCGGGAGTACGCAGGATGACATCCGCATCGAGATGCGCCAAATAGTTTTCTCCGAGGGATAAAGCCGCTCCCGCGGCTTCCAACTCGTCCGCCGTTTCCCCCAGTTCTTTGCGGCTGCGCCGGTCGCAGGCCGTAACAAAGGCCCCCTTTTGTAAAAACTGATGAATCACCGGCAGGTTATTCCGCCCGATCCCGCATATCACCACCCGTTTGCCGGACAAATTGTTCCACAACAACCGTATGGACTCCGCTGTCATGCCGTTCCCCCCTAAACTCTGGCGGGCGCGCGTTTACGCGCGGGCCAGTCTACAATGGTATTTTTTGCACATATTTCTATTATACGGAACTTGCCGGCAAATATCAACCGTTTTGCCGGTGGGGGTAATCTTTAATTTTTTATAAACGATACGGAAAACCGTTGCGAACCGGTGAGAAAACAGGTACAATAAAATATCATAAAATTGTTATAATTCTTGTGTGGAAAGGTTCGGGATTCTATGTTCTTTTATGAGGGCTATACCTGTCCCGTTTGCGGAAAGCCGTTTGGCCCATCCGATGATATTGTAGCCTGTCCCACCTGCGGCGCTCCCCATCACCGGGATTGCTGGCAACGGGAGGGACATTGTCATTATGAAACGGACCACGGTACAGAGCGCCAGTGGTCAAGGGAGAAAAACACGCCGGGGGCGGCAGCCGCCGCGGAAAATACGACAAAAAACTGTCCCAATTGCGGTTTTCCCAATCCGGCTTACGCGGAGTTTTGCTCCCGCTGTGGGCGTCCGACCGGCGCTGAAGACTGGTCCGGCCAGCCGCAGCCGGAACCGCGTCCGTCTCAAAACGCCGCTCCCCCTCCGTTTACCTCCGCGCCTTACGGTGAGTATGCGCCCTTTCACACGGCGGGCGACCCGTATGGCGGCGTTTCCCCGGATGAGAAGATTGACAGCGTTCCAGCGGCGCAGCTGGTGGCTTTTACCGGCACCAATACCGCTTACTATCTGCCTCGGTTTAAAAAAATGGCCCAGCAAGGCAGCACTTGCAGTTGGAATTGGGCGGCGTTTTTGCTCACGCCCTATTGGCTGCTTTTTCGCAAAAACTATTTATCCGGCGTGTTTATGCTAATTTTCGAAATTCTGCGTACGGCATTAAATGGCTACCTGATTTATGGCGTCATGGATCCTTATCTGGGTTCTCAGACCATGTCCATGTTTGAAGCTACCCGGCAGATGATGGCGGACAGCGGTATGTCCATGTTTATCTGGATATTGATGCTGTCCTATCTGGCCGAACTGTTGCTGAGGCTCTTTTTCGGTCTGGCGGGAAACCGGCTTTATCTGCACACGGCGGTCAGCCGAATCCGCAAGCTCCGCGTCGAAGACAACGAGCCGGCTTTGCAGGATATCGCGGCGGCCGGCGGCGTGTCGTTCGGTTTGGGTATTACCGCCTATTCCCTGTTGTTATTGGCCAGTATGATGGTACAATATGCATTTTTACTGTAAAGAGGAGGACGTTTGATGTCACGAAAAGTTCGCAAAGCGGTGATTCCGGCCGCCGGGCTTGGCACCCGGGTGCTGCCGATCAGCAAAGCCCTGCCAAAAGAAATGCTGCCCATTGTTGACAAGCCCGCGATTCAGTATATCGTCGAGGAGGCCGTTGCCTCTGGTATTGAGGATATTCTAATTATTACCAACCGGGGAAAAGGCATTATCGAAGACCATTTCGATCACATGACTGAGCTGGAACAGAGGCTGGCGGCGAGCGGCCGTACGGAAACCTTGGAGGAACTCAACCGGATTACCGGGTTGGCCAATATTTACTTTATCCGGCAGAAAGAAACCAAAGGCCTTGGCCACGCGGTAAACTGCGCACGGTCTTTTGTCGGGGACGAGCCCTTTGCCGTTTTGTACGGCGACGACGTCATCATAGGCGAAGATCCCGCCTGCGGTCAGCTCTGCCGTGCGTATGAGGAGTTCGGCCGCGGTGTAGTCGGCATTAAACAGGTGACAAAAGAGCAGATTGTCAAATACAGCTCCCTGGCAGTGGAGCCGCTTCACGACAATTTATATACGGTTTCTGACATGGTGGAAAAACCGGCGCCTGACAAAATTCTGTCTCTGTTTTCCATTTTGGGCCGCTGTGTGCTGCCGCCGGAAATATTTGACCTTCTTGACCAGACACCTCCCGGCGCCGGCGGGGAAATTCAGTTGACCGACGCCATGCTGACGCTGGCCAGAAACGGTGGCATGACTGGTGTCGATTTTACCGGCATCCGGTATGATATGGGCAACAAACTGGGAATCCTGCAGGCTGCTGTGGAAGTGGGCCTCAAACATCCCGAAGTGGGCGAAGATTTCCGCAAATATCTCAAAAAACTCGCAGAAACCCTGTAAAAATCCCATTCAGACGC
>OGYY01002689.1_pt1 | contig 12526 bp, 14 predicted proteins | sample 1576671 | NCBI WGS metagenome assembly OGYY01 (sample SAMEA3541593, study PRJEB24748) | human gut metagenome | biome: human gut; feature: human-associated habitat; material: faeces | place: China | collected 2012 | reverse complement strand
GAATCGGCTGGGCCTAGGCGCTTCGGGCGATGCGCTCGACGGAATGCCTACTGGTCGGCTCCCACTGCATGCAGCTGTAGCTCGTACCACTCCTTCTTCACACGCGAGGTCTCGAGAACCGCATGATCGGTCTCCTTCGCGGACTTCTCAAGCTCCTCGATCTTCTGCGTGATCGCGGCGAGCTTCCTGCGCGTATCCTCAACATCGAGGTTGTCCGCGTCCTTGCCCATGCGGGCCAGGACGGAAAGCTGGTCGCCGAACGTTTGGGCAAAGCCGCCGTACGTGACGAAGAACTTCTTCTGCTTGCCCTCCGGATCGAGCCACAGGGTGAGCACGCCGGGGCGGTTGGTGGTCACGGTAAGCTCGTGGCCAGCCATCACGCCGTAATCGCCCTCGCTGCCAGGCACCTTCGCGTAGTAAACCTCACCCTGGAACAGGGCACGCGTCGGAATGGCCACTATGCAGCGGAAAGGTTTAGGCATTAGCTTCGTCCTTCTTCAATTGCTCGTAGGCCTCGTACACGTCGTCGATGGAGCCCTTCATGCGGAAGCACTGCTCGGGAATGTCGTCGCACTCGCCGCCGAGGATGGCCTCAAAGCCGCGGATGGTCTCCGAGAGCGGGACGTACTTTCCGGCCATGCCGGTGAAGTTTTCCGCCACGTGGAACGGCTGCGACAAAAAGCGCTGGATGCGCCGCGCACGGTTGACGGCGGCTTTGTCCTCCACGCTCAGCTCGTCCATGCCGAGCACGGCGATGATGTCCTGCAGGTCCTTATACTTCTGCAGCACGCGCTGCACGGCGCGCGCGGTGTCATAGTGGCGGCGGCCGAGAATGTCCGGCTCGAGGATGCGCGACGTAGAGCCGAGCGGGTCGACGGCCGGGTAGATGCCGAGCTCGGAGATGGCGCGGTCGAGCACGGTCGTGGCGTCGAGGTGGGCAAACGTCGTGGCGGGGGCGGGGTCGGTCAGGTCGTCGGCGGGGACATAGATCGCCTGCACGGACGTGACCGAGCCGTTGCGCGTGGATGTGATGCGCTCCTGAAGTTTGCCCATCTCGGTCGCAAGCGTGGGCTGATAGCCGACGGCGGAGGGCATCCGTCCGAGCAGCGCCGACACCTCGCTGCCCGCCTGCGTGAAGCGGAAGATGTTGTCGATGAACAGCAGCACGTCCTGTCCGGACTCGTCGCGGAAATTCTCCGCGATCGTCAGACCCGACAGCGGCACGCGCAGACGCGCTCCGGGCGGCTCGTTCATCTGGCCGAAGACGAGCGCGGTCTTGTTGATGACGCCGGACTCGTTCATTTCGTTCCAGAGGTCGTTGCCCTCGCGCGAGCGCTCGCCCACGCCGGCAAAGACGGAGTAGCCGCCGTGCTCGTAGGCGATGTTGCGGATGAGCTCCATGATGAGCACGGTCTTGCCCACGCCCGCGCCGCCGAACAGACCGATCTTGCCGCCCTTGGCATAGGGCGCGAGCAGGTCGACGACCTTGATGCCGGTCTCGAGCAGCTCGGTCGCGGGGGCGATGTCGGTGAAGGCCGGGGCCTCGCGGTGAATGGGCAGATATTCCGCGGCGTTGACCGGGCCTTTGCCGTCGATCGGCTCACCGATGACATTGAACATGCGGCCGAGCGTCGCCTCACCGACGGGCATTTTCACGCTCGTGCCGGTGTCGACGGCACGGCAGCCGCGCTGCAGGCCGTCGGTGGAAAAGAGCGAGATGCAGCGCACCGTGTTGTCGCCGAGCTGCTGCACCGCCTCCATGACGATGCGCCGCTCGCCGGTGTGCACCTCGATGGCGTTGTTGATCTCCGGCAGCTTTCCGGCCGGGAACTGCACGTCCACCACCGGGCCGATGACCCTTTTGACGATACCGTTTTCCATACGTTCTCCCTTCGTGGGACGCGGCGCTGCCGCCGCGGTGTTAATCAGATCCTTGTGATTGCTTGAGTGCGGCGCTGCCGCCGACGATCTCGGAGATCTCGGTCGTGATGGCGGCCTGACGCGCGCGGTTGAAGTCCAGATTCAGCTCCTCGATGAGCTCCGCCGTCGAGTCTGTGGCGGCGGTCATCGCGGTCATGCGCGCGGCGTGCTCACCCACGCGCGCCTCGAGCATCACGGCGTAGACCGTGTTGTTCAGGTACAGCTCGAGCACGTTGTCGAGCACGGTCTGCGCGTCCGGTACGAACAGATAGTTGTTGTTCGCGGCGGGGGCGTCGGCCTCCGGTGCGGCGGGCAGCAGCTGCCGGTGCACCGGGGTCTGGTGCAGCACGGAGTCAAAGCGCTGGTAGACGAGGTGGATCTCGTCCGCCTCACCGGTGCGGTAGAGGTTTTTGAGCGTCTCGGCGATCTCGAGTGCCTCGGCCATGGTGGGCGTGTCGCTCAGCCCGGCGCAGATCTGGCGCACGGGCAGATCCGTTCCGGCGAGGACATCGCGTCCCCAGCGGCCGCACACGATCACGGAGCAGGGGCGCGTCTCGTCGTGCACGAGCTGCTCCAGGTGGCGCAGCAGCACCTGATTGTATGCCCCGCAAAGGCCGCGGTTGCCCCAGAATACCACGTAGCACACGTGCCCGACGCGGCGCCGGGGCGTGAGATACGGGTGCTCAAAGGTAATGTCACCGGCGAGCAGGGCGTTGAGCACCTCCTGCCCCTTGTCGGCAAACAGGCGCACGCCCGCAAGGCTCGTCTGCGTCTTGCGCAGCTTGGACACGGCGATCATTTTCATCGTGCGGGTGATCTGCTGCGTGCTGTTCACGCTGCGGATGCGCGCGCGGATCTTATGCAGATTTGTCAAGGGGCGTCAACTCCTTTCTGCCGGCGGCGGGGATGGTGCATCATAGATTCTTGAGCGTCTCGTCGGCAAGCGTGCGCAGCCGCTCAAGCGCCTCGGGCGGGAGCTTTTTGCCGCTGTGCACGAGGTCGTGCAGCTCCGGATACGTCCGGTGGATGCGCGCGAGCAGAGCCTCGGCATAGCGCGGCACGTCCTCGACGGCGATCGTGTCCGTGTACCCCTCGCCGGCGGCGAAGAGCACCGCGACCTGATCGGCCGCGTCCATGGGCGCGTACTGCGGCTGCTTCAAAAGCTCGGTCATGCGGCTGCCGCGCGCGAGCGTGTCGCGTGTGGCCTTGTCCAGATCGGAGCCGAACTGCGCGAACGACGCAAGCTCGCGGTACTGTGCCAGGTCCATGCGCAGACGACCGGCAACCTGCTTCATCGCGCCGAGCTGCGCCGCGCCGCCGACACGCGACACGGACAGACCCACGTTGATGGCCGGGCGCACACCGGCGTGGAACAGATCTGTCTCGAGGAAGATCTGCCCGTCGGTGATGGAGATGACGTTCGTCGGGATGTAGGCCGAGATGTCGCCCGCCTGCGTCTCGATGATGGGCAGGGCGGTCATGCTGCCGCCGCCGGCGGCCTCACTCAGGCGCGCGGCGCGCTCGAGCAGGCGGGAGTGCAGATAGAACACGTCGCCGGGGTAGGCCTCGCGTCCGGGCGGTCGCTGCAGCAGCAGGGAGATCTCACGGTAAGCCACGGCCTGCTTCGACAGGTCGTCGTAGACGATGAGCACGTCGCGGCCGTGATACATGAAGTATTCGCCGATGGCGGCGCCCGCATAGGGCGCGATGTAGAGCATGGGCGCGGTCTCCGACGCGTGCGCGCACACGACGGTGGTGTAGGCCATGGCGCCGCGGTCGCGCAGCTTCTGCACGACGCCTGCGACGGTCGATTCCTTCTGGCCGATGGCGACATAGATGCACAGCACGCCCGTGTCCTTCTGGTTGAGGATGGCGTCGATGGCGATGGCGGTCTTGCCGGTCTGACGGTCACCGATGATGAGCTCGCGCTGGCCGCGGCCGATCGGCACGAGTGCGTCGATGGCCTTGATGCCGGTCTGCAGCGGGACGCTGACGGACTTGCGCTCGATGATGCCGGGGGCGTTGCGCTCGATGGGGCGCAGCTCCTTCGAGTCGATGGGGCCCTTGCCGTCAATGGGCTGGCCGAGGGCGTCGACGACGCGGCCGATGAGGGCCTCGCCGACCGGAACGGACACGACGCGGCCCGTGCGCTTGACAAGGCCGCCCTCGCGGATGCCGACGTCCGTGCCGAGCATGACGACGCTGACGCAGCTCTCCTCGAGGTTCAGCGCCATGCCGAACGAGCCGTTCTCGAAGCGGAGCAGCTCGTTGGACTTGCATTTATCCAGCCCGTGCACCTTGGCGATGCCGTCGCCGACCTGAATGACGTAGCCGATCTCATCCTGCTGCGTCTGGGATGCATAATTTTTGATCTGATCCTTGATGATCTTACTGATATCGTCGATTCTGAGATTCACGGTTTCACCAACCTTATCTTTTGATGGGGAGCCGGTCAGACCACGGTCTGGCTCAGGCTGCGGCGCAGGCGCTCCAGACGGCTGCGGATGCTGTCGTCGAGCTGGATGCCGCCATAGCGCAGGGTAATGCCGCCGAGCAGCGTGGGATCGGTGCGGCAGGTCAGGCTGACGGTCTTGCCGGTCAGCGACTCGAGCCGGGCGCACAGGGCCTCGCGCTGCCGCTGCTGCATGGGAACGGCCGTGATGGCCGTCGCGCGCAGGATGCCGTGCGCCTCGTCATAGGCCGCCTCATAGGCGGTCAGGCAGGCGGGCAGCTGCCAGAGCGCGCGCCGGTCGCACAGCAGGCACAGGAAATTGCGCAGCTCCTGCGACGCGCCGGAAAAGGCCTGCAGCAGCAGGGCGTGCTTTTCCGGCCCGGCCACGGCGGGCGTGTCCATCAGCGTGACATAACCTGGGTTTTCCCGCAGGGCGCGGCGGACGAGCTGCAGCTCCTCCAGTACCCCGTCGCCGCAGCCGTTTTCCTCCGCGAGCTGAAACAGCGCGCGGCCATAGCTTGCGGCATCAATCATGGCTGTCCCCCAATTTCTCAATGAAGGAATCGATCAGTTCGGTGTGCTCCTCGCTGCGGATATCGCGCTGCAGGACGGCGGAGGCAATGTCAACCGCCATATCGGACACATCGTCCTTGATCTCGTTCATGGCGCGCTTCTTTTCCAGCGCGACCTGCGCCTCAGCGCGCTGCATGGTCTGCGCCGCCTTGTCCTGCGCGTCGCGGAGGATCTCCTCCTCACGGAGCTGGGCACGGCGGTTGGCGTCGCGGAGCAGCGCCTCGCTCTCGGCGTTGGCCTGCTGCAGGCGCGTCTCATAGCGCGCGCGCATCTCTTCGGCCTCGGCCTTGGCGCGGTTGGCGTTGTCGTAGAGGTCGTCGACCTCCTTCTGGCGCGAATCGATCATGTTCTTGACGGGCTTGAAGAGGAGCTTTTTCATGACCAGATAGAGGATGACCAGATTGCACAGCGTGAACAGGCAGGTCCAGAAATCCACACCGACAAAGCTCTCAAATCCCGTAAAAAATTTCAAGCCGCATTTCTCCTTTCTCCGGCAGATCTCGTGGTGCTGCGCCGCATCAGAAAACGAAGAGCAGCAGCAGAGCGATGACCAGAGAGTAGATACCGGTGGACTCGGTGATGGCGCAGCCGAGGATCATGTTGGTACGCAGCGTATCGGAGACCTCCGGCTGACGTGCCATGCCCTCGAGAGCCTTACCGACGGCATTACCTTCGCCGACTGCCGGGCCGATAGCGCCCAGACCCATGCAGAGACCTGCGCCGATCGCAGCGGCGGCCTTGATGATTGCTTGATCCATTGTGTGTTTCCTCCTGTAAATATTGTTGTGTTTGGAACGATCTCAAATCGGGGTTTGCTTATTTCTTCTCCGGCTTCGGGGCGGGGGGCGGACAGGCCGCGCCGACGTAGACCATCGTCAGCATGCAGAACACGAGCGCCTGGATGCAGCCGGTAAAGAGATCAAAATAGATGGAGAGGATGGCTGGGATGCCGACCTGGAAAATGGGGATGGACGAGATGAATTCACTCGGGATCCAGCCGAGCACGAACGAGCTCAGCGCGGACAGACCGCCGTAGATAAGGGCCGTGAGCACGGAGCCGCCGGCGATATTGCCGAAGTGACGGAACGACATGGAGATCGGCTGTGCGATCTCGCTGATGATATTCATCGGCGTCATAACGACCACGGGCTCCGTGAAGCCCTTCAGCCAGCCGAAGAAGCCGTTGTTCTTGATGTTGTTGTACCAGACGAGAGCGGTCGTCATGAGGGCCCAGGTGAGCGTCGTGCTGAGGTCGGCCGTCGAGCTGCGCAGGAAGCCGGTCAGGCTGGCAAGTGAGCCGAGCACGGACGAGCAGAACAGCGCGCCGATATAGGGCGCAAAGCGCTCATTGTGCTTGCCCATCGTGTCGTCCACGAGCTTGTAAACGGCAAGGACGGCGCGCTCCGTGACGGCCTGCATGCGGCCGGGGCGCTTCCGAAGATTACGGCCGAGCCGCCAGCAGAGAATCGTCACCGCGGCCAGAACGAGGAGCGAGGTGAGCGTCGTCTGCGTGATGGTCACATCGCACAGACCGAAAAACGAAAACTCCGCAAGGATGCGCGGACCGGTGATATTAACATTCATGCAGCGGGAACTCCCTTCTTTTTCTTGCGTACCAGCTCGGAGGCCATGAGCGCCAGCCGCATGAAGCACAGCGGCAGCAGCGTGGCCAGCGGGTCGAACCGCTTGCTCTTGAGCGCGATGACCAGAACGACCAGCAGCACGACCATGCGCGCCACAAACAGGATGCGGGACGTAAGCTGGGCGGCCAGCGGGTTTTCCTTTTTGGAGGCCCGAAGCAGACCAAGAATCATGGCGGCAAAATTCACCAACGCGGCGGCGGTACCGAGTGCGGCGCCGAGCAGAATATCCTGCCGCAGCGCAGCGAACAGAGCGTAGCAGCCCAGCATGATGCCGGACAGCACGATCTCTGCAGCGAGCGTCGGCAGAACGAGCCACTTCAGACTGCCGGACGTTGACTCGTTAACGGGTTCCATGCGGATCATCCTCCTTTTTGTGAGATGACGGAACATCGGAAGACGGGGGAGCGGTGGGGTCCATGGTGCGGGCGGCCGTCAGCAGAAAATGGAACATGCTGTACAGCCCGGCGAACACGCCGAAGACGATGGCGGCAATCATGATCCAGCGGCCAAGTCCGCAGCGCGTGCGCAGCAGCCAGCCGCCGAGAATGATGAGCCCAGCCGGGCACACCATACAGAAGCCTGCCTGAATGCAATAATTGACGGCATAAATCGCGCGAAATACCTTTTTCGGCAAGAAAGAGCACCTCCTAAAAAACAGGACCCGATTCTCCCCTATTATCAGTTAACATCATACCCTTTTTTTTTAAAAATTGCAATATGCAAAGCTTGAAAAATGTCTGAAATCAGGGCGGCCTTTCGAATATGCTCCGCGTTGACATTCTGCGGGGAATTCGATATAATTGTTCACGATCGCCGCGCAGAATGCGGCTTTGTTGATTCTTATTCTTCCCGATTTGAGGTGTCTTGATTTTGAAAACTCCCGATCTCCGGCCGGAAACGCTCTGCATTCAGGCCGGCTACACGCCGGGCAACGGCGAACCGCGCCAGATCCCGATCATCCAGAGCACAACATTCCGCTATGAGACCTCTGAGGCCATGGGAAAGCTCTTTGACCTCGAGGCGGACGGCTATTTCTATTCCCGCCTGCAGAATCCGACCTGCGACCACGTTGCGGCGAAGATCGCGGCGCTCGAGGGCGGCACGGCCGCCATGCTGACCGGCTCCGGGCAGGCCGCCAATTTTATGGCCATGTTCAACATCGCCGGCTGCGGCGACCACATCGTGAGCTCCGCGTCCATTTACGGCGGCAGCTATAATCTGTTTGCCGTGACGATGAAGCGCATGGGACTCTCCTGCACGTTCGTCGACCCCGACTGCTCCGAGGAGGAGCTGAACGCCGCGTTCCGCCCGAACACAAAGGCCGTGTTCGGCGAGACCATCGCCAACCCTGCCCTGACCGTGCTGGATATCGAAAAGTTCGCCGCTGCGGCCCATGCCCATGGCGTGCCGCTCATCGTGGACAACACGTTTGCCACGCCCGTCAACTGCCGCCCGCTCTCGTGGGGCGCGGATATCGTGACGCACTCCACCACAAAGTATATGGACGGCCATGCGGCGGCCCTCGGCGGCTGCATCGTCGACGGCGGCAAATTCGATTGGACGAAATATCCCGAAAAATTCCCCGGCCTGTGCACGCCGGACGAGAGCTACCACGGCGTGACATATACGGAACGCTTCGGACTCGGCGGCGCGTTCATCACAAAGGCCACGGCCCAGCTCATGCGCGACCTCGGCGCGGTGCAGTCCCCGCACAACGCATTTCTGACAAATCTCGGCCTCGAGAGCCTGCCCGTGCGCGTGCGCCAGCACTGCGCCAATGCGCAGCGTATCGCAGAGCACCTGCAGGGCCATGAAAAGATCGCGTGGGTGAAGTACTGCGGCCTGCCCGGCGACCGCTATTACGAGCTGGCGCAGAAATATCTGCCGAACGGCTCCTGCGGCGTTATTTCGTTCGGCGTCAAGGGCGGCAGAACTGCCGCAGAACGGTTTATGAGCCATCTGAAGCTCGCCTCTATCGAGACGCATGTCGCCGATGCGCGGACATGCTGCCTGCATCCCGCCAGCACGACGCACCGCCAGATGAACGACAGCGAGCTTGCCGCAGCGGGTGTTTCTCCAGACCTTGTGCGGCTGTCCTGCGGCCTTGAGAATGCGGACGACCTGATTGCCGACCTCGATCAGGCGCTTGCCGCCGAATAAGCCGGAGGAAACACCATGCCTATTAAAATACCGAACGATCTGCCGGCAGCCGCCACCCTGCAAAGCGAGAATATCTTCGTTATGCCGGAGACCCGTGCCATCACGCAGGACATCCGCCCGCTGGAGATTCTCATCCTGAATCTCATGCCGACGAAGATCGTCACGGAGACGCAGTTTGCCCGTCTGCTCGGCAACACGCCCCTGCAGGTGCACCTGGAATTCCTGCACACGCGCTCCCATGTGGCCACGCACGTCTCGGCGGAGCATCTGTTCACGTTCTATAAGACGTTCGACGAGGTCCGAGACCGCCGCTATGACGGCATGATCATCACGGGCGCGCCCGTGGAGCAGCTGCCGTTTGAGGACGTTGAGTACTGGCAGGAGCTTTGCAGCATCATGGACTGGAGCCGGACGCATGTGCACAGCACGCTGCACATCTGCTGGGGCGCACAGGCCGCACTGTACCATCACTATGGCATCAAGAAGGTGCCGCTGGAGAAAAAGCTCTTCGGCGTGTTCCCGCACCGCGTGGAGTATAAGAACCCGATCCTGCTGCGCGGCTTTGACGACGTGTTCATGGTGCCGCATTCCCGCCACACGACGATCCGCCGCGAGGATATCGAGCGCGTGCCGGAGCTGAAGATCCTGGCCTCGTCCGAGCAGGCAGGCGTCTATGCGATCTTCACGGCGGGAGGGCGGCAGATCTTCCTGACGGGCCACGCGGAATACGACCCGGACACGCTGCGGCGCGAATATGAGCGCGACAAGGCCCTCGGCCTTCCCATTGCTGTGCCAGAGAATTATTTCCCCGGCAATGACGACACGAAGCCGCCCCTCGTCACCTGGCGCAGCCACGCCAACCTGCTGTTCTCGAACTGGCTGAACTACTTCGTCTATCAGACGACCCCGTATGATTTCACATTCTGACCAAAGCGCGCCGCGAAAACGGCGCGCTTTTTCGTTGCAAGCGCCAAAGATCGGTTTTTGCCGAAAAAAAGCTTTACAGCGGGGGAGTGCTGTGCTAGAATAACGCCCGAAAAAAGTTCTTTAAGAGCGGTACAGAGAGACCGACAAGGACGCGAATGAGAGACGCAGAGGGTCTGTGCACCCGTCTGCCGCTTTGCTGTGGATTCGTATGCCCTGTCGCTGTGCTGCGGCAGGGCATTTTTGCGCCCTGCGGGAGGGAAAGCCATGCAGACTGTTGAGATCGCGGATGCAGCCGCGTTTGAGCGCACCCTGCGCCGCCTGGCGCATCAGATATTGGAGAACAATCCGGAGCCGGAGCAGGTTCTGCTCGTCGGCATCCTGCGGCGCGGCGTTCCGCTGGCCGAGGAGTTGGCCGGGCTCATGGAGCGCTTCGGCGGCGTCCGGCCGCCGGTCGAGACGCTGGATATCACGCTGTACCGCGACGACCTGAGCGAGCTCGGCGATCTGCCGGAGGTGCGGCCGACGCAGTTCTCCACGCCGGTTGCCGGAAAGACCGTCATCCTTGTGGACGACGTCATCTACACCGGCCGCACGGCGCGCGCCGCGATGGAGGCCGTCATCCGCCTCGGCCGTCCGGCACGCATCCGGCTGGCCGTAATGGTCGACCGCGGGCACCGCGAGCTGCCCATCGACCCGGAGTACGTCGGCAAGAACGTGCCGACGGCGCGGGAGGAGCAGATCTGCGTGCTGACGCCGCAGTTCGACGGACAATGGGGCATTCACCTGCGCAAGCAGGCCTGAATACAAAACCACATCAGCAAAACCCAAAATACAGAACGGGGGAAACAATCATGAACATGATCTTCGGAGTCAAGGACCGGCCAAAATTCGGCCAGACGATCCTCTTCGCCATCCAGCAGCTGCTGGCCATCATGGCGGCGACGCTCGTCGTTCCGGTCATCACCAACGGCGCGACCGGCAGCACGCTCAGCCCCGCCGCGGCACTCTTTGGCGCAGGCGTCGGCACGCTCGTCTACCTGCTCTTTACGAAATTCCGCAGCCCGGTCTTCCTTGGCAGCTCGTTTGCCTTCCTCGGCAGCATGGCCGCGGCCTTCGCAGGCGGCGTCTCCATGACGCTCGGCTATGCAGGCCTTATTCTCGGCGCGGTGTTTGCCGGCTTTGTGTATGTCATCATTGCGGCGGCTGTGAAGGTCGCGGGCGTCAAGTGGCTCGACCGCCTCATGCCGGTCGTCGTCATCGGCCCGACGGTTTCCATCATCGGCCTTTCGCTGGCGGGCAACGCCGTCTCCGACCTCGTCAAGGGCAGCGTGGTGAGCGCCGAGGGCGCGGCAGTCGCTTCTCCGCTCATCACCGTTCTGTGCGGCCTTGTGGCCCTGCTCGTGACCATGCTCTGCGCGACCTACGGCAAGAAAATGGTCCGCCTCATCCCGTTCATCCTCGGCATCCTCGCGGGCTACGCCGTTGCGGCGGTGTTCACCCTCATCGGCAACGCCACGGACACGGACGCGCTGAAGGTGCTCGACTTCTCGAAGCTCTCCGTGCTGTGGGAAAACGGCGTCACGCTGAAGACATTCGTGAACTATGAGCTTGTGACGAAGGACTTCGTCTTCCTCAAGGCTGCCAAGGGCTTTGCCGAGCTGAACTGGGGCTATGTCAGCGCCATCGCCGTGGCCTATGTGCCGGTCGCGTTCGTCGTCTTCGCCGAGCACATTGCAGACCACAAGAACATCTCCTCCATCATCGGCAAGGATCTTCTGAAGGACCCCGGTCTCTCCCGCACCCTGCTGGGCGACGGCGTCGGCTCCATGGCGGGCGCTCTCCTCGGCGGCTGCCCGAACACGACCTACGGCGAATCCGTTGCCTGTGTTGCCATCACGCGCAACGCCTCCGTTGTGACGATCCTGGCAACGGCCATCCTCGCCATGCTCGTCAGCTTCTTCTCCCCGTTCGTCGCCTTCGTCAACTCCATCCCCGGCTGCGTTATGGGCGGCGTGTGCATCGCCCTGTACGGCTTCATCGCGGTCTCCGGCCTGAAGATGATCCAGCAGGTCGACCTCGGCAAGGACAACAACCTCTTCGTCGTCAGCACGATCCTCGTGACCGGCATCGGCGGCCTGTCCCTGACGTTCGGCAAGATCACGATCACGCCGGTCGCCGTCGCACTCATCCTCGGTATTCTCGCAAATCAGATCCTCAAGGGCCGCAGCGCGAACCGCGACTGAGACCGAGTCTCATACCTTATATAATATATACAGCCGCGCGGTGTCCAAGTCACCGCGCGGCGGCTTTTTTCAAAATAGGGCTTGACAAATGCGGAAAAACAAAGTATAATACACAAGCAAATTGGATATGCGAGTGTGCTGGAATAGGTAGACAGGCACGTTTGAGGGGCGTGTGACAACCGTCGTGTGCGTTCAAGTCGCATCACTCGCACCACGCCGGAGCAGATTCTGCTCCGGCGTTTTGCATTTTCCGGAGCGACCCCTGCGATCGCTCCGCTTTTGATGTTCGGGGAGGAAAGACAGCTTGGCGGATCCTGCAAATGAATGCTTCGCCCTGCGGCGGGAGGACGGCTCCCTGACGGGCGAGATCAAGCCGCGCGCGCTCGTGCACCGCGACGGCGACCTGCATGGCGCGAGCCACGTTTTTCTGGCGCGGCTGCGCGGCGGAAGGATCATATCAGATCCGGGTGTATTTGTGATCGCAAAGGAAGTTTGCCCGGAAATTGATCTTCATATCAGCACACAGGCGAATAATACAAATTACGGAACATTTCAGTTCTGGTACGCACAGGGGGCAAAACGTGTCGTGACTGCAAGAGAGCTTTCTC
>OGYY01002686.1_pt1 | contig 12550 bp, 10 predicted proteins | sample 1576671 | NCBI WGS metagenome assembly OGYY01 (sample SAMEA3541593, study PRJEB24748) | human gut metagenome | biome: human gut; feature: human-associated habitat; material: faeces | place: China | collected 2012 | reverse complement strand
TGCAAAACCCTCATCCACCAGTTCAAATCTGGTCGTCACCTCCAAAAGATTCCCGGAAGCTGAAGCTTCCGGGATTTTTTTGTTTTGCGTTGTTCCCTATCAGCCTCCTCGCCCTCTCCGTCACCTACGGTGACAGACTCTCCCTTTTGTCACCTGCGGTGACATCTTCCCCCGGAGCGGGGGAAGTCTTTCCTCAAAGGGAGAGCCTCTGGCGAAACCGGTCACTTTGCAGTTAAGCCGAAAAGTCTGCCGCAGTGCCGCACTTTCGCAGAAAGCGGCACTGCAAATGCCGTCTACCTTTACGCCCCCTCCAGTGAAAATGCAATGCCGGAGCTTCCGCGGACGCTCCGGCATTGCTCTCTTAAAAATTATTCTTCCGCTGAATACGGCCGGAGCAAGGCGTAGGCCATTCCAGATCGTCCCCCTCAGAACTTCAGCCGCATCTGGTACCACACCACGCCCCCGTGGGTGGAGCCGGAAACGCCCTCGTTCACAAAGCCGAACTTTGCATAGTAGTGCACCAGGGCCTCCTTGCAGGTCAGTACCAGCCCCTTCCGGCCTTGGGCCCGGGCGTCGGCAATGGCCTGCTGCAGCAGCTGCCCGGCGTACCCCTGTCTGCGGCAGGCCGGGATGGTGTTTACCCCAAAGATCATCTGCCAGGCACCATTCTCCCGGTGGAGGGAGGCGTCGGCGTACATCTCATCGGTCAGGTCCGGCCAGTCGGTGCAAAAGCCGTCCACAAAGGCCAGCAGCCTTTCCCCCTCCCACAGCAGCCAAAAATGATCGCCGTACTGCTGCAGCCGCCCGGCAAACTCCTCTGCCGTAGCCGCCTCTGCCGCCGGGAAGCAGGCCGCCTCCACCGCTGCAATGGCCTCCAAGTCCTTTAAGGTCCCCTTACGGATCTCCATAAATATTCTCCCCTCTTTTTCTTCCGAGTGTACCACAGTTCCTGCCCAAAGGCAAAGGTCCTGCCGGTTTTTCCTTTTTGGGCCATTTGCATCCGCTGCCGCTCCGTGTTACAATGGCTATATTGCATCCAGGAAAGGAGCTGACACACCATGCCCGCCGAAAACCATACCACCCTCACCCCGGATACGCCGGTGCGCTACCTGAAGGGCGTTGGCCCCAAGACCGCTGAGCGGTTCGAGAAGCTGGGCATCGTGACGCTGGCCGACCTGCTGTGCCACTACCCGCGCAGATATATCGACTTCACCAAACCCTATTCCATCGCCGAAGCGCCCACCGATGTGGAGTGCGTCGTCAGGGCCGAGGTGTTCGCCAAACCCGGCGGGCGTATCCTGCCGGGCGGGCGGCGGATGGAGCGCATCACTGCCGGGGACGATGTGTCCAGTCTGGAGATCACATGGTTCAATAATCCGTATGCCGCCCAGAAGCTGCAGCTGGGGCAGGAATACTATTTTCAAGGCATCGTTACCGGCGGGATGCTGCGCCGCCAGATGGTCAACCCGCAGGTGCGCACCGCCGAGCAGATCAAGGCTTCTCCCTTTGAAGCGGTCTACCCTCAGACCGAGGGCCTGACCAGCAATGCCATCGCCAAGTGCGTGCGGCAGCTGCTGCCCCATGCAGAGCTTCTGCCCGACCCTCTTCCGCCGGAAATGCTGGCAAAATACCGTCTGCTCTCCAAGGCAGATGCCGTGCGGGCCATCCACTGCCCTGCCACCGAAGAGCAGGCCTATGCAGCCCGGCGGCGGCTGATCTATGAAGAACTTCTGGTTTTGCAGCTGGGCATTGGCCGGATGAAAAACCGGGGTGCCGCTGCCACCGGTGCGCCCATGCAGCTTGCCGACCCGTCCCTGTTCTGGGCCAGCCTGCCCTTTTCCCCCACCGGAGCCCAGCGCCGGGCCGTGAGCGAGATTCTGGCCGACATGGCGGGCGAGACTTCCATGAACCGCCTTTTGCAGGGCGATGTGGGCAGCGGCAAAACGCTGGTGGCGGCTGCCGCCATCTGGGCCTGCATCCGAGCGGGGTATCAGGCCGCGCTGCTGGCCCCGACAGAAATTCTGGCCACCCAGCACGCCGAAGGCCTGAACCGGATGCTTGCCCCCTTCGGGATGCGGGTGGCTCTACTGACCGGCGGCATGAAGGCCGCTGCACGCCGCACCACCCTTGCCGCCATCCGGAACGACGAAGCCGACCTTGTGGTGGGCACCCACGCCATCCTCAGCGAAGGCGTAGAATTTGCCCGGCTTGGTCTTGCCGTGATCGACGAGCAGCACCGCTTTGGGGTACGGCAGCGCGGGATGCTGGCTGAAAAGGCCGCGAATCCGCACCTGCTGGTGATGAGCGCAACGCCCATTCCCCGCACGCTGGGCCTGCTCATCTACGGCGATTTGGACATCTCCATTCTGGACGAGCTGCCGCCGGGCCGCACCCCGGTCAAGACCCGCTGCATCACCGGCAAAAAGCGGCGCGACCTCTACCATTTTCTCGATCAGGAGATCGGGCGCGGGCGGCAGGTGTATCTGGTCTGCCCCGCCATCGAGGACACACCGGATGGCGGGCTGAACGCCGTCAAGACCTACTACGAGGACATTGCCAAGGCCCTGCTGCCGGAGCGCCGGGTAGGCCTGATGCACGGCAAGCTCAAACCCAAGGAGAAAGCTGCCGTGATGGAGGACTTCAAAGCCGGGCGGCTGGACGCACTGGTGTCCACCACCGTCATTGAGGTGGGTGTGGATGTGCCCAATGCCAGCGTAATGGTGATCGAAAACGCAGAGCGCTACGGTCTGAGCGCCCTGCATCAGCTGCGCGGCCGCGTGGGACGCGGTGCAGCGGAGAGCTGGTGCTTTCTTGTCAGCGACAACCAAAGCGAAAACGTACAAAAGCGGCTAAAATTTTTGTGCAGCACCACGGACGGCTTTGCGGTGGCGCAGTACGATCTGGAGACCCGCGGCCCCGGCGACTTTTTCGGCAGCCGCCAGCACGGCCTGCCCACCCTGCAGATCGCCGACCTGATGAACGACACCCGCACCCTGCACGCTGCGCAGGCGGAAGCCGTTGCCATGCTGGCCGACGACCCGCTACTGGAAGCGCCGGAGCACGCACTGCTGGAACAGCAGGTGCAGCAGATGTTCGAGAAAGCCGGAGCCATGAACTGATCCGGAGGTTTTTTGCGCACAAGCAGCAGCAAATGCAAAAGCCGCTGCACGGCTGGTGCAGCGGCCCCTGTTATCGAACGGAACGCTTTGCGTGCCGTTCGCCCATGCTTATCACATCGCAGAACACGCAGCGGCTTTTGGTGGAAAGCTGGGTATCCTTATGGTAGCAGCCAAAAAACCACTTGTCGTAGGTCAGCTTCAACAAAATTTTATCCAGAAAGCTGTGCAGCTGGTTGGTCTCGCCGCTGGCAAGGGCGGTAAAATCCAAAAATCTGCTTGGCGCATCGTGGGTCAGCACATAATCCACTTTGTAATCGCACGCCGCAAGGTTCTCCTCACAAAAGGCGTATTCCTCCTCCGAAGGCATTTCTTCCCTCCACCAGTTCACGCCGGGTTCCCGATCCTCCACATCCTGGCTTTCCGCACCGCCAAAGCACAGGTATTTTTTGTTCTCCAATTCCAGCACGCTGCCGCGGCACACATGGTACACATTGCCGCCCAGTGCCTGCACCTTGCCGCCAAAGCGTTCCTCGGTGGGATACTGCTTTAAAAGGTCGTAGTTTTCGTGGCTGCCGTCCAGAAACAGCAGGGTATACGGGCGCTTGCGCAGCCAATCCAGCTTTTTCTGTTCCTCCTTGCTGCCGTCCCACACAAAGCCAAAGTCGCCCAGTACCACCACGGTATCCCGTTTGCCCAGCCAGCGCAGCTTGCCGTGCTTGAAGCGGTCGATGTCGCCGTGGGTGTCCCCTGTCAGATATACCATTCCTGTCCTCCCTGACCGGATGTGAAATCGGCACAATAAGCCTTGTCACACCCCGCCAAACCTGTTATTATAAAGAATACAGCCTTCCGCTGTGATCTCGTTCTTACCCGGCGCACGGCGCTTGTGCCGTGCTGCCTGTTGTTTTATATTATCGCTTTTTAAAGGAATTGTCCACATGAAACGTATTTTTGCGCTGGTTTTGTCGTTCGCTGTCCTGTTCAGCTGCCTTGTGCTGCCCGCCGGGGCTATGTTCGACCCCACCCCGGTCTATCAGGTGCAGGCACAGAGTGCCTATATCGTCAACACTGATACCAATATCATTGTCTATGATAAGGACAGCACAAAGCAGGTATCCGCCGGTGGTCTGACAAAGTACATGACCATTGCCCTGCTGCTGACCAACTATGCCGACCATCTGGACGACACCTTCCAGATGCCCTTTGCCATCTCGGATTACGTTTATAACACCAACAACGCCGATATGCGCTCCAACGAGACCTTTACCTACCGCGAAGCCATGTACGCCATGCTGACCCGCAACGCCAACGAAGCCGCCATGGGCCTTGCCTATGCCCTTTCCGGCGGCGACCTCGCGGGCTGGGTGAGCCAGATGAACACCCTGTCCCAGCGCATCGGCACCACCGGCAGCACCTGGACGGATGCCTGCGGCATCGACAGCGGCAACGTGACCTGTGCCGTGGATATGTACCTGATCCTGCGCTATCTGATGAGCTTTGATGCCTTTGTGGAGGTTTCCGGTGCGCCCAGCTTTACCATGCCCGCCAAAGAAAAACACCGTTCTTCGTCTGTTCTGGTCAGCCAGAATGCCGCGCTGAGCAAATCCAGCGGCGGCAAATACTACCGCAGCGCCATGCAGGGCGGCATGTGCGATGTGACCGCATTCAAAAGTGACAGTGGCAATCAGAGCTATGTTTCATGGGCCAATAAGGATGGTGCCACCTATATTTTCTGCGTGATGCAAAGCCCGGACACCTGCGACGATTTCGGCTACGCCAACCGTCGCCCGGCCCTGTGCGAGACCGTGAAGCTGATGGACTGGGTGTTCGACAGCTTTTCCATTCAGGCCGCACTGGACACCGACCTTACGCTGGCCGAGATCCCGGTGAAGTATTCCTCCGATACCAGCTCCCTGCAGCTGTATCCCGCCGACAGCATGATGACCCTGCTGCCTTCCACCGGCGACGGCAGCGTGACCCAGAAATATTTCCACCTGCCGGATTCCGTGTGTGCCCCTGTCCAGCAGGGCGATGTGGTAGGTACCGTGGAGCTGAAGCTTGCCGGTGAGACCATTGGCGTGGTGGACCTGATCGCCGGGCAGGACGTCAGCCTGAACCCGCTGCTGTTCACGGTGGCGCGTTTTCAGGAATTCTTAGGCAGTCTGTACCTCAAAGTTGTAATAACATTGAGTATTATTTCCATCATCATCTACTTTGCGTGGGTCCTTTTGAACAACTGGAACCGCCGCAAGCCCACCAGAAAGATCCGCCGCCGCTGAGCTTTGCACCGTTCAGCCGCATTTTGTGGAAAAGTGATGCAAAAAGCCCCGTCAGCCTTTTCAGGATGACGGGGCTTTTGGTTGCGCCAGCAGGAGTCGAACCTACGATGGGGGAGTCAAAGTCCCCTGCCTTACCGCTTGGCGATGGCGCATCGTGCAAGATATTATACCATATTCTTTGTTTTTCCACAAGGGGAAGGTTCCACTTTTCCGCTTTTGCGGCGGCTCTGTGCCGCCTTTTGCAGCCTGCAATTTGTGAAAAACCAATTTTTTTCATCATAACAACAGAATACGCCCATTTTGTTGCACTTTTGTTACACTATATGTGGTAAATATAGGATTGAATAAACCTCCTCTTCCCGGCTTTTTCGTCTACTGCCTCATGGCGGGGACATCGAGGTCTGTTCTGGTGTTTCCGTTCCCGGCAGGCACCACATCCCAATTCGTCAGGAAAGCGAGGAGTCATATGAAAAAGATCTTGAAAATGCTGGTCCTCGGTCTGCTCAGCGCTGCACTGCTCTGCTGTGCACTGCCCTCTGCCTTTGCCGCAGAAGACAAGGATTCGCAGGTCTACACCATTGGTTTGGATGCCATGGGCGGCAGCAGCTCCACTGTGGCAGTCACCACCAATCTGAGCGGCAAACTCAGTGCCCTGCCCGCGCAGCCTGCGCTGGAAGGCTACACCTTTGACGGCTGGTATACCGAGCCGGTGGGCGGCACAAAAATCAGCACCTCTACGGTGTTTACCGGTGATACCACTGTGTACGCACACTGGACCGTGAAAAATGCCACCACTTCCACCAGCACATCCACGCCCGCTCAGCCGGAACAGACCGCGCAGGAATACGATGACAGCCCGATTTTGAGCGTTCTGACGGTAGCCGGTGCTCTGATCACCACGCTGGCCGTGGCTGCCTTTATTTAAGTCTTTTCACACACTGTATCAATTTTATCAATAGAAAGGAAAATCTCCATGTCTACTATGAAACTGCCCGCAAACTATGCCTCCATCAGCGAAGAGGAAATGGTCTATCTGGACGGTGGTGCCCGCGACGCTTACAACAGCTTCCTGAATGTCGGTAAGGTGTTCAACGCCATTGCCCGCATCTTCTCCGGTGCAAGCTCCATCATCAACAATGTCAACGTGATCTACCAGTCCTTCCTGACTCTGGGCGATCTGCTGAAGAGCTTCTGATCCGGCTTCTATTTTCATCTGTTTTTCAAGAACTGTCTCCGTTGTGGGGACAGTTCTTTTTGTTTTTAACGCATTTTAATCGTTTACATCAAAAGAAACAATTTTTCTTTGGCTTTGGCAAAAAAATGCACGGAAAAGGCATTTTTGTTACGCTTTTGTTACGCATACTGTGCTAACATATAAGGTGGAAGGTCATTCATCAAACTGGCGTTTTCACGCCGAAAACTGATATATCAAATGTGGTTTTGTGGTGCGAAAATTTTCGTATTTGTCGAAAGTTTTCGTTCGCCCAATCCGACCACTTTTTGCGGGAGAAATCGATCATTATGCCAGACCGTGAACTGCGGCACATGCGCCGCACCGAATTAGTCGAGATCATTCTGGCGCTCAAGCAGAGCGAGGACCGGCTCCGGGCAGAAAACGCTGCCCTGTCTGCCCAGCTGCAGGAACGGCAGATCCATATTGAAAACGCAGGTTCCATTGCGCAGGCTGCACTGGAGCTGAACAAGGTGTTTGAAGCGGCGCAGGCTGCGGCTGATGAATACGTTGCATCGGTGCTCGCAGCAAACAAAAACACCGATGCCGCTGCCAGTGCTCTGCGCGCTCAGGCGGAAGCCGAAGCCCAGCAGATCCTTGCACAGGCACAGACCGAGGCTGCGAACCTGAAGGCCCGCACCCAGCAGCAGTGCGACGCGGAAACGGAAGCCGCTGCACGCAAGCGCGCCCAGACCGAAGCGGACTGCAAGGCAATGCTTGCCCGGACGCAGCAGGAGATCCAGCAGCGCCGGGCCGCTTTTGACCGCCGGGCCAGCGAACTGCTGGACGGCTATCACAGCACGGAATTCCTGCCGGAGGAGCGTGCCAAATGAAAGAGCAAAAGATCAGGTTCACGCCCATTCCATCCACAGCAGAGGTGGAAGCAGAGCGCGAACGTCTGGCCTACCGCAGCCGTTATATGCGGGTGCTGCGCAGCACGGTCTACACGCTGCTGGTAGTCGCGGCCATTGCCGTGCTGCTGGCCACTCTGTTTCTGCCGGTGCTGCAGGTCTCCGGCGACAGCATGAACCCCACTCTGCAGGACCGGGACATCATTCTGCTGGTCAAGGACAGCGACATGAAGACCGGCGACCTTTGCGGATTTTACTGGCAGAACAAGCTTCTGCTCAAGCGCATCATCGGCCTGCCCGGTGATGTGATCGAACTGGACGAGGACGGTGTGGTCACTGTGAACGGCCAGACGCTGGATGAGCCCTATGTAGATGAACTGGCTCTGGGCGAATGCGACATCAAATTTCCCTATCAGGTGCCGGAAAACCGGTATTTCGTACTGGGTGACCATCGGGCCACCTCCATTGACAGCCGCAGCAGTGTGATCGGCTGTGTGGAAAAAAGTCAGATCGTGGGCAAGGTTTTTTTGCGGGTATGGCCCTTGTCCAGCTTCTCGTTGATCCACTAAGGAGGTTTAGGAATCATGCGGGATATCGTGAAAGAATATCAGAAAAAGTTCCGTCGGAACCACCAGCGCGCCAGACGCTATACTGCGTTGCTGCTGGCACTGGCGCTTACCACCAGCCTGTTCGTGAACTGGCAGCTGCACGGCGTGGGCATTGCCAAAACGGCCGAATATCTGTGCGGCGAGTTGGAGCACGAGCACACCGCTGCCTGCTATGAAAAGCAGCTGGTGTGCGGCTATGAGGAAGGCGAACCGGAGGACTGGAACGCCACCATGACGGACGACGGCATGTCTTTTGATGATACATTCGACATGGATGATGATGCGTTCGGCGTGGATGCGGATGATCCCGGCATTGCAGCCCATTCCGCAGAGCCGGAGTACATCTTTGTGCCCCATGAGCACACCGACGACTGCTACCAGGAAGTGCAGGAGCTGACCTGCCGGGAAGAAGAGCACGAGCACACCGACGACTGCTTTGACCCTGAGGACGGCAGCCTGATCTGCGAGCTGTTCGAGCACACCCACGACGACAGCTGCTACACCACCACCTATGAGCTGGTGTGCGGTCTGGAAGAGGGCGAGCTTGTAGAAGAAGTGAACCCCGATTATGACCCGGTGGCCCTGTTTGAGGAGCCAGTGGCCGCAAAGCCCGTGGTGGTCGATCCTGTGACCGAGACCCCGGTGCACCACCACACTGATGCCTGCTACGAGGAAGTGCTGGTCTGCGGCCTGCCGGAGCATCACCACACGGTGAACTGCCTGTCCGACCCGCTGGACGGCACGCAGGACGAGGACGAATGGCTGGCACAGACTGGCACCACACTGAGCGGCAACTGGGCCGACGACCTGCTGGCCGTAGCCGAGAGCCAGCTGGGCTATGAGCAGAGCGAGCGCAACTTCCAGCTGGACGATGCCGACGGCGAGACCGTGCGCCACTACACCCGCTACGGCAACGACTACGGCAACGACTACGGCCCATGGGACGTGATGTTCCTTTCCTACTGCCTGAAATATGCCGATATCCCCCAGAGCGCTATCCCGCAGGTTTCCAGCGTGCTGTCTTTGCACAGCCAGCTGCGCAGCGCGCTGTACAACGAAGAGACCGGCAGCGGCTATGCCATGGATTTTGACGGTGATCTGCCGTCTGATGCCGCAATGCCCGGTGATATCGTCATTTACAATGGCACCGTGACCAAGGCTGTGGCCGCGGAAAGCCAGCCGTTGCAGGTGCAGGATGATTCCGCCGATGCTGACATTGCCCTGCTCTCCATGGATGCTGCGGCCACCACCGACACCGCGCCCCACATTGAGGAATACACCGTGGATGCCAGCACCGTTGGCATCGTGAGCGATGTGGACAAAGATTTCGGCACCCTGACCGTGATCTCCGGCGATGTGGATGGCAAGGTGGCTAAAGTCACGCTGAATGCTTCGCAGGTGACAACGCTGGTGTCTGTGGCAAATGCGCAGCAGGCTGATTATGGCGTGTCTACGCCGTATTTCAAAGTCGAAGATGACGCAGGTGCCATTACCACCATCAAAGGTCTGGATGCACTGGATTACCTCACTGCTCTGAAGGTGCAGCGCAAGAATGGCACTGAATACGAGGATACCAATGTCACCACCATTTCGGAGCTTCTGCACAGCAGCCTTACCGTCACAGATATCCCGGCCAAAGAGATCCAGGAAAACGACTACTGTGTCCATGTTAAGCTGCCCAAGAGCTTTGATGTGCTGAACGATGAGCTTATCTCCGGCAAACTGGAAGATACCGGCAATTATGACACCTGCGGCAGCTACCAGCTGCTCAAGGGGGCTGACGGCTGCTGGTACGCCGTGCTGCGGTACGACCAAGACTATATCAAGCAGAAAGAGGAGGCAGCCGCAGGCGCGGATACTTTCGATGCCAAGGTCACCAGCAACGTTGCCTTCAATTTCCAGTGGAACCAGAGCGAGGTCACCAGCAGCGGCTTTAATCAGATCGAGGTCAACAAAGATTACGCCCTTGATATCACCATCAACCCGGATGAAACCCCCGATGAGGATCAAAAAGACGATACGAACTATGACCTTAACCAGAGCGTGAAGGACCCGCACTACGATGGCAGCGATGCCTACCTGGATTACACTGTTACGCTTGTGGTCAAGAACGAACAGGCCGGCCCGCTGACGCTTGCGGACAGCATGACCCTGCCCACCGGCGTAACCGCCGAATATGTCGAAGACTCGCTCCAGCTCAGCATGGAAAACGGCAATACAACGCTCGGCATCACTTGGAAAGATGTTAGTGATGAGCGCAAGATCACCTTGGGTTCTGCCGGTTCCCCCATTGCCGCAGGCACCTATTCTATCCGCTACACCGTCAAGCTGAAGGACGTTGGCGAAACGGCTGTTGACGGAGTAATCAATAACATCAAGATTCTGGATACGACCATCAGCGATGATGCCGAGAAGTCGGTAAAAACCGACAGCCTTGTGATCACCAGTCAGGCCGATCCGTCCGACTACGAACTTCCCTCTACCGGCGGGGCCGGTACCAAACTGTATACAGCAGGCGGCGGCGCGCTGATGCTTGCCGCTCTGGTGTGCGGGGTTTGCAGAAAGCGCAGACGCGAAAGGAGGGCACGTTAAAAAGCCTGCATCCTTCCTGACACGGCGGCAAAATTGATTCTGCGCCGGAAGCAGACCCTGAAAATAGGAATCAGAAAAACTTGAAAGGAGACTTTCGCAAATCATGATGAAGAAAACAATCAAAAAGCTGCTGGCCGCACTGCTGGCAGTTGCCATGGTGTGCGCCATGGCGATCCCGGCGTTTGCATACGACACTGAGGAGGTCAGAGCCCACCACTCTTTCGAAGCTTTCCAGATCTTCAAGGGTGATGTTAGTGATGACAATACGAAGATTTCCAACGTTAAGTGGGGCAAAAACATCACTAATTCTACCGATTTTCTGGAGAAATTGACGGCAGATTCTACCATCGGCGGTGAGTTTAACAATCCTACCACTCCTCAGGATGTTCTTGCGGTTATCAGCAAATGGCATGATTCCGATAATAACAGCATCGCTTTTGCGCGCTTTGTATGCCACTATCTCTACTCGGGTGCTGTAGAACCGGGAACCTCCATTCCAAGTTCCGGCGATGTCGTCGAAATCCCCATTAACGAGGCAGGTTATTATCTGATCGTTGATACTACCGACTTTAGACCTGGCGATTCCTATCATGCCTACAATTCCTTCCTGCTGAATGTTACCAAAGCACCCTTTAACCTTCTAATTAAGCCTAAGTTTGTAAAACCCACTGTTGAGAAGAAAGTTTATGACAATCAGGATGGCACCAGCAACACAGAAGGGTTTGATTCCAGCGCTGACCATGCAATCAACGAAAAGTTCAAGTTCCAGCTGATCGCTAAGTTGCCCGCAAGCTCCGACCGTGCTTACGATTACTATGATAAGTACACTGTTTGCTTCAATGATACTCTGTCTGCAGGCATTACCTTTGACAATTTGGATACGGTAGAAATCGCAAATGTCAATGGCAGTGATTCAAAAGAGATTACTGATACTGATTATACACTTGTTAAGGATCTTCATGAGGCCGGTCTTCCGTCCTCCATCAAACTGAGCATTGATAATGTCAAGAAATGTGCAGATGCAGCAGGGCTCGATTTGAATGACGGCGCTACGATTACGGTCACCTATACTGCACACCTGAACGACAAAGCCACTGTCAATACTGCAAACGGTTCTAAAACTACTGATAACAAGAATAGTGTTTTTCTCCAGTATTCCAACAATCCCAGAATCGACACATCCCTTGATCATACTACCACAAGCGAAGTCTGTGTGTACACCTACCAGCTGAACAACACCAAGTATCACGATGATGATAACCCGAATAATGTGTTGGCGGGCGCCGGCTTCCGTCTGTACAGCGATGAAGCTTGCCATGATGAAGATGAGATCAAGCTCAAAATGAATGATGACGGCACTTACTCTCGCGACTTTAGCACTGAGGGTAAAGGCGTTGAGATGATCTCTGGCCAAGATGGTCAGTTCAATGTCAAGGGTCTGGACGCTGGCACCTACTACCTGAAGGAGACCACCCCTCCTGCCGGTTACAGTGCCTGTGACAAAACTAAAATCGTCATTTCTGCAACGCACGACGAACACAATGTTAATCTGTCCGGTGAATCCAACCTGAATAATAAAATCATCAACAAAAAAGCCGGCGGCATTACCCTGCCCTCCACCGGCGGCATCGGCACCACCCTGTTCTATGTCATCGGCGGCGGCCTGATGGTGGCAGCAGCTGTCCTGCTCATCACCAAGAAGCGCATGGAGAACAAGTAATTTCGCCTTTTCCCCCAGCATCCCCGGAACTGCGGGGCCGCAAGGCTCCCGGCTCCTATCCTTATAACATCAGGGAGTAGCCCATGAAAAAGAATAAAAGCACCATCATCCTGATCCTCGTCTTTTTCGTGGGTCTATCCGTGATGTTAT
>OGYY01002685.1_pt1 | contig 12551 bp, 9 predicted proteins | sample 1576671 | NCBI WGS metagenome assembly OGYY01 (sample SAMEA3541593, study PRJEB24748) | human gut metagenome | biome: human gut; feature: human-associated habitat; material: faeces | place: China | collected 2012 | reverse complement strand
TGCTCAAGCGCGGCCTGTGCAACACCATCGAGGAGTGGATCATGAGCGCTGAGTATATCATGGCCGGCGGCAACGAGCAGGTCATCCTGTGCGAGCGCGGCATCCGCACCTTTGAAAAGTATACCCGCAACACCCTTGACCTGTCCGCCGTGCCTATCATCCACGAAAAGACCCACCTGCCCATCATCGTGGACCCCAGCCACGCCACCGGCAAGGCCAATCTGGTCGAGCCTATGATGATCGCTGCCGTGGCCGCCGGTGCCGACGGTCTGGAAGTGGAGGTCCACTACGACCCGCAGCACGCATGGAGCGACGGCGCACAGTGCCTGACCCCGGATTCCTTCGCACAGGCCATGGCAAAGTGCCGTCAGGTGGCATGGGCCATTGGCCGGGATATGTAACGGCCTATGCTGGTAACGATTCAGAACGCGCGTTCCGTGGGCGGCACCATCACTGCCCCACCCAGCAAGAGCATGGCCCACCGTGCTGTGCTCTGCGCGGCACTGGCCGAGGGCCGCAGCCACATCACCAATCTGGAATTCAGCAAGGACATCTCTGCCACGCTGGGCGCAGCGGCACAGCTGTGCGCCCGTGTGCGCACCGGCGCAGACGATGCTGTGGTGGAAGGGCTGGGGCATTTTGTGCCTCTTGCTACGCCGGTGGACTGCTGCGAGAGCGGCAGCACCCTGCGCTTTCTCATCCCCATCGCCAGCCTGACCGGACAGGCAGTTTCCTTCACCGGCCGCGGGCGGCTGATGGAGCGGCCTCAGTCGGTGTATGAAGTTCTGTACCGGGAGCAGGGCCTGCGGTTTGAGCAGAGCGCTGCCGGGCTGACCGTGGAAGGGGCACTGGCCCCCGGCGAATACCGCCTTGCAGGCAATGTATCCAGCCAGTTCATCAGCGGGCTGCTGTTTGCTCTGCCGCTGCTTTCCGGCAACAGCACGCTGCACCTCATCCCGCCGGTGGAGAGCCGCAGCTACATCGATATGACCCGCTCTGTGCAGGCAGCCTTCGGTGTGCAGAGCCATTGGCTGGACGAAAACACTCTTGCCATCCCGGGCGGGCAGCACTATCACCCCTGCGATTACACCGTGGAGGGCGATTACAGTCAGGCCGCGTTCCCGGCGGTGCTGGGTGCAGTGTGCGGCGGCGTGACCATCACCGGCCTTGCCCCGGACACGCTGCAGGGCGATGCCGCCATTCTGGATATCCTGCGCCGCTGCGGCGCGGTGTTTACCCGCACGGCAGAGGGCATCTCTTTTGAAAAGGCCCCCCTGCACGGGGTGGACATCGACCTTGCGGACTGCCCGGACCTTGGCCCTGTGCTCATGGTGCTGGGCCTGCTGTGCGAAGGCACTACAGTCATCCGCAACGCAGAGCGTTTACGCCTGAAGGAGAGTGACCGCATCGCTGCCATGGAGGCCGAGCTGCGTGCCTGCGGCGGCGTGCTGGAAAGCGAGGGCGGCACCATTACGGTGCACGGCTGCACGAACAGGCTGCACGCTCCGGCAGGTGTTCTGCATGGGCACAATGACCACCGTGTGGTCATGAGCCTTGCGGTGCTGGCCCTGAGTACGGGCATCCCCCTGACCGTGGACGATGCCGAAGCCATTACAAAAAGCTGGCCGAATTTCTTTGAAGCCATCAAGCCCTTGGGCGCGGAGGTGGAATATGCTTGATAAAACAAAACGTTATCTCGTGGTGGGCCTTGGCCTGCTGGGCGGCAAATACGCGCTTGAACTGACGAAAGCCGGCTTCCATGTGGACGGCATCAACCGCAGCGAAGGGCATCTGCAGTACGCGCTAGAGCACGGCTATATCGCCAGCGGCAAGACCCACGATTTTGAGGACCTTGTGAGCAGCGCCGACCACATCATCTTTGGTCTGTACCCCACGGCCCTCATCGAGTGGTTCCGCACCTACGGCCATCTGCTCAAGCCCGGCTGCATCTTTACCGATGTTTCCGGCGTAAAGACCGGCCTTGTGGAGCCGGTGCAGGCCATGTGCCCGGCGGGCGTGGAGTTCATTGCCAGCCACCCGATGGCAGGCCGTGAGACTTCCAGCGTGGAGCACGCCGCCGAGGTGAACTTTGCCCCGGCCAACTTCATCATCACCCCCACGGAAAAGAACACGCCCGAAGCCATTCAGTGGGCAAAGGACCTGGCCGAAGTGCTGGGCTTCCACCACATCTGCACCCTGACGGTGCAGGAACACGACAAGATGATCGGCTATGTGAGCCAGCTGTGCCATGCCATCGCCGTGAGCCTGATGTGCGCCAACGATAACTCTTCGCTGTGCGAGTACACCGGCGACTCCTTCCGTGACCTGACCCGCATTGCACGCATCAACGATAAAATGTGGGCAGAGCTGTTTTTGTGGAACAAGGAAAACCTCATCAGCGAGATCGACCAGTTCGATGCTGCGCTGCAGCAGATGCGCGCTGCCCTTGTGGCCGACGACCGGAACAAGCTGGAAGAGATGTTCCGTCTTTCCACCCAGCGCCGCGCGGCGTTCGACAAAAAACTGCCCGAATAAACCGGAGGTGCTCCCATGCCCAAGCAGGAAGGCCAGAAATCCAAGCTTTTGACCCTTTTGCGCATTCTGGAACAAAAGACCGACGAAGAACACCTGCTCAATGTACCGCAGCTGGTAGAGCTGCTGGAACAGCAGGACATTCTTGCCGAGCGCAAAAGCATCTACAGCGATATCGACACCCTGCGCAGTCTGGGGTATGACATCCAGCTGCGGCGCGGGCGCGGCGGCGGCTACTGGCTGGCCAGCCGCACCTTTGAGCTTTCTGAGCTGAAGCTGCTGGTGGATGCCGTACAGGCCAGCAAGGTTGTGTCGGCACGCACCAGCAGTAAACTCATCCATAAACTGGAAGCCCTCTGCTCCGACTACGAGGGCACCCAGCTGCAGCGTCAGGTGTACGTGGATGGCCGCCCCAAAAGCGACAGCCACACCCTGCTTTACAGCATCGATGCGCTGCACAGCGCCATCAATGCGGGCAGAATGGTGCGGTTCCGCTACAAGGACGGCGGCACCCGCACCGTCAGCCCGTGGCAGCTGGCATGGGAAAACGGCTGCTACTACCTTATCGCTTATCAGGACGAGAAAGAGCCTGCGGGCATCCGCAACTACCGCGTGGACCGCATGTCTTCCGTGACGGTGCTGGGCGATGCCCGCCGGGGCAAGGCCGAGTTCCGCCAGTTCGACCTGCCCGCCTATCTGCGCAAGCACTTCAACATGTTCGGCGGGCCGGAGTACCGGGTCACCCTGCGCTGCACCGCCGACCTGGAAAGCGCCATGCGCGACCGTTTTGGCAAAGCACCGGTCTTTGTTCCGGAAGAGGACGGCACCCACTTCCACTTTGATGTGCCGGTGTGCGTCAGCCCCCAGTTCTACGGCTGGGTGTGCGGCTTTGACGGCAAGGTGGAAGTGACCGCTCCCGCCGAGGTGCGCAAGGGGATACACGATATGGTGCAGGCCCTTGCGAAGCAGCACGATTAAAATGGCCTCCGCTTCGCTCTGGCCATCATCAGATGAAATGATATTTATAATCAGGTTCCGGAAAAATCTGCGGATTTTTCCGGAACCTTTTTTCACAGGGAAGGCCCGGACCGGGAGATGCAGCGTTTCCGGCAGGAAATAATTTCACGGCACCGTCCTGCCCTGTGGAGCCAGAGCGCCAGATGCTGCTTTCCGGTACGACTCCATCCGTGAAAAATGCAAACCCCGGCAGGCCGCAGCCTGCCGGGGTTTGCTGTTCCTATAAATAATTCTTCCGCTGAGCATGGCCAGAGCGAAGCGGAGGCCATTCTGAATCTCTCACTCTTCAAATTCCAGATCGCTGGGCAGGATCAGGTCCAGCTCGGCGGCAGGTTCTGCCACAAGGCGGCGGCTCTGGTGGAAGATGGCCTTTTCCAGCGTGTTGCGGGCAAGACGGCCGTTGCCGGCGGTGCGGCTGTCCAGCGCCTGACGGCGCTTGTAGTAGCCCAAAAGCGGGAAGGTACAGCCCTCGGCAAGGCGGTAGCCCTTGCCCTTTGCCAGCACGTTGGTGATGTCCAGCAGCTCGTCTGCTGTGTAGTCCGGGAACTCGATCTTGTTGGGGAAGCGGCTGGCAAGACCGCTGTTGGCGGTAAGGAACACCTCCATCTCCCGGGTGTAGCCCGCCAGAACGACCACCAGCTCGTCCCGGTGATCCTCCATGCCCTTCACAAGGGTGTCGATGGCTTCGAGACCAAAGCTGTCCTGCTCGCCGCGGTAGAGGCTGTAGGCTTCATCGATAAACAGCACACCGCCGAGGGCACTCTCGATGACGCTGTTTGTCAGCGGGGCGGTGTGGCCGGTGTAGCGGCCCACAAGGTCGGCGCGGGTCACTTCCACCAGCTGGCCGCCCTTCAGCGCGCCGATGGCCTTGAGGTACTTTGCCACCAGCCGGGCAATGGTGGTCTTGCCGGTGCCCGGGTTGCCGGTGAAGATCATGTGCATGGAAAGGCTGGCGGTCTTGAAGCCTGCCGCCGCGCGGCGCTGCTGCACCTGCAGGTTATCCGCCAGACCGAACACATACTCCTTGACCGCCCCAAGGCCCACAAGGCCGTTGAGTTCGGCGCGGATTTCATCTACAGCGCCCGTGTACTCGGCAGGCAGCAGGGCAGACAGCTCCTGCTCGGGCTGGTCGTTCAGGCAAAACCATACGCCCTCCGGCTTTGCGGTCAGGGTGACGGTGCCGGTAAGCTTTGCATCGGTCTGCAGGCAGTATTCACTCAGGGCGCGGAACATTTTATCGCAGCATTCCGCAAGGCCCGCCGCACCCTTTTCCTTAGAGCACTGGGAGGCTACATAGTCCCGCACATCGGCCCCGGCAGAGAGGGTCAGCCCAAGGCGTGCGCTCACCTTCTGGGCCAGCGCATTCAGCTGCTGCGCCGCCAGCGCTGCAAGGTCCTCGGGGGCAAAGGCGCTGGTCTCGCACACATCGCCCACCGCTGCCACAAAGGGCGCACCGAACTTATCTGCCAGCGCGTCCCGGCCCTTGCGGGAAAAGAAGACGAGGTACTTGCCGCAGGGCGTGATACTGCTCACCGCGCCCGGTGCCAGCGCCGTGCCTGCATCCACAAGGATGCCCTCCTTGTTCACCAGATACCGGCTGGAAAGCGGCGCACTGCCCTTGACGGCCAGATCGGACAGCGTTTTCAGAAAGCCGGGATGGCAGCTTTCGTAGTGCTCAAAGATCACGATCTCCCCGGGGGCGTGCAGGGCCGCATACAGATCCTGCAAAAACAGCTTTTCCGCACCGGAATTGGGGTAGAGGGCAAGGTCCACCACCGCGGTTTTGTCGCTCTGCAAAAGGCCCCGCGCCGCCATGATGCGGGCGGTCTCTGCCAGCGCAAAATGCCGCCCCGTACCGGCTCCGCCGCACAGCAGGATCACATTGCGTGCTGCCGGGCGCTCGGTGCCCAGCACAAAGGGCCGGCGCATGGCGCGCACCACGCTGTCCACAAAGGCATCCTGCCCGAGAACGGTCTTTTTCACCTCGGCGGCAAGGCCCTCAAAGCTGCCAAGGTGCTCTGCGGTCACATCGGCAGTGCCCTTGGCAAGCAGGCCGTCCGCTTCCATATCCCGCAGCATCTGGCGGCTGTCCTCCAGAGCAGACTGCACCGCAGTGTCCTGCGTTTTCAGCTGGGCGTTCTGTTTTTTGAGCAGGGCATCCAGCTGCTTCTGGTTTTCCAGCAGGGCAGCATTCAGGTCCGGCATTGCGGGCGCTTTGGCCTTTGGCGTTTTGCTTTCCGGCTGAGCGGTGCCGCCAAAGCGCGGCCTGCCCCCTGCACCGAACACACCGTTCATAAGGTTTTCCCAATCGTCGGTATATGCCATGGTTTGCCCTCCGTTTTTGTCGTTTTCTTCCAGTATAGTGTACCCGGACAGGTTTTGCAATTCCCTCTTGCAAAAAAGACCGCCGTTGTTTACACTTATATCTGATAGGAAATCTGCAAGAAGGAATGAAGAAACTATGACCGTCAAAACGCCCGCCGAACTGAAAACGCTGTACGAGAGCATCTCCTTTGACCTTCAAACCACCTACACCGGCCCGCTGGGGCAGGAATATGCTGTTTCCGGCACCCATCTGCGCCTGTGGGCACCCACGGCGCAGAGGGTGGAGGTCAGCCTTTACCGCAAAGGCAGCGGCGGTGAGCCCATAGGCACTCTGCCGCTGGAGCGGGGGCAGCAGGGGGTGTGGAGCATCTATCTGCCCGGCGACCAGCACGGACGATACTATACCTATACGGTCACGGTGGATGGCATTTCGCGCCAGACCGGCGACCCCTATGCCCGGGCGGCAGGCGTGAACGGCACCCGCAGCATGATCGTAGATCTTGCCCGCACCGCCCCCTCCGGGTGGGAGCATGATGTGCGTCCGGTCATCCCGCCGGAGCAGCGCGCGGTGTGGGAGGTGAGCGTGCGCGACTTCTCGCAGGACGCTGCCAGCGGCGTGCGCCCGGCATGGCGGGGCAAGTTCATGGCCTTTACCCAGCAGGGCACCACCCTGCACGGGGACGGCATCCACCCCACCTGCCTGAACTACCTCCGGCGTCTGGGCGTGAAGTATGTGCAGCTGATGCCCATTTTTGATTTTGGCAGCGTGGACGAGGCAAAGCCGCTGCTGCGGCAGTACAACTGGGGCTATGACCCCACCAACTACAATGTGCCCGAAGGCAGCTATTCCACCGACCCCGCCCGCGGCGAGGTGCGCATCCGGGAGTGCAGGGAAATGATCGCAGCCCTGCACGCGGCGGGCATCGGTGTGGTGATGGATGTGGTGTATAACCACATGTACCGCAATGAGAACCCGCTGAACGACACCGTGCCCTGCTACTTTTTCCGCCAGAACGAGGACGGCAGCTTTTCCAACGGCAGCGGCTGCGGCAACGAATTTGCCAGCGAGCGGCCCATGGCCCGGCGGTATATGATCGATTCCATCCTCTACTGGGCGCAGGAATACCACATCGACGGCTTCCGGTTCGACCTGATGGGTCTGTACGACGTGGAGACCATCAATGCGGTGCGCGCCGCGCTGGATACGCTGCCCGGCGGGCGGGATATCCTGATGTACGGCGAGCCGTGGCAGGGCGGCGGCAGCCAGCTGCACCGGTACGAGGCCAACAAGGCGAATCTTGCCATGCTGAACGAGCGCATCGGCATCTTCTGCGACGACACCCGCGACACCATCAAGGGCGGCTGCTTCAACGCCCGGGAGCCGGGCTATGTGGAGGGCAGGCCCGGCAGCTTCTGGGACATCGGCGGCGCGGTGGCGGCATGGTGCCGCAGCGACCGTCTGCCGCCCCACGTGCCCAGCCAGATCGTGAGCTATGTTTCCGCCCACGACAACTTCACCCTGTGGGACAAGCTGCTGGTGCGGTACGAAAAGCCGGAGTTCACGGCGGCAGACAGCACAGCCCTTGCCCAGAACCGGCTGGCGGCGGGCATTTACCTGACCAGCTTCGGCCTGCCTTTCCTGCAGGCGGGCGAGGAGTTTGCCCGCACCAAAAAAGGGAAGGGCAACAGCTACCGCTCTTCGCCTGCGCTGAACCGGCTGGACTGGGAGCGGGCCGAAAAATATCATGCACTGGTGGACTACTACCGCGGCCTGCTGGCTCTGCGGGCAAGGTTTCCGCGGCTTTCCAGCACCGACCCCCACGCGCCGGATGCCCTGTACTTTTTCTCACTGGAGCAGCCGCTGGTGGGCTGGCAGCTGCCCGCCCAGTGGGGCGACGGCGCAGCATGGCAGGCGCTGTGCGTGTTCTATAACCCCACCGAGATCAGCAAGGTCGTGCCGCTGCCGGTTGGGCGCTGGCAGATGCTGAGCGACGGCATCTCGTCCAGCCTGTGGCGCGGCCCGGCAAGAGTGTATGAGCACGAGGCCGTGCTGATGCCTTACAGTGCCACCATCTTTGGACAGATATAAAAACAGGAGCGGATGGAAAACTCTCATCCGCTCCTGTTTTCTATTTTGCTCAGCTGTTGGAAGCCGTCTTTTCGCCCAGTGTCACATTGACCGTCTGCATCTGGCCGTCGCGTGCAATGGTGATGGAAAGCGTATCGCCTGCTGCGTGCTTCTGCATCAGGGTGCCAAGGTCGTCCTTGGAGGCGATCTCGGTGCCGTCCACGCTCACGATGCGGTCACCGGCCTGCAGGCCTGCCTTTTCGGCAGGGCCGCCCTTGACCACCTCCACAACGTAAACGCCGTAGGCATTCACGCCCAGTTGAGAAGCAGTCTGTGCGTCGGTCACGGCCAGATAGGTGATGCCCAAATAAGGCCGTCCGGTCACATAGCCGTTCTCCAGCAGTTCCTGTGCCACCTTGATGGCATCGTTGATGGGGATGGCAAAGCCCAGACCCTCTGCATCGCTGGAAGAGGATTTTGCATTCACAATGCCGACCAGCTCACCGTTCATATTGAACAGGCCGCCGCCGGAGTTGCCGGGGCTGACCGAAGCATCCATCTGGATCAGGGACATGGTGTTCACAGAGCTGCTGCCCTGAATGGTGACGCTGCGGTTCAAAGCGCTGATCATGCCGCCGGTGACGGTGCCGCCCAGCTCACCCAGCGGGTTGCCCACAGCCATCACGCTCTGGCCCACCTTCAGGCTGTCGCTGTTGCCCACGGTGGCGGGGGTCAGGCCGTCAGCATCGATCTTGATGACCGCGATATCGCTGGTGGTATCTTCGCCCACAAGGGTGGCGGTGTAGTCCTTGTCACCAATGGTAACGGTGATGGTGGAAGCGCCGTCCACCACATGTGCACAGGTGAGGATGTAGCCGTCCGAGCTGATGATCACGCCGCTGCCGGCACCGCTCTCCACCTGATTCTGGCCGTACCACGACCACTGAGAGTAGACCACCTGCTCCGTAGTGATGACCACCACGCTGGGGCTGACCAGATCAGCCACCTGTTCAGTGGTCAGGCTGCTGCCGCTGCTGGATGCTGCGGTGATGGAACTATCCGAACCGGATGCACTGTCGGCCGTAGAGGAAGGTGCCACCTGCTGAATGACCACCTTGCCGCTGCCGCCAAACTTTGCCCCCACAAAGCCGCCCGCAAAGCCCATGGCTGCGGCCAGCACCAGCGCCACAGCGCTGCGTGCAACGCGCTTGCCGTTGAACTTTTTCTTCTTTTTAGGGGGCTGCGCGTCCTGCGGCTGTACCGGATGTACCGGCGGCGTTGCACCGCCTGCGCCGTTGTCTGTCTGCGGGGCGGTGTAAGCGGTCTCCGGTTCCGGCTGCGGGTCGTTGTACTGGTTGGCGGTGTTCATGCCGCTGCTGCCCACATTGGGATAACCGGTATCTCCGCTTTCGTTTTTATCCTGAGAGGAATAATCATATTCCCATTTGTTCTCATTGTCCATGCTGATACTTCCTTTCCGTAAGGGATACGTCCACAGGAGCCCTGTTCCTTTGAACTGCTCCTATTGTAACCGTCAATTGTGAAAATCAATCGCGCGCGCCGTGAAGAAACTGTGAAAAAAAGACGCACTTTCCGCCCTTGACAGCGGCCTTTGCGCTTGCTATTGTAAAAGCGTAAATTCAGGAGGAACACACCATGGAACTGCACCGCACAGACGAGGGCTTTGCCCTCTATAAGGAAAAAACACAGATCGGCTTCTGCGCGCTCACGCCCTCCGCAAAGGGGGCTGCCATCACCGCGTTTGGCATCGAACCGCAGTGGCGGCGCAAAGGCTACGGCTCCTATCTATTAAAAGAAGCCTTGCGCGCCTACGCCGGATACGACCGCGAAAAGGCTACCGTATTTACCGCCCCGCTGCCCGCCGATGCCGCAGAGCTTGCGTTCTGGGCAAAGTTCGGCTTTGCGGCAGAAGGCAGGCAGTTGGTGCGCCGCCGCACGCCGGACCTGACCGCCGTCAAGTTCGTGCAGGACTTTCTGGCCGCGCGGCTGGCACAGCCGCGCCTTTGCATCGATGCTACCTGCGGCAACGGCGGCGACACGGCCTTCCTGTGCGGCATCACCGCGCCGGAAGGAAAGGTAGTCGGCTTTGACGTGCAGGAAGCTGCCATTGCATCCACCCGGAAGCATCTGGAGCAGCTGGGCGTGCCTGCCGCCCGGTATGAGCTGCACTGCCAAAGCCACGCAGACCTTTTACAGGTTGTGCAGCCCGGAACGGCAGATGCGGTGATGTTCAACTTTGGCTGGCTGCCCGGGGCCGACCACGCAGTGTTCTCCACCGCGCAGAGCAGCATCCCCGCCCTGCAGGCGGCTTTGGAAGCCGTGCGCCCCGGCGGCGTGGTGAGCGCCATCCTCTACAGCGGGCAGGTCATCGGCACAGATGAAAAGCAGACGGTGCTGGAATATCTCCGGGCACTTCCGCTCAAAAGTTTTACCGTTCTGGTGTGTGATTTTGCCAACTGGGCCGAAACCGCCCCTCTGCCCTGCATCATCCTGAAAAAATAACGAAAACACTTGCATTATGGAGCGTTTTCGGATAAAATAGGGTACGTATGTGTAAAAATATACTCCTTCCGTCATCGCTGCGCGATGCCACCTCCCTCTGAGAGGGAGGCTTTGGCAGGGCGAGAAGCTTTTCCTTTTCGCCAGAGGCTCCCTCATTGAGGGAGCTGTCACGGCATCAGCCGTGACTGAAGGAGTTCCATCCATTTCAGGAGAAATACTAGTTTATGACAAATCGTGAAGAAATCGAGCGCCGCCGGACGTTTGCGATCATCAGCCATCCCGACGCCGGTAAGACCACTCTGACCGAAAAGCTGCTGCTGTACGGCGGAGCCATCAATCAGGCAGGCTCCGTCAAGGGCAAGCAGAGCGCAAAGCACGCCGTGTCCGACTGGATGGACATTGAGAAGCAGCGCGGTATTTCCGTCACCTCTTCTGTCCTGCAGTTCAACTACGCGGGCAAGTGCGTGAACATTCTGGACACCCCGGGCCATCAGGACTTCTCGGAGGACACCTACCGCACCCTGATGGCGGCAGACTCTGCCGTCATGGTCATCGATGCCGCAAAGGGCGTTGAGGCCCAGACCATCAAGCTGTTCAAGGTGTGCACCCTGCGCCACATCCCCATCTTCACCTTCATCAACAAGATGGACCGCGAAGCCCGCGACCCCTTTGAGCTGATGGAGAACATTGAGGAGATTTTGGGCATCAAGACCTACCCCATGAACTGGCCCATCGGCTGCGGCAAGGAGTTCAAGGGCGTGTTCGACCGCAACACCCGCAAGGTGCTGGCATTTTCCAGCGACGGCCGCGCCAACGGCGTGAAGAAGGTGGATGAGACCGAGGCCGAGCTGGGCGATCCCGCACTGGACGAGCTGCTCACCCCGTATCTGCACCAGCAGCTGGTGGATGAAATCGAGCTGTTGGACGGCGCTGCCGAGGAATTTGACCTCGACAAAGTGCTGCGCGGCGAGCTGATTTTCCGGTGCCGCAGATCCGGTACTGCTGGCAGGCCGCCGCCATCAATGCCGCGGAAGCCACCGCAACGGCATCCGCTCCCATGGCAAGGGCTTTGGCAAAATCGGAGGATACCCGCAGGCCGCCCGTGATCACCAGGGAAATGTCCGACTTTACGCTGTCCAGATACTTTCTTGCCCGGTAAAGGGCATATACGGTGGGAACGCTGGTAGAATCCCGTACCAGCCTGGGGCTGGCTCCCGTCGCCCCGCCTCTTCCGTCGATGGTTATAAAATCCGGGCCTGCGAATACACAGTATTCCAAATCCCGTTCCAGCCGCCCGGCGGCAATCTTGATACCGACAGGCCGGCCGTCGGATTCCGCCCGCAGTTTATCCACCAGTGCTTTCAGATCCTCTCTGGTATCTATTCCCGGAAATCTGGAAGGGCTGATCACGTCCTCTCCCAAAGGTTTGTTCCGTATTGCCGCAATTTCCGGCGTCACCTTGCCGCCCGGCAGATGGCCGCCCATCCCCGGTTTGGTGCCCTGCCCGATTTTAATTTCCACCGCGTCGGCCCTGCGCAGGTTCTCCGGGGTCACGCTGTACAGGTTGGGCACATATTCAAAAATATATTTTTCCGCCGCTTCCCTTTCCTCGGGAAGGATCCCGCCTTCCCCGCTGCACATGGCGGTATGGGCCAGTGCGCTGCCTTTTGCCAGGGATACCTTGGCTTCCTTGGACAGGGCGCCAAAGGACATGTGGGATATGTATACCGGATGACTCAGGACCAGAGGCTTTTTGGCATTGGGGCCAATCACCGTAGTGGTGTCCACGTGCGCATGTTCCTCCAGCGGAGGCGGGTTCAGCTGTGCCCCCAGCAGGAGGATATCATCCCATCCCGGCATGGCCATCTGCGTTCCCATCGCCTCGATAATAGGTTTTCCCGTCATCGCCATTTCATGGATTTGTGCCATGTAACGCACATTTCCATCCTGCCGCCGGTATTCCTTCGGATAGGATAAATCCGGAACGCGTTCCTCCTGCGAAACGCGCTCCGGCTCCGCCCCGTTTTCTTTCTCCGCCCCGTTCTCTTCCGCCGGACGGAAGTTTTCCGTTTCCCGGCCGCAGACC
>OGYY01002684.1_pt1 | contig 12552 bp, 14 predicted proteins | sample 1576671 | NCBI WGS metagenome assembly OGYY01 (sample SAMEA3541593, study PRJEB24748) | human gut metagenome | biome: human gut; feature: human-associated habitat; material: faeces | place: China | collected 2012 | reverse complement strand
GAGCCGCTGTTCGAGCCTTTCGTTCCCGAGGGTGACGAGCCGGGCGTGGAGTCTCCTCTCATGGAGGAGCGCGTCCTGTCGTAAGCGGTTTCAACCGTGAACTTTTTGCGGATGCCCGCGAAGAAGTGTTTGACAAACAGCGTTTGAACGAGGAAAATACTTTCTCGCGCAAAGCGCAATATCCATGGGGATGTAGCTCAGCTGGGAGAGCATTACGTTCGCAACGTAGGGGTCGTGGGTTCGAATCCCATCATCTCCACCATGGAAATGCAAAGGCCGTCGGTCCCACCGGCGGCCTTTTTCTTTCCCGAAAGCGCGTGGGCTCGGACACTTTGGGGACATAGCACTAAGTGTCCGACTCGACGGGAATCGGCGAGAGCGGTTTTGATAGCGCTAACGCAAGGTGGTAGCTTTCGCTGCTGCCCGTCCGCCGGTTTGCGGCGCAGGCTCATTTAACTACTGAAGGAGCATTATGGCTGGTCTGAAGGCGGTTTTGTTCGACAACGATGGCACGCTGGTTGATTCTCGCGAGCTGCTTTTGGCAAGCTTTCACTATGCGGGCCCTGCAGTGCTGGGCCGCCAGCTTAGCGACGAGGAATATCTGCAGAAGGTGGGGCAGCCGCTGGCCGTGCAGGTCAAGGACTACACGGACGACCCGGTGTTGCAGGAGCGGTTCTGCGAAGCGTATCGAGCGCACAACAAAACGGTGCACGATAAGATGATCAAGGCGTTCCCCGGAACGGTTGAGGCGCTGGCGGAGCTCGCAAGCGCGGGCCTGAAGCTGGGTGTGGTGACGTCGAAGCGCCATGCGGTTGCCTGGCGCGGGCTCGAGGTGGTGGGCGCCGCGTCGTATCTGGATTGCTGCGTGGGCTGGGACGATATCGAACGTCCGAAGCCCGATCCCCAGCCGGTGGTCCGCGGTTGCGAGCTGCTGGGGTTCGATCCTGGCGAGTGCCTGTACATCGGCGACGCCCCGTTCGACTTGCAATCCGGTAACGCGGCAGGTGCGAGCACCGCGGCAGTGACCTGGGGTATGTTCAACGAGCCCGCCCTGACAGCCGAGCGCCCCTCGTTCGTTTCGCACACCTGGGACGAGCTGATCGCAAGCACGCTGGCGCTGCTCTAGCGCTTGCGGTTATCGTGCGGAAGTGCGGATGCGGCGTTGTTTGCGGCTTTGGGGCGGTATACTTGCCGCGTGATTGATGGACAGTTCGAAAACCTCCTGTCGGTAAACAAAACTAGGTACCTTGCCCGCTGATCGTGGCGGGCGGTTTGCGCGACGGCGCGATTTTATCGGCGGGGGTGAACAGCTTCCGCTGCATCGTTGCAGGTTGTCGCGCATTTCGAGAAGGGCCTTTCCGACGGCGGTTTTCGCTTGATGGAAGGGCTTTTGCTATGTATGGGCTGAAAACGGAGAGCAGCTTCGACGCTGCGCATTTCCTGACCGATTACCACGGCAAGTGCGAGAACCTGCACGGTCATCGTTGGCGCGTGGTGGCGTATCTTGAGCAGGCCGAGCTGCAAACCGAGGGCACGCACAAGGATATGGTCATCGACTTCGCGGACTTCAAGCACGTGCTGCGCGACCTTACCGAGGAACTCGACCACTCGTTCGTGGTAGAGGAGGGCTCGCTCATGCCCAAAACTCTTGATTGCCTGCGCGAGGAGGGGTTCACGCTGTCGATGATGCCTTTCCGCACCACCGCGGAGAACTTGGCGCGCTACTTCTTCGGCAAGCTTGCCGAGCAGGGCTTCCCCGTGTCCCAGGTGGATGTGTACGAAACGCCGAACAACTGCGCGATCTACCGCGCGTAACGAAGCTATGACCTGCGCAAACGAAAACGCAACGGCAACCTACGGCAGCCTGCACGACGCGTTCTCGGCGTCGCAACGCCGAAGCGCCGGCCAGCCCAGCTCCCGGGCAACCATGCCGGTTGCGGAGCGGTTCGTCAGCATCAACGGCGAAGGGGCGTGCGCGGGCAAGCTGGCGGCGTTCATCCGATTCGCCGGCTGCAATCTGCGTTGCGGTTACTGCGACACCATGTGGGCAAACGTTCCGGGTGCCGCGGCGAAGGGCGAAACCCCCGAGCAGTTGGCGGCGTGGGTGCGGCAGACCGGCGTGGAATGTGTGACGCTTACCGGTGGTGAGCCGGTGCTGCAGCCGCTGCTGCCGCAGCTGGTGGAGCTGCTGCTGGGCGAACCCGGCCCGTGCGAGCGCGGCCTGCGCGTGGAGATCGAGACGAACGGCGCCGCCGACCTGGGCGAACTTGCCGCGTTGCGCGCGCGTATCGGCGACGCTACGCCCGGGGTGCTCTCTTTCACCGTAGACTGGAAGCTGCCGTCAAGCGGTATGGAGCAGCGGATGCTGCCTGCGAACTTTCGCCTGCTCGACACGCGCGACACGGTGAAGTTCGTGTGCGGGCAGGGCGATTTGCCGCGCGCTTTGGAAGTTGCCCGGCAGCTCGATCTGCCGGGGCGCGTGCCGGTGTACCTGAGCCCGTGCTTTGGGGACATCGAGCCGGCGCGCATCGTTGAATTCATGCAAGAGAACCAAATGACCTGGGCAACCGCCCAAGTGCAGCTTCACAAGGTCATTTGGCCCGATGTTGAGAGGGGCGTGTAAGGATGGGCATTTTCGAGGGACAGGCGTTCTCCTCGTTCGCGGCTGCGGCCGCCAACGCGCGCGAGAACCTGCGCGTGCACGGGACACTGGGCGAGGACCCGGCGCCGCGCGACGAGAACGGCAAGGTGTGCGGCGAGAACCCGCAAAAGGCGCTCGTGCTCAGCAGCGGCGGCGTGGATTCCAGCACGCTTCTGGCCTTGGCGGTCAAGCGCTTCGGCGCAGAGAACGTGTTCGCGCTGAGCATCTCCTACGGCCAGCGTCACGAGAAGGAGATCGAGAGCGCGAAGGCCGTCGCCGCGCATTACGGCGTCGAGCAGCGCTTCCTCGACCTTTCCGCCATCTTCGCCGATAGCGATTGCAGCCTGCTCGAGCATTCCTCGCAAGACGTTCCCGAGGAAAGCTACGCCGAGCAGATCGACGAGGCGGACGGCTCTACGGTCAGCACGTACGTGCCGTTCCGCAACGGGCTGTTCCTGTCGAGCGCCGCGTCCATGGCGCTGTCGCTGGGCGCGAGCGTGCTGTTCTACGGCGCGCACCACGACGATTGGGCCGGCGACGCTTATCCCGATTGCTCCATCGAGTTCGTGAACGCCATGAACCTTGCCATCACGCAGGGCACGGCGGGCCAGCTGCACATGGAGGCGCCCTTCGTGTCCTGGTCGAAGGCCGATATCGTGAAATGCGGTCTTGAGCTGGACGTTCCCTACGAGCTTACGTGGAGCTGCTACGAGGGCGGCGAGCGTCCGTGCGGCAAATGCGGCACATGCATCGACCGCAACCGCGCTTTCGAGGCCAACGGCATGCGCGACCCGCTGCTCGACAAATTGGACGCCCAAGGGTAGGGCGCTGTCGCTAGAAGGGGCGCCTTCCGCTGCGCGGCGGCCGTTTACCCAGCAGTCCCGAACCCATACAATCCTCGCGGCCCTTCCGGCCGCGCTTCCCAAGGAGAACCTATGACCAACGAAAAACCTGCGCGCGTCGGCATCGACGACCTGTCGCTCCTGGGCAACCAGGGCGTGCAGTATCCGCAAACTTACGATCCCGGCGTGCTCGAGACGTTCGACAACAAGCACCCCGGCAACGACTACTTCGTGAAGTTCAACTGCCCGGAGTTCACGGCGTTGTGCCCGATCACCGGCCAGCCCGACTTCGCCACCATCTACATCTCCTACGTGCCCGACGTGCGCATGGTGGAGAGCAAGAGTCTGAAGCTGTACCTGTTCAGCTTCCGCAACCATGGCGACTTCCACGAGGATTGCGTCAACGTGATCATGAAGGACCTGATCGCGCTGATGGACCCGAAGTACATCGAGGTGTGGGGCAAGTTCCTGCCGCGCGGCGGCATCTCCATCGATCCGTACTGCAACTATGGCAAGCCCGGCACACGCTGGGAGCAGGTTGCCTGGGATCGCCTGGCAAACCACGACCTGCACCCTGAGGCCGTGAACAACCGCTAGCAGCGCTTGACGCCCGCAGACATCGCCGTCTGCGGGCGTTTTTCATGCGGGATCACATACATTTGCGTGTTTTTGGCAGGAACCATATGCGTGCGTTGACCTGGGAAAACGTTGCATAACACCGGGTCATCAGCCGATTATAAACGTGCGCGAGTGCGTGCGATTTCTCTATCGGATACAATGCTGGCATGCAAAAAACCACTTACATATCTATGACCGATGCCTTGCGGGCGCGTCCTGTGCTGGCGCGTGGCGTGTCGCTGGCGAACAAGGCCATCACCGACGTCGTGTATGTGGCGTATCCGTGCCTGCTTGTGTGGCTGGCGTATGCGGCGGCAACCGGCGCAGCCGGCGCGGCGGGGGCGCTTTTGCGGGCGGTACTAGTCCCGGGCATCTCGTTTGTGCTGGTCACCGTGCTGCGCAAGGTTATCAACGCGCCACGTCCGTATGAGGTGTTCGATGCATCGCCCGTCATCCCGAAGGATACGCGCGGCAATTCGTTCCCTAGCCGGCACGCGTTCAGCATCTTCGTCATAGCCATGACGTTTTGCGCCTGCTGCCCGCTTGCGTGGGCGGGGCCGGTCATGCTGGCTGCCGGGGTGTTGCTGGCGTTCATCCGCGTGGTGTCGGGCGTGCATTTCCCTTGCGATGTCGTGGTGGGGGCTTTGTTGGGCATGCTTGCAGGTTTTGTGGGTCTCTGGATTCTTTAGCGGCGGGTTGATACAGTTATTGATATTAAATATCGATATCGGTTTGCCGATACCGTTCGTTTCGTTTCAGAGGGGGCGGATATGCTGAAAGTTTCGAAGCGTACGTTGCTTTTAGTCGCCGGCATCGTTTGGCTTATCGCCGGCGGGAACATCGCTTGGCTGGGCATCCAGTCGTTCGCTCAGATGGGTCAAGGCATTTGGTGGCTGCTCATTATCGGCGCCGCCGTTGTGTTCACGCTGTTCCATGTCAAGGTTTTCTCGAAGATGGTCGGCAAGCATGCCGTTCGCATTGCCGGTTACGAGGCCGATCGCGTGGGCGTGTGGAACTTCTTCGATGTACCGGGTTATGCCATGATGGTCATCATGATGACCGGCGGCATCTCCCTTCGCGCGTTCGGCCTGGTCCCTGTGTGGTTCATCGCGTTCTTCTACACGGGCTTGGGCGTTGCGTTGGCGCTTTCCGGAGCAAGCTTCCTTATCCGTTTCGCGCGTCGCGGCAACCTTCCCGCACCGTGCCCGTTGGTTCCTCGTGCAGCTTCGCGTGGATAATCGCTTCTCATTACATGATTCCGCTTTGTCACGAAGGCCCGCTCGTTTGAGCGGGCCTTCGCTTTGTTGCCGGGAAATCCTGGCAAAAGGGAATCCTGGCAAGGGAGTTGTTCCGATCAGGGGGCGCTCGCGAAGCTGCCCCCTGTCGCGGCTATGGCGCGCTCCGCTGGGGAAACGGAAGCGCCATAGCGTTTGGAGGGTTGCCGCCTGGCGGGGCTTCCGCTTCCAGCTGGGGAAATAGGGGCTGGTAGCGCTGCCAAGCCATGGGCGTTCGGTCGTCAGAAGGCTACTTGATGGCTTCGAAGCCGGCCGTCAGGTCGGCGATGATGTCATCGATGTTCTCGGTGCCGATGGACAGGCGCACGGTGGTGGGCTTGATGCCGGCGGCCAGCAGCTCGTCCTCGGTCAGCTGGGAGTGCGTGGTGGATGCCGGGTGGATGACCAACGACTTCACGTCGGCAACGTTCGCCAGCAGGCTGAACAGGCTCAAGGACTCGGTGAACTTGCGCGCGTCGTCGGCGGTGCCCTTCACGTCGAAGGTGAAGATGGAGCCGGCGCCGTTCGGGTATTACTCATCGTAGAGCTCTTTGGCGCGGCCGGTCGCCAGCGCCGGATGGTTCACGGAAGCAACCTGCGGATGGCTGTTTAGGAACTCCACCACCTTCAGCGCATTCTCCACATGGCGGTCGACGCGCAGGGACAGCGTCTCCAGGCCAAGCAGCAGCAACCATGCGTTGAACGGGGAGAGCGTGGCGCCCTGGTCGCGCAGCAGCGTGGCGCGGGCCTTCGTGATGTAGGCTGCGGGGCCTGCGGCCTCGGTGAACACCACGCCGTGGTAGCTGGGGTTGGGCTTTGCCACGCCGGGGAACTTATCGGCGTTCGCAGCCCAGTCGAACGTACCGGCATCGGTGATCACGCCGCCCATGGCCGTGCCGTGGCCGCCGATGAACTTGGTGGCGGAGTGGACGACCACGTCGGCGCCGTGCTCGATGGGGCGCAGCAGGTAAGGCGTGGAGAAGGTTGCGTCCACGATCAGCGGCACGTTGTGGCGGTGCGCGATGTCGGCCCAGGCCTCAAGGTCGAGCACGTCGGAGTTGGGGTTGCCAAGCGTCTCGGCGTAGAGCAGCTTGGTGTTGTCCTGGATGGCGGCTTCGACGGCGTCCAGGTCGGCCGGGTTGACGAACGTGGTGGAAAGCCCCTGCTCGGCCAGCGTGTGCTCGAACAGGTTCAGCGTTCCGCCGTACAGGTTGGTGGAGGACACGATGTGGTCGCCGGCGGTGGCGATGTTCTGTACGGCGATGGTGATGGCGGCGGAACCGGTCGCCACGCCTAGGGATCCGACGCCGCCTTCGAGTGCGGCAACGCGCTCCTCGAAGGTGCTGACGGTGGGGTTGGTCAGGCGGCTGTAGATGTTGCCGGGCTCGGTCAGGCCGAAACGGCCGGCGGCGGTGGCGGCATCCTTGAACACGTAGGACGAGGTCAGGTAGATCGGCACGGCGCGGGCGTCGGTTGCCGGATCGGGCTGCTCCTGGCCGGCGTGCACTTGCAGGGTTTCAAAGGCATATTTCTGCTGTTCAGACATCTGGTTATCTCCTAAATCGATTGCTATAGCTTTCTTGTTCTCATATAACTTGATGACGGTTCGTAGTTATACCGAAGCAAAGGAAGCGGGTCAATAGGAATATAGGAGATTCCGTCTGCGAGGTATTTCGAAATTCAGATACCTGGTTTTTCATGCTCCCGATAAGCCTAGCGAATAAATGGGAAATACGCTTTAAATATGCCCCATGGGGGTATACAAGTGCTACAATCGCCTTGTACTGTTAACCAAAGCTAAGAAAGGTGGGACCATGGTCGCGACCGTGATCATCTGCATCGTCATCGCCGTTGCCGTCGTTTTCGCAGCTAGAAGGGCCGTTCGCACGTTCTCGGGCGATGGCTCATGCTGTGGGAGGAAGCGCATGAAGAAGGCCTCCTGCTCATGTTGTGGGGGCGGAAACGCGAAGAAGGCTTCCCAAGGGAAGCCTTCTGAGTAGCGTATCGGCGGTTTTGCGAGCTGCGTTATGCCAGCAGCGCGCCAAGGCGCATGCATTCAGCGGCGGCGTCATCGTCGGGATAGTCCTTGGCGATGACGCTGTCCACCACGTTCAGGCCGGCCTCGTCGGCGCGCTGCTCCCACAGCTCCATCCATTCGCCGTCGTTCCAGTCGTAGGAGCCGAACAGGGCCACCTTCTGGCCGGACAGCGCGGGCTCGATCTCATCGTACATGGGCAAAAACTCGGTGTCCTCGAGTTCCTCGTCGCCCATGGCCGGGCAGCCGAAGGCGAACGCGTCGAAATCGGCGATGCGGTCGGCGCTGAAATCGCTGCATTGCACCAGGTCGGCGGTGCCGCCCGCTGCGCGCACGCCCTGCGCCACCAAATCCGCCATGGCCTCGGTGTTGCCCGTGCCGCTCCAGTACACCACTGCTACTTTGCTCATCTGCATATCCTTTCATTTGTAAGGGAAGCGTTGGTCTTGTGCCGAACGGCAGACGCGCTTCGTGTGAGCGCGCCGGCCGTTCGGCGCGAATACGGCAAGGGTGCGTTTCGCCGCCGGTGCTCGATGCTTGCGGCGTATGCGTGCTTGCCGCATTCGCACCCGCGAACACGGGTTACCCTGCTGCTGCGAACGCCTCCTGGGCGGGGAAGTTCTCGTCGAGGGCGGCAAGGCAGTCGATGGGCACGCCCTCGTCGAACAGGTCCTCGTAGGCTGCGGTGCAGGTTTTGTAGCAGCAGAAGCAGGCCTGCGCATCGCGGGCGCGGCTGTACACTTTCCAACAGCCGCTGCACAGGCTGTTCTCGCCCTTGTTCTCGATGAATCCCACCACGTCGTCATAGGGGTAGCCTAAGAAGAACCCGATCTCGTGCGGGAACGCGCAGCTGCCGGAAAGCGTGGCCGCCAGGTCGGTGCCGCAGATGCGGCGGTGCAACTTGGCGATGCAGGCGGAAAGATCGGACGGGTCGTAGCCCTCGCCTTGCAGGTAGCCGAAGACGTCGGGCTGCGCGAGGTATGCTCTTAGCATAGTTGGACGGTATACGTACAACAAAAGCCCGGTCTTACGTCGTGCCAACACCTCGATGCGCACGCCGCAAGGCTCCAGCTTTTTACGACATATCCCCAGTTCCTGGGCGAATTTGGTGGAGTTGAGAGTATCGGGTTCCATACTTTTGCCAGGGAACGCGTCGGCATCGATGCCTTCGCGGTATACGAACATGTTCGCCGGCTTCAGTCCAGCCAGCGCAGGGGAGCAGTGATGCACCAGCTTGCGCTCAAGATCGGCGGTGCGGTTCGGCTTCGCACCAGATGCGCCTATGATCACGGCGACTCCTTCCCATTTATGTAATCCGTGGCTAACATAGTAAGCATAAGTAAGCCCTAGTCAACATGTTTGGGTAATCTTCGCAAAAGTTTTCGCGTGTAAGGCGGATGCGGCCGGGAAGCGGCGGCGCGGGCCGATGCCGGTAGATGCGATGGCGTCATTCGAGCAGGCACGGCAGCGGGCAATGCAGCGCCTGCGCCTTGCGCCCCCGCCCTACACCAGCGTCAGAGCGATGAGGGTGGCGGCGATCACGCCAAGGATGATGGTGAGGGCGTTCGCGAAACCGGCCAGGCCGCCGTCGCCGCCCGACATCTGGGTATACATGGGGGCAAGCGCGCTCGCCGGGCTCCACACCAGCAGTGTGAGCAGGGCGCGCATGACGTTATCGATCGGAAGCGCCAGCCAGACGATGCAGGTCAGCAGCACGCTGAACGCCGCGCGCAGCCCGACCAGGCGCGCCACCTTCGCCATGCGCTCGTGCGAGATGGAGAAGCTCATCATGAGCCCTAGCATGAACATTGCCAGAAACGAGTTGGCGTTCGCGATGGGCTCGGTGAAGGCCACCAGCTCGGAGGGTAGGCGAACCCCTGCCACCGACAGCACGATGATCAGCAGGTACGTGTCGAAGGGCAGGCTGGAGAACAAGCGCTTGGCAACGAAACGCACCGGATGCTCGATGCGCGAGCCTCCGGCGATCAGGCCGGTGAGCGCATAGGAGCCGCCGGCCATCATGAACGCGTTGCCGGCATCGTAGAGGCAGGTGGCCACGGCCATGGTGGGTGAGAAGATGGCCTGCACGAACGGCAGCGCGAAGCACCCCAGGTTGAACCCGCAGCCGTTGAGCAGGTAGAACGCGCGGTCCTCGCGATTGGTCCGCGTGGTGATGGCGAAGGTGACCAGGTACGCGCCGAAGGCGAAGACGAAGCCGAGCGGCACGAGCAGCAGCATCTGCGGCGAGAAGTCGGCGGCTCCGAACGCGTGCAGCACCGCGCAAGGCAGCGTGAACGTGAACACGATCTTCGACACGAACTCGCCGGGCATGTTGCCGAGCATGCCGGCGTGGCCCATGCAGTAGCCTGCGACGATGATGCAGACAAAGGCGAATACCTTGATGGGTGCGGTTTCCATGCTTTCCTTTTCTCCTAGGCCCCTTCGAGAAGCCCGTCGGCGTTTTCCTGCAAAAGACGGGAAAACGCGCAAGCCCCCAACCAAATCGAATCCCGAAAGAAACCGGCCAGGGGCCTGCGCGTTGTGCGACTTGCGTATGCGGTTGTAGGGCGAGGGGCTTATGCGGCAGCTTCATCCCCTCGCCGGGGTTGCCTTACAGATGCGCGTTGATGAGCTTGGGGCGGAAGCCCTCGCCTTCGAGCGCCTTGACGATCTGCCGCTTGTGATCGGTGCCGAACGCCTCGATGGTGACGCGCAGCTCCACGGCGGCCTGGCGGTTCGTGGTGACGAACTGGTTGTGGTCCAGGCGGATGACGTTGCCCTTGTTGTCAGCGATGACCTGCGCCACGCGCACCAGCTCGCCGGGTCGGTCGGGCAAAAGCACCGAAACGGTGAAGATGCGGTCGCGCTGGATCAGGCCGTGTTGCACCACAGAGGACATGGTGATGACGTCCATATTGCCGCCGGAGAGGATGGAGACGACTTTCTTGCCTTCGAAGTCCAGATGGCGAAGGGCGGCCACGGTGAGCAGGCCGGAGTTCTCCACGATCATCTTATGGTTCTCGACCATATCCAAAAACGCCGCGATCAGCTCGTCGTCGTCGACGGTGATGATGCCGTCGAGATTCTCCTGGATGTAGGGGAAGATCTTGTCGCCGGGCTCGAGCACCGCGGTGCCGTCGGCGATGGTGTTGGCGCGCGGCAGCTTCACCACGTGGCCGGCCTCCAGGGAGGCCTTCATGCATGCTGCGCCGGAAGGCTCCACGCCGATGATCTTGATGTGCGGATTGAGCAGCTTGGCCAGCGTGGACACGCCCGTGGCAAGCCCGCCGCCGCCGATGGGCACCAAGATGTAGTCGACGAGCGGCAGCTCCTGCACGATCTCCATGGCGATGGTGCCTTGGCCCGTGGCGACGCCCAGGTCGTTGAACGGGTGGATGAATGTGTAGCTGTTCTCCTCGGCAAGTTTGAGCGCGTGCTCGTAGGCCTCGTCGTAGACGTTGCCGGCCAGCACCACGTCGGCGCCCAGGGCCTTGGTGCGCTCGACCTTGATGAGCGGGGTGGTGGTGGGCATGACGATGGTGGCCTTGACGCCGTAATGCTGCGCGGCGTAGGCGACGCCCTGTGCGTGGTTGCCGGCTGATGCGGTGATCAGGCCGTGCGCACGCTCCTCGTCGGTCAGCGTGCTGATCTTATAGTAGGCGCCGCGCACCTTGTATGCGCCGGTGCGCTGCATGTTCTCGGGCTTGAAGAACACGCGGTTGCGGGAAATCTCGCTGAAGTAGGGGCTTTCAATAAGCTTCGTCTCCTGTGTAACTTCCTTGACTTTGGCTGCGGCTTCTTCGAATGCGTCCAGCGTCAGCATAGCTTCACCCCTTTTTGGTTTTCGGTTCGCGGCGGTCTAGTGTCGGTGAACATCATAGCCTTGCAGGCGCTACAATGGGGAGGTTCCATATCAGCGCGACAAAATTCGACGCTTTGCCTAGGTTTAAGGCTTGGTGCAAGGTGCGAGAGACGCTGCCCGGTATCCGGACAGTTAGTGCTACGTCCCCATGTGTCAGCTTGGGGGCGGAGCGTGTGAAGCGCTGCCGTTTTGCGCGTAAGCGCGCATGTTGGGGCGCAACGCCCCGGAAAGGAAGACCATCATGAAGGTCATCGCCACCCCGAACGCCCCCGCGGCCATCGGCCCCTACGTGCAGGGCCGCGTGTGCGGCAACCTGCTGTTCGCCAGCGGCCAGATTGCGCTGTCCCCGGAGACCGGCGAGCTTGTCGGCACCACCATCGAGGAGCAGACGGCGCAGGTCATGAAGAACGTGGCCGCCATCCTTGCCGAGGCCGGCACCGACTTCGACCACGTGCTGAAGGCCACGTGCTTCCTGGACGACATCGACGACTTCGCCGCGTTCAATGCCGAGTATGCCAAGTCCTTCGGCGACGCCCGCCCGGCCCGCTCCGCCGTGGGCGTGGCAAAGCTTCCCAAGGGCGCCCTGGTCGAAGTCGAGGTAATCGCCGAAGTGTAGGGGCCTGCTTGCTGCGAGCGGCATCGTGAGCGGGATGAACGGCGGGCGCGTTAGAGATTGTCTGCAGCCTTGGCGCGCGCGCCGGACGCTGCCCTACCATGTACGCGATGAAAAGCCCGACCAGGCAGCTCGGCTTTGAGCGTTCGCTCTCGCCGTGCGATGCTTTCGGGCCGCAACCTACCTGTGAGGAGCAATCGCATGTGCGGAATCGTCGGTTTCACGGGCACACGCCCGGCGCAGGGCATCCTAATCGAGGGCCTGTCGCGCCTTGAGTATCGCGGCTACGACAGCGCCGGAGTGGCCATCTACCAGGATGGCAAGCTTGAGGTGGTGCACCGCAAGGGCAAGGTTTCCAGCTTGGCCCATACGCTGGGGCACTTCGACTTCGAGGGCGCGTGCGGCATCGGTCACACGCGCTGGGCAACCCACGGCCGCCCGAGCGAGGCCAACGCCCATCCGCACACCAGCTGCGACGGCCGCATCGCCGTGGTGCACAACGGCATCATCGAGAACTTCGCCGACCTGCGCGAGGAACTGCAGGCGGCGGGGCATTCCTTCACCAGCGACACCGATACCGAGGTGGTGCCGCATCTGATCGAGCAGGCGCTGCGCGATGGCGCGCCCGACCTGCTGTCCGCCGTCCGTTCCGCATGCGAGCGCCTGG
>OGYY01002681.1_pt1 | contig 12576 bp, 13 predicted proteins | sample 1576671 | NCBI WGS metagenome assembly OGYY01 (sample SAMEA3541593, study PRJEB24748) | human gut metagenome | biome: human gut; feature: human-associated habitat; material: faeces | place: China | collected 2012 | reverse complement strand
CAGGTGAAATAATCCGTGAGCGGGGGCGAAATGCCCCCGTGTCTTTTTTCACAGGAGGCTGAGATGGCAACAAAAGAAGAAAATCTGAATCGTCTTCGTCAACTGGCTGGCCTGCTGGGGCGCGAGGCGGATATGTCGGGGAGTGCTGCGGATATTGCTCAACGTGTGTCTGAGTGGGAAGAGGAGCTTGCTGTTTCCCCGGAGGGCATTATGCACTCTGATGAGAGCGGGGCTGATCAAAATCACACAGACGATGGTGAGCAGTTGAACAACACGGATGCTCCGGATGATGTTAAAGCCGTCCGGGTACGGAAGTGCCTGCAAGTAATGGGGTATTGCCCGGAGACAGGTCGTCCCGTTGAGCTGGCGTTACGGGGTATGCGTGTTCTGGTGCCATCATCACTGGCAACGGCCATGATACAGCACGGAACGGCTGAATATGCGTGATTTTCAGAATGCCTTTGATGCTGCCCTCGCCGGGGTAGACAGTACGATCGTTGAAGTGATGGGGCTCTGTGCGCAGTTCACCTCGGGGGCACAGTGTGGCAGCGAAGTTCAGGGGGTTTTTGACGATCCGGAGTCGCTGGGGTTTGCCGGTGGCGGGGTCCGTATTGAAGGAAGCAGCCCGTCATTATTTGTGCGGACGGATACGGTTCGTGCCGTGCGGCGTGGTGACACGCTGACCATTAACGGCGAGATGTTCTGGGTGGATCGTGTTTCTCCGGATGACGGGGGCAGCTGTTATCTCTGGCTCAACCGTGGTCAACCACCCGCAGTTAACCGGCGACGATAAACGCAGGGTGAAATTATGGCGATAAAAGGGCTTGATCAGGCGATTGACAATCTGAGCCGGGTTCGTAAAAACGCCATTCCGGCGGCTTCAGCAATGGCCATTAACCGCGTGGCCACAACGGCGATTAATCAGTCTTCATCACAGGTTGCCCGGGAGACAAAGGTTCGCCGGAAACTGGTTAAGGAACGGTCCAGACTGAAACGGGCGACGGTCAGAAATCCGAATGCCAGAATTATCGTTAACCGCGGTGATCTCCCTGTGATTAAGCTGGGGATCAGGATGCTGGGGCGTCGCCCGAACAGCATACTTAAAGCCGGTCAGCATCGGTATCAGCGGGCATTTATTCAGCGATTAAAAAATGGTCGCTGGCATGTCATGCAGCGTGTGGCCGGGAAAAACCGTTACCCCATTGATGTGGTGAAAATCCCGATGGCGGCCCCACTGAAACAGGCATTTGATGAGAATGTTGACCGTATCCGGCGTGAACGCCTGCCTAAAGAACTGGCATACGCGCTGAAACAACAACTGAGGATTGCGATAAAACGATGAAACACACTGACATTCGTGCCGCAGTGCTGGATGCACTCGAGCAGCATGAACACGGGGCGACGCTGTTTGATGGTCGCCCCGTTGTTTTTGACGAAGAGGATTTTCCTGCGATCGCGGTTTATCTGACGGATGCAGAGTATACCGGTGAAGAGCTGGATGCAGATACCTGGCGGGCCACACTGCATATTGAGGTGTTTTTACCGGCACAGGTACCGGATTCAGAGCTCGATCAGTGGATGGAAAGCCGGATTTACCCGGCGATGACCGCGATCCCGGCACTGGCAGGACTGATTACCACGATGGTTACGCAGGGCTATGAGTATCGTCGTGATGACGATATGGCGTTATGGAGTTCTGCAGATCTGACTTATTCCATTACATACGAGATGTGAGGACGATATGGCAACACCAAATCCCCTTGAGCCGGTAAAAGGTGCCGGTACCACTCTGTGGGTTTACAACGGCAAGGGTGATGCTTATGCAAACCCGTTGTCAGACGATGACTGGCAGCGACTGGCTAAGGTGAAGGATCTGACGCCGGGCGAGATGACGGCAGAATCCTACGATGATAACTACCTGGATGATGAAGACGCGGACTGGACCGCGACCGGGCAGGGGCAGAAATCTGCAGGTGATACCAGTTTTACGCTGGCCTGGAAACCGGGAGAGGAAGGCCAGAAAGGGCTTATAGGCTGGTTTGAAAGCGGCGATGTCCGGGCCTATAAAATCCGTTTTCCGAATGGCACGGTGGATGTGTTTCGTGGCTGGGTCAGCAGTATCGGTAAGGCCGTGACGGCGAAAGAAGTGATCACCCGCACGGTGAAAGTCACTAACGTGGGTAAACCTTCTGTAGCGGAAGAACGCAGCAAAATTACGCCGGTCAGTGCGATTAAGGTGACGCCGACATCCGGTACGGTGGCAAAAGGGAAAACAACCACCCTGACGGTTTCTTTTGAGCCGGAAAGTGCAACCGACAAGACGTTCAGAGCGGTTTCCGCCGATCCGTCGAAAGCCACCATTAGTGTGAAAGATATGACAATTACGGTAAACGGCGTGGCGACAGGTAAGGTGCAGATCCCTGTGGTGAGCGGAAATGGTCAGTTCGCCGCAGTGGCTGAAGTCACCGTTACTGAAGCGGGCGCTGCAGGGTAAACGGAGGTAATACATGTTTCTGAAAACAGAACAATTTGAATATAACGGTGTGTCTGTCACGCTTTCCGAATTGTCTGCGCTGCAGCGTATCGAGCATCTTGCCCTCCTGAAACGGCGTGCAGAACAGGCAGAATCCTGCGGCAACCTGCAGGTAAGCGTGGAAGATCTCGTCAGAACCGGCGCGTTTCTGGTGGCGATGTCCCTGTGGCATAACCATCCACAGAAAACGCAGTCACCGTCAATGAATGAGGCCGTGATGAAGATAGAGCAGGAAGTGCTCACCACCTGGCCTGCCGATGCCATTGCCCGGGCGGAAGACGTGGTGTTGTGCCTGTCCGGGATGATCGAAGCTGTTCGTCCGGATACTGATATTACTGAAGTGGCGAAAAATAACACGCTGACTGATGATGATTTTTCTGCGGGAAAGTCTTTGACGGCGAGCTGAACTTTGCCCTCAGACTGGCGCGTGAGATGGGGAGACCCGACTGGCGCGCCATGCTTGCCGGGATGACATCCACCGAATATGCCGACTGGCACCGTTTTTACCGCACGCATTATTTTCAGGATACCCAGCTGGATATGCATTTTTCCGGGCTGACGTACGCTGTACTCAGCCTGTTTTTTTGCGATCCGGATATGCATCCCTCTGATTTCAGTCTGCTTGTCCCCCGGCATGAGGAAGAGCAGGTGGAGAGGCCGGATGAGGACAAAATGCTGATGCAGAAAGCGGCAGGACTTGCCGGAGGCGTCCGGTTCGGTGGGGACGGAGGGCGCGATATTTTATCGTCTGCGGATGTGGCGGATGTCATGGTGGATGATGCCGCATTAATGATGGCTTCAGCGGGGATTCCGGGAGGTGTGAGATATGTCCCAGCCGGTTGGTGATCTTGTTATTGACCTGAGTCTGGATGCTGTCCGTTTCGATGAGCAGATGAGCCGGGTAAGGCGTCATTTTTCAGGTCTGGATACCGACGCCAGAAAAACCGCCAGTGCTGTTGAACAGGGCCTGAGCCGCCAGGCGCTGGCTGCACAAAAAGCCGGGATTTCCGTCGGGCAGTATAAAGCGGCCATGCGAACCCTGCCCGCACAGTTTACGGATATCGCCACGCAGCTTGCCGGTGGTCAGAATCCCTGGCTGATCCTGCTGCAACAGGGCGGTCAGGTGAAGGACTCCTTCGGCGGGATGATCCCCATGTTCAGGGGGCTCGCCGGTGCGATCACCCTGCCGATGGTCGGGGTCACCTCGCTGGCGGTGGCGACAGGTGCGCTGGTGTACGCCTGGTACCAGGGAGATTCCACGCTTTCAGCGTTTAATAAAACCCTGGTTCTTTCCGGTAATCAGTCCGGACTGACTGCCGATCGTATGCTGACTCTCTCAAGAGCCGGGCAGGCAGCAGGGCTGACGTTTAACCAGGCGAGAGAGTCACTGGCAGCCCTGATGAATGCCGGTGTGCGTGGTGGTGAACAGTTTGATGCCATCAACCAGAGTGTCGCGCGTTTTGCGTCTGCATCCGGTGTGGAGGTGGATAAAGTCGCTGAAGCCTTCGGGAAGCTGACCACTGACCCGACGTCGGGACTGATGGCGATGGCGCGCCAGTTCCGTAACGTGACGGCAGAGCAGATTGCGTATGTTGCACAGCTGCAGCGTTCCGGAGACGAGGCCGGGGCATTGCAGGCGGCGAACGATATCGCCACGAAAGGCTTTGATGAGCAGACCCGTCGCCTGAAAGAAAACATGGGAACACTGGAGACCTGGGCGGATAAAACAGGGAAGGCATTCAAATCGATGTGGGATGCCATTCTGGATATCGGTCGTCCTGAATCCTCAGCGGATATGCTCGCCAGTGCGCAGAAGGCATTTGATGAGGCGGATAAAAAATGGCAGTGGTACCAGAGCCGGAGCCAGCGCCGGGGAAAGACCTCCTCTTTTCGTGCGAACCTTCAGGGGGCATGGGATGACCGGGAAAATGCCCGTCTGGGTCTGGCAGCGGCCACGCTGCAGTCGGATATGGAAAAAGCCGGTGAACTGGCGGCAAGGGACCGGGCTGAGCGTGAGGCGTCACAGCTGAAGTATACCGGAGAGGCGCAGAAGGCGTATGAGCGCCTGCAGACGCCGCTGGATAAATATACCGCCCGTCAGAAAGAGCTGAATAAGGCCCTGAAAGACGGAAAAATCCTGCAGGCGGATTACAACACGCTGATGGCGTCGGCAAAAAAGGATTATGAATCGACGCTGAAAAAGCCGTCAGGTGTGAAGGTGTCTGCCGGTGAGCGCCAGGAAAACCGGGCGCATGCAGCCATGCTGGCGCTTGAAACCGAGCTCAGGACGCTGGAAAAACACAGCGGTGTGAATGAGAAAATCAGCCAGCAGCGCCGGGATTTATGGGAAGCGGAAAATCAGTATGTGGTCCTGAAAGAGGCCGCCACGAAACGGCAGTTATCTGAGCAGGAAAAATCCCTGCTGGCCCATGAGAAAGAAACGCTGGAGTACAAACGCCAGCTGGCTGAGCTGGGCGACAAGATTGAACACCAGAAACGGCTGAATGAGCTGGCACAGCAGGCGGCGCGGTTTGAACAGCAGCAGAGCGCGAAGCAGGCGGCAATCAGCGCAAAAGCCCGCGGACTCACCGACCGTCAGGCGCAGCGGGAGTCGGAAGAGCAGCGCCTTCGTGAGGTGTACGGTGATAATCCGGCTGCGCTGGCGAAGGCCACATCTGCACTGAAGAACACCTGGTCTGCGGAGGAGCAGCTTCGTGGAAGCTGGATGGCCGGGATGAAGTCCGGCTGGGGCGAGTGGGCGGAAAGTGCGACGGACAGTTTTTCGCAGGTTAAAAACGCGGCCACGCAGACCTTTGACGGTATTGCACAGAATATGGCGGCGATGCTGACCGGCAGTGAGCAGAACTGGCGTGGTTTCACCCGTTCCGTGCTGTCCATGCTGACAGAGATTTTTCTGAAGCAGGCAATGGTGGGGATTGTCGGAAGTATCGGCAGCGCCATTGGCGGGGCTGTTGGTGGTGGCGCATCCGCGTCAGGCGGTACAGCCATTCAGGCTGCGGCGGCGAACTTCCATTTTGCGACCGGGGGATTTACGGGGACGGGGGGTAAATATGAACCTGCGGGGATTGTTCATCGCGGGGAGTTTGTCTTCACGAAGGAGGCGACCAGCCGGATTGGTGTCGGCAATCTGTACCGCCTGATGCGGGGCTATGCGGAAGGTGGTTATGTCGGCGGTGCCGGAAGTCCGGCGCAGATGTGGCGGGCCGAAGGCATTAATTTTAATCAGAACAATCACGTGGTGATTCAGAACGACGGTATCAACGGACAGGCGGGGTCGCAGCTGATGAAGGCGGTGTATGACATGGCCCGCAAGGGGGCACAGGATGAACTCCGGCTGCAGTTGCGTGATGGCGGTCTGTTATCAGGGAGCGGTCGATGAAAACCTTTCGCTGGAAAGTGAAGCCGGATATGGAGGTGAACTCGCAGCCATCGGTGCGTGAAGTGCGTTTTGGTGACGGGTACTCACAGCGTATGGCGGCAGGGCTGAATGCTGACCTGAAAACATACAGGGTGACGCTTTCCGTGACCCGGGAGGAGGCCCGGCATCTGGAAGCGTTCCTGGCAGAGCACGGTGGCTGGAAGGCATTTTTGTGGAAGCCACCCTATGCATACCGGCAGATAAAGGTGACCTGTGCCGGGTGGTCTGCGCGGGTCGGGATGTTGCGCGTTGAGTTCAGCGCGGAGTTTAAGCAGGTGGTGAACTGATGCAGGATATTCGCGAAGAAAGTCTGAACGAGTCGGTTAAGTCAGAGCAGTCACCGCGGGTGGTACTCTGGGAAATCGACCTGACGGTACAGGGTGGTGAGCGGTATTTTTTCTGTAATGAGCTGAATGAAAAAGGGGAGCCGGTCACCTGGCAGGGGCGTAAGTATGAGGCATACCCGATTGACGGCAGCGGCTTTGAGATGAACGGCCGGGGCAGCAGTGCCAGACCGTCGCTGACGGTGTCCAATCTGTTCGGTCTGGTCACCGGGATGGCGGAAGACCTGCAGAGTCTGGTGGGGGCCACGGTGGTCCGCCGCCGGGTGTATGCCCGTTTTCTGGATGCGGTGAATTTCGTTGCGGGCAATCCGGAGGCGGACCCGGAGCAGGAGCTGAGTGACCGCTGGGTGGTGGAGCAGATGTCGCAGCTGACAGCCATGACGGCCTCGTTTGTGCTGGCTACACCGACCGAGACGGACGGGGCGCTGTTTCCCGGTCGCATCATGCTGGCGAACACCTGTATGTGGGATTACCGGGGAGATGAATGCGGGTATAACGGTCCTGCGGTGGCGGATGAGTTCGACAACCCCACCACGGATATCCGTAAGGACAGATGCAGCAAGTGCATGCGCGGGTGTGAACTGCGCAGGAATGTCGGCAATTTTGGCGGTTTCCTTTCCATTAATAAACTTTCGCAGTAAATCCCGGTTTATGACACAGACTGAATCAGCGATTCTGGCGCATGCCCGGCGGTGTGCGCCTGCGGAGTCGTGCGGCTTCGTGATAAGCACGCCGGAGGGGGAGCGGTATATCCCTTGTGTGAATATTTCCGCAGAGCCGGAGGCGTATTTTCGTATCGCACCGGAAGACTGGCTGCGGGCAGAGATGCAGGGGGAGATTGTGGCACTGGTCCACAGTCATCCCGGTGGGCTGCCCTGGCTGAGCGAGGCTGACCGGCGGCTGCAGATAAAAAGCGCACTGCCCTGGTGGCTGGTCTGCCGGGGTGACATTCACAAATTCCGCTGTGTGCCACATCTGACAGGACGGCGCTTTGAGCACGGGGTGACGGACTGTTACACGCTGTTCCGGGATGCTTATCATCTGGCGGGGACTGAGATGCCGGATTTTCATCGCGAGGATGACTGGTGGCGCAACGGTCAGAACCTTTACCTGGACAATATGGCGGTCACCGGCTTTTACCGGGTGCCCCTGTCCTCTGCACAGGCGGGCGATATTCTGCTGTGCTGCTTTGGTGCTTCGGTACCGAACCATGCCGCCATTTACTGCGGCAACGGTGAGCTGCTTCACCATCTGCCTGAACAACTGAGTAAACGGGAGAGGTATTCCGAAAAATGGCAACGACGAACGCATTCAGTCTGGCGTCACCGCCACTGGCACGCATCTGCCTTCACGGGGATTTACAACGATTTGGCCGCCGCCTCAGCCTGTATGTGAACACGGCAGCGGAAGCCATTCGCGCCCTGTCGATGCAGATGCCGGGCTTTCGCCGTCAGATGAACGAAGGCTGGTACCAGATACGTATTGCCGGTTATGACACGGCACCGGAGGCGGTGTACGCCCGTCTTCACGAACAGCTGGGTGAGGGAACGGTCATCCACATTGTGCCGCGACTGGCCGGGGCCGGAAAGGGTGGACTGCAGATTGTGCTGGGGGCGGCAGCCATCGTGGGCTCTTTCTTCACGGCCGGTGCCTCGATGGCGTTATGGGGTACAGCCCTGAGTGCCGGCGGTTTTTCTGCCACCACGATGCTGTTTTCACTGGGGGCCAGCATGATACTGGGCGGTGTGGCCCAGATGCTGGCCCCGAAGGCAAAAACACCGGATTACCGCGCAACGGATAACGGCAGACAGAACACGTACTTTTCCTCACTGGATAACATGATTGCCCAGGGGAACCCGATGCCGGTGCCTTACGGGGAAATGCTGGTTGGCTCCCGCCGTATATCCCAGGACATCAGCACCCGTGATGAAGGCGGGGGCGGAAAGGTCGTGGTTATCGGGCGGCAGGGGTAAAAAGAATAAAAAAATCCCGCAGTGATCGCGGACAGGAACTGCGGGAGAGTTACGAAGATTAAGTGTAAGGAATTATTCTTATATCACGACAAAAAAATTAACGCAGAGAAATTATACGCGCCACAGTCAGTTTGTGAAAATGTGAAGATATTCAGAATTTTTATGCCATTACCGGTTTTAACCAACAGGATTATCGGTGGGCATGAAAGAAAACCCCGGTATCTGCTGATACCGGGGTTTCTCTTTAGCATGGCAGAAATGTGTTTCATGCTTTTCGGGCGAAGGATATCCGACTTCTGTACGGAATGGCAAGTGGCGGTTAATTTATTCAGGGGAAGGCTGTATGGGAAAAGGTGGCGGTAAGGCACACACGCCTCGTGAGGCGAAGGATAATCTCAAATCCACGCAGATGATGAGTGTGATTGATGCGATTGGTGAGGGACCGATAGAAGGTCCGGTGAAGGGACTGCAGAGTATTCTGGTGAACAAAACCCCGCTGACGGACACGGACGGTAATCCCGTGATACACGGTGTGACTGCGGTCTGGCGTGCCGGGGAGCAGGAGCAGACACCACCGGAAGGCTTTGAGTCCTCCGGTGCTGAAACCGGACTGGGCGTGGAAGTGACGAAGGCAAAACCGGTGACGCGCACCATTACGTCCGCGAACATTGACCGCCTGCGGGTTACCTTCGGAGTGCAGTCACTGGTGCAGACCACGTCAAAGGGCGACCGTAATCCTTCCTCTGTCCGGATTCTGATTCAGTTACAGCGTAATGGCCGCTGGGTGACGGAAAAGGACGTCACCATTAACGGCAAGACCACCTCACAGTTCCTGGCCTCGGTGATTCTGGATAATCTGCCTCCCCGGCCCTTTAACATCCGGATGGTCAGGGAGACGGCGGACAGCACCACGGACCAGCTGCAGAATAAGACGCTGTGGTCGTCATACACTGAAATCATCGATGTGAAACAGTGCTACCCGAACACGGCCATTGTGGGGCTGCAGGTGGATGCGGAGCAGTTCGGCGGCCAGCAGATGACGGTGAACTACCATATCCGCGGTCGCATCATCCAGGTGCCGTCAAACTATGACCCGGTAAAACGCACGTACAGTGGTATCTGGGACGGCAGTCTGAAACCGGCATACAGCAACAACCCGGCCTGGTGCCTGTGGGACATGCTGACTCACCCGCGCTACGGCATGGGAAAACGTCTGGGGGCGGCGGATGTGGACAAGTGGGCGCTGTATGCCATCGGGCAGTACTGCGACCAGACGGTCCCGGATGGTTTCGGGGGGACCGAGCCGCGGATGACCTTTAATGCGTACCTGGCACAACAGCGTAAGGCGTGGGACGTTCTCAGTGATTTCTGCTCTGCGATGCGCTGTATGCCGGTATGGAACGGCCAGACGCTGACGTTCGTTCAGGACCGCCCGTCGGATGTGGTGTGGCCGTACACCAACAGCGATGTGGTGGTGGATGATAACGGCGTGGGATTCCGCTACAGCTTCAGTGCCCTGAAGGACCGGCACACGGCGGTGGAGGTGAATTACACCGACCCGCAGAACGGCTGGCAGACCTCCACGGAACTGGTGGAAGACCCGGAAGCCATACTGCGCTACGGACGCAACCTGCTGAAGATGGACGCGTTCGGCTGTACCAGCCGCGGTCAGGCCCACCGTGCCGGACTGTGGGTGATAAAGACCGAACTGCTGGAAACGCAGACGGTGGATTTCACGCTCGGGTCTCAGGGGCTGCGGCACACACCCGGTGACATTATTGAAATCTGTGATAATGACTATGCCGGGACCCTGACCGGCGGACGTGTCCTGTCCATTGATGCTGCCACCCGCACCCTGACGCTGGACCGTGAAGTGACACTTCCGGAGACCGGTGCCGCCACGGTGAACCTGATTAACGGCAGCGGTAAGCCGGTGAGTGTGGACATCACCGCACACCCCGCGCCGGACCGGATACAGGTCAGTACCCTGCCTGATGGTGTGGAGACATACGGGGTGTGGGGACTCTCCCTGCCGTCACTGCGTCGTCGCCTGTTCCGCTGTGTCTCCGTCCGGGAAAACACGGACGGCACGTTCGCCATCACGGCGGTGCAGCACGTACCGGAAAAAGAAGCCATCGTGGATAACGGTGCCCGCTTTGAGCCGCAGTCAGGTTCCCTGAACAGCGTCATCCCACCGGCAGTGCAGCACCTGACGGTGGAGGTGAGCGCAGCTGACGGACAGTATCTGGCGCAGGCGAAATGGGACACGCCGCGGGTGGTGAAGGGTGTGCGCTTCAGTCTGCGCCTGACCAGTGGTAAGGGAACGGATGCCAGACTGGTGACCACCGCCATCACCGCAGACACGGAGCACCGTTTCAGCGGCCTGCCGCTCGGGGAATACACCCTGACGGTGCGGGCGATAAACAGCTATGGCCAGCAGGGTGAACCTGCCACCACCACATTCCGGATTGCCGCACCGGCAGCACCGTCGCGGATTGAGCTGACGCCGGGCTATTTTCAGATAACGGCGGTCCCGCGTCTTGCGGTGTATGACCCGACGGTACAGTTTGAATTCTGGTTCTCAGAAAAACGCATCACGAACACAGCACAGGTGGAAAAATCTGCCCGTTATCTGGGGACCGGCAGTCAGTGGACTGTCCAGGGGAGCCGGATTAAGCCGGGGACGGATTTCTGGTTTTACGTGCGAAGCGTCAACCTGGTGGGAAAATCTGCTTTTGTGGAAGCCAGCGGGCAGCCCAGCAATGATGGTGAAGGGTATCTGGAAATTTTCCGGGGGCTGATAGATGAGACGCTTCTGGGTCAGGCACTGAAAGAGCGCATTGATGCTTCAGCGCTGCGTACGGAGGTCACGCAACTGGAAGAAGATATCCGTCAGCGGATGGACACGGATATCGCAGAAGTGACCCGGAAAATCGGGAAGGCGGAAAACAGCCTCACGCAGCTGGTTGCGAAAAAGAATGAGGACCAGACACTGGCCATCGCGCAGGTGAGCCAGAAAGTGGACCGGGTGAGCAGTGAAATCTCACAGACTGTCAGCCAGGGGCAGTCAGAAAACGCCCGACAGATAGCACAGGTCCGCCAGTACGTGGATAAAAAAGGGAGTGAAATTACCTCGACCACGGATAAAAAACTGGGTGACCAGGCCGTGACCATACAGCAAATCCAGCGGGTTCAGTCAGACACGCGCAATGAGCTGAATGCCATGTATATGCTGAAGGTGCAGAAAACAAAAAACGGTATTCCCTATGTGGCCGGGATTGGCGCGGGGATTGAGGATGTTGATGGTCAGACCCTGAGTAACATTCTGCTGCAGGCCGATCGCATTGCGATGATTACCCCGGAGAACGGCAACACCACGCCGCTGTTTGTGGCGCAGGGGAATCAGCTGTTCATGAACGACGTGTTCCTGAAGCGACTGTTTGCGGTGAGCATCACGTCATCCGGCAATCCTCCGACGTTTTCCCTGACGCCGGATGGCAGGCTGACAGCCCGCAATGCGGATATCAGTGGAGCCATCACGGCGAATACCGGCACGCTCAATAATGTCACCATTAACAAGAACTGTGTCATCAGAGGGAAACTGTCTGCAAACCAGATTGAAGGCGATCTCGTTAAAACAGTGGGTAAGGCTTTCCCTCGTGACTCCCGTGCACCGAAGCGTTGGCCATCAGGAACCATTACCGTCAGGGTTTATGACGATCAGCCGTTTAACCGGCAGATTGTTATTCCGGCGGTGGCTTTCAGCGGTGCCAGACATGAGCGGGAGAACAGCGATACTTATTCGTCATGCCGCCTGATAGTGAAGAAAAACGGTGCTGAAATTTATAACCGTACCGCGATGGATAATACGCTGGTTTACAGTGGTGTTATTGATATGCCTGCTGGTCGCGGCGACATGACGCTGGAGTTTTCTGTATCAGCATGGTGGGTAAATGGCTGGTATCCCACAGCAAGTATCAGCGATTTGCTGGTTGTTGTGATGAAGAAAGCCACTGCAGGCATCACGATTAGCTGAATTTTATAACCCCAATACGGGCGCCAGAAATGGCGCCTTTTTTATTGCAGAAAAGCGAGAGGTAATTATGCGTAAAGTTTGTGCAGCCATTTTGTCCGCAGCCATCTGTCTGTCCGTATCCGGTGCGCCTGCATGGGCGTCTGAACATCAGTCCACACTGAGCGCGGGGTATCTTCATGCCCGTACGAACGCTCCCGGCAGCGATAATCTGAACGGGATTAACGTGAAATACCGTTATGAGTTTACGGACG
>OGYY01002671.1_pt1 | contig 12610 bp, 10 predicted proteins | sample 1576671 | NCBI WGS metagenome assembly OGYY01 (sample SAMEA3541593, study PRJEB24748) | human gut metagenome | biome: human gut; feature: human-associated habitat; material: faeces | place: China | collected 2012 | reverse complement strand
CTTGAGTTCTGCGTCCGAAATTCCCGAGAGGAAATGCACCATTTCTCCCTTTCCCATGCGCTTTGCCTCTGCTTTCAGTTCCTCTTCCAGCGGCCCGCTGCCCACGATAAAAAGCTCCGCATTTTGAAGCTTTCCAAAGGCGCGGAGCAGCACATCCACACCCTTATAATACACCAGCCGCCCTACAAACAAAAATTTTACCGTTTCCGGCTTTCCCCTTTTTTGCAGCATGGAGATTTCCGCTATCTCCCGCTTATATTCCTGCATATCCATGCCAAAGGGGATTACGCAGCATTTTTCCCGATATTTTGCCAGATAAGCCGAGCCGTCGATATGCCCCTGTGTCGCCACGATAATGCGATCCACCCGCCGCAGGAATGCGTGCATAATCGGCCGATAGAAGAACATCAGTTTTTTTTGCCGCACAACATCGCTGTGCCACCAGACCATGGTTTTTCCCCGGTAACCCGAGAAAAGGTATGCCAAATCCCCCAAGGGAAAGGGCATATGGAACAGCAGAATATCCTTCTCTTTGCATAGCCTGCGCAGCTCCCGAAATAGGCCGAAGGAAATGGGCATGGAAAACTTGGTTCCCAGCGTCTTTGCCCGCACGACGGGCACTCCGCCTATCTCTTCTTCCCTGCGCGGCCCTTTTTTCTGGCAGACCAGCACCTGCATTTGCGTCTGCTCCTTAAGCCCCTCGGCAATCTGCTGAACCACATGCTCAATCCCACCCACATCCGGGGCATAGAGTTTGTTGATTTGCAGAACGCTCAGCTTCTTTTTCATTTTTCCTCCTCCGCACACGCGCTTTTGATCGCCTGATAAAAAATCCGCGCGGAATTTTCCCATGTGAATTGGGCTGCCCGCTCGATTCCCCTTTGAACCAGGCTTTGGCGCAGGCCCTCATTTCCTTCCAGGCGGGCGATCCCTTCTGCAATTTCCTCCACGCTATAGGGATCTGCCAAAATGGCGGCATTTCCCACAACCTCGGGCAGGGAGGAGGTGGAAGAAGTCAGCACCGGAACGCCGCAGGCCATTGCCTCAAGCGGCGGCAGGCCAAACCCTTCATATAGAGATGGGAAGAGGAAAATCCTCGCACCGCTCATGAGCAGCGGCACATCTGCATCTTCCACATAATCGGTAAAGACCACATCCTCCTGCAGCCCCAGATCTTGAACCGTCTGAAAAATGCTCTCATAGAGCCAGCCTTTGCGCCCGGCAAGCACCAGTTTGGGCCCGCCTGGAGCCCTTGCGCGCCCATAGGCCTGCACCATGCGCTCGATATTTTTTCTCGGCTCCAGCGTGCCAAGATACAGGTAATATTCCCCCGAAATGCCATAGCGCCGCTTGGCCTCTTCCACAGCCTGCTGCGCATAACCCGTGTGATAGACGCTATGATCCACCCCATTTGGCATCACGATGATCTTTTGTTCCTCAATGCCCAGGTATTTTATAATCTCATCCTTGCTGAATTGGGAAACTGTGACAATCTTGTCCGCGCGCTTGCAGGATCGTTTGAGGCAGAGCTTGAGCATCAGCTTTGTTTTCAGATTCATCGTCTGCGGGAAGGCCTTTACGACCATATCGTGCACGATGGTAATCTTGCGCCCGCAAACGCCCGGAGGCACATAGTAGTTAAAAAAGCAGGAAACATCTGCTCTGCGGCCAAAAAACCTGCGGAAAGCCAACGGAAAAAACGGCCAGATCATCTTATAGTGCCTGGAGCTTATCATTGGGCATGGATTGAGCCCATAGCCCAGCTGAGCATATTTTTCTATCTGCTCGATCTCTTCCCTGCGACAGCCTTTTGTAAAATAATCGAGAACTTTCTCATCCTGGGAAAGCTCGGATAAATTGCACAGCAGCTGATGGGCGACAAACCCAATCCCGGTTTTTTCCTTTTCCGCCAATAGCTGCCCATCAAATTCAATTCTCATAGTATCCTGCTTCCTTTTTTCAAGTAAATGATGATGGATACCCCCATGATATATGAAATCTCCCAGAATGGCAAACCCTGTTTGCGAAATGGACCAGCTAATGATATACTTTGGCTAAACATATCTTTAGGGGCATAACATGATGGCAAATAAAAAATCCTTACTGAGTAAATACCGCGGGCAGGGGATTGCAAAGTTGTTTTCAGTTTTGCTGCTTCTGCTGCTGTATATACCTTGAATCCCTGCTTTTCAGCCTTAGCCCATGACTTGCTTCCTTCATATAAACCAATAATGACATCGCATCCTGATTCCTTTAAGTTTAATGCATGTGCATGTCCCTGGCTACCATAACCGATGATTGCGATTGTCTTTCCATCTAATAATGAAAGGTTACAATCTTCCTGATAAAATATTCTTGCTGTTTCCATAATATTTTATGCCTCCTATTTAATTAATCTCATTTATAAAAATGTTTATTTTTTTCTTATAGTTTTGTATTATATCGCTCGCGTTGTCTTATGTCAATAGCGTTGTCTGTTTTCTTCATAAAAATTTTTATGCAAACTTTTTATGTCTGTCTTGTAAATCTAAATTCTCCCCCCAATTTATTATGCTATTTTGCAAATTTTTACGGCAATTTCTTACGCTTTTACAATAATGGGTACTGCTTTGTTTTAAATCATTTAGTTAAGCCTTGTTATTACCCTGATTTTTATTTATTTCTAACTGGTCAATAGCATGCATGATATGCACCCGCATTGCACTTCTGGCACCTTCTGCATTTCTATTTTTCATAAATTCCATAATCATTCTATGCTCTGATATAACCTGCTCTACAGGAATATGCTCTGTTTCATACAAATAAACACCTTTTTCAATTGACTGATGCAGTACAGGCTCTAGTTGATTTATAAATTCATTATGAGTTGCATTTGCAATGGAGCAGTGGAACATCATTTCTTTATGTGTATAATCTATGCCTTTTAAAAGCAGTTCTTCTATTTCTTTACCTATGGCAAATATTCTTTCTAGTTCTCTATCTGATGCCCTTATGGTCGCATAATACGCTATCTCCGGTTCAAATATAAGACGCATTTCATAAAGGTCATCTATATCAACCTTTGCTGAAGCCGTATCTTCAAGACCTGCTACCATTTTAGGAGTGTAATCTTCTCTTATAAATGTTCCTTTTCCCCTCTTTATTTCCAATACATTTCTTGCTACTAAAATACGTATTGCTTCTCTTAAGGTAATTCTACTTACTCCAAGTTCTTCAGATAACTGAAGTTCATTTGGAAGTTTATCACCGGGATTATATTTTTTTTCAACTTTTATCATCGACATTATTGTCTCTGCAACATCATCCGATAATCTTTTATTTTTTCCCATAATAATCTCCATTCAAAAAACCACATAGCCATATTGTTTTTTGGCCATGTGGTTTATAATTCAAAATATAATATACAGGTTCAAAAACACCTAAATTATAGTTATGTTTTTATTTCGATATAATTTAATCCCTTTGCCTTATCAGGTAACAATTTAATAACCCTTGTTACTAAACATATCTATAAGTATTTCTTTAATACATCAACTTTGTCTAATTTTTCCCATGGAAGGTCAAGATCAGTACGTCCAAAGTGACCATAAGCTGCTGTCTGCTTGTAAATCGGTCTTCTCAAATCTAACATTTTGATAATTCCTGCCGGTCTTAAATCAAAGTTTTCTCTAATGATATCTACTAACTTATCATCATGAATCTTTCCTGTTCCAAATGTATCAACCATTATTGAAGTTGGCTGTGCAACACCAATTGCGTATGATAACTGAATTTCGCATTTTTCAGCAATTCCTGCTGCTACAATATTTTTAGCTACATATCTTGCTGCATAAGCTGCTGAACGGTCTACCTTTGTGCAGTCCTTACCTGAGAAAGCTCCGCCGCCGTGACGTGCATATCCACCATAAGTATCAACAATGATTTTTCTTCCTGTAAGTCCGCTGTCACCATGTGGTCCACCGATTACAAAACGTCCTGTAGGATTGATAAAATATTTTGTATCCTCGTCTAACATTTCCTTAGGAAGTACCGGTTCAAATACATATTTCTTTATGTCTTCATGAATCTGTTCCTGTGTAACATCAGGATCATGCTGTGTTGATAATACTACTGCTTCAATTCTTACAGGCTTATCATTTTCGTCATATTCTACTGTTACCTGACTCTTTCCGTCCGGTCTAAGATATGCTAACACTCCATCTTTTCTTACTTTTGTAAGCTGTTTTGTTAATTTGTGAGCTAATGAAATTGGAAGTGGCATTAATTCTTCTGTTTCATTTGATGCGAAACCAAACATCATACCCTGATCTCCTGCACCAATTGCTTCAATTTCTTCATCACTCATCTTGTTTTCTTTTGCTTCTAATGCTTTATCAACACCCATTGCGATATCTGTTGACTGTTCATCTAATGCAACTATAACACCACATGTATCTGCATCAAAGCCATATTTTGCTCTGTCGTATCCAATCTCTCTTACTGTATCTCTAACTATTTTCTGAATATCAACATAACCTTTCGTTGTAATTTCACCCATAACTAAAACAAGACCTGTTGTAATTGATGTTTCACATGCTACTCGGCTCATAGGGTCCTGTCTCATTAACTCATCCAATATTGCATCTGAAATCTGGTCACAGATTTTATCAGGATGTCCTTCAGTTACTGATTCTGATGTAAATAATCTCTTCTCCATCATCGTTCTCCTTTTCTTAAACTTTATCTAATTTATCTTTTAGCAGATTTATCCAAAATTTCATAAAAGAAAATCCACTGTTTTAAACAGTGGATTTGAAATCAAGGTTTTCAAATCTTATTGATCGATTGCTCGCTCAGGTGGGCACCTTCCATATAGGGGTTGCCGTGGCATCACAGATCCTTGTATCTCCGCCAACTCTGAATAAGATAAATTAATCATTTTATTTAACTAACAAAAGTAGAATAATACATTCATTTCTTTCCGTCAACCATTATTTTATGAACGCTATATAAATTCCATATAAAATATGAACCATTTTTTTAATAATCTATATATAAAATTGCACTTCTTAACCGGTATCTACATATATATTATAAAATATTATTCCACTTTATTTCACAAATATTATTTGCTGTATTTTTCTTCTATTTCTGTAATCATCTTTACTCTGTTCTCATGTCTGCCGCCTTCAAATTCAGCTCCAAAAAATTCGTCAAGAATCATTTTGGCCAACTCATCTCCTACTACTCTTGCGCCAAATGCAATTATATTAGCATCGTTATGCATTTTTGTAAGTTTAGCTGAATATGGGTCACTACATACTGCTGCTCTAACACCCGGAACTTTATTAGCAGCCATTGAAATACCGATTCCTGTTCCACACATTAAAACGCCGTAATCTACATCTCCATTTACAACTGCTTCGCCAACTTCCATTCCCTTCTTAGGGTAATCGCATTTAATGATTTCTCCATTTTCATCATAATTTGTACCGTAATCTACACATTCATAGCCTTTTTCTTTCATATAAGCTATCATCTTATCTTTTAAATCTACTGCTGCATGATCGCATCCAAAACCAATCTTCATAATTTGTTCCAACCTTTTCTTTTTATGTTTACTAAATTTATAAGTTTTATTCTACCATAAGTACGTTTTATCATAAGTATTCTGTGTGACTGTTACCAAAATTTTGTAGTCTAATTCTAATTAGCTGATTCTTACTTATTAATCCTTTACTTATTCAAATGAAACCTTTTTAATAATACATCATATTCAGTTATTTTCAATCATTTTGGCAAATATTTGCTAAAAATACATGTCTATCTGTCTCCAAATATATGCAAATATAAATCTTCTAATGTTGGTGAAGCCTTTTTTGCATTGTCCACATCCGGAATCCCATCACATAAAAAACGCACCCTAATCTTTGCATATTCTTTTGACAAACTTGTAACTGTATATTTGTTCATAATTGAATTTACATCCTGTTCATTGATTTCTGCTTCATATACAACATCTTCAATACCTTTTAACAGATTTTCAGGAGTATCTTTTTTTCTAAGTATTCCGTTATCTAAAATTAATACTTCTTTTGCGATAAATTCAATATCTGAAACAACATGAGTTGCAATAATTACAATCTTATTAAACCCAATCTGAGATATCAGATTTCTGATTCTAATTCTCTCCTTTGGGTCAAGTCCTGCCGTTGGCTCATCTAAAATAAGAATCTTTGGGTCATTTAATATAGCCTGTGCAATTAATGCTCTTTGTTTCATGCCCCCTGAAAAGGATTTTAATTTTTTATTTTTAACATCATACAAATTAACAAATTTAAGAACTTCTTCTATTCGTTTTTTTGCCTCTGTTTTTTTTAATCCTTTTAATCCTGCAATATAATCAAGAAATTCTGCTACGGTAAAGCTATCATATACTCCCTGTTGCTGTGGCATGTATCCTATAAGATTTCTATAATCTTTGCCCATGCTTATTGTTTCTTTTCCATTATATAAAATTTCTCCACTGTTTCTGTCTATGGCATCTACTAAAATATTCATAAATGTAGATTTACCTGCACCATTAGGTCCTAATAAACCATATATTCCTTCTGTAAATTTACACGAGAATTTATTTAGTGCTTTTTTGTCACCATACTTTTTCGAAAGATTATTTATTTCTAAAATCATAGTTTATCCCTTTTCTATAAAATTTTTCTTTTAGTATAGTTCTTAAGATTTTTAAAATTCATAATAAAAACTGCTACTATAATAATTGCTAAATTAATCCATTCCACTACAGTTGCTTTTGTAAAATAATCGCTCATGTTTACTACCGGAATAAACATAATCTTATTCATAAATTCAACTCCCAGCATATATAGCACAACCGGCATAACTATAATTCCCATAGATATTACTACATTTTTGATGTAATCAGGAGAAAAATCCGATATTCCCACTACAAGCAAACCTAGTAAAATTATACCCATGCATTTACACAAATAAATTAAAATCAAAGCTGCAAGAATTGATATATGTAATGGAAAATGTTGCAACTGTGATAGACTCTGTGCAGGTGCCATTAATCCGTTTGGCTTATATGCCTTTAGTAAAATAACCAGCCATGGAATAGTTTCAATACACCATAAAACAACAGAAATTAAGATTGCATTTAAATATTTATTTCTAATTAATTTGCTTCTTCCATAATATGTAGTATCCAAAAGTTTCTGCATTTCTTTCTGCCTGTCATAAGTAAATATTGGCACTACACAAAATACTGCAATGATAAATAAAATCAGGAAACTAATATCCTTATCATATATTGTTACATCACCAAATATGTAACCGAATACTAAATCATTGGTAAAGCAGCCTTCAATATTCTGCTTTTCCTTCAGTTCTTTAAGATAATCATTTTTCTCCTGAACTTTTTGGAAATCATCGTATGGCATCATCTGTGCATTATATTCCTGACTTGCCATAACATATACCTGATTATCAACCTCACCATTTATGTATTTTTCCGTAAGTTCGTCATATCCTACCTGAATCTCATCATATCTTTTCTGTTCAGTATCAAGATACTCCTGACTCTTTTTATCCGGAACTCCATATACTTTTGAAATATAATTTGCATAGCATTTATCATGATAATCCATTTTAGTATTATCATTGCTCAAAAAATATCCCTGAATCACAACAAGTATTATGACAAAGAAAGCAACTTTATTAACTGCAAATATTTTCTTTTTCTCATAACTAAGTATTCCTTTTGATTTTATGCCTATGTTTTTCTGTCCTTTAGCAATTCTTAAATGCGGAAACTTTATTACTCTTTTCGTTGTAAACGAATACATTGCAAAGACTATTGATGCCGACAGATAAACTGCCATTATTATTAATGTCCACTTAAACAATTCAAAAGGATGTTGTAAAATATTTATATTTATGTATTTTGCCATAAACGATTTAGTATTTAATAAGGTAACAGGGCTTAACATTTTAAATACAGCCGTACTCATATTCCACTCAATACTATTAGTTATAAGTAATGAAACTGCCGTGCTTATAAGAATTATCCCATAAGTAACCGTTTCATTTTTTACAAGCGATATTATTCCTATAACTACAATTCCTATAATGCAGACAGCTATCCATTTAACCATGAAATATATAATCATATACTGCCATATCTGCATTGGCAGGGCAAATTCATAAAATCCACGCACTGACTGAATCGGTACATTCATTCCGCTAAGTCCATACTTAATATATAACTGAACAAATTTAATTCCATATACAATTATTATTGCAATTGCTGACGTTATGGATAATGCCACCATCTTGTTCACAATTAAATTCAACCGTCCGTTCCTGCAGGATTTTAATAAATCTAACATTCCTTTTTTTATTTCCTGACTTACTAATATAAGTGCAATCTGAACGACCATTACAAAAAGTATTATGTCCGTAAGTCCGAATTCTGTTATCTTCTCAATCACCCTATAGTTACCATATACCGGTTTCACATTTTTTACGGCTTCATATGCCTTAACCGTTCTTTTAGCATTGCTTAATTGAAATTTATTGTTTTTAGAAAACAATACAATGCTTTGCATATTTGTGCCATCCTCTTTTATCTTAATAAGATATTTACCGTAATTGTCAATCTTATTCTTCTGTAACTTATCCTGTGCAGCAATCTGTTCCTTCGTTTCTATTTCTGCCCTCGTTTCATAAAGAACATTAACTATACACAAACTTATTAATAACGCTATAATTATTTTAGAGAATACTATTTTCTTTAATTCTTTTATTATCATTTCTTTATTTTTAACCCAATCATCTCTCCTTGTGAAAATGACGATACAGAACTATTATTATCTGATTCGTCATCCACAAAATCACTCAAATACCCATACAGATATTTATTGCCTGCTGCCTGTAACGCCAATATTTTTTTATCCATATCATAATCAGGCTTTATATCTGTCCATTTATGTTTGTCCGTATCATAGCATCTGTATTCCGGAGGGATACTCTTATCTTCTGCATCCGGAGCCCCAAGTTCTTTATCTTTATCATACTGTGTTTTTACAATATATATTTTATTATTTACATATGAATATGACATACGATATGCATTATCCAACTCCTTACTTGTGCCTTTCTTCTTATCATATTCATATAAAGTGAATTGTTCACCATAGCACGTTAAATAGTAATAATAATTTTTATTAATTCCTATTAAATAAAAATCATAAAATCCATTTACATCCTCCATTCCTTCATAGGTCATGTTATAATTGAAATCCATTTTTTCAACATCACCATTTTTTATATCTACACAATAATAATCACTATGTTCGTCAAATTTTTCTATTTCTTCTGCATAAGGGTTAGCACATGAAGTAAGCCATTCTGTATATTTACTCCATGTTTTGAACTCGGAATCATATACATTTTTATTCTGATATCTAATTCCAAGATATATCCTGTTTCCACTCTTCGCCTTTGAAAAACATGATATGTTAGCTTTGTTTCCAAAGTCAGTCAATCTTTTCTGTTCCCCTGTCTTTATATCGACTTCATATAATTCCGATGTCTCAGAAGCAACCATGACCATTCCATCATCATCGGCCTCACCATCTTCACTAGAATAACTTGTAAGATAGATTTTACCGTCAATAAACAAAGCTTCCTGATCATCTGTAGAAAAATCTAAAGTTGCAATTTTCTTTTTATTACTTCCATCAACATTACTTTTGTAAAGTGTAGTTCCACCTACATCTAAAAAATAATAAAGGTCATTTTCATATATGAATGGATATACCACTTTTCCCTCCATTATTGCATTACAAGTAATTTCTTCCCCGGCAACATATTCATGATTACAATTTGCAAGTCCGCACGCAACAACAGTCGCATTCGTCTTTGGATTATAAACTTTAATGCACGAATATCCCGTACTAAAATCATATCCTGAAAGTGTTACCATATCCTCTCCATAAGATGCATCTGGTTTTATCACTTCCACCGTACTAACATTTTCATTTGTCTGTGCCTTCCCATTTCCACAGCCTGTTATAAATAACGACAATAGACCGACCATTAAAAAAATGTATTTTCTCATTTGCTCAACCCCTTATTCATTTCTATTCTTTGTTTATTTATTTCCGATACTATTTCATCTGCTCCGGCCTCTTTTAGTTTTCTGTCAAAATCATTCCAAGCCTCTTTAAAACTTCCATATTCATCGCTAAATAACTTCGGAACATCATTAACTTCTCCCAAAAACTCTCTTTCTACCTTTCGAATTGCTACTACTTTCTCTTTATAAGCTGATAAATCAAAATAGTAACCTTCTATGCCTATATCTATTTTTGCATCTTTCATAGATTCTTTTGCCAATTGTCGGTCCGTATCATCTGTATCATTTATAAGATACTGATTCGCCATATTACCTGCTCCATCTGATGTATACAAATCATTGCTTATTGGAGTATAATTCTTAACTTCATATCCGGCAGACTCTGTTCCATTCACCATTATTTCTGACAGCATCTTATCACTACATATTGTAGCCATTGCTTCTAGAGCTTTCTCTTTGTTATTAGATTTACTACATACTCCATTAATCGTTGACCATCCTCCGATATCTGTTGTATATCTTTTTATCATAGGTACAGCCTCCATATTCTGACTGGCATCCCAACGTGTATGGAAATCCATTGTTTTCTTTCCTGCTGTTGTCATGCAACTGCTTTCTAAAAAACTATTAACAGTCACATCACCCAAAATGTCTGTTGTACTATAGTAATATTTTTTGTCTTTTATACCGTTAATACAGCTATATCCCTGCTGATACATTTCATATAGCGCTTCATAATCTTTTCTTACTTTTTTGCTATCAGTAATCGTTATGACATTGTCATCATTAGTATTTGCATCTACACCTATGCACTCTAACCAAAATACCGGAGCACTGTCATAATTATCAAAATAAAAATTAGGTTCTATAAAGTTTAATTCATATTGATTCAAATAACTCGTTGTAATACTATATTTATAATCACTTTCCCAACCTTTTAATTTATTTAACACAGGAATAATATCACTTAGAGATTTTCCCTCAACATCACTTTTTTTAATTCCATATTTATCAGCCACATCTTTGTTGTATATGTAATAATTTGTTTCGCTTGAAAAAACATTTGTCTTAAATCCATAAAATGTTCCATTGTAAAGACTTAGATTATACAATCCTGACGGATATGCCTTTGTGAGTTTTTGATATGCATCTGTATTGCTGTATTTATCCAAATCTTCATATATGCCATTAAAAACCATTTTCTGACTTGAATTGTCTGTTACATCATTACATCCTACCGATGTTATTATGTCTGGTGGATTATCTCCATTAATCACATCAAGTACATATTCTAATGTCATATTTTCTAATGCCACAGGCATAAAATAAATAACATAATCCGCACCATTTTCCACCAAATAATCATTCACTGCAACCATCTGTTCATCCGAATATCTATGCTCAGTTTTGCCATTCCATACTTGTGGTTCAGCATACATATAGCTTAAAATTGTCTTATCCGGATATCTTTTCTCAAGAAATTCCTTAGACAATTCAATATGTTCATCTGCATTCTCATTTTGTAATGAAGTTTCTTCCTTAGCAGATATTACTGTTTCTTTTTGTGTTGCATTCAGAAAATCTCTTGCACTGTCGTTTTCTGTATTATTATTGTTACATCCTGAGAGTATTATTGCTGAAGATAACAGCAATATTTTTAGACATTTACTTCTCATCTCGCACCCCCTGTTATAAGATATCAATATTATTCTTCCCTTTAATACATTATACTGCATAAAATTGTTTTGCGGTATTTTATTTTAAGTATATAGAGGTGTATCAGCTCAATACACCTCCATATGTACATTTATCATTCTATTTTGGAGCTACGCTATTATAACTCCAATTAAGCCCACTTCTGTAATAAACATAATGTTCACCAGATGCACTTATCCATTTTTTCCCATTTTCAGTATCTTTATACTTTTGAACAGTTTGAGTCCCTGCCTTAGTTTTGCTGACGTTATATGATATATGACCTGAATCTGTAGCATGTAACACCGTAATAACTTTATAATCTGATACTGTTGCATAAGAACAATATGTCGTTGCTAATGCCCTAGTTTTATTATTTTGAAACACTGTACTTCCTCCACATACATTCGCAGCTGAAACACTACATACATTAGACACTAAAAGTGTAGTCGCTGTTAATAAACATATAATTTTTTTCTTCATTAATTCCTATCTCCTTTCGTAATTTTGTCAACTCAATATTAATATTTTGCTAACATTATATAGCTTCAATGATTGTAAATAATATAACTAAATATATTTTCTTTTTCCATATTTTTTGCATGAAACGACAAAAAACTATTGTTTTTGGGCAAAAAAAGAGTATTTACTATGTTTTACTATTATCATAAAAGCCTGTTTTATTTTCCTATTTTTTCTTTCAATATACATGGTGTTTGTAAACATGCAGATAATATTATTCCTACATCTATGGCTAAAGCATAATTTTCTCTATTTAAT
>OGYY01002668.1_pt1 | contig 12620 bp, 10 predicted proteins | sample 1576671 | NCBI WGS metagenome assembly OGYY01 (sample SAMEA3541593, study PRJEB24748) | human gut metagenome | biome: human gut; feature: human-associated habitat; material: faeces | place: China | collected 2012 | reverse complement strand
GCCTCGGAGCAAGGTTTGGATACGAGCGTGTATAAGCGAGTATTCAAACCGCAGCAACTAAAGTCACAAATATAGGGGATAGGCTCTCTTTCGGGCGTCTGTTTCGCTCTACAAATCAGAATTTAAAGTCTTGCGAGTACCGCTCTTGCGGCCTTAATTCCGGAAGCCCCCGCCTGTGCAAGTCCTCTTGTCGTTCCTGCGCCATCACCGATAGCGAAGAATCCAGGAAGTTTTGTCTCAAGTTCGTGGCTTAACTCTAAACGGGAAGAGTAGAATTTGACTTCTGCACCATATAAAAGAGTGTCATAGTTTGCAGTACCAGGAGCTACTTTATCAAGGGCATAGATCATCTCGATAATATCATCAAGCTGACGCTTTGGAAGTGCCAAAGATAAATCTCCAGGAACAGCAGCAGTCAGTGTAGGCTTTACGAAAGACTGGCTTAAACGATGTTCATTTGTACGGACACCCTTTACCAGGTCACCGAAACGCTGTACAAGCACGCCGCCAGCTAACATATTAGAAAGGGAAGCAATGTGCTTACCATAACGATATGGCTCATCAAATGGTTCTGTAAAACGGTTGGAAACAAGAAGGGCAAAGTTTGTATTCTCACTGCGAAGAGAAGCATCAGAGTAAGAATGACCATTTACCGTGTTAATTCCTTCTACATTTTCAGCAACAACGTGTCCGTAAGGATTCATACAGAAAGTACGGACGCTGTCACCATACTGTTTTGTACGGTAGACAAGTTTTGACTCATATACGACATCTGTGATATGTTCAAATACTCGTGCCGGAAGTTCCACACGAACACCGATATCTACCTGATTGTTAATAAGCTTAATTCCAAGATTCTTACACTGGTTTGCAAACCATTCTGCACCGCTTCGTCCAGGAGCAGCAATTAAATACTGACAACGTGCAACATCGCCTTTTTCTGTTACAAGTTCATAACCTTCTGAGCAGGTTTTAATCTCAGAAATAGCAGTATTAAAATGGAAATCCATTTTATCTTTTAAATCTTCATAAATATTTGTAAGAATCATAAGATTCTTTTCTGTACCAAGATGTTTGCACTGTGCCTGTAAAAGATGAAGGTCGAATTCAAGAGCCTTTTTTGCAAGAGCCTGTGCTTCTGGAGTTGTTGTAGAGAAATAGTTAGTAGTAGCACCGTGAGCTACATTTACATCATCTACATAATGAATCAGTTCCATAACTTCATCATGATCCATATAATCAGTAAGCCAGCCGCCAAACTCTGTAGTAAAGTTAAATTTACCGTCAGAAAATGCACCAGCACCACCAAAGCCGCACATAGTATCGCAGACTTTACAGTTGATACACTGCTTTACCTTTTTTGCTACAATAGGGCAGCTTCTTTTATAAATATCCCTTCCCTGTTCAAAAACACCAATCTTTAAGGAAGGATTTTTTAAACTAAGTTCGTAACCGGCATAAATACCAGCTTCACCGCAGCCAATAATAATAACATCATATACCTGATTCATCAAATTACCTCCTAAATTAATGGTTTACATTTATTATAATGTAAAGAAAACCATAAAAATCCACTATGTATTATAAAGAAAAAAGAATAGAATGTCAAATGTTTTAGAAAATTAAGTGAGAGACTTCGTCATACAATTGTTAGGTGCTTTACTGAGTAAAATAATTGGATAAAATAGTAGAAAGAATTCAAAAAATATTCTTAATAAATATTAAGAAGTCAAAGTAACCTTCTACCATGTATAATGAAGATGTGGTACAATATTCTCAGGCAGATTTAAGAATTTTTAAATAAGATTCTTTTTACAGAACATGCAGAATATAAAAATGTTCCGTAATTGTGAACATTCTTTTAATTTATTGTGATGTTTGATGATTTTTCAGAGTAATTGTGCTATCATAACAAAATAAGTTTCAAGTGACTATCTTAAAGCTTTGCCAGAGCGTGTTTGAAAAATGCAAATTGGGGCGTGCAGATTGCAGGAATGATTTTTCAAACATACTCTAGGCTTTTTATAAAAGATATTAAGGAGGTTGTTATGTTTCGGAAGAAGAATGGGCAGGAATTTATGGATGAGACGAATTTAGATTCATCCACAAATGATAAGGAAGAGAAGAAAGGATTTTTCCACAGGAAAAAGAAAAAAGAAATCAATCTGTATGAGGACGATATGGGATATATCGAGGATGACAGTAATTTCGATGAAGACGAATATGATAAAGAATTAGAAGAGTTACAGGAAGAAGAGAAGCCAGAGAAGAAACGGGGATTTTTCCATCGCAAGAAGAAAGAAGAGGAAAAATCTGGTGGTACGGAGAAGCTTGAAGGTACTAAGGAAGAGGAAGAAAGTCTGTTAAGCGATGACGATGCCATTATTTTGCAGGAGCCGGAGAAGAAGAAGTTTTCCAAGAAGAAGCTGGCGCTTATCTGTGGTACGGCAGCAGTCATAGTGATCGCTGTTGTTTTTTTTGTGATTCGCAATATCGGAGGAACAAGTGAGGGCAAGGCTTATGTGGAGTCTGTTCGTGAGATTACAGGACTGGGAACTGCTGGTGGTGCGAATAACCGTTATACAGGAACTGTTGATGCAGAGAAGTCATGGAAGATTACATTACAGTCTGATTTATCTGTAGAGAAACGCTATGTTAATGTAGGGGATCAGGTAAAGAAGGGAGATAAGCTCTTTAAGTACAACACACAGGAGTTAAAGCTTTCTAAAGAAAAGAAAGAACTTGAGCAGGAGACTTTACAGAATGAGATTACACAGTTGACAAAGGATATTAAGTCTTATCAGTCTGATTTGAAGTCTGCAAGTGCCAGTGAGAAGATTCAGCTTCAGACACAGATTTTAACGGCTCAGACAACAATTAAAAAAGATCAGTATACGATTAAGTCCAATAAAGAGTCAATTAAGTTGTTAGAGAAGAACATTAAAGATGCAACAGTAAAAAGTAAGATGAATGGTCTTGTAAAGAAAGTAAATGCATCTTTAGAGACTTCCTCTTCGGATGATAGTTCGGATGACGGCTCGGATTCTGGTGATGGAAGTTCAGATGATTCCTCTTACATGACAATTCTTGCGGTAGGTAATTACCGAATTAAGGGAACTGTCAGTGAGACGAATGTATGGAGTCTTAACGAGGGAGATCCAGTTATTGTTCGTTCAAGAGTGGATAATTCCCAGACCTGGAAAGGAACAATCAGCAGCATTAAGACGGATACGACGGCAGACGATACCAGTGACAGCAACTCTGATTATTCAGATGGCTATACAGATGATGAAAGCAGTACAGGAGAAACTGCCTCCAAGTATAACTTTTATGTGAAGTTAGATAATGATAAGGATCTGATGATGGGACAGCATGTCCTTATAGAACAGGATAATGGACAGGACGAGCAGAAAGAGGGTATGTGGCTGCCATCTGCTTACATAAAGAAAAATAATAACAAATACTATGTATGGCTCGATTCTCATAATAAGTTAAAGCTTCATGAGATTCAGGTTGGAGAGTACGATGAGAATCTTGATGAGTATGAAGTAAAGAGCGGCCTTAAAACAAGTGATTACATTGCATGTGACGACAGTACATTAAAAGAAGGCATGAAAGTTACAAAGGTAAGTCCGGAAGATAATACATCTGGTTATGGAGATGAGCAGGAGAATGATGATGCAGAGTCATTTGGTTCAGATGCATCTGAAGATACTTCAGATGTGGAAGAGGATTATTCAGATTACAGTGATAGTGCGGATACATATGACAGCTCTGATGATGGAAGTCTGAGTGACGGTGCAGATTTTGGAAGTGATAGCTCAGATTCTGGTAACAGTGGAACAAGTGATAGTGATATTGCGGACTTTGGGGAATAAGGATTCCCGTCAGGAAAGGACATATAGCATATGCTTTTGGAACTAAAACATATTTATAAGAATTATTTACAGGATAAGATTGTCATACCAGTTCTTAAAGATGTAAATATCTCTATTGATGAGGGCGAATATGTGGCAATTATGGGACCTTCTGGTTCTGGAAAGACAACACTGATGAATATTATCGGCTGCCTGGATCGTCCGACAAAGGGAGAATTTCTTTTAGAAGGGGAATCTATTGTTAATTATAACGAGAACCGCCTGTCGGATTTACGTTTGAATACTTTGGGATTTGTATTTCAGAGTTTTAATCTTCTTCCAAAACAGACAGCACTTGACAACGTAGCCCTTCCGTTAAGTTATGCAGGAGTGCCGGTAAAAAAGCGAAAGGAAATTGCTTTTCAGGCATTAAAAAGAGTAGGGCTGGCAGAGCGAGTACATTTTAAACCGAGTCAGCTTTCTGGCGGACAGCAGCAGAGAGTAGCAATCGCAAGAGCTTTGGTAAATAATCCAAAGATTATTCTTGCGGATGAGCCAACAGGAGCACTGGACAGCCGTTCTGGTATTCAGGTAATGAGTCTGTTCCAGCAATTGAATGAAGAGGGAGTAACGATTATTATGATTACGCATGATGCCAATATTGCGAATCATGCGAAGAAAGTACTCCATATTTTTGATGGAGAGATTGTGGAAGACAAGGAAAGAAAAGAAAAGCAGCAGGCCGAAGTTCAGAGTGAAAAAGAAGCGAAGGATGATACAGTATTTTCAGAAATTGAACAGGACTTTGGCGTAAAAGAGTGGGAAGGAGAGATCTGATTTGAAGGGAAAGAAAAAGATACTACTTGCAGTAGTGCTGGTTCTTGTGATGGCAGTGGGGATTACTTCCATTGTCGTTATAAGAAATAGAAACAAAACAGTAGTAAAAGTATTCCCGGTAAGTATGCTGAACAGTTCGGACTGGTTTGATACAGATACTTCTCTTACGGGAACTCTTACTTCAGACTACATACAGGAAGTTCATATTGATGGTGGACAGAAGGTAAAGAAAGTCTATGTAAAAAAGGGCGATAAGGTAAAGAAAGGAGATATTCTTTTAAAATATAATGTCTCTGAGAAAGAATTGGATTTGAAATTACAAAAACTTCAGATACAGTCTTCTAAAATGGAAATCGCCGAGATGGAAAAAGAGCTGAAAAAGCTTAAAAATACAAAAACAGTTGGTGCCGTAAATACGGGAAACAGTGATGTTATGAATGCCTCAGTGAATCTTTCTGCTATTAAGGGGACAAGTCTTAGTTATCTTGTGGCAGAAGCGAATGGAAATACAGAGGGTACAAGTTCTGATGTTAAAGTACAGAGTGAGAATGCTGTCTCTAAAAGTGGAAGTGGCTCAGGTTCCGAGAGTGGCTCTGGAAGTGGCTCAGGTTCCGAGAGTGGCTCCGGAAGTGGCTCAGGTTCCGAGAGTGGTTCCGGAAGTGGTTCGGGTTCCGAGAGTGGCTCCGGCTCTGGAGAGGCAAAGTTAGTTTTACGGGATCATGTTAGTAGTGAAGCAGATAAAGCTGCAACGTCCGGTGCAGGAACAAAAGAAGATGATTCACTTATTTTCACACTTACCAAAAATGGAACGATTAGTGGAGCGTTTGTCAAGAAGCTTATTTCTGAAGGAAAATATGCAGAGTTCCGCTCATATAAATCGGAAGAATCTAAGAATCCAATTGCAACATTTGAGCTTTCACCAGACACGAAAGTTAATGTTTATGATAACGATAATTATACAGTTAATAAGTTAAACGAAGGTGGAGATTCAAGAACTTTACATAATTCGATAGAATCAGTAAGTGAGAGAGATAGTTCTAGTGGAGATGGTTCTTCTGCGGGTAATGCGTATATTTATTATCTGAATGTTAACGGAAGAGTAAAAGGTTCAGTCATTAAGTCATTACATGATTCTAAAAAGTATGCTACGTTTATTGAATTTGATGAAAACGGCAAGGAAAAGAACAGATATGAATATAATCCAGACAGAGTATTTACAGATTTAGAGGAAGATGGATTATATAAAGTGTCAGATTTCGACAACTTAACTATAAGACCTGCATACAAAGATTTAAAAGCAGATAAGTTAGAGGATGGACAAAAAGATTCCAACGGCAAATACATTTTCTATTTACAAAAAGGTGGAAAAATCAGCGGTTCTTTATTGAATGACTTGATTAAAAAGGGTATTAATGCCAAGTTTATTGAGTACGCATCAGAAAAAGATTATGACAATGAGAATACAGAGAATGCAAATACATTAGAGATTACTTCCTCCAGCAAGTTTACAGTAGAATTAGCAGATGGGACAGGATATACCATCTCTTATTTAAAGAGTAAGGTGAAGAAAGATGACCCATCGAAGCCAACTACAGAACATGAAAATCCAACAACTCCTTCTACAGACAAAAAGATTAAGTTTAAACAGAATCGTAAGAGGGTAACCGCAGGAAATGGATGTCTGCTTACCGTTGTAACAGAAGATGGAAAGAGTATTGATCAGAGTAAAGTTACATGGAAGCTTAGTGATAATATCTCAAAAGATACGACAATCACAAAAACAAAGTCAGGTGTCTGGCTGTATGTGGACGAGGGAGAGCCGTCTTCTTCTGTAACAATCACAGCACAGGTAAAGAATGTAAAAGGAATTTCCAAAGAGCAGATTTCAAGAACACTGATTGTAAAAGGTGCAGATACTGGTGATGATGGAGATGATAATAATGGAGGTGGCTCCGATGATGGTTCAGGTTCAGGCTCTGGCGGTGGTATAGATGACGGAACAGATAGCAGCGGCGGAGATGATAACAGCTATACAGCCGAGGAGTTAAAAGCAGCGATTTCTGATAAGGAAGATGACATCGCACAGGCCAAAGAAGATCTTCATGATGCACAGATTAGTTATAAAGAAGCTAAGGCAGAAGTAGATAAGGCAACAGTAAAGGCAAAACTTGCCGGAACAGTAACGACAGCGTACAGCAAGGGAACACTTCCAACGGATGGTTCAGCCGCAATCGTGGTAAAAGCTGCAGATGGAATGTATGTAAAAACATCAATCAGCGAGATGGAACTTGATAGTGTAAAGGTCGGTGGAACGATCAAATGTGTATCAAGTGATACCGGAGATGAATATACTGCAGAGGTAAAAGAAATTTCTGATTTTCCTACAGCAGACAGTAGTAATGGCGGAGATGTATCTAATCCAAACAGTTCCTATTATCCAATCGTTGCATTTATAAAAGATGCAGATGGGCTAAGTCCTGGAGGCAGTGTTGAAGTTTCTTACAGTTCTAAATCTATGGGAACGGCCAACGAAAACGCAGTATATCTTCAGAAAGCGTATATTCGAACAGAAGATAAGAAGAGTTATGTGTATCTTAGAGATAAGAAGACAAAACGCTTGAAAAAACAGTATATAACGGTTGGAAAGACAATGAATGGACAATATATCGAAATTGTTTCAGGTGTTACAGAAGACGATAATATTGCCTTCCCTTATGGAAAGAATTTAAGAGAAGGAGTAAAGACAAAAATTTCGGAAGACGATAGCGAAATGATTTATTAGGAGGAAGAACAATGCTTGAAAATATAAGATTATCTTTTCAGGGTGTGTGGAGTCACAGACTACGTTCCTTTCTGACAATGTTAGGTATCATTATTGGTATCGCAGCAATTATTGCTATCGTATCAACAATCAAAGGAACAAATGAACAGATTAAGAAAAACCTGATTGGTTCAGGAACGAACACGACAACAGTGCAGCTTACAGAAGAAGGAAACTATCCGGCAGAGATGGAATACGGAATTCCAAAAGGAATACCGGTTCTTGATGATGACATGCGCCAGCAGCTTGCAGATATTGACCATGTGAAAGATGCATCTTTATATGTATCCCGTACACAGGTTGACTACATTTACTATAATGATACATCACTTTCAGGCGGACAGCTTATCGGAGCAGATTCCCATTATCTTGGAACTTGTGGATACATTATGAAAAGAGGAAGAGGATTTACAGACAGCGATTATGAAAAGTATCGTAAAGTTGCGGTAATAGATAGTGTGGCTGCGGATTCTCTTTTTGGAGACGCCAACCCGGTAGGAAAGACAATTGATATTAAGGGAGAACCATTTATTGTTGTAGGTGTTATTGAGGAATCAACAGCGTTTAGTCCGGTAATTAATTCAGTAGAAGATTATTATACCTATGTATATAATGATGGAAGTGCCAGTGGTATTGTTGTAATTCCAGATGTTGACTGGAATATCGTACAGCAGTACGATGAGCCACAGAATGCGAAGCTGCTTGCAGATTCAACAGATAATATGACATCCGTTGGAAAGGCGGCGCAGACTTTATTAAATGAGACAGTGACAAGTAAGAGTATTAAGTATCGTGCAGCCAATATGAATGAGACTGCGGAAGAAAGCCAGCAGGTAAGTGCAACAACGAATAAACAGTTAATTTGGATCGCAAGTATTTCCTTGTTAGTTGGTGGTATTGGTGTTATGAATATTATGCTGGTATCGGTAACAGAGCGTACAAGAGAAATCGGTCTTAAAAAAGCGATTGGTGCAAGAAAGAATAGAATTCTTGCCCAGTTCTTAACTGAAGCGGCGGTACTTACAAGTTTAGGTGGTATCATTGGCACGATTACAGGTATTGCCTTAGCGGAAATTATCGGAAAGATATCTAATGTTCCGATTGCTATCAGTATACCGGCCGTAATCCTTGCTATTGCCTTTTCCACAGTTATCGGAGTTGTATTTGGATTATTACCGGCAGTAAAAGCTGCAAACTTAGATCCAATCGTTGCATTACGTCATGAATAGTGCTATGATACTAAAGCTAAAAAGCAAATATCTGTAATAGAGAAATCATTTGTACGGATATACGGGCAGAGAATATGATTTTGAATATCAATGTATCCGTACATGCCAACTCTATATTTTGTAGATATATTACAAAATTACAGGAATAGAATGTAGATAAGATTAATAAAGAACGATAGGTAACAGGAGAAAAACGATGGGTAAATATTTTGGAACAGATGGTTTCCGTGGCGAAGCAAACGTAGATTTAACCGTAGAACATGCATATCAGGTTGGTCGCTTTCTTGGATGGTATTATGGAAAAGATAAAAAAGAAAAATGTAAAATTGTCATTGGAAAGGACACACGCCGTTCAAGCTATATGTTTGAATATTCATTAGTAGCAGGTTTAACTGCTTCCGGAGCAGATGTTTATCTGTTACATGTAACAACAACCCCAAGTGTTTCTTATGTAGTAAGAACAGAAGATTTTGACTGCGGAATTATGATTTCTGCCAGCCATAATCCATACTATGATAATGGGATCAAGCTTATCAATTCAAAAGGTGAAAAGATGGATGAAGAAACCATCCTTAAAGTCGAAGATTATATTGATGGAAAGATTGAGGTCCCAATGGCAGTAAGAGACCAGATTGGATGTACGGTTGATTATTCGGCAGGAAGAAATCGTTACATCGGATATTTGATTTCTCTTGCAACACGTTCTTATAAGAACATCAAGGTTGGACTTGACTGTGCTAACGGAAGTTCCTGGATGATTGCAAAGAGTGTATTTGATGCATTAGGAGCGAAAACTTATGTAATCAATGCAGAACCAGATGGATTGAACATTAATATGAATGCTGGTTCCACACATATTGAAGTCCTTCAGAACTTCGTAAAAGAGAATCAGCTTGATGTTGGATTTGCCTTTGATGGAGATGCAGACCGTTGTATCGCTGTTGATGAGAACGGAAATGTCGTAGACGGAGACTTAATTTTATACGTTTATGGACGATATCTCAAGGAAAAAGGTGCACTTCGCAACAACACTGTAGTAACAACAATCATGTCTAACTTCGGACTTTATAAAGCCTTTGATGAACTTGGTATTGATTACGAAAAAACACAGGTTGGTGATAAATATGTTTACGAAAACATGGTAAAGAACGGACACCGTATCGGTGGAGAACAGTCTGGGCATATCATTTTTAGTAAATATGCAACAACAGGAGATGGAATCCTCACAGCCATCAAGATGATGGAAGTTATGTTAGAGAAAAAGTCCTCTCTTGCAACACTCACATCCCCAGTACGCATTTACCCACAGGTACTTAAAAATATCCGTGTAAAGAGCAAACCAGAGGCACAGAATGATGCTGATGTACAGGCAGCAGTAAAACAGGTTGCAGAAACACTTGGAAGTACAGGAAGAATCCTCGTACGCGAAAGTGGTACAGAACCAGTGATTCGTGTTATGGTTGAGGCTGAGACCGAGGAAGAGTGCGAAAAATATGTAGACTCTGTAATTGATGTCATCAAGGAAAAAGGACATTGTGAATAAATGCTGATTGAACAAAATCGCTGCACGTAGCTTTCGCAAGCCATCGCGCAGCGATTTTGTTCAATATGATTTTGCTAAAGAAACAAGTTCTTCTGTTGCACTGGAAGATATTGTAATGCCATTAAACTTCGAATGCCTATGATTATACAGATGTTACACAACAGTCAACAAGTATTGACCTGATTACAAATAATGTGTCTGTATCGCTGATCAATATTGCAACCCGGAATTATACTCTATACTCTTCTGGAATATCTTCCTCATCCCACACGATGACATTAAAATTCTTCTGGCATCCCATTTTAATTCCAAAGCCCAGAACGTTATCTGTAGAACGGTCTAAAGCAACTTTGATAAAATCAACTGCTTCTTTATGTTTCTCACCTACAACGTACACGTTAAAATTTTTGGAATATTCTCCGTTTAAAACAGTGAATTCTCCTTTTTTTAAATGCTCGTCACGTTCTGGAGCTAATTTTCTTTTTTCAAGTATTGTCATGATATTCTCCTCCTTAAAATCTTCACAATTAATAATTATAGCATTTATTGTGAAATCTTCAAGGAGTCTTACAGAAGAAAGTTATTTCGTAACTTCCTGTGTGGAGCCAGTCATAAGAAAGTTTTTGCAAAGATATCCTTCTCGTACACCGTAACGGGATACCCATAATTCCTTACAATTCAGACGGTCCATAATCTCTTTTACAACCATCATACCTGGAATAATTGTGTGTACACGGTCTGGGCATAATTTTAAAATATAATTGCGGGAAGTGATATCGTGTTTGGTTAAAATTTTTAAAATTTTATCAAATTCTTCTCTTGTGATAATGCGATTATTTTCCTGCTTGTTAAAATGATAGTTTACAATATTTAAAATCGCACGACAGGTACCGCCGACACAGCAAACCTTTTCTGGAGATTTTTTTGGAAAATCTACGGTATTAAGTTTCTTATTAATCTGTTTTGTGATTGCTTTCTGTTCTTTTTTCTCTGGCCATAAACCGGAAACGTTACTGTGGAAAAGATTGAGGGAACCGATAGAGATACTCTGTGAATTTTTAACCTTTCCGTTTTTTACGCGTACAAATTCAGTACTGCCACCGCCGATATCAAACATCATACCGTTCTTTAAATCGGTTGTATATAAAGCACCGTAGTAACCAAGGATACCTTCTTCGCTTCCCTCGATTACATCAACGGAGAGACCGGTTCTTCTTTTGATTGTTTCAAGAGCCTTCTCTGTATTTTTGATATTACGGAGAGATGCGGTAGCGAATACATGCATATCTTTTACGCCGAGCTGCTGCAGAAGAATCTTGAAATCAAGCAGTACAGCACAAGCCTGATTGATACCATCGTTAGACATGATTCCGTGAGAAACATATCCGGCAAGTCCTGCCATATATTTCTTAGAAAATAAAGTTTCAAATCCGCCATTCTCCAGGGTATTATAAAGGGAAAGACGAATTGTATTAGATCCTAAATCGACAATAGCACATTTCATAAGTAAAACCTCCTGAAAAAATAATATATTCCGAAAAAGTCAGTATTATTACTATAATAACAAGTATTGGTAAAAAAAGAAAGAAATATAAGTCAAATTTTTGTAAAAAAATGTGTGAAAAAGAGGTTGAAATGCGATTGGAAATGTGATAAGATAAATGTAAGAATTTTACAAACAAGAGAAGGAGATTGATTATGGCAAGTCAATGTGATTTATGTGCATATTATTGGATCGATGAGGAAGATGGAACAGGGGAATGTCAGGTGAATTTGGATGAGGATGATCTGGCAAGGATGTTGTCCGGCTCATCAGATAGCTGTCCGTATTTTCAGATGGACGATGAATATAAGATAGTGCGTAAGCAGATGTAGAAGTAGAGTATAAGGGAAATGCACCGTGCCAGCAGGTAGTTCATAAAGCAGATGACCCGGATTTTAATAGAGAAGATATGTGGTAAGATGGAAATAGTGATAGTGTGCATCGGTGGGTTTCATTTAGATGGAATAGTAAAAGAACAGATAAAAGAAGTAATAGAAGTGGCTGAGCAGATGTCAGAAGAAATATTACAGGAATTAGAAAAAAGTTTTTGTAATACTATATAAACTGATTTCTATCTTTATCATATTCAAATCCTGCAGAAGATAATTTTTCTTTTAGTTCTTCCTCACTGAGGCCCATATCTTCACATAATACTTCTAATGAAGAATAGAAGTCTCTTAATTTTGTGTTAATAACGCTGTAAAGCATAATTGGATCTTGTGGTAATTGTCCCATTTTTATGTCCTTTCCTAAATTCAAGAATGTCTCGGCATTCTTGCTGCAAGATGTG
>OGYY01002667.1_pt1 | contig 12628 bp, 10 predicted proteins | sample 1576671 | NCBI WGS metagenome assembly OGYY01 (sample SAMEA3541593, study PRJEB24748) | human gut metagenome | biome: human gut; feature: human-associated habitat; material: faeces | place: China | collected 2012 | reverse complement strand
GTCAGCAGGCTCAACGAATACCGCTCCATGCTCGGGCTCGGCGTCAAGACCGGCGCCCTTTCGCATCGCAGATCGCAAGCCGCTCCCCCTCCGACGCCGCGCGCGCCGAAGCCGGCTTCTAAGGCAATTGTGCCGTGCGAAGAAGCACCCGCGAAGCCACCCGCGGCCCAAAGCAAGCACCCCCACGCGCCACACGGCCAAGATAGAAGACGGGAATGCGCCGGGTGGGTGCGGGAGAGAGGAGCGCAAACAGGTCAGGAAGCGAAGGAGCGAAGAAGGGGAAGCTGCCATATTTGCGAAAGGACGCTTCCGACCGCAAGGGCCGGCCCGAACCTGCGGCTACAATAACGTTGCAAACCAACAAGCATGGAAGAGAGCACATGGCAACGTTCGAGCAAGCTAAAGAAGTGCTGAAGCGCTGCTTCGGGTACGACGGGTTCCGCCCGAAGCAGGAAAGGGCCATCAAGGCCATCATGGGGAAGCGGGACGTGCTGGCCGTCATGTCCACCGGAGCGGGCAAATCGCTGATCTACCAGGTCCCCGCCGTCGCGCTCGGCGGCACCTCCATCGTGGTCTCTCCCCTGGTCTCGCTCATGAGCGACCAGGTGGGGAAGCTCGTTGAGCTGGGCTTGCATCCGGCTTTCCTCAACAACACGCTCAGCCTTCGGGCCCAGGAAAGGGTTCGGAGGCGCATCAAAAGCGGCGAATTCCAGATCCTGTACGTTGCGCCGGAGCGCTTGTCGAACCCGGCCTTCCTGTCAGCCATCGAGAACCTCGCGATCCCCTTCGTCGCCGTCGACGAGGCCCACTGCATCAGCGAATGGGGCCACGACTTCCGCAGCGACTACCGCGAAATCAGCGCGTTCATCGAGCGGTTCGACCAGCGCCCGACCGTGGTCGCGCTGACGGCGACGGCGACCCCGAGGGTCCGCAAGGACATCGCCAAGTCCCTTGGCCTGCAAAACCCCTTGGAGATAGTCTCCTCGTTCGACCGCGCCAACCTTTCGCTTTCCGTTGTGCACATGCCCCACGACGAGCGCGGATCGTGGTGCGTGAGGACCGCGCGTTCGAGGGGAAGCGAGTGCGGCATCTTCTATTGCGTCACGATTTCCGAGACCGAGCGGATCCACGACGCGCTCAAGCGAGCAGGCGTGCCCGCCGCGCTCTACCACGGCAAGCTGAGCAACGATGCGAAGAAGGCGGCGCAAGAGGCGTTCATGTCGGGGCGGGCGCCGGTGATGGTCGCGACGTCGGCTTTCGGCATGGGCATCGACAAGCCCGATGTGCGCTACGTGGTCTGCTGCGGCATGCCGCTTTCAATCGAAAGCTACTATCAGCAGATCGGCCGCGCGGGGCGCGACGGAGAGCCCGCCGACACGATCATGCTATGGGACGAGCAAGACCTGCAAACCGCCTTGTTCATGGCGGAAGCGGGCGGCGAAGGCCAAAACGACCCGCAACGTTCCAGGCAAAAGGGGCTCGCCTTCGACATGCGGGATTTCTGCAGGGACGAAAACACCTGTCGGCGCGATCGCATTTTGCGTTACTTCGGCGAGAAACCCCCTGATGACGGAGGGTGCGGAAGATGCGACAACTGCGCGGCGCCCATCGACGGCATCGTGCGCGCCGAGGACGTCGGGCCGCTGACGGACGACGAGCGCGATCTTTTCGCTAGCCTGAAGAGCGCGTGCGCTGCGATAGCGGAAGGCGGTGGCGCCGGCGGCGCTCTGACCGAGCGCGCTTTGCGCGGCGTCTGCCGCAAAAGGCCGGGAAACCTTGAGCAGCTTCTGAAGGTCGACGGGATGACCGCAAAAGCCGCGCAGACGTATGGCGCCCAGATTCTCGCCGTCGTTGAGACGGGCGGGGTCCCCGCTTCCGTCAAGCCGCTCGAAATGCCAGATGTGCCCGAAGAGCTGAGCGACGCTTTGATCGCGACGATCCGAGCGCTCGGCAGCGAAGCGCGCAGGGCAGTCGTCCTCAGGGTGGCGTGTGGGAAAAGCGAGCCCGGCGCCAAGACCGACGGTTACGAAAGCCTGCCATGCTGGGGGTCCGCCGGCCCCAACCGCAGCAAGGCGAAGCACGCCCTAGACGCGCTCATAGCCTGCGGGATCGTAGGGCAAAAGCCTGGGGAGAAATGTCTTCGCGTGGTGACGGATTAAGGGGGGATCTCGCGTTGCCCGGCCATTCCCGGTATTCAATCATGCAACAGGCACGACAATCGTCCTTTGACACAGCGGCACCTCAGTATCTGATATTCGGCCGCCATTCGTAATGCGCTTCGACTATCTTTGCGTAGCCGTAACGCATTGCGAGAATCTTTTCGGCGACCTTATACGGGTCAAGAAACAAGATGCTCATCATCAACGCGAAGTGCTATGGCGGATACTGACGCTGCACTATGGGAACGAGAAGCTGAGCGCGAACAATCGCAACCAAATCCTGTCATACGTGCTCCATACGGCATACGAAAACGAGCTGAACGTGTCAGGCATTCTGCTGTACGCCCAGACCGAGAAGGAGCGCCGCATGCGCGAGACATGGAACGAGCTTGGGCATGAATTCCACTGCAGGACGCTCAACCTGAACCGGGAGTTTAGAGAGATCGCCGCCGAGCTTGATGAGATCGCGGCACTTATGTACGCGCAACAAGCGGATTTGAAAGCCGGCGAACGAAAAGGGACGCAAGCAAACTGCCGGGCCACGATGGTCCGGGTTGGTCAGCATTGACAGCCCCTTGCGATTCCAGCATCGCAATCCCCCAACGCGAAAAGGGGCATTCAACACGACAAAACGCCTGATTCAAGTTGTCTAATAGCTGACCCGCTTATCGCGATGATAAAATATAGTGCTTAACGCTAAATTGTTAACCAGGCGGCGTTTAATAGCCAGTATTTGGATTTGAGGCATCGCATGGAAATCGTTGAGTATTCAAACATCAGCATCTTCAACGAAGATGCCTTCGAACAGGGCATCATAGATCATCTTTGCTCCGCGCACGGTTATGAGCACCTCTATGGCCCCGATGTCCAGCGATCATCCGACGCCTTCGACGATGCCTTTTTGCCCGATATCATCGGCCCTGCACTCGAGCGAATAAACCCCAATGTCAATCGACGCGCCTTAGACCTCGCTATCGCAAAAATCAAGGAAATCGAGGGCGGGACCCTCGTTGCTAAGAACAAAGCCTTCACGGACATGCTGCAAGGCGGCGTGGAAGTTCGCTGGTTCGACGGCAAGGAAGACCGCAACGATATCGTTCGTCTCGTCGACTTCGACAATCCCGATCGCAACGATTTTCATGTCGTAAATCAATGGACCTTCATTGAGCGGGAAACGAATAAGCGTCCCGACGTTATCGTATTCGTGAACGGACTGCCGCTCGTTCTCTTCGAGCTGAAATCGCCCGCTCGTGCCGAAGCCGATAACGAAGATGCCTACCAGCAGATTCAAAACTACAAGCACCAAATCCCAACGCTATTCGTATACAACGCCTTCTGCGTTATCAGCGACATGCTACACACTAAGGTCGGCACCATCACCGCTAATGAATCTCGCTTCGTTTCATGGAAGAGCACCGACGGCAGTTACGAGGCGACCCAATACGCTGACTGGAAGACGCCGCTAGACGGCATGTTTCCCAAGGCGCGCCTCATCAGCCTTTTGAAGAACTTCGTCCTATTCTCGGAAGACATTAAGATTCTCGCTGGCTACCACCAATACTTCGCCGTGAACAAAGCCCTCGAGAGCGTACACGAGGCCATCGGCGGCGATGGTAAGGGCGGCGTCTTCTGGCATACCCAGGGATCTGGCAAATCTCTTTCAATGGTGTTCCTTGCTCACCTCCTCGAAGAAAAACTCAGCAGCCCTACCATCGTGGTAATTACCGACCGCAACGACCTCGACTCACAGCTGTTCACGCAGTTCTCCAAATGCGCAGACTTCCTGCGCCAGACGCCTGTGCAGGCACAGAGCAGAGCCGATCTTGCTAAACAGATTTCAAGCCGCCGCGCCAACGGCATCATCTTCACCACAATGCAGAAGTTCGAAGAAGAGACGTCTGCACTTTCCGAGCGCGAAAACGTTGTCGTCATGGTCGACGAGGCGCACCGTGGGCAATACGGCTTTGAGGAGAAGTTCGACCGGGAGGGCAAGAAGCACACGGGCACCGCGCTGCTCATCCGCCGTGCTTTACCGAACGCGACGTTTATCGGCTTCACCGGCACGCCCATTTCTGCCGAAGACCGCTCAACTCGCGAGGTTTTTGGCGATTACATCGACGTTTACGACATGACGCAGGCAGTGGAAGACGACGCCACGCGACCCGTGTTCTACGAAAGCCGCGTCGTTGCGCTCAAGCTTGATCAGGGCATCCTTTCTAAAGTCGATGACGAGTACGAAAAGCTCACCGAGCAAGCCAACGCCGAGACCATCGGCGCGAGTAAACGAGACTTCGCGAATCTAGGCGCCGTCCTGGGCGCGCCCGAGGTAATAGACGCGCTATGCCGGGACATCGTGGAGCACTACGAGACAAACCGCGCGCATGAGCTCACCGGCAAGGCGATGATCGTAGCCTACTCGCGCCCCGCCGCCATGGCTATTTACCAGCGAATTTGCGATCTTCGCCCCTCCTGGAAAGAGGAGGGCAAGCTCGGAGTCGTCATGACCATGAGCAACCAGGACCCCGAATGGTGGTTCGACGTAGTTGGCAACAAAGCCCGCGTCAAAGAGATGGCAAAACGCTTCAAGGACGACACGGACCCGCTTAAGATCGTGATAGTCGTAGACATGTGGCTCACCGGCTTCGACGTGCCAAGCCTCGCCACCATGTATATATACAAGCCCATGCGCGGATATAACCTGATGCAGGCTATCGCTCGCGTGAACCGCGTATACAAGGACAAGGTGGGCGGATTGGTCGTCGACTACGTAGGCATAGCCAACGCCCTCAAACGCGCCATGAAAGACTACACCAAGCGCGACCAGAAGAAGTACGGCGACATGGACATCGGCAAAACCGCCTACCCAAAATTCCTGGAGAAGCTTGCCGTCTGCCGCGATAAGATGTTCGGCTTCGACTACTCCGAGTTCCTGACCACCGAATCCGCTGCTCGCCGAAGCGAGCTCATAACAGGCGGCGTGAACCACATTCTCGCGCCCGGCGACGAAGATACTGCCCACGACTTTGTAGAGCAAGCAGGCGTTATGCTCAAGGCCTACGGGCTCTCCAAGAGCCGCGCTACCGACGCTCAGCGCGTTGAGGCAGGCTATTTCCAAGTTGTCCGCGAGCTCATCCTGCAGCTCACCGAGCAGGGCGGCTGCCGCGGCGGGAGTGGCGGCAGACTCACCCTCAAGCAAGTGAATGAGCGGATCAACGCCCTGCTTGAGCAGAATATCGTCCACACCGATGGCGTAATAGACCTGTTCAAAGTTGAAGATGAGACGGTTTCTATCTTCGATCCGAAGTTCCTGACAAGCCTCTCGCGCATGAAGGAGAAGAACCTAGCGTACGAACTTCTAAAAAAGCTCATCGACGACCAGATCAAGGGCTACCGAAAGAAAAGCGTAACGCAAGCAAAAAAGTACTCCGAGCTCATGCAAAGCATGGTGAATAGCTACCTGAACGGGCAGCTCACAAACGCCGAAGTGTTCGAAGAGATGCTCAAGATGGCCAAGGAAATGCTTTTCGAGAATCAGAAGGCAAAGGAGCTCGGACTCACCGATGAGGAGTTTGCATTCTACGAGGCACTGACGCAGCCACAAGCCATCGCCGACTACTACCGTGAGAAAAACGATGAGCTGGTCGCCATCACACAAGAACTCGCCGCGAAGATGCGCGAGATGCGCACGGTAGACTGGCAAAAGAAGCAAAGCGCCCGCGCCGCCATGCGCGTAGCGATAAAACGTTTGCTCAAGCATCATAAGTACCCGCCCGAGGGCATGGAATCAGCACTTTGCACCGTAATGGAGCAGTGCGAGCTCTGGGCAGACAACGTAGCATAAAGGAGCATTTGAATGCTGGGATCCGTGCATACATAAAGGGATCGAAAGCAGCCGCCCAGATACAGGGGCCGCCACGACCGCGATCAGCGCCGCTGGGACCCTAAAGGATTCGATACAACCCGTCCTCGATTCAGACAAAGGCAAGGCTGCTACCGAGAAGGCAAAAAGCACCTCAATGAAGAATAGGAACTGAAACCATGCCAAGAACTAAGAAGGATACGAAGAACACCGCTGACGTCGGCTTTGAAAAACAGCTGTGGGACGCGGCGGACGTGCTGCGCGGTAACCTTGACGCCGCCGAGTACAAAAATGTCGTATTGGGTCTCATCTTCCTGAAATACCTCTCGGACCGATTCGACGAACGATACCAGGAGCTTGTCGCAGAGGGCTATGGCGACGAGGAGGATCGCGACTGCTACATGGAACAGAACGTCTTCTTCGTACCCGAAGAGGCACGCTGGGCAAATATCGCCCAAGCCGCACATACGCCCGAGATCGGTCAGATTATTGATAGCGCTATGCGCGCCATCGAGCGCGAAAACGACAAGCTCAAGGACGTGCTGCCCAAGAATTTCGCTCGCCCCGAGTTGGATAAACGCCGCTTGGGCGACGTGGTCGACCTGTTCACCAACGTGCAAATGACCGACGACAAAAGCGAGAAGGACCTGTTAGGTCGCGCCTACGAGTACTGTCTACAAAAATTCGCGTCGATGGAAGGCAAAAACGCTGGCGAATTCTATACGCCGTCTTGCATCGTGCGCACACTAGTGGAGATCCTTCAACCCTTCCACGGCCGCGTGTACGACCCCTGCTGCGGCAGCGGCGGCATGTTCGTGCAGTCCGCTGCATTTGTCGAGCACCACGGCGGCAACGTGATACAAGACATCACCATCTTTGGCCAGGAGAGCAACCCTACCACCTGGAAGCTCGCGAAGATGAACCTGGGCATCCGAGGCATCGAAGCGGATCTTGGCAACTACGCCGACACCTTCAGCGATGACCAGCATAAGAACGAGAAGTTCGATTACGTACTGGCGAATCCCCCGTTCAATCTAAAGAACTGGGGCGGCGAGGCGCTGCGTGAAGACGTACGCTGGAAATACGGTGCACCTCCCACCGGCAACGCGAACTTTGCCTGGATGCAACACATGATTTGGCACCTGAACAGCACGGGCAAAATCGGCCTGGTGCTTGCCAATGGCTCGCTCTCCAGCCAGACAAGCGGCGAGGGCGATATTCGCCGCGCCATCGTAGAGGATGACCTGGTTGAGGGTATCGTAGCCATGCCAGGACAGCTGTTCTACAGCACCCAGATTCCCGTGTGCCTGTGGATTTTAGCCAAGAAGAAGGCTCAGCCCGGCAAGACGCTATTCATCGACGCGCGCGAAATGGGCACAATGGTCACTCGCAAGCTGCGTGAGTTCACCGATGAGGACATCGCCAAAGTTGCGGACGCATTCGATGCATTCCGCAAAGGCGAACTCGAGCCCGAGAAGGGCTTTAGCGCCATGGTCGACCTGGAAGAGCTCGCCAAGCAAGATTTCATTCTGACGCCTGGTCGTTATGTGGGTATCGCCGAAGCCGAGGATGACGGCGAGCCCTTCGAGGAAAAGATGGCGCGCCTGACCAGCGAGATTTCAAAGTGCTTTGAAGAGTCCAACCGTCTGCAGGAGCAGATCAAGAAGAATCTGGAGGCGATTGGGTATGGGATGTAAAACAACGCTGGGCGACGTTTGCAGCTTCTATCGCGGCGCAAGCATCCCCCGAGCTCGCATGCACGATACGGGTGACTACCTTTACATTCATTACGGGGACCTTTATAAGGGCTTCAATCTGCGCATCGATGTGAACAATCCCGCAAAGCCCATCCCGTATATCCTTGCAAGCGAGAAAATCAAAGAAAGCCAGCGCCTCAAAGACCAGGACATTATATACGTGCTGACCTCGGAGACGGTTGACGACTTGGGGCACGCTTACTTGTTCAACAATCCCAATAATAAGCCTGCCGTTTCAGGCACTGAGACCACCATTGTTCGCATTGAGCGCCGAGACCTTATCATTCCCGCATATCTTAACTACCTTATGAGCTCACCGTGCTTTATAGGCGAGCTTCGACAATACACACGGGGTATGAAGGTATTCCGCGTGCATCCCAGCGACGTATCGCGCATCGAAGTCCACCTGCCGTCGATTGAAGCGCAGCAACAGGTGGTCACTGTGCTTGACGCGATTTACTCAAAGCAGCAGGCCAACGCTAAGCTAAATGGCTATTTAGCGGAACTCCAGCAAGCCATTTATGCTGATAGCACCAAAGAAGGCGCACAGACTACAATTGGGGAAATCACGGAGGTGATAGACTGCCTGCATTCGAAGAAACCTCAAAGACAGCCTAGCGGTAAACCCCTTATTCAGCTCAACAACATCATTGATGACGGCATTCTTAATATGACCGATACGTTTTACATCTCGGAAGACGACTATGCAAAATGGATTAGCCGATGCGAGGTTAAACCTGGCGACTGCGTTATAACAAACGTCGGTCGCATTGGGGCGGTGTCCCAGGTGCCGCAAGGGACAACTGCTGCCATGGGAAGAAATATGACGTGCATCCGCCCTGGAGCATATGCTGCAACAGTAATTACCGCTCTTTGCTCTAACGCCATGCGTTATGAAATTGAAAAACGCACCGACGCCGGCACGATCATGAACGCGTTGAACGTAAGAAATATCCCGAAGCTCGAATTATATTTGCCACCAGCCGAGGTCCGTGACTCAGTTGAAACAACGCTTAAAACGATTCAGGACGCAAGAGAGCTGTTGTTAAAAGAGCGACAAGAGTTTGCAGCTCTTCGAGATGTCCTGCTCCCCAAGCTCATGTCAGGCGAAATCGACGTCTCGAAGATTGACCTTATGCAGCTAAATAGCCATTTAACCTAATATTGGCTTCAATTTTTAACTCAATAAGCTCGAAAAGATTCACAAGCACATCTCTGGCTTCCGATTGGGCTGGGATATCCCAGCCCAAAAAGTCATTCCGAGATAAAGACATATTCGTGGTGCCAGTTCCGCGTGCTTTGTAATATGCACGGTATTGAGGAGTCCGCAAGCTCCAATATGTATAAAGTTTTGTTTTCGCATCTAAACCAGGATTGAATTCAAGCTTTACCGTATCTTGAGTTAGGCGACCCTCAGACATGTCCAACGGAACGCGTGCAACGGCGCCGAGCAAATCGCACGACTGCGTCAAATCCTTAAGGGAGACATATAAATCCCCTGGATGGAGAAGAATACGCGAATCCGAGTTGCCTGGATATCGTTTCCAGGTTCCGCACTTAAAGCCTCCGTTACGCTGGATGCTTCCCAAACCTAAAAGGACAGGGCCCTCCGTCTCCGAAAGTAAAGCACTTTTATATGTATTTCCCCTAACGAGAGAGATGATATTTCCAAGCTTCATTCCAAATACTTCCTGTGAGAAGCCTTCACATTGTTCTGGTTCACCATGGCGTAATGCATAGTGGTATCTATTTTCGCATGACCCAGCAGCTTTTGCACTTGCTCGACAGGCATTCCCTTGTCGATGGCGTGCGTAGCCAGCGTGCGTCGGAACTTATGCGGATGCACACGCCCGACGCTTACCCTGCTGCTTAGTTTTCTCATGGTCCATTCAATAGATCCAACGGTGATGCGTCGCGCTCCCGTTAATGTGGCAAAAAGCGCGGGGTTCGCGTCGGTCCGGCTTTCCAAGTAGGCTCCGAGACTCAGTTTGGTCCGCGCATCAAAGTATGCAGGCCGTTGCTTATCGCCCTTGCCAGTCACGATGCACTCGCGCTCATAGAAATTGATGTCATCACGATTCAGCCTGACCAATTCACCGATACGCATTCCGGTAGAAGACAGCATGTCGACAATCGCGCGATCACGCGCGTTGCCGCACGACTCGCGGACAATTTCTAGCTGCTCGTCCGTGAATGTCTCCTTAGCGACAACAGCAGTCTTCACGCGTTTGATCCTTCGAACAGGGCTCTTAATGATATAGTCCTCATCCTCGAGCCAAGAAAAAAAGCTCGACATAATACGCCGAATATTGTCGATAGTAACCTTACTGCTCCCACGCGAAGCTTCGTAATCGTTGAGGTATTTCCGCAAGTCATTGCTATCAATTTGCGTATAAGGCTTCGTCATCGAATCGGTCATCTTCTGTAGCGTGCTCTCGTAATACTCGAGAGTTTTAAACGAACAACCTTCGACTTCTTTAGCGGTGAGAAACGTTTTGAGCAAAGCAGCATTGGGCTCATCGCTTTGCGGCTCAAAAGCCCGCTCCAACGCTGCTTTCAATCGCTTCAACTGGCTTGGTGTGAGAACTGGCTGCATTTCGGCAAGTATGACGTTTATGGTGGCTTCCACAGGGATCCTCGCTGTTGATAAGATTGGCCAATCGGGTTGATTTGGATTGCTCTCATAGCAAAGGCACAGGTGACGACACATATGGTCTTAGGCTGGGAAATTATCGCTTCGTGCGTGTCTGCCGGAGTAGCTATCCTTGCTTTGTTTGTATCACTCAGGCAGGGGCGAATGGCTAATCGACAGAGCCTATTCGACCGCCGTTTGAGAATCTGGATCATCGCCGAGAAGCTTATGCAGCTTTACCGGATTAACTCCGAGCTATCGAAGAAAGACAATGAGCCGCAATTCGCTATTGATCTATGCTTTAAACGGCTGACCAATACGACTTATCTCCAGGAGATTTCTGCCGCTATTTCGCATGTACTCGAAAGCGAGCATCAGCTGAGGCTTCATCTAAAACTCGATGAGATGAAGTCCCTTTCGATGGAAGCGACTTTCGTGTTCAAAGGTCAACCAAAAACGACGATCGCCGAGTTCATCGATGCTTATCAGGCACTTCTGTTCACGATCTACCGATACCAAATCATCCTGAATGAGATGCAGGCAAATAGCAGAAAGTTCCACTGGTCACGTGACGAGGCTGTTGAAAAACTGGGAGAAGAAAGGTATAGAGCGGAGCTCTATCGAGCCGAAGACAGACTTACTGCAGCATACGAAAGGCTCGCCGGCAAACGGTCGATTGGCAAGATTCGGCGACAGATTAGACTCGATAGTACCCTGATTGATTACTTGAATACGTTCCGCTAAATGGCTATTTAGCTGCGTAAGGTCGATCTTCGAGACATCGATTTCGCCGGACATGAGTTTGGGGAGAAGGGTATCGCGAAGGGCTGCAAGCTTACGGATCTCAATCTTGTTTGCAATTACTTGGTCAATGATGGGCTGCATGCACTTCGTTTGCATCGCCAACTTCTCTTTTGGGGGCAGAAGCACTTCGGACTCTTCCAGCGCGCTGCGCTTAATATGCCCCATCGTAGTTGCTCGGTCTTTTGCAAGCATGGTGAACCGTGCTAGATGATGTTTTGTCCATGCGTAGTAAAACCAGCTCGGATATACCCCGGACGTTACTTTGAAGAGATGTTGATTCAGGCCGGCATCCCCACCTGCCCAGAACCTCAACAGGAGCGTTCCGGACCACGAGAAGACAAGGTCGCCGTCATGCACGGTGACGCTTTCGTCAATATCGCTTCTACAGCGCTCGGCGTCCTTCCCGCATGATTCTTGGCCGAGCTCGCGAATTTTTAGAACAGGCAGACCCTTGTCGCCAATGTTAGGTCGGAATTTCTGCATTGCCAGACCATTCTTATAGTCGGCAATATCCAACAAAGATGCGGTATCCCAAGTTTCATCAACCATATTGAGGGACTGTTTAAAGTACGAATCAAACAGCTCTTCTAAATAGCCATTTAGCGAAGTGCTTTATGTTCACCATGGCTAGTCTCAGCATATGCCAATAAGGACAATTCCTTGGATGATCCCCTCTGCCCCGTAAAACTCGTCCACGCTCCCTATAGCACCCACCGCTTTTATCGCTAACGTCCATAACGACCCCTCGTGACTTGACATCGAGAACGACACTAACGCCTATCACAGCGCCACTGATAGAATTGAAACAGGTTTGAAGGCACGTTTCAGCGCGATCTCGTTAATGCAAACGACAAACTATACCTAGCCAACAAGCAATTCCCCAAAGGAGGAATCTGCCAATGATATCCATTAAGGAGTTCGAAGAGATTTACAACTTGATTCCTGGCGAGCCCGAGTTCGAGCTTTGGTTCGACGAAGACGGCCCCAGCTATATGATCATCAAGTATGCCGATTGCGCTACTTTCCAGCGTTGCGGTAACGGGCCCCACAGCAGTGGTGAGTTCGAATACCCAAGCCTAGACGCACTTCTTGGCGCCAATCTCCTCGACGGATTGAATCTTCGCAGGGACTGGAGTCGTATTCAAGGCATCATCGCATCGGACAGCTGGCGTCTAAACAGCCCGAACGACCTTCAACATCTGAAACAACATTATCATCGCAACTAAAGCTCGCGTGTCACATCCGGCCACCATGCGGACAAAAGCTATGCCCCGCATGCAAGCAGGTCAGAAGACCGGCTGATCGTCTAAGACCGAACCCCACTACTAACCCCAAGAAGCCCCGAGCAGCACCGCAAGCGCTATCCGGGCAAGCACGCATTCGCCCGCCACTGGCCGCCCCCCCAAAAAATCCCCCG
>OGYY01002665.1_pt1 | contig 12632 bp, 6 predicted proteins | sample 1576671 | NCBI WGS metagenome assembly OGYY01 (sample SAMEA3541593, study PRJEB24748) | human gut metagenome | biome: human gut; feature: human-associated habitat; material: faeces | place: China | collected 2012 | reverse complement strand
GATCCAGCGGGCCGTGACCAAGGGCGGGCAGATCGTCATCCTCGTCCTGATGGCGCCCGCCGCACATCGTAAAATTATTCGCCGTCGATCATAATCAGGTCCAGCATGTTGCCATCCTCGTCGGCCATCAGGTCGCAGGTGATGGTCACGCTCGACGGGTCGCCGGAGCTGGCGAAGCTCAGGGACAGGTTGCCCTGGGGCGCGCATTTGTAGGCCACCATCTTGTAGGGGACAACCTCGTCGTTTTCGGTCGTCATAGTGGTCTCGCCGTACACCGTGAAGGCCTTCGGGAAGGTCGTGGCCTTCACGCTGATTTTGCTGACGCCGGACGACAGCTCTTCGAGGTAGTACACCACGTAAGAAGCGTCGGCCTGAATGCCCTCGCCAGAAATGGCGGAGGCGGCAACCGTCACCGGAATTTCCGTGCCGCAGTCGTCATCGGCCGCAAACACGTTGACCGTGCCGGACACCGGCGTGCCGGGAACCGTCAGCTTGCCGGCTTCGGACGCCGTCAGCTCCACGCGTTTAATAAAGCGGGCGGCTTTTTCCATGTTCGCGCCGGTCAGCAGGCTGTACAGTTTCATGGTCTGCATCTGGGTTTCGATGGTCAGCGTACCGCCGCGCTCGCCGTGGAAGGCGACCTTTTTGGGGTGGCCCTGGCCGCCGTAGGCGTAGACGCTCTCGCCGGTCAGTTCCGTCGAGGTGGTATTGGCGAAATCACAGTTCAGGAAAGGTTTTTTGGTCTTGCAGTCGCAGAATACGAGGTTGCATACCTCGCGGCTGGCAAAAGTGGTAGCGTTGTTCATAAGTCTTGTCCTCCTTTAAATTATGTATCTATATCTTTATACCAGAGAGCAAAGTCGAACGGGTCCTTGCCCCAGGCGGCCCAGCGCAGGGCGCTGACGTCAATCTGGTGGATCCGGTTCATCCGTGCGAACTGGTCGTAAAGCTGGTATACCGTCAAATCCCAGATGTTGAGCAGATTGTAGCTGGGATGCCTCGCGGCAACCGCGCCTATAATGTTGGGCAGCGTCATGCTGCCATCGCCCCCACGGGGCTTGTTCATGGCTTTTTTGTGAAGCTGGATCTTCTCGTAAATCTCCCGCGCCTTTTGGCTGCGGAAGGTTACGGGAGCGGTGTCCGCCGACGCCAGGCAGTTGACCTGAAGAATCGCGTCCCGTATTCGGTCGTAATTCTCGGATGTCACCGCGCCGATGGGAAGGCGTTCGCCGTCCCCGGAGGGATCGAGCAGGAAAAAGACATGGTCCGCTTCGCTGTACACGACCTTCTCACAAAGGAAAAAGGACAGGGCCTCTCCCAGCAGCTGCCGGGAAGAGGGGATCGCCGCGAGTACGGTGAACAAATCCATCGTCTGCTGTTCCTCCGGAGGGAGCTGCTGCCAGTACTCGGTCAGCCCCATGGCGGAAAAAGCGGTTTCCTGATCCAGGGACAGGATATGGATGTGCCGGTAATAAGCGGCAAACCCAACGCCTGTCCCGGAGCGGATATCCCTGAGATGGGGAACGCGGATGGTGCAGGGCACGTCCAACGTGATGTCCATGCCGCAAAGCAAATCCCCCTTATCAATTTTACTCATAGTCGGCCCGTCGGCTCCTTTCCTTGGTTGGTCATGCGGGAAATTGCCGCCACATGCAGCGGAGAGGAAAGGCCTTGCCTGTGTCCGGACACAGGCAAGGCGAGTTGCGTTTTGCCCTATATGTTGCTATCTGCAACAAAAAGAGACAAAGGAAACAGCCTGCTGGTATAGCGGCTGTTTGGAAAATGAACATATGTTCTATATCTATAGTACCATGGATTTTTGCTTTTGGCAAGAGGGTAATTATAAAAATTTGGAGGGGAAGCCGTGCTTCCCCTCCGGACATATATCGTTCAGTATTATACAGGCATAAAGAGGCGGGCAATCGTTGCTACCACCAGACAGATACCCAGGCCGGTAACCGTGGGCACCAGGAAAGAGATAAGCGTCCATTTGGCGCTCTGTGTCTCCTTGTGGATGGTCAGGCAGGTGGTGGAGCAGGGCCAGTGCATCACGGAGAACAGGATGGTGCATACGGCGGTCAACCAGGTCCAGCCGTTATCCACCAATAGGGTACGCAGCTCCGCCAGGTTGCTCATATCGGTCAGGCTGCCCTGCGCCATGTAAGCCATAATGATGATGGGGAATACGATTTCGTTCGCCGGGAAGCCCAAGATAAAGGCCATCAAAATGGTGCCGTCCAGCCCAAACAGGTGGGCAAACGGGTCCAGGAACGCGGAGCAGTGAGCCAGAAGGCTGGCGTCGCCGATGGTCACGTTAGCCATAATCCAAAGCAAAAGACCGGCCGGGGCGGCAACGGCCGCTGCCCGCCCCAACACGAACAGGGTACGGTCAACAATTGACCGCACGATAACCTGGCCAATTTGAGGTGTCCGGTAAGGAGGGAGCTCCAACGTAAAGGAGGAGGGCATTCCCTTTAAAAGCGTCTGGGACAGCACCCGGGAGATCAGCAGGGTCATCGCAACGCCAAGGACAATCACTCCTGTCAGGAACACGGCGGAGAGAATACTGCTGCCCGCACCGCCGCCCACGCCGACAAAAAACATGGTGATAATGGCGATAAGCGTGGGGAACCTCCCGTTGCAGGGAGCGAAGTTGTTGGTGACCGTGGCGATCAGGCGTTCACGGGGGGAGTCGATGATGCGGCACCCCACTACGCCGGCGGCATTGCAGCCAAAGCCCATGCACATGGTCAGCGCCTGTTTGCCGCAGGTGTGTGCCTTTTGGAAATGCTTATCCAGGTTAAAGGCGATACGGGGCAGGTAGCCCACGTCCTCCAGCAGGGTGAATAAGGGGAAAAAGATCGCCATCGGGGGCAGCATGACCGACACAACCCAGGCCAGCACCCGGTACATACCGTGTACCAGCGCACCGGTCAGCCATTCGGGGGCGTGCAGGAACGCCATGCCGTCAGCCAGGCGGTCTTCAATCCAGAACAGGCCGGTTGCCAGCCAGTCGGAGGGATAGTTGGCCCCCACAATGGTGATCCAGAAGACCACCAGAAGCAGCAGGATCATGACTGGAATCCCGGTGGCTTTCCCGGTGAGAATACGATCGATCCGCCGGTCGCGGTCGCGGTATCCTTCCTTTTCCAATGTGACTACGTCGGCGCAGTGGCGTTCCGCCTGCTTGACAATACTGGATACCAGCGCCTCCCGGAACCTATCGGGAGTCAGTCCGTCCTCATCCAGAATGCGCCGCGACTGTTCCAGGGCGGTTACAACCGAAGGCTGTGCCATCAGATTCATTCCCAGATAGTCCGACAGGGTGTGCAGCAGGCCTGGTTCTCCCTCCAACAGCCGCAGGGCCGTCCAGCGGGGATTCAGCCGCCCGTCCAGCAGGGGGGAGATACGTGCTTCAACCAGTGCGATCGCTTCCTCAATAGCCGGTGTATAGCGTACTCTGGCTGGCTGGGGGGAACGTTCACGCAGGCCGGCGACTGTGTCCATCAATTCGTCCAGTCCCTTGCCGCTGCGGGCGCTCGCGCCGACGACCGGAACGCCGAGATTCCGGGAGAGCTGTTTTAAGTCTAGGCGTATGTGTTTTTTACGGGCTTCGTCCAGCAGGTTGACGCAAACCACCACCCGCGGCGTGATTTCCATGGTCTGCAAAACCAGGTTCAGGTTGCGTTCCAGACAGGTGGCGTCGCACACCACGATCACCCCGTCCGGCTGGCCAAAGCAGATGAAATCGCGGGCCACCTCTTCCTCCGCCGAATGCGCCATGAGCGAATATGTACCGGGGATATCTACCAGTATGTATGTATCCCCGTTGTGCTCACATTGTCCCTGGGCGTTGGAGACGGTCTTGCCGGGCCAGTTCCCGGTGTGCTGGTTCATGCCGGTGAGCTGGTTAAAAACGGTGCTTTTCCCCACGTTGGGGTTCCCCGCCAGCGCGATCACCTGATCGGCGGGGGATTGCTTTTCGATCAGCAGGCCGCCGTCCGCCGCCTGCCGGCCGGTAGAAGAAGCCGTCAGTCCCATGGGAACGCCCTCCTTACTGGGGGAGGTCCACCAGGATATTGGCGGAATCCTCAGAGCGTATGGCGATCACGGCGCCGCGGATGAGATAGGCGACCGGGTCTCCGGCGGGGCTTTTGTGCAGGCAGGAGACCGGCGTGCCTTCGATCAGGCCAATGTCGAGCAGCCGGCGCTGGATACTGCCGGTAGAGCGAACTTCCCGCACGCAGGCGGTCTGTCCCTCCTTAACCCGGTTTAATGTACAGCATGAACTATTCATAAATCATATCTCCCTCTAATAGAAATTGAGCATACGGATATCGGACGGAAAGCCTCGTCCGGTAATGGCGACAGGAAAATTTGTTTCCTGATACCAACTTATGCTGTACAACCTGTTTGGTGACAACGCTGTCCAAAGCTGTATAATATATATCTTCAGACGAATACGCGTGCCGCAGACAGACCGGAAAGGATATTGCTATTATGGATACCGAATTTCATACCCTGAAAGGTTACCAGCTCCTCAATACGGAAGAGATCACGGAAAGCATGGAGGACTATTTGGAAATGCTTTGCCGGCATATGCAGGACCATGCCTACATGCGGATAAACCTGCTTTCTCAGCTGCTCAATGTACGGCCGTCCTCCGCCTCCAAAATGGTAAGCAAGCTGCGCGGCCTGGGCCTGGTGCAGTCGGAAAAATACGGCCTGGTTACGCTGACGGAGGAAGGGACGGCGGTTGGAACTTATTTTTTGTGGCGGCACCGCGTTCTCCACCGCTTTTTCTGCCTCCTCAATCACACGGACAACGAGCTTAAGCAGGTGGAACAGGTAGAGCATTTTATCAACCGGCCGACACTGGAACAGTTGGAAAAGCTGACCGCCCGTATGGAGCAGTGGGAGGTGGAAGAAAGTGGGCCGCCGCAGGATATCGCTTTGCCTGCACAGGAAAAAAATCCGGGTTGACAAGGTATGGACAACCGGGTACGATTAAGGAAAGTGAAAAGAGAGCGGGGAAAACAAATGAAACGTTTTTTAACGGCGTGCCTGTCCATGATTCTGTTGGCTGGACTGCTCCCGCCTCGGTCGATGGCGCTAAGCAGCGCGGTATATGTAGCAGGACGGTTTACCGCCGCGGAAAAGACCTTTTCCATTACGAACACAGCGGAGAATCAGCGGGCCTTGTCCACCAATTGGCAGTATGCCGACGGCATGGACGCGTCGTCCGGAATTGACCTGACCGGCCATGACCCGGCCAACCTGCGCCTGGAAGTCGGCATAACCCTGTCTATTTCCGGCACGTCCGCATCGGATGAAGCGCTTTTTGCGGGAGGACAGGTGCAGCTCCGTTCGCCGGACACCCAACTGGGGCCGGACACTACACAGGAGCATAACAGCCGCTGGCTGCTGAACGGGCAGGGCCTGAAAAGCGGGGAAAATCATTTGTCGTTCACTTTTGAAGATTTAAAGGAGAATAAAGGGCAGCTCGATCTCAGCAACATCAACCGGTTTATCCTGTACATCGACAGTCTCAACAAAGTGGTCGGTACCTTTACCATGACCCTGTCGGATGTCCGTATAGTGGATATTACCGGATTTAAGCCGGCGGGAACCGCGGCTGCCGCTGTGGCTGAGCCGTCTCCCGGTATGCCGGGAGACGAGCCGATTTTGTATAATCGAAATGCCGTCGATAAGGGGGCGGATCCTTCGGGACAAGCCGACAGCACGGACGCCATCCAGTCCTGCCTGAACGAAGTCGCCAAAACCGGCGGCGTCGTGTTCCTGCCAGCGGGGCGATACCGGGTGGGAGGCACCCTGTCCGTGCCGGAGGGCGTAACCCTGCGGGGCGAATGGCGAAATCCGGACGAGGGCGGCCTGGGACAGGGAACCATACTGATGGCCTATGCCGGGCGGGGTGAAACCGACCCGGAGGCGAAGGCCTTTATACAGCTAAAAAAGGGTACGTCGCTGCAGTATATCGGGGTGTGGTATCCCGAACAGGACGCGGCCGATATCCAGCCCTATCCCGCGGCTATCCGGGGGGAAGGGCACAATTACATCCATAACGTCACCCTGTATAACGCTTATATCGGTCTCTACGATCATCATTGTTCTTCCCTGCTGGTACGCGGTTTATATGGCACGGTCTTATCCACCGGTATCGACGCGGCCGATGGATACGATATCCCGCGTATCGAGGAGGTGTCCTTTGATACGGCCTACTGGATCGGCAGCGGTTTGCCGGGCGCGCCGTCGGGGCTGACGGCCGACCGCCTGAACAGTTATACCCGGGAACGGGTGACCGGTATTCTCACCGGGCGGCAGGACGGCGGCTATTGGTACGACCTGACCATCGCCAACGCCCGCTATGGCTGCTACATTGAAAACGGCGGCATTTATATCGGCGCACTGACAACGAGGAAGGTACAGTACGGCGTTTATGTTACCGGTATCAGTTACCCGGGGCTGGAACTGACGTATTCCGATATCGAGGCCTCGGTCAACGGCCTGTATTACGCGGTGCCTGAGCGGGAAACCGCAGTCATCTCCAAAACGTCGTTCCGGGGTGCGGATATCGCTGTCTACGGCGTTAATACGGGTGGATACGGGATCAATTTGAATGACTGCACGCTATCCGGCTGGCAGGATCAGGCAATCCGAATGAACGGAGGCAACCTGACGGTGTCCGGATCGAAATTTGAGGGCAGCGGCGCCGCCATCCTGCTGCAGGGTCGGGTCAGCCAGGCCGTGCTGACCGGCAACCAGTTTGCCGACGCTGTCCGAGCGGTGTCGGCGGAGGAATCGACGCGGCTGGTACGGGACGATTCAAGCCGTGACGTGCCCTCCATGCCGGACTACGACCATCCGGCAGTCCCGGTCAGCCGCGCGGCCAGCGACCGGCTGGTGCTCGCGGCTGATTACGGTGCGGCAGCCGGCGGTCAGCGGGATTGCACCGCCGCCATACAGGCGGCCCTGGACGAAGCGGGGAAAAGCGGCGGCATCGTTTATTTGGAAGGCGGAATTTACCGGCTTGACGGCGCTCTGCGCATCCCGGCCGGTGTGGAACTGCGGGGCAGCTTTGAAGGCCCCCATTTTGGAAACAGCACCATGAAGGGAACACAGCTTTATGTCTATGGCGGCAAAGGCCGGCCGGACGAAGCGCCCTTTTTGAACTTGGGAAAAGGCGCGGGTGTCAGCGGCATGACGGTGTTTTATCCCGAGCAAGGGTACAGCGACAGGCTGACCGGCGCTGAACAGGTAAAGGCTTATCCGTACACGATCCGGGCCAATGCGGACAGCTTTATCCGCAATATGGCGCTGATCAACGCGTACAGCGGTGTCGACGCCATGACCAATCGCTGCGACGGGTTGGTGGTTTCGGACGTATCCGGCATGGCGCTGTTTGAGGGATTGACGCTGGGTAACGGCATCCGGGGCGGCGCGGTGCGGAATTTCCATCTTAATTCTTCCGGCTGGGTGCAGCAGGCCGGATATCCGAATGCGCCGGACGGTACGGTCCTGGCGGAGGGCATGACCGGCCGGGAATTGTTTGAGGATTATCTGACCCGCACCGTAACGGAATTTACCCTGGGCGATGCGCGGGACGTGCATTTTTTCTCCTGCTTCGGCATCGATATCGCTACCGATATCCGCCTGGTTAAGGATCCGTTTACCAGCGGATCGTTCGAGGGTACCACCTGGGGCGTGGTGTTCGATGGTTCCCATAACGGCATTGTGGCGGAGGACGGCTGCGACGCGCAGCTGACCATGCTGGGCACGATGGGTATTTTTAATAAACAGGGCGGGGGCTATAACGTGGTCACTCGGCCCGGTTTTACCGGTCATATCCGGCTGATGACCGCCGGGGAACTGGGCGGCGGCTCCAAGCTGGCGCTGGTGGAAGGCGGCCATGTGGAGATGGTGCAGGTTTTCTCCTCCAGCGCGTTCAATGGCGTATGCCGCGACGGGGGGCGTTTGGATTTCGTCGGTTCAACCATTATAACGCAGTATGGCGATGACGACGGCAATATGCCGGATATCACCTATGAAAAAGGAGCATCCGGCGTGGCATCGGCCAACCTGGATTGTATGGAGCGGCTGAATATCCGCCTGCTGCCGGGCACCGCCGCCATAAAACGTCTCAATGGGCGGGAGCATCCCGACGCGGTGGACTGGCGCCGCCGGGGCGACATCAGCGGCGATGGCGCGGTAACGGCGGAGGACGCCCTGCTGGCGCTACAATACGCTACCCGTAAGATCGGACTGGACGAATCCGCCCGGCTGGCCGGCGATGTGGACGGCGACGGCGATGTGACCGCCGGCGACGCGCTCCTTATTTTGCAGGGGTCCACCGGTAAAATAGTACTTTAGGAAAACAGGCGGACGCCGGGATAGCGTCCGCCTGTTTTCCTCTCGTTTATCGCTAAAAAAGGGACGTGAATTTCGGAGAATAGGTGCATTGACAAATGGATGGGGAACGGGTACCATGAATCGTGGGTAAGCCTGACGAGAGGGGATGCATATTATGCAATGGAAACGATGTCTGGCCGCCTTCCTGTGCGCTCTTATGCTCTGGCCGTCGGCCGGACTTTACGCTGCCGCCGAGAACGGCTTTACGCCGGCAGAGCCGCCACAGGGCATGTATCCGGTGACGCAGACGATCAGTGACCGCCGGCAGATTCCCTATCGGAAGGATGGATACCGCGCCAGCCTTGGTGTCACATATGCGTCGCAGACGCGGCAGACGCCGGTGGAACACCTGGCGCTGTATATGAACGTATATATCGATAATCCGGAGGGAGAGGTCCAGGATCTGATCGATAAGGCGCGTTACCGCCAAATCGATATCCAGCGGTATATCGACGGCGAGTATCACGAGGTGCGCTGGACGTTTGACAGGTTTACGCTGCACAAGGGCTGGAACCGCCTGCTGCTGCGGTTTGATACGGCAAAAGACGTGACCTTTCAGCCACAGGACGACCGGATGATCGTCGCCAATGCGAACCGGCAGACCATCAACTGGGATGAAACGGCCAACTTCAATTTTGCGCTGACTATGGTGGAGGATGGCTCCTGTTCTAATTATACGATTATTCTGGATGACGTGGCCATTGTGGATACCTCGGCACCGCTTGTCAACGAGGCCCGCCCCTCGCCGCCGAATTATTGGCTTTTGCAGGATATACGCGGCGAGCTTCCGGATCAGGAGCTGACCCGGGACGGCGGCGGCCTCTATCAGGCGTCGTCATCGCCGATCGCCGTGTCCCCCGCTGCGCAGGAGGCGCCGCGGGATAGGACGGCGGTCTACATGAACCTTTATGTGGAAGATCATAATCTGCCCTACCATACCGGCCTGTTCCGCGACGAAGCGGTCGACCGGCGGCTAACCCTGAGTGATGGACGCGGTGGGGAAGTGGTATGGAACGGCGACAGTTTCGACCGGCTGGAATTAAAACCGGGATGGAATACGGTTGTTTGGAGGCTGACGACGGGCGAGGACGTTTGGGACGGTATCCCGTGTGCGGATACCGATGCGGACAGCCTTTCCCTGTCGGGGACGCTGCGGCTGACGATGACGCTGAACGGGCCGGGCGGCGATTACGATTCCTACCGGATACAAATCGCGTCCGCCGCGCTGGTTGACGTATCCCGCCGCGCGGACGGGGAGACGTATTACGATACCGCTTACGACGTCCTGCGGTTTTCCGGGGCGGACGGAGCCTATACGCCGGCTCCGGCGGGCGGCTTGTCTACCGGCTGGATCCTGGCGGACGGGACCAGCGAGACAAGCGGTGAGGATATCCATCGGCACAACCGGTCGGGCCTGCGGCTGATGATGACGCTGACACTGGAAACGGACAGGGAAGACTGGTCGGCCGACGGGAAAATCCGTCTGCGCTCCGTTGACGGTGAAGCCGGCGGGCAAGGCGGATACTGGATGGTCCGTCCGCTGAAGCTAAAAAAGGGAGATAATTTGCTGTCCCTGAAATTGGCCGATTTACTGACAGAAACGAACGATGCCCCGCTGGACTATACGGCGGTCAACCGGTTCTGTGTGGAGCTGGCCGGCAGCGGTCTGGAAACCGTCCGCCTGACGCTGGCGGACGTCAAGCTGGTGGATATTGCCGGCCGCCAGCCCGGCAAAGCCGCCATCGCGGAGCCATCGGCCGGCATGGCGGCGGCGGATTATATCGTATACAACCTCAACGCGGCGGAATGGGGGGCCGATCCCACCGGGGGAGAAGATTCCACTACCGCCATCCAGGATTGCCTGGATACGCTGAAAACGACCGGAGGGGTTGTTTTCCTCCCAGCCGGCCGTTATCAGGTCAGGGGATACCTGAGCTTGCCAGCCGGTGTTACGCTGCGGGGCGAGTGGAGGAACCCCGATGAAGGGGGAGCCGGCAAGGGAACCATTTTAATGGCGTATTACGGGGCCGATGACGAGCAGGGAACGGCGTTCATCCGCATGAGAGGAGCTTCCTGCCTGCGGGATATCAGCGTCTGGTACCCGGAGCAGAATCCGGCCGACCCGATCCCGTATTCCACCACCATTGAGGGCCAGGGGCACACGGTGGTGTCCAATGTAACCTTATATAATGCCTATACCGGTTTTTACAACGGCAGTTGCTCCTCCATGCTAATCCGCGGTTTCTATGCCACAGCTCTCAAACAGGGGATTTACGGCGCCAATGCCTATGATATTCCCCGGATAGAGCAGGTGAAGATCGACACCCGGTACTGGATAGAATCCGGCCTGCCGGGAGCGCCTTCCGGCCTGGCCGCTGACCAGCTTAATAGCTTTACGCGACAGCATACTGTGGGCCTGACCGGCGGGCGGCAGGACTGGGGCTATTGGTACGACCTTGAAATTCGCAACGCTAAAATCGGAATTTTCCTGTTCGCCGGCAATGACGCGGTAGGTAACCTGCGCACCGAAAAGGTGCAGTACGGCATTTATACCACCAACGTCAATGCCCCTGGACTGCAAATTACCCATTCCGATATTTCGGCCAGCGTGGAAGGCGTCCATTACGAAGTTGACTCAGGGCAGACACTGGTCGCCTCGTCCACCATTTTTCGGGACGCGCCCACCGGCATCCATACGGTCAGCAAGACCGCATATGGCGTCAGCCTGAATGACTGTACGTTCCGGAACTGGGATGGACAGGCGCTCTGGCTCGAAGGCGGGCATCTTACGGCGGCCAATAACCGTTTTGAGGATCAAAAGCCGGCGATAAAGCTGGAGAAGGGCGTGCCGCAGGCTCTGCTGACAGGCAATGCATTTGCCGCGGCGGATCAGGCGGTGAGTTGCACCGAAAGAACGCTTTTGCGCCGTGACGACACCGATACGTCGATACCTCCGGTTCCGGATTACGCCTTCAAGGAAGAACCATATTACCGTCCGGCGAGCGGCCACATTTTCCTTGTAACCGATTACGGCGCCCGCGAAGGCGGTACGCAGGACTGCACCGCCGCCATTCAGGATGCGCTCGACGCCGCCGAAAAAGCGGGAGGCGGCACGGTGTATATCCCGGGCGGGTTTTACCGGCTGGACGGCGGACTGACCGTTCCGTCAGGCGTGGAGCTGCGGGGCAGCTTTGACGGCGCCCATTACGGCAACAGCACTTTTAATGGCACACAGCTCTATGTCTACGGCGGAAAAGACGATGAAAAGGCGCCTCCCTTGCTGACAATGGGGGAGGGGGCCGGAGCAAAAGGCTTTACCGTCTACTATCCGGAGCAGGGACTGAGCGACAAAGGGCTTACCGAGGAGGAACGGGTGCATGCCTATCCGGCGGTTTTCCAGGCCGACAAAGGCTGCTGGATTGAAAACGTCGCCATGGTAAATGCCTACGACGGCATAGACGCCATGACAAATCGCTGCGACGGGCTGGTGATCCGGGATGTGACCGGATTTGCCATGCGTGAAGCCCTGCGGATCGGTCACGGCATCGTAGGCGGCTATATCCACAATTTCCACCTGAATCCATCGGGATGGGGCCAGCAGGGGCAATACCCGGGTGGCCCGACCGGCGCGATGTCGGCGGATGGGGAGACCAGCCGCTCCAAACTATTTGAGGACTATGCCACGCGGAACGCCGATTTTATGACTTTGGGCGACTGCCGGGATGTACAGATTTTTTCCTGCTTTGACATCGTTATCCGCACCCAGATGCACTTGGTCAAGGATCCGTACACCGGCGGATCGTTTAAGGGGGCCACTTGGGGGGTGGCGTTTGACGCCTCGCACGATGGTATCGTGTGCGAGGGAGGCATCGGCGCCGATCTGACCATGATCGCCTCCATGGGGGTGTTTAACCAGCAGGGCGGCGGCTATAACGTGGTGACAAAGCCCGGATTTACCGGCAAGGTATCCCTATTCAATGCTGACGCCTGGGGGGGCAATTCCAAAATAGCTTTGGTAGAAGGGGGAACGGTCGCCTTCTCCCAGTATTTTTCGGCCAGCGCCTATCAGGGCGTGTGCCGTGAAAACGGTACGCTGAATTTTGACAGCTCGGTGATGATATCCCGGATGCGCACCAAATTCTCTTCCGTCCCCGCCAGCCGGCGCTGGGCCTCTTCTTTGCGGTGCCGGAAGCGGGTGATGCCCG
>OGYY01002664.1_pt1 | contig 12633 bp, 12 predicted proteins | sample 1576671 | NCBI WGS metagenome assembly OGYY01 (sample SAMEA3541593, study PRJEB24748) | human gut metagenome | biome: human gut; feature: human-associated habitat; material: faeces | place: China | collected 2012 | reverse complement strand
GATGGTAGCAAGATCGAGGAGCTGATCAGCATTGAGGTAGCGGACGAGCAGCTCTGTCCCCGTTATTTGGCCCGGTTAGTTCAGGGGGTGAAAATCGGTCCGTCCCCGCTGTGGATGCAGAATTATCTGCGCGCTGCCGGTATGCGGCCGATCAACAATGTCGTTGATATCAGCAATTTCGTGATGCTGGAGATGAATCAACCCCTGCATACCTTTGATTATCAAAGTCTGCGTGGGCAGAAAATTTTAGTTAGAGCTGCTGAGCCAGGGGAAGAAATGCAGACTCTGGACGGCAAAGACCGCAAGTTTAGCGGTGGCGAGATCCTCATCTGCGATGACGATGGCCCAGTCTGCGTAGCAGGTGTTATGGGCGGTATGAATTCTGAGGTTACTGAACAGACCACGGATATTCTGATTGAAGCTGCCGCCTTTAATCCGGTATCGATCCGCCGCACCTCGCGCCGTCTCGGCATTCCCTCTGAGGCTTCGATGCGTTTTGAAAAGGGCATTGATATCGCCAGCTGTGATGAAGCAGCTAAACGGGCTGCTCAGCTGATGGTCAAATATTGCGGCGGCACTGCTGCCCAGGGCAAGATCGATGTTTGTTCTGCTATCCCGCAGCCAGTACAGATCATCTTACGCGCTGAGCGGGTCAATCATCTGTTGGGTACTTCCTTTACTCTTGATGAAATCCAAGGAGTCATCACTGCTCTGGGCTTTGCTTTGGAGGCAGCAGGTGATGACGCCTTGTTGGTGACTGTCCCCACCTACCGCCAGGATATTTCCCTGGAAGTGGATCTGATTGAAGAGGTCGCCCGCATCAAGGGCTTTGACCTGATCCCAAAAACATTGCCGCTCAATGAGACTATCGGCGGACGTACTCCAAAGCAAGAGTTGCTGCGCTCACTTAGCAATACCTGCGCAGCCTGTGGCCTCAACGAGGTGCCGAGAGCCTTGGACAGCGTTTCGGCCGAGCTGCTGTTGGGCGCAAAGCCGCCGAAGATGGTATCCTGCGTATTATCCACGATAATTTCCGCGCCTTCCTTGCCGTAGTTCTTTTCGAGCTGCGCAAAGGATTGGATGATGGGAACGATCTGCAAGCGCCTTGAACGGGAGGCGGAGAACATCATTTCCGCACTTTCGATTTTGGGCAGCGTGCCGAACTCATCGCAGAAGAATACACAGCGGTTCTTGAGCTTACCGCCGTTTTCATCGGCAACGGCGAGTATCTCACGGTAGAGCTGTTGGATAATCAGTGAGATCATAAAGAAAGTGTTGGGGTTTTCCTCCGGCATAATGACAAAGATGGCCGATTTCTCATTGCAGAAGGTTTCGGCGTCTATCTCGGTATCAAAGCACAGGAGCTGTTCCAGCTCGGTGTCGAGGAAAGCGTTGAGCCTTGACAGTGCCGTACTCATAACGCTTGCCATACTCTGCTCGGCGGTGTTCAGAGCCGCACCCGCAAACCATTTTGCCTTATGCTCGTTCGGGAGCAGTTCCATAAGCTGCTGAAACTGATTCTTACCTTTCTTTTTGGACGGGGCGAGTAGTTCCTGAATAACCTTGAACACCGACACGATATGCCGCTTTTCCGGCGCACAGAACTCCGCTACCAACAGAATCGTTGCGGTCAGCAAGCCCTCGGCGGCGTCATAGAAGTAGGCGTTCTGTCCGAATGAGGCGGCGTCCATCCCGGAGAGAATAATGGTTTTGGAAATGATCTTTGCGTATTTCTCGGCTTTGGCCTTGTAGACGATTTGGTCGGGATGCTTTGCGTATAGGTCGGTGTATTTGTTTACGAGATACAATATATTATTTCCGTTTGATCGGGTGGGATTTCGCAGGTCAATAACCGAAACCTTGTAGCCGTAATCCTTGGCGATGTTTCCGTAGTTACGCATGACATCGCCCTTGGTATCGGTGGAGAGAAAGGACATCCCCGAAGCACAGGCATACTCGATGCACGGGTACAGCCAAAAGGCGGTCTTGCCGACGCCAGCCGCACCGATCATCAGAACATGGACATCTCCCGTGTCTATCATGGCGGTGGTGCTGTGCTTGCCGCCTTTGCACCCGACCACGATGCCCTGCGGCAGAGCTTCCTCGGTCGGCTCAGCCTTTTTTCGGAGCAGTTTTCTCGGTGCTGTCGCCGTCATGGTGGGCGTTTGATTTTGCTTTGCCTGCTTACGCCATTTCTTTGGCGTGAACGGGATATGGCGGTATGTCTTTCGTATCTCTGCTTTGTTTGCCCACCGAGCCGTGCCGTGCTGACCGTCGCCGACGGTTTTGCTCTTGATATTGTTGAGGTTATTGATGGTGTACTCGCCGGACATGAAGTCGATGCTATTTCCTTCTTTCTGCTGTATTTTCGGGTGGAGCTCATCGTCCACCGCAAGGGTGATAAACTCAGCCATTGTCATCCCTTCATGCCGTTCGAGATATTCTCTGATTTCGGCATGGAGGTCGGCATCGATTTTTACGGTTATGCCTTTCTTTTCATCCGCCATTGCGCTCGTTCCTTTCTATATATTTTTTGATAATTTCCGCAAGCAGTTCCTCTGCCGACACTTCACGCTCAGCGGCTTCCCGAAGCAGCATATCTGCCTGCGGCTGCGGTATAAGAATATCGTGTTCCAATAGGCAACCTCCTACATTCCCATAACGGGGCCGTTGTCCTCGTCCATGTCCTCGCCGTCGGCCTGTTCCTCGGCAAGCTCCTCATCGGTGAGCTTGCGGAAGGAGTCCTCGCCGGGGATGATGCCGAGTTGCCTGCCGTTATCAAATTTGCAGTGGACGGTGGATGTATCATCCACAAACATTACAGTGCCGCGCATATCGTCCTCAACAGGTCGGGGATCGTCACCCATGTGCAAAAGCAGAATACGCATCCCTTTGGGGTAGAGCTCTTTATATCGCTGTGCCTGTCTGTACAGGCGGTCATATTCGTTCATTTCATTTACCTCCGTGTTTTCGTTATATTTTCATTCCGTAATATTCCTCCGGCGGCCGTAAAAAGGAGAAGTCGACATCCTCGATGTTGTCACAATGTCCGACAAGGAAATTTTCATCCCGTTCCATGCGCATCATCAGATAGGCGACTTCTTCGGGTGTTGCCGTCACGGTTTCTTCGCCGCCGTACAAATAGGCTTCGGCGTGTACGCTGACCTCTGTTTCCGCATCGACATTTTTCATAAAGTCATCAAAGGCTGTCCAGCCGACGAGGTCGTCGTACTCTCTCGGTATTCCACCGACCGTGAATTCCGCTTCGTCATAGCCTGCGGTTACGGTAACCGCAGAAAACAGCAAGGCCATATATTACATTCCTCCCATCGTCATTTCGGTGTTTTGCAGATGATCCTCAAATTCGTCCTCGGTCATCATGGCGTAGTCATCGCCGCTGTTCCAGAAGGAGACGAACAGTTCGCCGTCCATGGTATCAATGGGCTGCTGCTCGAAACCCTCACAAAGGCCGTCCGAGCACTGTCCGATGAGCCAGTCCCGGAGATTTTCCGTTTCCTCTGCCGTGAGAGCTTCCTTGAGGCTGCAGTCAATTCGTCCGAACAGCTTGTCGCCATGCAGCTCCACCGACCACACAGCCGAGGTCATCTTTTCGCTCACGCCGTCATCCTTGTTATAATAGGTAGCCATATCGTTTTCGTCGTTGGCGGTGTAACGATTCAATGCATCGGCAATCTCATCGACGCTGTCGGCAAGGTAGGAATCTCCGACCGTGAACATATCTCCGTCGCCCTCGTCGATATTTCCCACCAGCGGACAGAAGAACACCTCCTTTACGGGACCTGCGTCCTGCGTCATTTGCCGGACGGCGGCGACCACCTCGTTCATCGAGCCATATTGGTCATAGAGGATATCCTGTTCCAGCGTCTCTTTGATGTCCTCGCTTGCCGCCCCAATAACAAGCGTCAGCATATTGGCGTCGGCAATGGTGTTTTTCTCATGCAGTGTGAGGAGCAGATGCTGACCGAAGTCACTCTCGCTGAACAGCTTTACGCCGATGTCCTCGTCCTCATTGTCGGTCAGCGGGATCTGTTTCGGCGGCTGCATAATGCCAATAGACTGTAGCTTTTCATAAATGTCGTAAATGCTGTGAGGCAGTTCGAGAACAAGGGTGTTCTCTTTATTGCGGATAATAGCGGTGATCATATTTACATTCCTCCCATCGTCATAGGCTCGTCCTGATATAAAATGTCAAGCAGGCTTGTGTCGGTGTCGTTGTAGATAAAGCCGTTGCAAACAAATTTGCCGTAAAATTTATCCGAGATATATTCTCCGAATCCCTCATAGTCGAAATAATCTTCCATTTCAAGATCAAGAATATATTTGTCCTCGGTTTCGGTAAAAAATCTTCCCACCTCGGCATAGCTTGTTGCTCCCTCAATGAAAGTAAAGCACCCGATATTCTTTGCCAGCCTTGTAAGCTGCTCGGCGTCCTCGGCTTCGGCATATTCCGCCACCGACCACAGCTTTTTCAGATCCATATCCGCCGTATTAACGGCGGCGGTCAGCCGGTTCAGCTCGTATACGCCTTCCTCGGAGGCAATCTCACGGAATCGCCCGAACCATTCGGGGCTGTTGGTATTGAAGTCCTCCAGCGTAATTTTCACCTCATCCGCTGTTGTGCCGAGCCTTGCAAACGCCTTGTCGATGGCTTCCTCCTCACAGGGAAAATACAGATATTCGGTTTTGCCGCCATACTCGGCCTTGGCAACGCAAAGCACCCCCGGATCATACAAATACGGCGGGAAGGTCTGTCCGTCATATGACAGTTGGAACGGCGTGTTTTCATCAACGAACAGCATTCCGTGTTCGGTAAATATGCCATTGCCGGACTGTATCAGCTCCCGTCCGAGCTGCGCATATTTCGGGTCATCCTCATCGTGTGCCGGTATGCAGCCGTTGACCGTGAGCAGATACTCTCTGCCGATTTTGCCCATGTCACCGATATCCCGAATCAGCGGATAGCGATTGAGATTAAAGCTCAAATTGATGAGGTCGGGCAGAGTGTCGAAGCCCTCTAATTTCATCGCCTCGTAAAACTGATATTCCTCATCGCCGAAGAAGCTGTCCATGCGCTTGGCGAGGTAATTGACCTCATCCAGATTTGCGAATCTGTCTTGCAGAAAGCCGAGTTCCTCGGGAAATATGACCTCGGACACATACAATTCCAGCGGTCGTACCTGCTCTGCGCCGATCTCGGCAAGCGCCTCTTGCAATGCCTTTTCGGTGCAGGGAAAACGGATGTCGGTCTGACTGTTTCCGTATTTGATTTTCAGTTTAATCATGACAAATCTCCTTTACGGCTGCGAGTCCGAATCTGCGAATTGCCATAGCGTTGCAGATGGTGCGGAACAACATAGGCGGAACAAGGTCGGCATCAGCCAGATCCGACACGGTAATGTGCTTTGTACCGAGAGTCAAGTCCTTGGCTGCACAGTAAAGGGCATAGGCTCGTTCGGAGCAGTTATTGAGCTTAATATTCTCAAAAAACACACAGCCGTTATTTATATGGCGCTTGCAGCAGCTCCACAGCCTTGGGTCGGCGGTGAGAAGATACAACGCCGAAAGCAGCGCGTAATTCTCTCGGTGTACATTCTTTGCGGCAAGTGTAAATCTTGTCCGGTGCTTTTCATTTATATATGTCATGGGCTTTTCCTCGCTTTCTATATATTCATTGAATCTCTTGCGGAAGGGCGGGCAGCGTATCTGCCGCATGGTGGCCGTCAGTATTTCCGTGGGTGTAGCGGCGGTTGCCGTGATGAATAGCTGTGCTTCGGTAAAACGGAAGCCCACGCCTCTCGGTGCAAAATTCGGAACGGTCATCATCAGCCGTTCCATGCGTCTATCATATGGATTATCTGAAAATATGGCCATTGTCTTTTCTCCTTGTGAAATAGAAAAAGCCCTCCGGTTTTTGTGTAACCGAAGGGCGATTGATAGTATTACATATTCTGTTGTGAAGCTGCCGACTGCTCAAAGGTCGGCGGCTCGGCTTCAAGAGAGGGGTATCCGTCCGTGAGCTTTTCTTGGAGCTTATCCAGCTGCCGTTCCTGCTCATAGGTCAGTGTTTCGCAGTTGACTTTGGCAAAGTCCACACAGCGACAAAGGTCTGCCGATTCATTCTCACTGAACAGGCGGTGTTTGTTGACGAGACCGGAGCGCACGGCGAAGGCTTCCTTGACATATTCATAGTTCGGCGAGTAATCTCCCCAGAACACCGAGTCGCCGTCTGCATTCTGTTTCCATGTGCAGAACATAAAACCGTTCTTTTCGCTGTAGGTCGCCGCCAATACGGTATCTCCGAAGGCGGCAAGTTGTCTGTAATCGGAGACATCGGCAGCTTTCATCTGCGGCGCGTGTTCGTAGAGTCCGACATATTCTCGCACCGTAGAGATCTCATCCTGAATATCTGCAATTTTACTGCGGTATTCATCCGAGAGGTTTTGGTCGGCGTTGCTTAGAAATTGACCGTTGTATTTTATCCGGCAGAGGGGGATGCCGTCCGAGGACACTTCCATCCATTCGTTGCCGTCCATCTTGGTGTCGTACCGAACTTTGAGGCGTTTGGCTAATTCTTTCTGCAGTATATTTGATTTCTCCTTTTTAGGGTAATAAAAAAGGCAGATAGATTTTTGCTTTCTATCTGCCTTGCGTATCATTATTCGGTTGTGTGAGAGTTCAAGACATCCAACAAAGGGAAAACATCATTTTTATATCTGTCAAAACGGTTCGCTGAAATTTTGCCGTATAAACGGTGAAAACCCCGATAAAATCGGGGTTTTCACGGGCTACATCTATTTTGTAGCCCTTTTGTGGCAGCGGGAGAAGGATTCGAACCCTCACATACGGAGTCAGAGTCCGCTGTGCTACCATTACACAATCCCGCTATCTTGCGTTGTTCGCCGCGCTGTGTCGTTCAGCGAACATACGTTATTATAGCAGGAACTTTGCATTTGTCAACAGGTAATTTTCTAAAAAATCAAAATTTGGAAAATTTCTGTCTCTTCCCCACTTTCCCGTCACATCCAGATGGCGAACAAACGCAGCAGCGGCTCGAACACGCGGCGCAGGACGCTGCGCTTGGCCCACTCCTCCGCCGTGACGAGGTGGCTGCGGTCGACAATCATATCCATGTCCTCGAGCAGCGATTCGATCATCGGCGCGCTGTAGACCATCACGCCGCACTCATAGTCGAGCTCAAAGCTGCGGTAGTCCATATTCGCCGAGCCAACAAAGGCTGCTTCGCGGTCGACCATGATGCTTTTTCCGTGCAGAAAGCCAGGGATATAGCGGTATACCTTTACGCCGTGTTTGATGAGCTCGCCAAAGTACGACTCCGCCACGCAGTCGGCGTACCAGTGGTCAGGCTTGCCCGGCAGCATCAGCCGCACGTCCACGCCCCCGTCGCCCGCGATGCACAATGCACGCATCAGGCTCTCATCGGGGATGAAGTACGGCGTCGTGATATAGAGGAAGCGCCGCGCGCCGGAGATCATCTGGAGGAACACATCCTCGGCCGGATTGTCGGGGTTGTTCTGCGGTCCGTCGGTAAACGGCTGGCAGAAGCCCTCGCTTTTGACCGGCGTATGGGGGCGGTAATAGTCGTGCTCGTTGTGCATCACGCCGCCGAGGTTCACACACATGCGGATAAAGCTTGCCGTCAGGCCCCAGGCGCCCTCGCCTTCAAGACATACGCCGCTGTCCTTCCAGTAGCCGAAGCGCTCGATGAGATTGGCGTACTCGTCGGCGATGTTCACGCCGCCGGTGTAGGCGACGTCACCGTCGATGCAGGCGATCTTGCGGTGGTCGCGGTAGTTGAAGTGCAGGCGGTTCACATACTCGTGCACGGGGTTGAAGATGAATACCTCGACGCCCACCTCGCGCAGACGGTCGATCATCTCGCCGGAAAAGCGCTTGATGTTGCCGAAGTCGTCGAAAATAATCTTGACCTCGACCCCCTCGCGCGCCTTGGCGCAGAGGATCTTTTCAAGCTCATCCCAGAGCTTTCCCTCAGCCAGAATGAAGTATTCAAGGAAGATGAAGCGCTCAGCCTTGGCTGCGCGGTTGATGAGATTACGCAGCAAAATCGCGCCCTCGGGCAGGTACGTGACAGAGGTATTCTGATAGAGCTGGAAGTCGCGGCGGCAGAGGTAGTTTGCCGTGCGCGACCAAGCGGGCAGCTGGCGCGTGAGCTTGTCGACGGCGATCTCACTGCGCATGCGCACGCTCTCCGGCTCGTCAGGAAAGCGCTTGGTGTTCTGCGGCAGATGGCGCTTCTGCGCCGCGCCGCCCCAGAGGAACCAGAGAATCATACCCACCGGCGGGGCCAGCAAAAGCAGGATGAACCAGATGAGCTTATAAGAAAGCTCACCTGGTTCATTGTAGATATGCACCGCAAGGAACAGCGCGCCGACCTGTACGACGCCGTAGGCCAGCGCCAGATACTCCTGCATAAAGTAGGAGATGGCGACAACAAAGCCGATCTGCACCGCAAGCAGGACGACGACCAGCATGATCCGCAGCGCCGCAGAAATGCGCCGCTCGCCCTTTTGCTGAATCTGGAATCCCTTCATCGCAGTCTCAGTCCCCTCCTGTTGGCTGTTCCCTGTTTTTGATTTTTTGTTTTTCTCAGTTCTTCTCGTAGCGCTCGTTCTTCTCGTTCAGAAGCTCGGCCTTGATGTCGTAGAGCTTCTGCGAGAGGTCCACATAATAGTTATGCGGGTTATCGAAGCGCTTGACCTCGTCCCAGAGGGTATCGACCTGCTCGGCGCAGTATTTTTTGATCTCCTCGATGCCGGGACGCTTGTAGACGAGCTTGCCTTTCTGGTAGATGGGCACGAGCAGCTCGCGCGCTTCGAAGTGATAGACTTCCTTACGCTTCCACGTGGCGTCGGGGTCGAAGATCTCAAGATTCTGGCTGTCGTCCACGGTCTCGTCGTAGACCGTCAGATAGTCGGCGATGGCCTTGCCGGTGTCACGGCCATAGAAGCGGTAGAGCTTCTTGAAGTGCGGTGTCGTGATCTTGCCGACGTTCTCGCTGATCTTGATCTTGGGGACGATAGTGCCGTCCTTGTCCTCCACTGCGACGAGCTTATAGACGCAACCGAAGACCGGCTCGCTCTTGGCGGTAATGAGACGCTCGCCGACGCCGAAGGCGTCGATCTTCGCGTCCTGCATCCAGAGATCCTGGATGAGGTACTCGTCGAGCGAGTTCGAAACGGTGATGGTGCATTCCGTCCAGCCCGCCTCGTCGAGCATCTTGCGCGCCTTGCGGGAAAGATAGGCGATGTCGCCGCTGTCCAGGCGGATGCCGCACTTTTTGATGCCAAGCGGCTTCAAGACGTCGTTGAACGCTTTGATGGCGTTGGGAATGCCGGACTTTAAGGTATTATAGGTGTCGACAAGCAGGACGGCGTTCTGCGGATAGTATTTGCAGTAGGTCGCGAATGCGTCATACTCCGTGTCGAACATCTGCACCCAGGCATGGGCCATCGTGCCGAGCGCGGGCGTGCCGTAGAGCTGGTCGGAGATGGTGCAGGCAGTGCCGCAGCAGCCCGCAATATAGGCAGCACGAGCGCCGTCGATGGCGGCAGCGGAGCCCTGCGCGCGGCGGGAACCGAACTCCATCACGGCGTGGCCCTTGGCGGCGCGGACGATGCGGTTGGCCTTGGTGGCGATCAAGCTCTGATGGTTCACGGTCAAAAGCGCGAACGTTTCAAGCAGCTGCGCCTCGATTGCGGGCGCGCGCACGACGACCATCGGCTCTTTCGGGAAGACGGGCGTGCCCTCGGGCACGGCGTAAATGTCGCCGCTGAAGTGGAAGTTTGCAAGATAGCCGAGGAATTCCTCGCAGAAGATACCTCTCCCGCGCAGGTAGTCGATGTCCTGCTGGTCGAAGTGCAGATCCTCGATATAGTCGATCAGCTGGTCGAGGCCGGCGGCAATGGCGTACCCGCCTCCGTCCGGCACCGAGCGGAAATAAACGTCGAAATAGGTAATGCGATCCTGGAACCCTGCTTTCAAGTAACCATTGCCCATAGTCAACTCGTAGAAGTCGCAGAGCATGGTCATATTGAGCTTCTGATCGGTTTTCATAGTCACCTCATAGTGTCACGGCGCGGACTGTGCCGCGCCTTGTAATAGGTGCATTATATCTTGCATACCAAAATAAAGCAAGGCTTTCCGCCCTTTTTCCGCTTTTTACTTGACTTTATCCATTGCGTCCCCTATGATAAAGGGACTTTCTAAAGAAACGGAGCATCACAATGGGTGTTATTTTAGGCATTGACATCGGCGGTTCGAGCACGAAGATCGTCGGTCTTGCCCCCGATCTTTCCGTCATCGACATGCTGCGCGTCAAGGCTGACGATCCGCTCACCTCGCTCTACGGCGCGATGGGCAATTTCCTTTCCACACATCATCTCCAGCTCTCCGACATCCGCCACATCGCGCTCACGGGCGTAGGCTCTTCGTATGTCGAGGGCGATATCTACGGCGTGAAGACCATCAAGGTCGAAGAATTCCCCTCTGTCGGCGTGGGCGGCCTCGCCCTCTCGGGCAAGGAGCACGCGGTCGTCGTCAGTATGGGCACGGGCACGTCGTTTCTCTGGGCCAACAAGGGCGGAGATATCCGTCACCTCATCGGCAGCGGCGTGGGCGGCGGCACGCTCGCGGGCCTCAGCTCGCTCACAACAGGCGTGCACCAGTACGCGCTGATCCGCAAGCTCTGCCAGGACGGCGACCTCAGCCACATCGACCTGACGATGGCCGACCTCTCGCGCGATCAGGTGGGCGATCTGCCGCCCGAGGCCACGGCGGCGAACTTTGCCAAGGTCGCCGACGACGCGACGCCGTCGGACAAGATGCTTGGCATCGTCAACCTGGTGCTCCAGTCCATTGGCACAATGTCGGTGCTCGCGTGCAAGTGCTGCGGCACGGACACGGTCGTCCTCACAGGCGCGCTGACGATGCTGCCGCCGGCAAGGGAGACGTTCGAGCTGTTCAAACAGCTCTACCATGTCAATTTTATTATTCCCGAAAACGCGACGTTTGCTACCGCCATCGGCGCGGCGCTGTACAGCGTGAGAGAAAATTGACGCAAAGCATTTAAAAAAGTGCCTGCCATCCGGCGGGTACTTTTTATTTTCAAACGCTTGTTCTATTTCGTATTTTATGCTACACTGTTCATGAAACGAGGTGAACGCGATGGACCGCATCATTCTGCACTGCGACTGCAACTGCTTTTACGCCTCCTGCGAGCTTTTGAGCCATCCCGACCTGCGCCAGCTTCCCGTCGCGGTCTGCGGCGATCCAACGGAGCGCCACGGCATCATCCTGGCAAAAAATGAACCGGCAAAGCGCTGCGGCGTCAAAACGGCGGAGACCATCTGGAAGGCCAAGCAGAAGTGTCCCGGCCTCATCCTGCTGCCGCCGCAGCACCGCCTCTACGCCGAATACTCGAAAAAAATCAATGCCGTCTACGGCGAGTACACTGACTTAGTCGAGCCGTTCGGCATCGACGAGAGCTGGCTGGATGTGACAAATTCCCTCCACCTCTTCGGCGGGGACGCCAGAGCGCTCGCCGACACGCTGCGAGGCCGCATCAAGCGCGAATTTGGACTGACGATCTCGGTCGGCGTGTCATTCAACAAGGTGTTCGCCAAGCTCGGCAGCGACTATAAAAAGCCCGACGCCACGACCGTCATCGCACGCGACAACTGGCGCGACATCGTCTTCCCCCTCCCCGTTGGCGATCTTTTGTTCGTCGGCCGCAGCGCACAGGAGCTGCTCGGCCGCTACGGCGTGCGCACGATCGGCGAACTCTCAAAATGCAGCGAGGAAATGCTCGAAACCCTGATGGGCAAAATGGGCTCGCAGCTCTACCGCTATGCCAACGGCCTCGACGACTCCCCCGTCCGCGGAGCGGCGGACCGCGAGCCGATCAAATCCGTTGGCAATTCGACGACGTTCCGCCGCGACCTGACGCGCTGGGATGAGGTGCAAAGCGGCATCTCGCTGCTTTCTGACAGTGTGGCGATGCGCCTGCGGCGCTACGGGCTCTACTGCGGCGGCGTACAGGTCGGCATCAAGAACAGCCGCTTTCAGGTCTTTTCGCGCCAGACGACGCTCGACCACAGCACGCACCTGATGCGCGAGATCAACGATACCGCGCTCCGCCTTGCAAAGGACTTGTGGAAAGCACCCGACCCTATCCGGCTCCTCTCCGTCACGGCACTGCATCTGACCGAAGAAACGCAATCCTACCGCCAGCTCGACCTGCTCGGCACGGACGACACACAGCAGGAAAAGCAGGAAGCCGTCGAATCCGCAATGGACGCCCTGCGCAAAAAATTCGGCCGCGGCGTCATCTCCTACGGTACCGCCGAAGACACCATCAGCGGCGAAAAAATCGAACGGGATTAAATGCGCCGCAGGCTTTCGCGCCCGCAGGCGCGAAATGATCTTAATCGTAAATTCCGACGACATGTGCGTCGGAATTTACTCTTCTCACTCCGCGCGTGTCGCAGCCGCCCTGCGGGCGGCAAGGCACGAAGCGGAGTGCAATTTTATCGGAGAGACGGCTTCGCCATCTCTCCGATAATCTCAAAAGCGGGG